>OBLU010000321.1_pt1 | contig 46743 bp, 47 predicted proteins | sample 1518681 | NCBI WGS metagenome assembly OBLU01 (sample SAMEA3539304, study PRJEB22396) | soil metagenome | biome: tundra; feature: field; material: soil | place: USA | collected 2010-05 | depth 0.15 m
ACTACGACGCGCGAACGCGCCAATGACTTAGTCAAAGAGTTCGGGGTCGGTCTTTGCGATGTCGTCCCACAGTGGCTGGAACGAGAACCATCCGGCCAGCGGGAAGCCGGACTGTTCGCGGGTGTAGCGCGCGTCGTCGGCGTTCACGTGCAGCGGGGTGCCCGCCGCTTCGGCCAGCAACTGCGCCTGGCACGTGCGCTCCATCGTGATGAACCACCACGCCGCTTCGTCGACCGACTGACCGACCGTGAAGAGTCCGTGGTTCTGATGGATGGCAGCCTTCCTGTCGCCCAGACCCTTGGCGAGAATACGACCGCTCTCCTCGTCGAGCACGATGCGCCCGCCACCTTCGGTGACGAGGACGTGGTCTTCGAAGAAGACGCAGGCGTCTTGGGTGATCGGGTCCAACTCTCGACCGAGAGAGGAAAAGGCCTTGCCGTAGACCGAGTGGGCGTGCGCCGCGGCGATGACGTCGGGCCGCGCGGCGTGCACGGCCGCGTGGATCACGAACGCCGCGCGATTGACGGGGCGTTTTCCTTCGACGACCTGTCCCTCGTGATTGACGAGGATCAAGTCCGAGACTCGGATGTGGCGAAAGTTCATGCCGAAGGGATTGACCCAGAAGTGATCGAGCAACTCGGGGTCTCGAGCCGTGATGTGTCCCGCGACGCCTTCAGAAAAGCCCAACTTGCCGAAGATCCGAAGTGCGCCGGCGAGACGCTCCTTGCGGTGTCGTCGTTCCGCGTCGATCGTCGAGAAGGTCGGCGGAACGTTGAAGACCAGTTGCGTCTGGTTGTCGGTGAAACGATTCACTACGTCCGTCACGTGCCACCTCCGAATGGTCCCTCGAGCGAACTATAACGCCCGTCTTTTATCGCAACGTCCTTGGTTGGTCGAGCGGGGAAAGTGCATCGGACGATTCCAGCTCCGCGCGAATTGCCGCTAGGCGCGCCCGTCGCGCTTCGCCTGTCAGTGGTGCGTTGCGCGCTTCGATCGCGGCGATGGCCGTTTCTATCGCTGCGAGGAACCTCGACGGAGCGCGGTCGGGGTAGCGGGGATCGTTGCGACCGCGGCTCCACGTGATGAGTACCGAGTCCTCGGCGCGACTGATCGCCACGTAGGCGAGGCGTTGTTCCTCGGCGAGCTCGGCAACGGTAGTCGCGTTGTAGTTGGGCAGTTGACCCTCGGCCCACCCGACGGCCGCCACGTGCTTGAACTCCAGACCTTTCGCGCGGTGGATCGTCGAAAGCGCGACCGCGTCGTTCTGTTCGTCGTCCGCTCGTCGCGCCGAAGTGTCAGCGGCCACGAAGAGGTCGGACGCCGGAGAGTGCTCCGGACCCCGGCGTTCATTTGGAATGCCGGCCGCGTCGAGGTAACCGGCCACGACTTCGAGCTGCGCGTTGGTGCGAGCAAGGACCGCCATCGAACGCCACGTCGTTCCCGGTTGATGGTTGGCCGAGAGCCACGTCGCCACGTGCTGCGCCTCTTCGGCGTCGGTGTTGTACGCACGCACCATTGGCACGTCGCCGTCGTCCTTGGCCGGCACGATGCCTGCGGCGCCGTCTTCGAGCAACGTGCTCGCCACTTCGATGATGTGCGCGGTGGAACGATGATTGCGCGTGAGGTCGAGCACCACGGTGTCGGGCCACGTGCGGACGATCTCGGTGAGCAAATGAGGGTTGGCGCCGTTGAAGCCGTAGATCGATTGGTTCGGGTCACCGACGCAAAACAGATCCGGGTCGTCGCCCGCCATCTGGCGTAGCAATAAAAACTGCAGCGGATTCATGTCCTGGGCCTCGTCGACGTAGAGCGACTTGGTGTGGTGTCGAAACGAGGCCAATACATTCGGCTCATTCGTCAAGAGACTGATCGCCTCGGACAGCAAGAGGTCGAAGTCGAGTACGCCACGCGAGCGACAGAGTCCGACGTAGCGGTCGAGCACCTCGGCGAACTGCGACGGCGGTAGGGGCGCTTCGCGACGCAGCTTGCGCACGCTCTTCGCGTACGACGCACCACTGAAACCCTGGGAGAGCGCCCAACCGATCTCTTGTTCGACGCGAGGTAGTTGCCACTCCTCGAGTTTCAAGTCGCCACTCTCTCGCAACTGAATCGCCAAGGCGGCGACCAAACGTCGTCGGCTTGGTTCGAGCGTGAGGGCCTTCAGGTGTTGGTCCTCGCGGTACTGCGTCACGATGTTGAGGGCCATCTTGTGGAACGTGCCCGCGCGCACGTCGCGGATCCCGGCGCGAAAGAGGCGTTTTCGAAGTTCGTCGCCGGCCTTGCGCGTGAAGGTCATCGCCAGTACTTGGTCGGCGGCGACTTCTTCGTCGGCGATGCGGCGCTGAATGCGAAGTCCCAGGACGTGGGTCTTGCCGGAACCGGCGGTCGCTCGCACCAGGAGGCGTCGTGACGGCGACATGACGGCCTCACGCTGTTCGGGCGTGAGCCCGACGAGTAACGCTCTCGTGAAGGTCGTCTCATCCATGGTCACTATGACGCTACCGGGACGGCGTGACGTGATCCGGGGCGCGGCATCAGGTCTGTAGCCTGAAGTAGTGCTGCGTGCCTACGGCGACGGATCCCTTTTCGGTGAGCCTTACGGCACTGGTCCGGTACAGGTGGTGTGGCTCCACGGATGGGCACGCCGAGGTCAGGATTTCGCCGTGGCGGCGAAGGCGTTGTCCGAGCGCGGCGTGGCCTCGGTCGCCCTGGACCTTCCGGGGTTCGGTGCCTCGCCGCCGCCGGCGGTGGCGGGCGGTGCGCGCCACTACGCCGAACTGGTGCTTCCGGCGATCCGCGAAATGGGCGACGGACCGTTCGTGCTGGTCGGGCACTCCTTCGGTGGCACCGTGGCGTGCGTGTTGGCGGCCAATCACCCGGATCTGGTGCGCGCCCTGGTTCTGACGGGCGCGCCGTTGCTTCGCAGTCCGTCCTCAAAATCGTCACCGTTGGCCTTCCGCGTGACGCGGTGGTTTCACGCCCACGGACTGGCAAGCGACGCCCGTGTCGAAGCGGCCCGACAGAAATACGGCTCGAGTGATTATCGCCGGGCCAACGGTGTCTTGCGTGACGTCCTCGTGATGAGCGTCAACGAGAGCTACGAAGAGGAGCTTAGGAAAATCGACGTCCCGGTGACGTTGCTCTGGGGTGAAGAGGACCGGGAAGTCCCGGTCGACGTCGCTCGTCGGGCCAGCGCGCTCCTCACCACGACGCACACGATTCAGTCCTTACAGGGCGTTGGTCACCTCGTGCCGAGTGACGCGCCGGGTGAACTCGCGAACGTGGTCGGAGCGCTGTTCTAGTGCACGTCGTCCTCGATGTCATCTTCGTACTCGGGCTGAGTGCCGCCTTTGGCGCTCAGATGCTGCGTTGGCTCCGCGTGTTGCAGCGTGAGCATTACGAGGCGAGCGCGTTGGCGCGCTTCGTCGGCCGATGGTCCTCCCCACAAGTCGCGGCGGTGCCGAGGTCAAAGGTCCGTCTCGAGCAGGCCTCCGTGACGGTGCGAACAGCACCTCGCGACGACTTTCAAGGGGCGTCGCGTTTCGAGCAGGACCGACTACGACCGAAGGCACAACGCGGTGTGCGCCGGCCGTTCACGTTGACGCACGTACTGATCTTCGCTTTCGTCGTGGCCCTCTTGGTGAAAAATGAGTACGCGCCCGTCGTCGTCGCCGTGATCTTTGGACTCTTCACTCCCTGGGGCCTCTCGATCAAGGGCCGCACGGGTCCCCTGGTGTGGACTCGTCGAGCGACCACTACCGCGGCCGTCGCCACCGTGGTGTCGGTGGGGATCGCGTGCATCGGACTCGTCTCGAATCGGCCGTGGCTCCCGGCTGCGGTCGTGGTGTGGGCCGTCCCCGTCATTCTGGATCTCACGACCCGGGCCCTGAAGCCCTACGAGGAACACCGGTCGAAGGCGTTCGTCGACCAAGCCGTGGCGCGACTGAACCGTGTTCATCCGCGCGTCGTCGCCATCACCGGTTCGTATGGAAAGACTTCGACAAAGAATCATCTCGCTCAGATCATGGGCGATGACGGCATCGTCGTCACGCCGCGCAGCTTCAACAATCGCGCCGGTCTCTCGCGGGCCATCAACGAGAACCTCGCCGACGGCACTCGGGTCTTCGTCGCCGAGATGGGGACCTACGGCCCCGGCGAGATTCGTTCGCTCTGTTCGTGGTGCGTGCCTGAGATCGCCGTGGTGACGGCACTCGGTCCGGTCCACTTGGAGCGCATGAAGCGCCTCGACGTCATCGAAGCCGCCAAATACGAGATCACCGAGCGCGCCCATATCGTGATCGTCAATACCGACGATCACGTGCTCGCGCGTTGGCCCCAGAAACTCACGGCGGCCGGCAAGCGCGTTCGGACCGCCGGTTCGACGAACGAATCGGCGTCGGTGCGCGTCGGCGTCGACGGACCGAACTGGAGCGTCAGCGTCGACGGCACGGTCATCGGTGTGGGTCCGGCGATTGTTGGCGTCCAGGCGACCAATTTGGCGTGCGCGATCGCGGTCGCCCTCGAACTGGGCGTTCGTACTGATGAACTGCTCGATCGGCTTCGTCGCGTCGAGGCCGTGGAGAATCGCTCGAACGTGGTCACGGCCGCCTCGGGCGTCGAAGTCATCGACGACACCTTCAACGCCAATCCGGCGAGCGCGGCGTCCGCGTTGAAGCTGCTGTCGTCCTTGCACTTGTCCGGTCGACGCGTGGTCGTCACGCCGGGACTGATTGAACTGGGCCGTGAGCAGTACGGCGAGAATCTCGCTCTGGCGCGAAAGATTGCGTTCATCGAGGCCGAACTCGTCATCGTCAATCGCACCAACGCCGTGCCACTCTCGATTGGATTTGCGGGCCCGGTGCGCCGTTTCAACACTCGCGACGAAGCGGTCACGTGGGTCCGATCGGCGCTCGTAGCGGGTGACGGCGTGTTGTACCTTAACGACCTGCCCGACCACTACCCTTGATGCTCACATGACTTGGCTACGAGGAAACCGGTGACCGTCGGCGTGTTGTTCGGCGGGCCAACACCCGAGCACGACATCTCGATTCTGACCGGGCTCCTCGCCCTCCACGAACTCGAGCGCTCGAAGGGCGATGTCCAGGGCATCTACTGGACGAAGACCGGTGCGTTCTACGCCGTCCCGCGCGGCGTGGAGGCCGAAGCGTTCTTGGGTGGCCTCCCGAAGGGATCGAGTGAACTCACTTTGCGCCTGGGCGACGCGGGCGGGTTTTTCGCGAACGCGCGCATGGGCAAGGATCGTTCGATCGATCTGGAGGCCGTCGTGCTCGCCACGCACGGCGGTCCCGGCGAAGACGGTTCATTACAGGCGGCACTCGATCTCTCGGGCGTGAACTACTCCGGTCCGACCGTCGCCGGTGCGGCCCTCGGCATGGACAAGTGGTCGTTCGGCGCCGTCATGGTCGCCCACGGCATCCCCACGTTGCCGCGGGTGTTGCTCGACGCCGCGACGACGTCGCTACCGTTCGACGGACCGTACATTTTGAAGCCGCGATTCGGCGGATCCTCGATCGGCATCGACGTCGTCGCCGATGTGGCGACGGCGACGGCGCGGCTTTCGTCGAATCCCCACTTCGCTCTGGGCTGCGTCGTCGAGCCGTACCGTTCGGACCTCTCCGACCTGCAGATCGCCGTGCGCACCTACCCGACGCTGGACCTCTCGGCGATCGAACGACCCCTGCGACGCGACGAGGACGCCGAGATCCTGGACTACCGCGACAAATACGTCGGCGGCGAAGGAATGGTCTCGGCGCCGCGCGAACTGCCGGCCGTGATGCCGGAAGGGCAAGCCGACGCGGTCCGGCTCTACACAACCAGAATCGCCGAAGTGGCGTCCGTGCGCGGCGTGGCCCGCATCGACTTCCTCGCCAGTAACGACGAGTTGTTCGTGAATGAGATCAATACGATTCCCGGTTCACTCTCGAAGCACCTCTTTATCGATCCGCCGCTCGCGTTCGCCCAATTACTCGCTGACCTGATTGCCGAAGCGCTTCAGCGCCCCGCTCATCGTTACAGCGCAGCTGGCGCCGACGGGCTCGTGTTGCGCAAGGCCACGTCCATCGCGTCCAAACTCGCGTAAGCGTGGGACGCGCCCTCGTCTCTTACACGACGTCGCTGCAGTAATCGATGAACAGACTCTGAAGTAACCTTCTCGCCATAAACGACGCGCGCTCAGTCCCAGGGCGGGGCGAGCTGCACGTAGTTGCCGTCGGGATCTTCAACCGTCGCCAAGAAGAAATCTCGATCGGCCTCCGGTTTGTACGGCTCGGCCACCACTTTCGCACCAAGACCCACCAGTGTCGCGAACGCTTCGTTCACGTCGGCCACTTCAATCGAGATCATGATCCGTTGGGGCGTTGCGCTCTTACCGTGCACTTCACTGTGCGCGCCGAGCATCAACGTCGCGTTCTCACCCCAGCCGTACCACGAACCATCTTGAAAACCGGGTTCGCCGAGCACACTCGTATAGAACGCGCCGAGGGCGTGCGGGTCTTCCGAACCAATCATTACGCCACTGAATTTCATGTTTTCTCCTGGCTTCAATTGAGATGTTTACCATTCGTCGAGGTCAATCTCCTAGAAGGTAGCGCACGATCACGCAGGTCTTGTCAAGAATGTCGCGGTTCCCGAGATCGATCTCATTCCCGGTTCGCCCTCCACGCACCTCTTCATCGATCCGTCGCCCGCGTTCGCCCAGCTACTCGGTGACCTGATTGGTGAATCCATTCAGCGACCAACTCATGGTTACGGCGCGGCTGGCGCCGACGGCCTGTTGTTGCGAAGAGCCACGTCCGTCGCGGTCGAACTCGCGTAGTCGAGGTACGCGCGCGCTCGCCTCTAACAAGACGTCGCTGTAGGGATCGATCAGAAGACCCTGCTGAAGGGCCCAGAAGGCCATTTCGTAGCGGCTGTTCGCGAGGGCGTCGTGGTGCAGCGCGAGGGCGGCCCATTCGCCGTCGCGCGAGAGTCGCGCGCCGAATCCCTCCGCGAGGAACCACTCGAAGCCGCGGAGCGCGCTCGCGAGTGGTTCGCCCTTCACCATCGCGAGCGCCTGGTGCACGAGAGGGGCGGCGTCGGCGTTGGCGAGCTGACGAGCTCGCGAGATCAGATTCGTGAAGACTTCGACGTCGCTGGTGATGCCGTGCGTGACGTAGAGGCCTGACGAGGTGACCGCGTGCAGGCGGGGGCCCTCTCCGTCGGCTCCGGCACTGCGCCGAACGACGCTCGCGGTATTGGCGAGCGTTCGCAGCGACGCGTCCACGTCGGCGTGCGTCAGGACGCGCGTTCGTAGACGCTCACCGGTGATGGGCTCGTGGCGGTGCATCGCCAGATACGCGAGCATCTCCACCCCGCGACGTCGCAGCGTTGGCGTTAACGGTTCGCTCAGGCCGACGATCCGGGGTTCGGCCCGCAACAGCTCGACGCGAACGCCGCCGTCGCGGGCCTGAGGGGCGACCGTTGACCATGATGACGTCGCCGTCGCGCGCGGTCGCTCGCTATAGGGCGACAAGGTGATGGAACAGGCGAGTACATCGTCGTCGAGTTCGTCGCGATCCCCGAGGTAGAGGACGAGCGAGTTGTGGACACTGCGTGTCGCGAGGGCTCGTAGCAACTCGAGTTCGTTGTCCGCGTACACGAGTCGTCCGCGATGCAACGCGACCGCCGCGTCGACCACGTCGGCGCTGCTCCACGTCGGGAGGATCGCCAAGACGCCTCCTTCGCGAGCGAAGCTGACGAGCGTGCCGAAGGGCGTTGGTTCGAGAGCGCAGGCGACGTACGCGTCCGTGGGCTCGATCGACGCGTTCGACGCCTCGATCGAGTTGGGCACGTCCACGACGCCGTCGCGACGCCCGCCGATCATGTGGCGCAGTTGGTTCACGAGTTCGGGGTTCGAGGCGCGCAGCAGTTCAATGGACTCGTCGACGTCGTATTTGATATCGACGAATTGGTGCTGTCGCATCAAGTCGCTTCGCCGCTTCGCCATGAGGGCGAGGGGCATGATGCCCGCGCCGGACGACCACGGGAGCGGAAGACGCGTCGGGAGCTTGACGGGATCGTGGCGTGACGGCGTCAACGATTGTGAACTCTCGATGGTCGTATGGGGAGCGGATGCGCTCAAGGCGGCAGCGCCCGCGGACGAAGGGAGGAGGAATGACAAAAACGCGATCAACGCCCCGGCGAGCCATGCACTTCCGCCACTGCCGGCGTCGATGCCGCGATGGAGTCGCCATACGTCGCGCACGACTTGACAGAGAAAGACCAACCAGAACAGGGCGAGGGCGATGAGCAGCGCGCGCACCAGCGTGCCGTCGTTCTGGCGCAGTGTGCGGTGCCATTTGGTGACAACGACGTACGGCAAGAGCACGAAATACATCGCCAGGGCGGTGCCCTGGAGCGGGGCGACGACGCGCTTTAAGAGGCTGGCGTAAGTTGCCACGTCAGCGACGTCTCGGCCGAGGTGGAAGCGATCTCCAGTTGACAGCTCTGGTTCGAACCCACGACGATCTGGCTGGCGACCGGACTCGCGTCGCCCCCGCAGCTGAGTGATTGGTCGGTCGACGCGCTCGCTGCCAGCGTCCACGTTCCCGGCCCGAGTAGGGGAACGTCCACGGATTCGAATCCCGGGCCGAGCGCTCCGGAGAGCTCGCCGCTCAGCGCGTTCGCGTTCGATATCGGCGCGACACGCTTGACGCTCGTCGTGGTCACGTTGGAGAAGTTGGTGACGACTAACCACGTAGTCACCGTCGTCTTGGCGGCCACCTTCACTTTGGCTGACGGCGTCGTCGTCGCCAGACTCGTCGTTGTCGTGTTCGGCACTTGAGTGCTCACCGGTGACGTCGAAGAGGGTGGGGGCGACGAAACCTCGGGGGCGCGCGGCGCGGGCGGGGAGGTCAGGGTGAAGACGAGAATCAGGAGCAGGAGTGGGCTCGACCACATCAAAAGATGAGCGCTCTTCAGCGAAAAGGGTGAGCGCGGCATTGTTTTCGAAGGGTAGTGGTGAAGTCTTCAAATAGCGATTCGACATCTCGAGACCCGTGTTTCATTCAAATTAGGAAGCGCACAGCGAAGTGCTGCAGCTCTTTCTGCAACGTCGCGGGCGCCGAACGGTCCTGCGCGGCGACCTCGCGCAAGGAACGGCCCTCGTAGACGCGGGCGTAGGTGATTCGCGCGATCCGGTCGTACTGGCTACCGCGGAAACTGTGCAAACGCGCGAGCAACGGCGACGCCTCAATCGCCGGTTCGTCGTGCTGATCGAAGTTCGAGACCGCGCGCCTCGCCGCCTTCTCCTTGAGGAGCCATCGGCGCAGTCGACCACGAATCGCCGAGAGTACGTCCGGCGCCGCGTACTGGCGCGATTGTCCGGCCCAGTCCTTCAAGAGTTCGCTGGCGAGACCGAGAGCCACGCCAACCGTCTCACTCGGGTCTTCGACGATGCCGTCACCGAAGCGCAATTGGCGACAGACGCTCACGATGCCCGGTATCAAGGTCTGGAGTAGCGCGCGATGGATCTCGGGATCACCCGCCTCTTCGAGGAGCGCGCGCACGATCTCGGCGCGCTCGAGCACGTTTCGCCCGCTGTGCGCTTCGAGGAGCGTCACGACGTCGTACAGGTCACGTACGCCGCCGAGGTCCAGGTCCTCGTGGCGTTCGGCGAGAGTCGTCATCGCGGTCCGAGATTGCGGCGAGTGGCCCACGTAGATCCACTCGTATCGCATCTGATTCAAGAGGTCGTTCTTCAGTGTCATGGCGACCAGTACAGGTCCGCGGACGCATCGCGGCGCCCCTCGCTGGGCACCACGGTGCAGTACGTTTCTCACACCGTGCATGATGTACCGAGCCACGCACATGACAGCGCACATAGCCGAGACGTAGGCTGCACGGATGGACATTGAATCCTTTTACGAGCAAAACGAGGCGCGTCGCGAGAGCGCGGAGTTCGAGTTTGGCGGCGAGTGGACTGACCCCTCGGACAACGAATACGAACTCTCGTGGGTCGAGGCGACCGGTGAGCTCTATCTCATGATCGAGCCGGACGCCCAGATCACGGAAGACGCCTTCGGCGACTTCATCGTGCACCCAGAGATCGTCACGGACCTGACGGTCGTCATCATTGGCAAGTCCCCGTCACTGGCGGCCCTCGAAGACACATTGTTCGGCTGGGAAGACGCGATGCTCGAACCGAACTCGCTCGTCTGGCTCCACCAACGCTTCCCGACGACGAAGGACTAGATATACGGCGACGACGAGTCGGCGACCTTACACAGACGCGTCAACGACGGCACCAGGTCCTTCAAGGGCACGCGCTCTGATTCGTTGATCGTGGTCATCAGGGCGTTCCAACTGCCGTCGAGGGACGTGGCGTCAGCGGCCGCCGGCGTCGCCTTCAGCAGCTCGCTCATGGCTCGACCTTCCAGCCGTGAGCGCTGGCTGGCCGACAGACTCGTCGCTTCACTCCGCGTCTGAAGTTCGATGGCCCGTTTCACCAACACGCACGACGCGCGCGCGTCGGTGACCGCGCCACTCGTGCCGCACGCACTCAAGACGACACCCATGAGGGCCAGTACGGCGAGGGAACGGAAGACTCGAACTAGCCGAGCCACGAGTCGGCAGCTTGCAACAAGAAGTCGCTGACACTGCGCCCGCGTTCGAAGATGTCGCAGAGGGGATCCTCACCTTTGGCGACTTGACTCAGTGAGATGGCGCGACGCGCGACAATGGAGATCCGGCGTTCGCTGCTCTCGGTGGGCGAGGCGAACACGTCGGTCGCCGTGACTTCCAGTGGCATCTCCAAACCCCCGATGGGTGCGAGGTCAATGGCGAGGCGCAAGAGGTCGGGTCCGTGAGGCATTGGGGGCAGACTCCAGGTCAGGACCAACGGAAAATGGAACTCGTCCGGTGGATCGACCTCGTCGGGAAGACCCAGCACCGCGTCTTCGAAGGCGAGCAAGGTTCTCGGATCGACGTCGAGTTCGATGTGCAGGTCCACGGGTCCGCCGCAACCGTCTTCGGGATGGAGGTCGACCTCCCAGGCTTGGCGAAGCGAGTAGGTCTCCACGAAATGCCGTTCGTCGTGGACGTGAAACCCGTGCGTCACCGCATGGTCCTTAAGGTCTGCGACGAAACCAGCGACGTCAATTGCGGCCATTACGCATCAGGTTAGCCCCCACGACAAGTACCGTGGCAGCGTGAATAACTCGCATTTGACGCCACTGCGTGACTGCGCGCAAGAGATTGGCGAAGCCGTCAAGGCTCATCGGGGCCGGGGACTCTCGGGGGATCGAGCGACGCAGTATCACCTCGACGTCGCGGCCGACGACGTCGCACGTCGGGTACTGGTTGGCGCCGGCTATCGCGTGATGAGCGAAGAGTCCGGTGTCATCGGTGAGGGAGCATTCACGGTCGTCGTTGATCCAATCGACGGGTCGACGAACTGTGACCGCGGCATTCCGTTCTACTCGACGAGTCTCGCCGTCGTGCGCGACCGAGAGCTGGTCGCCGCGTTGGTGATGAATCAGGCGACGGGCACGGTCTTCGAGGCGGAGAAGGGGAGTGGTGCCCGTCGTGACGGCGAACCCATCGCCCCCAGTGGACAGACGGACATCGCCCATGCGATCGTGGGTTCGTCGGGTTATCCGTCGCACAGTCTCGGCTGGTCCCAGAATCGGTCGTTGGGAGCGGCGAGTTTAGAGATATGTCTTGTCGCGGACGGATCTCTCGACGTATACGGCGTGGCCCAGCATTCGGGACTCAACGTGTGGGATTACCTCGCCGGTTTGCTGATTGTCCGAGAGGCTGGCGCCTCGGACGCCGACTATCACGGCGAGGAACTCGTCACTACCGACGACGTCCTACGGCATCCTGTCTTCGCCGGTTCTCAAGAACTACTGACGTTCATGCTGGACGCGGGGACCATCTAGGCTTTTTGCTCTCGGGCGCTTAGCTCAGTTGGTTAGAGCAGCTGATTTACACTCAGCAGGTCGGGGGTTCGAGTCCCTCAGCGCCCACCAGATGTAGTAAGGAAATGATAGGGTTTGGACGTGAAGACGTTGCGTGAATCCCTCAAAAATCCCTCACAAGGGGTGAGCCAACCCACGTGCGGGAAGGCACGGCGGCTCCTGGGAGGTGCCTCGTGAGCGGTTCACTTCGTCAAATTCGTCCTGGATTCTGGGAAATGCGGGTCAGAACTGGGCGCGACCCGCTCACTGGTCAATATCGGCAGATCAGCCGCACTTTTCAGGGTTTGAAGAAAGACGCACAGATGGCCTTGAACGAGCTGGCCGTCGAAGCTGATCAGGGAAAATTGGCCAACACCAATGCGACATTCAGCCAGTTGGCCGAACAGTGGCTCAATCTTGCTAAACCCGGTCTCGGTCCTCAAACCCTTCGCTCCTACAGGGGCCTACTGGACAACCACATCCTCCCCGCACTCGGGACCAGACCTCTGCGTCAAATTCAGACGGCAGATTTGGACTCGCTCTATCACAGTCTTGTGAAGCGTAAGGGCCTGTCAACGAGCAGTGTCCGGCGAGTTCACACGGTCATCCACCGTGCCTTTCAGCAAGGTGTGCGATGGAAGTGGGTGCGAGAGAATCCAGCCAGTCTGGTGAGTCTTCCGAAGTTGTCGCGACACGAAGTGACCCCGCCGGATGTGGAGCAAGTCAAGCAGTTGTTAGTGGCAGCCACAAAGTTCGATCCCGTCTTTGGACGCCTGCTCCATTTGGCGGCCACTACGGGCGCGCGTCGCGGCGAACTGTGTGCACTGAAGTGGAAGCAGGTTGACAAAGATTCTTCGGCGCTTCTGATCGAACATGCGATCATCGAGACTCCGGGCGGTGGGTGGCTGGAGAAGGACACTAAAACCCACGCGAGTCGACGAATTGCGCTCGACAGCGAGACTCTCAAGGTTCTCGCCAAGCAACGGGCATATGCAGACGAATTGGCGCGGGTGGCGGAACTTGCAGTGACGGATGAAAGTTACGTCTTTAGCCTCGAACCTGATGGTCAGCGTCCATTCCTGCCCACGTATGTCACTCGGCGGTTCGAACTCGTAAGGGCCAATCTCGGTCTGACGCAGGTTCGACTTCACGATTTTCGTCATTTTGCAGCCACCCGGCTTATATCCTCCGGTGTCTCGGTTCGGACAGTTGCTGGACGGCTCGGGCACTCCAATGCTTCGATGACACTCCAGGTGTACAGCCACTTTGTTCAAGCGGCTGACCGGGAAGCGGCAGAAGTTATCGGTTCGCTCGTCTCGAGCGCCTCGACCAAGCGAAGTACGAAACCACGCCCACGAAAGCGAAACTCCAGTTTGACTTGACGATAAGAGTTTGGCCAGCCGATTCGGCGAACTGAGTTACCACATGGGCCTCCAAGACCATCCAATGAGATCGTCGTCGAGTCACCTCTTGCATGCAATGCCGACTTTTCTAGTTCGCGGGTGACTGCTCGTGGTCGCACTTTGGAACAGCCGGATATTTGAAACCTGTGGGGTGCCGGGAACTCCTTCCGACCAGGATGGGCAATAGGTGAAGTCACGAAAGTAGTCACCTCGGAATCGATTTTCAGAAATTAGTCCGCGATGCGCTGGCTTTCCAATATTCGGCAAGCGCTTGCGGGTTCTACTTGAGCCATCCTGTCGTTTCTGGTTGGCCAAGGCATAGGTCTTCAGAGCTGCAAGACGTTTGGAACCTCGAAGGTTTAGACCCTCTGTTGTTTTCAGTGACTAACGCCGTTGTTGACATTGTCTGTATATTGCTCGCGGCAAGGGACGTAATGCGTTTTAATTAGATCAATCGCAATCTGAGTCCGAATAGCGAAGTTGCGTCTCGAAAATAGGGGGAGAGATGACTGATGAGCATGACTCTCTGACAGACTCCGAATATGGTCCAGTAGAAGGGACGCTAGACGCGAGCCTCAAGTGGCTCACGGCAAATCCTGCGGCAGCAATAACAGTTTCGGGCCTCATTGCATTCGGTATGTTGGACGTCGCCGCCCGAATTTATTACGGTGGTTTTGCCGTGACTCCGGAATTGGTCGGATTTGGATATCAAGCAGCGTTGTCGCAGGGCGCAGCTGACCTCATCCTCATAGTGCTTTTGCTTGGTCTTGTGATTGCGATATTGCGTCATTCGTCGGTTGCAGCGCAGTTGGAAATTCCCACGTATCAAAGGAACATTGCCGAACTTCGCACTCAATTCGATTCAATTGCCAATGATGATCGCCGGCAAAATGAACTGAGTCAGAAGATTAGGACACAACAGAGGCATCTTTTCCGAGCTCAGCGTGAACTCACAACTATGTCAAGGTCGCTTGCGCTTGTGCTTCTAGCCATTCCTCTCATTTGGGCAGGCGTGCTCATGTATGAAGCATCATCTGCGGGTACATCGCCTCGCATTCCATTTGCACTCGATCCGTTGCAAGCGAGCGCTAGACCGGCCATCGTCACTCTCAGCCATCCAGATTTTCCGACTTCCGATGTGAGATTATTTGTGCGATCCGAATGCGTTCTGCTTCTCGGCGAGTCGAATGGTCAAATTGTTGCCTATTTGCCGGAGCTCAATCGAACCGTACTGGTTCCGAATGTGGGAGCAACCATACAACCACTAAATCGATGTTAGGCAGCGATTGGTCGGACACTGGCTCTCCACAAAGGAACGCGTAAGAGTTGTTGTGCTCGTGGTTCCCGTGGACCATCGATGGCAGATAATTCAATCGCAGTTTCGCACGCTAAAGAGACATTGCGCATCGAAATAACATGCGCCTCTGTTTTGGACCGAGCCATAATGAGAAACTCGACAGACAATCGACCTTTTTCCGAGTCAACGCTCACGGCCAAGTCATGCAACCCGAGATTGTCGAAACCATCGGTCAAATATTCCACAATGCTGTCACGAGATCGATTCGTTAGTTTGGTATCGAAATCAAGTGTTAGGCACGCGAGATACTTTAGGCAGCAAGTGCCTTCTCCACTATTTGACCACATTCGTCTTCCTTCCAACACGGCAGACTTCGCAACCACAACAGGAGACGATGAGAGTAGTGATCACCCGTCTTTGACCGTGCAACCGTTCGGGAGTGATTACCGCATGCGCAACTGAGACTAAGTCGACCCTTCTGAGGCCCACACACGGTCCAAGTGCATTCATAGAGGAGGCGAAGAATCGTGTTGATGTCGTCTCGAGGGTGGAAGTTCCGTCTTTGAATCGGCATCGATCGAATTCCCTCCCCTTGGCAAATCGCTTCCGAATGATACTTGACGAATGGAGTGATTCGCCATTTACGGCGGTAGTTGGATCATCACGATGCCATTGCTCATGACGGACGCGGATGGGGCTGTTGCAATGACCCAAACAAGTGCCGACTTTCACGAAGCACCTCCGTCCCAGAGCGTTAAAGAACTGACTACATCTTCTTTAACCAAGTTTCCCACAGAAGCCGTATTTTGAGCGGCATTTAATTGTGACAAATTGGCTACTGATTCAATCGCCACTGGAGCGTTTGTTATCAAGGAATCGTGTTGTTCTGTGTCGGTTTCGTCTCGTGGTGTTGCAGAAATATGAGGCCTAAAATGAGGCCTGTCGAAGACCTCGGAGGCACTTGCAATTCTCGAATGTGTTCGGTCGAGTTGGCAACTATTTGGTCTCCCGCAAACCTGTCGCGATTCAGAACATCGATTGAGCGAAACACGCCTATGGAATCGGAGCTTTCAATTGCGTAAATGGCATGTGACGAATTACTGAGCGTGTCAGCAACTTTGACACCAGTATCCATACTGATGGTCCAAATGGAGATGATGACTTCCGCTTTGAGTACTCAAGCAAGGAAGGTAGTTGTGCTTATGGCTTGTGACGTGTTTCCACCAGAGATCGCCACGTTTTTCTCCGTTTTGAGAGATACACGAGGCAGCTCGAACTGTGAGCTGCCTCGGAAGGGGATGAGTTCCGTGGTGTGGGGCGAGCATTGCGGTGTAATGCGATCCAATATTGCCGTACCGCCCTAGCCACCGCAAGACTGAGGTACCTGCGTCTCCGAAGTCTATGAACGCCTCGTGGTCGCTGTCGTCGAAAATCAGTGACATATCGTTGTTCGCGCGCCGAAATGCGTCCCAAACTTTTTTGTAATCGTCTTGAAGATCATCGGGTAACTCCAAGTTGTCGATCCGCAGATCCTCGGATGCTTCTTCTTCGTCATCTCCATCGATTTCTATGATCTCGTCATCCGCGCTACCCTCAGTCACTGATGTGTCCGTGTCACGACTCCCATTGTGCGGCCAAACACCAATTCCCTCGCGGGTCACTTTCAGATTGGTGTCCAAAGTCGTAATCTCTCGAGCTCGTAGCTTCTGAGAAAAACCTTCAAAGAGTCTCATCGCAGTACGAACTTCGCCTGCCACACGATTCGGTAGATTCTGTGGCGGCCAGTGGACTTCAAATTGCCAGTGCGACGTATGAAAGGTCGTGCCTCGGTCTACGGGCTGGTAGTAAAACTCGCCTGGCTCTGTCACGTCCATTAGTGCCAGTCCCACGTCAAGATTTCGTATCCCGGTGTGATAGGTCATGAATGCCAGATACTGAACTACGAAGTCGGGCTCAATCTGAGGGGGCCTTGGTGCAACTAGGCGGAGCCGATGAAATGAACGACTCCTTTCCTTCATCCATTGGGCCAGTCGTAGAAGACCCATGTAGTGATCCGTGTCGAAATGTGTGATCACGATCGTGTCGATTGTCTCGGGACGATGACCGACAGCTTCGAGAAGGCGCTGGCTCGCCAGTTCGGGGCCGCGGTTGTCACTGCCACAATCAATCACGGTGACGTTATGGATGTGGTTCTCGCACTGGATGATGCTGCATGCTCCATCGCCGACGTCAAGAACTCTGAGTATCACGAGCAGAACGTACCACCTGCAAGCGTTCTCAGGACCGATAATTCAATTACAAATCGCGCGTGATCGGGGGCTCCGCAACCTTTCGAGCGGAGGCATCGGTCTCGTCTCGTGGTGTTGCAAAATATGAGGTCTAAAACGGGGCTTGTTCTGCTTGAGTAGTTCTCAATCTGGCCGGTGAGTTTTGGTATTGGGTTGGGAACTTCCTGCCATCTTCCCTCGGCCGCTTGATGTACGTTCGTCATACGGAACTCAATTCTCGAAAGTTCCACGAGGGAGGGCGATGCACTATGGCTCAAGAACCCGACGAAGTTGGGACTCAGGCGACAACCAAAGTTGAGCCAAATCCAGTTGCTAAACAAGCGGACTTGGTACTCGAGGGCGGAGGGGTAAAAGGCATTGGGTTGGTGGGGGCGATTGCGGTGCTCGAAGAGCATGGCTATGTGTTTCCTCGGGTGGCGGGCACGTCTGCCGGCGCGATCGTTGGTTCGCTTGTTGCCTCAGGAGTAAACAGCAGCGATCTCTATGATCTGATCATCAAGATCAACTACGAACTCTTTTGTGATGAAACTTCTCTTGATCACATTCCTGTTGCTGGCAGGGGCTTCTCAATCTGGTTTGAGCACGGGATCTTCAAGGGGGAGTATTTCCATCAATGGATCAGCAGCCAACTCGCCAACGCGGGCGTTCGAACGTTTGCGGACCTCTATCAACCGGATGCAAAGAGCAGTTTGCCCGTGGATCAGCAGTACAAGCTCGTAACGTTGACTTCTGACGTAACCCGAGGGCGTCTTTTGAGATTTCCGTGGGACTATCAGTCGGACGGAATCGATGCGAACTCACAAGTTGTTGCCGACGCCGTACGTTCGTCAATGTCGATTCCATTCTTCTATCGACCGGTAACGCTCAACTTGCATAATGCGACACCCTCCACTCTGGTCGACGGAGGAATGCTTTCTAATTTCCCGGTTGACATCTTTGACCGCACTGACGGCCAACTATCACGCTGGCCAACGATCGGAATCAAGTTATCTGCTCGCCAACCTCCAAACCAGGTCGAACACAGAGTCAAGGGTGACATCAGTCTCGCAATGGCAATGATTGGAACAATGCAGAGTTGGAGTGATCAGATGCACCTTGACAATCCTGCGGTCTTGGCCAGAACGATTTTCGTCGACACTTTTGGAATAAATGCGACGGACTTCTCCATTGATGGGACAACGCAAGGGAAGTTGTATCAAAGTGGGCGTACTGCCGCCGAGAAGTTCTTGGCGACGCTAAGGACGGATTCTGCTTGATGATCGTCTTGCAGAATTGTTGGACGAGGTCAATGAAGGACCGGCACTCTGAAGCCTTGACGAAAGTCGGGGATGGCGGAAGTTAAAGAAGGGGAACAAATGGTGAGGAAACCTGGAGTGACGCGCCCTGCGGCGGCGTCGGCAGCAGGTAAGACAATGACAAACCGGAAGGCGACGTCTGCGGAGAAGAAGGCGGCAGCGAGCGCACTGAGGGAAACACCTCCTAAGAGAGTTCCAAATCGGGCGAAAAAAGGGAAGTAGTAGCACGACTTTTGACGCGACTGCGCCATCAGAGTGTCGAGTAAGAGAGCCCCTCAGCTGTTCGGGCGAACGAGGTGCGCTCCCAGGAACTCGCCTGCGGCTGAGATCCGAATCTCCAAGATTGAGCGATCGGACAGCAAGACCGAAGTGACCCACACATCACGTGCGTCAAAGCCAATCTCCGGACTGCCGCCGGAGACGCACCGAGTGCCAAGAATCTCACCCTCAGCAAGATCCGAGGGAGGCCCGTAGCGACCAATGGCCAGAATGCCGGCCGTCGTTGCATCGCGGATGACGAGACCTCGGTGAGACTCGACGCCCGTCAAACGACTAACGAGTTTGACCAGCCGGGCACCGAGGTCAATCAGCGCGTCCATGTTGGCCAGCGTTGTGATCACGAGAATGACATCAACGCCCCAGTTCGCGACGCCCTTGCCAATCGAACCCCGAGACACGTCAACGGTGGCCTGCGGCACGAAGGCACGGACCTCGTCAGTGTCGATCCGGACAACCTCGCTAAATCCGTCGTGGTACAGACGCGAGTCGTTCAACTCTTCACGGGTGAGGGAGAGGTTGAGGTGAATCTCCATAAGCAAATCGTAGGCAGCTCGCACGTCCCGGCGAGAAGTATCGCGGCTTAACAGCGACAATGTCAGTTCGGTCGTCCAGATCGACCCGAGACGCAAACATATTGCCTGTTCCTTTGACAAATGGGCGTTTGCCGCACCGTGCCCCTTAGCCCATTCGCCCTGGGGCCCCACAGTGTTCCTCTACCATAGGTGCCTAACAGAATGAATCGGCCTGGGTTTCCTGGAGACTTTGACCTGCGCTGGGAAAGTTGGAGTGATGTCAACGGCGAGACGAAGCCGCCGTCCCCAGGTTATATCGAACTATTCGTCCGTCAGGATAGACGCGGCCATAGTGGATTTGGCGAATTCCTTGGTCCCAGTCGGGCGCCGATCGTGACGCCACACCAACGCGTCGCGCGGCGTCTGCTCGTGAAACCCCCTCAGCGCGTAAGCACAAGAACTCCTCCCAGCTAGGACTCACGTCTCGCCCGGTGTAGATGCCGGCCTGGTGGGCCCACTTGAAGCACGTGATTCGGATGAAGCCCAACTCGCGGGCCACCGCCGTGACGTTTCGATTGAGTTCGAGTCGACGAAACAACTCCGCTATATCTTCAGCGGAGTAGCTCCGATTCGCTCGGCGTACAGCCACGGTGCGCTGGTCCAGAATTGGTCACTTCCTATTAGCACTCTCCTAGCTATTAGCACTCTCCTAGGTTGACTTACTGTCAGAAAAAGAGACAGATCTGTATATCCTTTGCTTGTAATTCCGACGGCAATGGTGTATCCTAATTGTCAGGAAATCTGACAGAACGACTCAATACCCGTCGGAAAGGCAAACAGAGATGGTGACGATACCAGAAGTTCTACCGATTGCAATTCCCACTCGGCTTGAATTGATCCGCTCGGTGATAGTTGCTCTTGCCGAAGTTCGCGGCTGTTCGAGCGTGGAACTAGAAGGCGAAATGCACAAAGCGGGTGGAGAACTGGAGATGGAGTCTCCTGAGGCCGTCGCGGTCCTCTCCAAGGTCGAGCGTCGATACGGCGGACGAAGGCTCGCGAAGGTTGAGGACCTTGAACCTGAGGAATTGACTTCCGTAACAGTGCTCGCTGGTCTCATCCACAGCAGATGGCCTGTCGCAGATGACGACGGGAGTAACGAGTAATGGCCATCTTCGTGTCCGAGACGAACATTTCTGTGGCCTGGGTCACCGGACTGACCAAACTCATTGAGGCCGGAGGAGAGGCGGTAAATCTCACAGTTGCAATCGCAAAGCCGCTCGTCGAGATTCAGGAAGTACGGTCAACGTTGGACGAGTTCATTGCCGCTCGTCGAATGGGCAACCGTAAGTCAATGGAAAAGGTGTCGACCGTTGCAAATACTCTCTTCCCCCAGTCCTGGTATCGAGCGAACCTCGGAGAGGCGGCGGCAGATCACTTGTACGAGCTGGAACGAGAGACCCGTCCCGTAAGTCATAGGACAGCTAAACATGGCACTTATTTCGAACGCATGGTGGCGTGGCCAGATCCCGCCAAAGGGCGGATCAATCAACTATCGCGCGCCATTGAGCGACTCAGGTTGGCCCGTGAAAGAGGAGACCAGCGTGGCAATCAGTACGAAGTTGGTATCACGGGTCCGATGGAGGAGGGGATTGCGGTGCCCATTGTCGTTCCCGGCCACGACAACTCGACCAGAGGCTTTCCTTGCTTGAGTCATATTAGTTTCAGTCTTCACCAGGGTGAAGTGCATTTGACTGCGTTGTACCGTAGCCACGATTACCTGAGCAGGGCTTACGGTAACTACCTGGGTCTCGGTCGCGTGCTTTCATTTGTAGGAAACGAGTCCGGCTGGCCAATCGGGGAAGTGACATGCATCTCGTCGTCGGCTACGTCTGAGTTCTCGCGGGGCGGCAATTTTGGCAAGGGAGCCGTAGGGGAGTTGCTTATGAAGTGTGTTGCATCAGTTGAGTCGGAACAATGAATCACGACGCACTACTTAATTTGCTGGTCGATGCTGTTGCACTTTCTTCGAACCATCTCACTCTTAAAGTGGGAATCGATCGTGTAGAGATCGGGACCTTTGCCCAACTCCTCGCCTCGAGTGGTGAAGAATTCCTTTCGGAGGTTTATAGGTCCGACGAGATCACGTACTGCTCGGGCAGGATTGAGCACTTAGCAGCGCGACTTTGTGCAAAAGAGGCCACGTTAAAGGTTCTAGGTACGGGAATCCGTGGCATCGCCCTCTCAGAGGTCGAGGTCATACACGGAGCTAATGGACAGCCTGACATATCACTCATCGGGCGCGCGAGTGACCGAGCATCGGCACTTCAAGTCGTATCGCTCGCCGTCAGTATGACGCATACCAAAATCGCAGCGGAGGCAGTGGTCGTTGCACTGACCGATGCACGAATGGACGGATTGAACTTTGAGAGGAGAGTTATCGATGGATGATGCTGATTCAGAACTGTTGCCTGATCACAAATTCCTGACCGACGAAGAGTATGTGCGCATGGGTGTGCGCCTACGTGAGGCTCGAGATTACCTCGATCTCTCTCAAGAAGAGGTGGCTGATGCACTAAAGATTCCCAGAGCATCCGTGTCAGCGATCGAGAGCGGCAAGCGGAAAGTAAGCAGCCTTGAGTTGCGAGACCTGGCCCGCTTGTACCGACGTCCGTTGGAAACTTTTTACGACCCACATAGTGGTTCAGTCCCACCCGAAAGCGCAGCCGACCAGGCTCTCTATCGAACCGTTCGCGACTTGAGTGATGACGATAAGGAGCAAGTGCTCAAGTTCGCCGAATTTATCAAGACTTCGGGTCAAGCACCGGCACGTCCTAAGGCTCACTGAGTTGTTCACTTGTCCAACTTTCACGAAATGCTTGCGATGAGTCCGCGATCGGCGTACGAACGAGCACATCTTCGGGGTACCAAGGCCGCACTGGATGAGCACAATCGTCTTGGTCTGGAGTTGCGCGAGCGAATCAATATCTTCGAAGTCATTGAAGACCAACGGCTCTGGTTATTCTGTCAACCGATGCGCGACCTCTATGGGGCTTATAAGCGGTCGGGGTCTTCTGGCGGCATCCTACTGAACTCGCAACATCCTGCAACCACCCAGCGCTTCACTGCATCTCATGAATACGGCCATCATATTCTCGGGCATGAAGCGAGCATCGACGAGGAAGAGCAGATGTTTCAAAGCCAGAAGTTGATGGAGGTTGAAGCCCAAGCGTTCGCTGGCGAGTTTCTGATGCCGCTTCAACTCGTCAATTACACATTGCGCACGATGGGATTCGATCGTCAGAATCCGCAGCTTTCTCCGCTGGACATCTACAAGGTTGCTCTCGAGCTGGGCGTGAGTTATCGGGCGGCCGTGACACAGTTGACAAATCACAAAAAAATTAGCCGCCCGCTCGGACGACGGTTCGCGAAGATTAGTCCATTGAAGATAAAGACCATTGTTGGGGGCGTAAAGCCAGAGTTTTCTTGGGCTGATGTTTGGATTCTCGATTCGTCGCAAGAGGGGAGAGAATTCTCTCCGAGTTTGCGAGACGAGATTCACGTCGAGCTGCCTGAGACTCCATCGACCGGGTACGTCTGGGAGATTGTTGATCCGGCAGGGGAGGTTCTCAGTTACGTTGGTGAATCGTTCGAAGCGCAGGGCGCCGAAGAGTCCATCGGCTCCTCTGGTGAACGACACTTCTTCTTCCGAGTTGTCACCGCCGGCCGAGGACACCTTCGTTTTGAAATGCGCCGACCGTGGCCGGAAGATTTGCAGCCCCGTGTCCGGTTCGAAGCCACTATAAGCGCGCTAACCCGGCTCACCGGTGAGTCCGGATCAGGTCTAAGCCATTTCCAACGAGAAGCTCTGTTGGAAGAAGTTGGTGCAACGCGGCAATGACGGTTTCAATTGATCTTCGCCCAGTGCTTTCGCCAATCCGTGATCAAGGAAATCGAGGGACTTGCTTGGCCTTTGCTGTTACTTCACTTCATGAAGTACATCGTGCCGGTAGGGCGCCAGTAGATGAGGATCTTGCCGTGGAAGCGTTGTACTGGGGCTGCAAGCAGATTGATGGCGACTGGAGCACTGGAACTTCGTTTCAGTCTGCCTCTGCGGCATTACTCCGGTGGGGCCAACCAATTGAAACAGTGTGGCCTTATGACCCCAACCGTCTGGATGGCACTCCTTACCAAGCTCCGATCACGCCGAGCAACGTCGATTGGTTTCAGGCGGAGCTTCGCTCCGAAGCAGCGACGTCGGCCAATGTTCGTACTCTCCTTGCTAGTAATTTGCCCGTTGCACTGGGCATAACGTTGTATCCATCCTTCTACCGGCCCAGTAACTCGGGCCACATTGCCGACCCGCTACCGGGCGAACCAAAAAAGGGCCGTCACGCGGTTGTGGCTGTTGGCTATGACGCCGGCCGCATCTTGGTTCGCAATTCGTGGGGAAACTATTGGGGACTTAGCGGTTACGGATGGATTAGTAATTCGTACGTCGACAGTCACGCCACAGATGTGTGGACTCTAGTAGTGAGTGCCGGGACGTTGACCCCTCCTACTCCACAGCTGCACGACTTAGCGATAAACACATATGGAACAGAATGAATTTCGAGAAATTGCCATCATGACTGATTCCTGTGAACTGGTCAACTTTTAGAAGATAGTCTGGTCGAATGTTGTCGCTTTTTGAATTAGTCGGCATCGGGCGGTGACCGGCTTTTGGAGCACCGAAACCTTACGGATAAGGTCGAACGATCTGATTAGCCCTTTCAGCGAGGAACGCATACGCAATTGCGCATACGAGTTGAGTCTTGGTAATGAGGTCTTCATTACCGGTGAGGAGAGTGAGACCAAGCGCGTCCTTAATAATCGAGGTGACCAGATCTCGATACGTCCTGGGCAATTCGCCGACTTGCTCACAGAAGAAGTTGTAAAAATCCCTGCCAACGCGATTGGCTTAATCTCGATGAAGTTCGGGATCAAGAAGAGTGGTCTGATAAACGTTTCGGGATTTCATGTCGATCCCGGCTACAAGGGAAAGCTGCTCTTTTCTGTTTACAATGCTGGGCCGTCCCCAACGGTCTTGTCCCGTGGCGATCCAGTTTTCCTGCTTTGGTATTGTGATTTGGATCGTGAAACAGAAGATCTCTATCTGAATAGTCCGCAACGAGATTCGTTAACGTCTGACGATGTGTCCCAATTATTGGGTGACGTTTGGTCTCCTGAGGCCCTCGCCTCCAAAGTGGCCGCGCTGGAAAGACAGATGAATCTTTGGACGTGGCTTGGCCGCGCAGTGCTGGTTGCGTTGATTTCTGGCCTCGTAGGTCTCGGGATTGGTTGGGGCGTCCATATCGATAGGCCGACCTCGAATATAATTCCTACAACAACAACGACCGTTCCCGTATCGTCCAACTCTCATTGAATCGTAAATGTGCGCAACTCACCTTGCGATGATGCCAACTAACTCGGACGGCTTCACGGTTTATCAACACATTGTCAAAAGTATGTTGCCCGTGTTACCAGCTAGATTTCCGGGAGTTGCGTTGTAAAAATGTGATTCCACATGGATTAGTGATCATTAGCCACCACCCTCGTCCGTAATCGGGCGCTATGGGACGCTAAGGTTTCGTCCTGTCACGTCTTTCGAAGTGCCCGCTCGAACTGTCATAAATTGAGGCTAGGGGTAGCCTGTAACACATCCATGGAGCCACACCAGTACGAGGAAGGAGTCGGCCTTGTCCCAGGTGACACTCGCCCTCAACCCCGGAGTTTCAGTGGTCCTCGAAGGACTCGACGGCACAGGCAAGTCGACGCAGTTGAGCATTCTCAAGAGCGCGCTTGACCCTGGTTCGGTCGTTCTTGCACATATGCCTAGCGGCTTCACACAGTTCACTCGGCGGGTAAGCGAGGCTCTCGAGGGCGAGGGCGAGGGCGAGGGCGAGGGCGAGGGCGAGGAGCCTACTTCTGGCCTGGCCCAGCAACTCGCACATCTTGCTTGCCACGCTGAGTCAATTGCACGTCTCGTGGCGGCTATTAATTCTGGAGCACTTGTGCTTGATCGGTGGTGGTGGTCGGCTCTCGCTTATGGTTGGTACGGTGGCCCGGTGAGAGGATCTGGTCTCTCCGAGAAGAGCTTCAGAGAACTAATAGACGTAATTTGGGCGCCGGTTGTTGCGTCAGTAGTCTTTGTGTTCTTGGAACCGCACCAAGTTGATAGTAATAACAGCGCGGGCGTCGAAGTCGGTTATCGTACGCTACTCGAACAGTATCGCGATCTTTCGGTGGTGGTGTCCGGTGGTTCTCCGTCAGATACCCATGACTTTATTGTTCGAACACTTATTCAACGTGGCCTCGCTACCCGCGTCTAAGGCAAAGTGACTTGGAATGCCCGCATACAGAAATGTCGAGGCTGCTTTTCTAGGTGAGTTGCGTGCTTTGGTCGGGGATGGGACGGATATTGAGGTACGGGGACAACTTACGCGTGAGATAACTGCCCGAACTGTCCAGGTTGAGAACATCCGTGAACGCTATTTGGTTGTCCCCAATCGACATAACAACGTGTTCGCATCAATTGCAGAGAGTTTGTGGGTCATTGCAGGAAGAAATGACCTTGGTTACCTTAGTACCTACCTTCCTCGCGCTAGTGAGTTCTCAGACGACGGCATTACTTGGCGCGCCGCTTACGGTCCAAGACTTCGCAATTGGAACGGCGTGGACCAGCTGGCCGAAGTCGTGTCGATTCTTCAGGCCGATCTCACATCACGTCGTGCCGTGGCCGTTCTTTATGACCCCGATCGCGATTTCGTGGAGAGCAATGACATCCCCTGCAATAACTGGCTTCACTTTCTTGTTAGGCAGGGGCGAGTCGACCTCCACGTCGTTGCTCGAAGCACCGATATTTGGTGGGGATTTTCGGGAATCAATGCATTCGAATGGACCCTTCTCTTGGAGATGATGTCTCACTGGCTCGGCCAAGAGCCCGGACATCTCGTGTTCTTCACTTCTTCAATGCACATCTATGAACGCCATTTTGAACAGGCCGGACAGATCTTGAGACATCAAAGCTCCGAAGTCTCCGAGGATGATGGCATTAACCAATTTCCAGCCTTCGCGACGCACTGGGAGAACTTCGCTGCTGAGATCACTGAGTGGATGCGAGTCGAACAAGGCATGCGCTCTGGGCAGGAACTTGATTATCTCAAATGCTCTCTGACCGATCCGCTGTTGACTTCCTACGCCCAAATGATTGACCTCTTCTGGATGTTCAAGAGGCGTGAGGAAAGTGGTGCGATAAAGCAAAAACTCGTCGCCATTTCGAATGCAACCCTGAGAAAGGCAGCGGCAGAATTTCTAAGTCGGCCTCGGGGCCAACTTCACTAGATCCTCAACGATTGGTGATTCATAATCGCACTAGCGCGTGTTCCAATTGAACGTTGGCATCACCGTTGATTCCCCACTTCGGTGGGAAGAATGGTGCAGGCGAGGATCCATGTTGAACGAATTGCTGCTTGATTCGAGTCCGGTTTCCGGATCCAGGTATTTCAGGGTGCACAACCCGCGCGTACTTGTCGGTTTCGCAGAAGAGGTTCTGGCAATCGATGAGCGTAAGCGGACGGCCAAAAAGGTTATGGAAGAAAAGATCGTAGTGATCAAATTGATCCACCTGGTTGTCCACCATCCAACGGATCACATCTTCATGCGACAAGCCGTCCAGGTCCAGGAAGCATTTAGCGATTCCGCTGCGGGCGCCTGGTCCGGGCACTACGAAGTCGTTCTCATCAAAATCAAGAAGCCTTGTGTAGTTGAAGTCGATTGCGAGTTGATATGCGAGGAACGGCCCTAATGAAGGGTAGGACTGAATCGTCTCATAGACGGCTTGCAGGGACTTTGCAGATGCCAAGTCGCGATTAAGTCCGGATTGAAGCATGTGTTCGATCAGCATTAGATGGTTCCGGTGCTTCCTCTTTGCACCAAATGGTGGCGGAGGAACAATGTAAGCCGCAGAATAGACACGTTCGTCGCGCATGAGCATCTGATCCAGGACAAGGCCGAACGCTTCTACGTCGAATGATTCTGTGGTGATTTCTCCGAACGCGTCATTAAGTGCGCGCCACGTCGACGGCTTGTTGAAGAATCGGAATAGCAAGACTCGAAGCACGATATTCTCAGGCGTCTGCGGTCCGTCGTATGCAATGCGGATTAAATCCTGCGAGACGCGGTCAGCTGCTCGGTACGCGTTAGTGAATCGGTATTGAGAGATAACTGGATCTATGGTCCAAGGTGACGAGTCACCCGCCAATCTCGCGTGATAGACGCGCTGCCGCTCTTGAGCGAAGTACCAGTACGAGGGAAGGACCACAGAAGCCACGACATTGTGATGACCAATTCTGATTCGTTCCACTTTCATGGCAAGCCCACGAAGATTCTCTGTCATCTCAACAAGACTGGCACGCGGCCGGTGTCTGGTGGTGGAGGTATCTTTTGCGCTACCTGATCATCATTTCCGACCGGCATGAGTTATAGATCGAGTGCGAAGTCAGTGATTGTTGGCTCTACGAGGTAATCGCCGGCAAGTATATACGCCGTCGGGGTCAGGGCGGCCTCGAAGGCAGTGAGCGCGCGGGCTCGTTGGGCGGCACTGAGCAAGAGACTGCGGTGAGTTTCTTGTTCGTGGCCAACAGTTGATTGTTCGAAGTTCGTCGAAGAGTTGTCAATGCCCCAGCGCTCTAGGTAGGCGGCGCCAGTGTGTGGACCCACTCTGCATATTGGGACCTTCCAGTCCTTCCCGACACCATCAAATCATTATTCGGCGCGTAGTCAGTTTGCTCAATTCGTTGTCGTAACTGCCTCTGTGCAAGCTTGAGCGACCGCTCGAATTTCTTTCGAAGCGTGCACATTCCTTGGCATAGCGTTGTCGCTGATTAGTCGCGAAGAATGACGAGGTTGATCGAGACGCGGCGTCTCACGATGTGGATCTGACAACGACGGTGGAGGCGATTAGACGACCCACAGCCGACGCGTGTAGGTCAATTGCTGAGCGGCGAAGGCGAATCAGATGTGGAATCGATCGGACGCGAGAAATCCCGGTTTGGGTTGTTCCGAATGAGGGGGAACGAGTGGAGGTAAGCGTGCGGTGGGGATTCGAACTCCCCAATATTTAGCATGTCAAACACTCAGCGCGATCGACATTCACCTGTGGCCCTTTCTCGAATTGACTGGCCATTTCCTAGAACGGGCTTGTTCGGAAGGATCCGGGATTTGGATTGTCATAAAGGTAAATGGGGCGCAGCAAACTGAGCGAGTCCGGAGAGGTCGCTGTAAAGAGACGCTGCCGAGTATCCGTAGTTCCGTTCAAGGCGATCACGGATCTCGTTACGAGCTGAGGCTGCGATCTTGAATGTGAATGCTGGCGTAGATCGCGGCGTTTGACGCTGTCGGGAAGCGTCGTTTAGTTTCATTGGAACGGAACTCGCGTCTCGGATTTCACCGATCCTCCACCGTTCTTGGATGAGCCCAGGCCCTTTGGTGAATAGATTGCTTCCGGCATACGCGAATGGAACTCCATCGATCAAGAAAGCTCCGTTCTGAGCGGATATTCGTTCGTTGTAAGCGGGCGGTCGCCAAACTCGTCGGACTTCACCCGTCCCCCAATCGTTGGCTACGCGGTTGGCCAGATTCTGCCAACTCGACCACGAGATCTCCGATCCGCCCCAGTCGCTGAGATTTACAAACTGTCCAACGTAGAAACAGAATATTCTGGAATCGACGTCCTTGATAATGTTCCCGTCTTCATCTCGTTTCTGCTCCACCGCAAACCATGCGGCAATGAGGGGGTTCTGACTCACGTCCAGTAATCTCGTCGGACCTCCGTAGTGTTGAATATGCGCGAAAATCTCCATCGGACTTAAGTTGTCGAAACGCCACAACTTTCGAGCGCGCTCCAAGATTTGCTGTTCGACTTCAAGCATGTCTTTTTCTTCGACCTTTTCGCGGGTTTTTTGAGGCGCCGATAGAGCGAGCTATAGAGTCCCCATTCGGCGTCAACAATCCCTCGCCACACGAGCGACTCGCCCCCGTGAATTCGGAGTATCTCGGAGATTCGATCGTTGAGCTCGGCCCAATTTGTGACAGAGTTTCCGGACCACGGATCGAAGACGGCACTTGGTATGGTGGTCGATTCATGCGACATTGGCTTGGCCACAAACGGAGGCTACGCCTAACTGGGAATCGAAGCTCGAATTGTCGCGCTTAACAATTAGGTCGTCGTGAGGACAGCGTGGCCGTCTTTTTGCTTCCAAGCACTGGAGTTGCGAAGTTTGTTGGCGAATCATCTCGTGAATCTTGGACGAAGGTTCGGTCGGCACACGCGAAGAATGACTGGGCTTAACGGCTGACATCGAACAACATGTTTGAATCACTGGTTATGCCACACTTTATGTAGCGTGAGTCAAGACTCGAATCCTTAGGAGGGCAAATGCCAAGTGGGCAACAACATCGCGTATTGCGGAAGGGCATATCTTCATCGAGATCCAGTTCTTTACATGACCATATTGACCGAGTCGAAATTGAAGACGATGAAGGACGCAAGAAGTTTCTGGGTATCCCTGAGATCGAGAACCTAATCCAAACGGGAGATAGTTTTTTCATTGTCGATATCGGAAGCAATACACAACATCAGATATATCCGGTGAAATGCAAAGACTGTCACAGAGGGGAAAAAGTTCTTGGCTCAATGTCACAAGATGACGACTGGGAGGAGGTTATGAAAGAAATTGAAATTCGGCCGTACTAGTTAGCGACGACCAGACGGGGGTCAGGCAGTGCTCGGTGGGTTTCAAGATCGGTTCGCGTCGGGCCAGCGGAACAATTCACCATACATAGGAAACGACTTCTCTCAACTATCCTGAAACCGAAATCAAAAAGCCTCGATTGGGACGAATAAACGCTCCGTCACGAACTCATTGACCCAACCCGGTGTAATAAACGGACCTAGCCAGAATGTGGTTGCTCGAACCTTGCTCGAGATGTTGGAGACTTCGTCAATGACGGTGGTCACGGGTATGGATCAGCACGAAGTCGTAACCAGATGCATGAGGTGGGCGCCCAGGGAGTGAACAACGCAGCGCGCATCTAGTTACGCCGCGTGAGACACCTACTTGAATTAATGCGCGCTCGTGCTCCCCAAAGATTTCGAAACCCAACTTGAAGCTGTTTACCAGAAATATGGATTGGTGACCCCGCACGACTTCTGGATCGTTGAGAGAGACGACGCTATCGCGGCTTGCGAGGCAATCGCGGCACACCCTGAATTGATTCACTATGAAGTTTTGCGCCCTTTGGCAATCGGAGGAGGCGGCATAACACTCGTTGTGTCGAACAAGCAACTCCAAGGAAGACTCGCGGTACTGAAACTGCCTAGACCTGTTCGTGATGCGTTCGAGAAAATGAACCAAATATTGTTAGGTGAAGCAACAAAATTGATCGAGCTTAACCACGAGCGAGTCATTCGAATTTATGAGTCTGGGACTGCGAGGGATTCCTCGGAGCGACCGATTCCGTATTACATCATGGAGTTCTTAGAAGGGAGTATGAACGCTCTTGACTTCGTTCACAACAATCCGAATGAGGACACTGTGATCTCGGTGTTGTCCAGTGTTGCAGAAGGATTGGACTATCTGCACAACGTTGCCAAGCTGGTTCACACTGACATCAAACCCGACAACATCTTCTGTGATATCGGGGGTTGAGTAGTCGTGGCCGATTTTGGTTTTGCCAAGTACTTGGACCGGACCGGAATGACGGAAAACGTAGGGGGCACTAGGGAGTATCTGCACCCAGATTTGAGTAGAAGAATTGAGAAGCTACAGCCGTCCGAGCGTGATGACGAAGAGTCTCGAAGACTCGCCGCACTTCATTTTGAACGCGATGAACTGAATCCGATTTGGGATCTTTATGCGCTTGGCGCCTGTGACCGACTTCGAGCAAGACCTCGTACAGCTATCTTTCGGGAGCGTCGAAGCCCTGTGGGAGGCGTGGGCTCCAGAGGATGATGATGTCCTGGCGCACGCCGCGTTTGAGCGCACAATGCGATGGGCCATCGGCCTAGAGGAGGAGGGTCTCTATTTTCGACCAGGTGGGTGGACCATTAATTTGCCCTCCACACTGGTGCGTATCGCGTGCGCCTCGGCAATTCTCGCCGCTGGCTTCCAAATTGCTGGTCTCGATGACCTCGGCCGCGAAATTATCATTACCGCTGCTGGTCTCACGTCGGCCATGGATCTGCGTCCGGTGCAATTGACGCGCGACGACCGCCTTCTTGTCGAAAGCATGCGCAAATGGGCACTCGAAAATCTTCGAATTTCAGCTAAGGAAGTTAGGGAAATTCTGCCACGACGATTGCGAAAGCAGGCGACCAGGGAACAAGTGGCCGATGCTCTTGATCGCTTGGTAGCCGCGGGTATTGCTGATCGCGCAGGCTCAGATGAATACATCCTGCGGGCCGCCGGTAGCGAAGCGTGGATTCGAATTTCCCTCAGTCGTTTCTAAAGTTGCCTGCCTCTCACTAGTAGCGGGGGTAGACATCACTTTCCAATGGCCTCGGCCGAATCGAGATTATTCGGACCGCGACTCCTTGCCTGCCATGCCGACCTTTGCGGTTCACTCGTGTCCACTTGTATCCGTGCTTGCGTTCCTTGAATCATTGACAGGCCTCTCGCGGTGCGAAACGTTTCACAGGATCGACATAGGGTCCGGCTGCGACGTGGCGAATAATTCGAATTTCTGCGAATATCGTTCCATAGCGGCGCGACCATTGTGATCCACGAGCGTGAACGTTCACCTATCTCTTGTGGGCCGCCCGGGTCTCGATCCCGGCACCTTGGGATTAAAAGAAACTTGCAAAGTGTTGATGTGTGTCGTTCTCGTCGCGCATGTCGTTTGTTTTCAAAGAACGGTGTTGCCCAGTGTCGGTCTCGTCTCGTGGTGTTGCAGAAATGCGAGGCTTAAAATTCAGCACGCTTTGAGCCGACGACATTGCCCGGAGCATCAACAAATGAACGTTTACTGATGAGCGAAGTTGCTCGGAAGACCGTGTTTGGGCGAACCAATAGATTTGACGAGGTACTACATCTAATTCTTGACATTCTTGACATTCTTGAGAGGCGTACCCTTTAGGCCTCGTCGGTGCGGTTTTCCCGTGTTTCAGAAATCGGAGGCCTAAGTTGGGGCCCGTCGCGGTGCGTCACGTTTCAGAGACCGTATTCGTGTTCAAGGGATTCGTTCTTGTGTCATGATGTTGGGCGGCACTGCGAGGTGGACACACTTGCCGTTTGACTTTGGATCGTTACCAACAAGAGCAGTCTTCGAGACGTTAGAAAGTCCCCTCGAGATATTCAACGCGCTCCCGCAGCGCGCCGGTCACTTGGAATACCTCAGATCCAGCCAAGGGAATGTATTGGAGTCTTGGTCCAATCGTAAAGTCGAACGAGATCTAGTAATCAAAGTGAATACGGGTGGCGGCAAAACAATAATTGGGATATTGATTTTGCAGTCGTGTCTAAATGAAGGCCTTGGACCGGCGCTTTATGTTGCGCCAGATCCATATTTGGTGAGACAAGTGCGTCAGCAGGCAACGGAGTTGGGTTTAGAGACGACCGAAGACCCTGAGCACCCTCGCTATCTCGACGGATCGATGATGGCGGTTGTGAATATTCACAAGCTCATGAACGGAATGTCTGTCTTCGGTGGGCCGGGTAGTTTGCGGGCGAGTCACTTGCCCATCGGAAGTCTTGTAGTTGACGATGTTCACGCGGCGATAAGCGTCACGTCGGACCAGTTCACGATAGATGTTCCGAGAACGAATCCGCTCTATGGGAACCTGTTCGAACTCTTCGAAGACTCACTCGCCGAGCAGTCGCCCGGGGCGATTGTCGCGATGAAGTCGGGTGATCCGGCGGTTCAACCTCAGATGGTGCCGTTTTGGTCGCTCGTGCCAAAAGTTGCCGATGTGGCTGCGTTGCTACAGCAATACGCGGTTGACTCAGATGCGAAATTCAAATGGCCCTTGCTGCGCGATCATATTCAACTTTGTAGAGCTGTCTTCACGTCAAGCAATTTTGAAATTGCTCCACTCTGCCTGCCTGTTGACTGCGTTGTAGGTTATCGTGAAGCGAGGCGTCGAGTCTTTCTCACTGCAACATTGGCGGACGACAGTGTGCTCGTGTCAACCTTTGATGCTGACGCGGTGAGTGTCGCAAATCCGATAACACCAGGTTCGGCGTCCGATCAAGGTGATCGCCTAATTCTCGCACCTCAAGAAATCAACCCCGACATCTCTGACGACGAATTTAAGGCTGCGATGGCCGGACTCGCGCTGAAGGTAAACGTCGTAGTTTTGGTCCCTAGTCACCTTCGAGCCAATTTCTGGAGTGACGTCGCAGATGCTAAGGCAGACGGTGCGTCGATTTCGGCAATTGTTGAACGCCTTCGAGCTGGGCATGTCGGATTAGTTGTTTTAGTTAATAAGTATGACGGAATTGATTTACCCGGCGCCGCCTGTGAGGTACTAGTGATTGACGGTCTTCCGGAGGTATACGGCAGTCTTGATCGGAGAGACGCGGGCGTTTTGGGTAGTGGCGACACAATGTTTGATCGTCAAATGCAGCGGATAGAGCAGGGCATGGGACGAGGAGTTCGCGGATCTAATGACTACTGCGTCGTGCTTTTGCTCGGCTCGAAGTTAACGCAACGGGTGTCTACTCCGAATTTGCGAAGTCAATTCAGTGCGCTGACGCGAGCTCAACTCGACCTTTCGCGTTCGATTTCTGACAGAATGATCGGAAGGAGCATGGCTGATCTGTTGGAGGTATTCGATCAAGTATTAAATCGAGATAAGGATTGGTTAGCTGCCAGTCGAGGAGCCATCGCCGGTATACCTTATGGTGCCGGGATTGTCACTCGAGATGCTCTTGCATCTCGAAAGGCGTTCAATCTGGCCGCCGTTCACCAGTATCAAGCGGCCGCGAGCATTATTAGTGAGGCTGCAGATGCCGAAGTGAATGCGGGAAGGAAGGGACTTCTTCGAGAAAGCCTTGCCGCGTACACCTTCTTTATTGATCCAATCAGAGCGCAGCAGGTCCTCGCCAGTTCGATAAGAGAGAATCAGAGGATTCTGCGGCCATTAAATGGGTTCACTTATGAACGCATCAGTCCCCACTTAGATCAAGCAATTGCCGTATCCAAGTATTTAGAGGGCATCAATACTCCTACGCAACTAATCATTCATACGAGAGCGATATGCGAGGACCTTGTTTTTGACTCCGAGAGAACCTCCGAGTTCGAGAGTGCGCTCGAGGAACTCGGTAAGTTTCTGGGTTTCGCTTCACAAAGACCGGAAGCAGAGAGTGGAAATGGTCCTGATAATCTTTGGGCACTGAGCGGGTCGGATTATCTTGTTATTGAGTGTAAGACAGGCTCGAGTTCTTCCGTAATTTATCGGTCTGAAATTGAACAACTCGCTCACTCAATGACATGGTTTGAGAACACCTACGGGCAGTCAATGAGGGCACGACCGGTAATGATTCACCCGAGCGTTCAGACCGCCGAGAACGCCTCTGCGGCGCGACTGACGAGAATCATGACAAAGGAGAATCTCGACCTTTTGAAGCGCCACGTTATTCAGTTCGCAGAGTCCCTTGCGACGTCTCATTTCTGGAGTCAACCTGACGAAATCGCACCCCGTCTCGAGTATTCGAAACTGAATGCTCAACAGATTGCGATCGCACATTCAAAGGCAGTGAGGAATTAATTCTCGGGCAAATATTGACTTGCCCAAGTTGGATGCAATTTAGTCTCTCGCAAACCGTTGCGTCTCAGATGTTCGTCGATCTGAACATCCGATTCTCGCTCATGAGGCCTTAGGCCAGGCGGAGCGTAGATTCCAAACCATCTTTAGCCTTTTCAAAGTTCGGGTACATCGTTTCGTTAGTTATTCCGAGACGCGTTAGAACTTCTAAAACATATTGCTTTTGTGAGTAGGGAATGCGCCACGTGACTCCGTATGTCTCGTCCGCCTTCCAACCTCGTACTCGATTCAATGTGATTTCAAGAGGGAACTTCACGAAGATCTCACTGATTTCATGAATTTGCTCTGCGGGAACGTATCTTGGCTTCCCCTGTTTATCTTTTGTGAGTCTTTGTTGCCCTGCGTAGTTCCTGGCTAGACCGCCAACCAAGAAGGCTCCGTCCTGTGCTGCCATTCGAGGATTTGAAGGAATTACGTCGAGTAATAGGACCTTGTTTGTCCAATTAGCTAGCTTGATCCCGGCCCACGGGAGCATTTGGAGATTCGGGTCATCAGTTCGAATCGAACTTTGCGGTACGGCGAAGAGAAATAGACGTCCGTCCTTTCGAGCACGATCGCTGCATGCGAACCAAAGTGCCGAGATGGGTCCTCGGCTTACATCAATCAAGCGAGTGGGAATTTGATAATGCTGAAGCGCATGCAAAAGCTGTACATTCGACATTCCTCGGCCAAGTCCCGCTTTCCGGGCGTAACTAACGATGTCCGCCTCAAGATTAAAGAGCCGACGCTCGCTGAGTTCGCTCATTGAGTGGGCGAACAACGCCTTGCGAAATAGAGAACTGGAAAGCCCGTTATCGGCATTTGACTGGCCGCGCCAAACGAGCACTCTGCTTCGCTGGCCCTTAAGCACTGTTTCCCCAACTAGGTTGAGATCTTCCTTGAATCGATGGGGCCATGTGCCCTGGGCTTGACCTGTCAATGCGAGCGGGTCGCGCTCAACTCGTGACCAATATTCCTCAGGCAATTTCATCGTTTGGCCACCTATCCCTCGAAGAGTCTGTCAGATGAATTTGTCATAAAAAAGGTGTTCGTAGAGTGATTATTCGTGGATCGCAGGATAATGTGGAAACTGCTGACTGTTCGGTTTGAAGTCGCTGGGTGTGTTGCTAAAGTCTTAACTATCTTGCACATTGTGGAGAAGACTCGATGAACTTCCTAAAATTTCCTTTGAAATCACTCGATGCGGGTTCGGTCGTTGAAGTAAGTCTTTCTGGCGTTGAGTCGGATGTCTTTCTTGTGGATCCTGCAAATCTTCGGGCGATGGAAAGCGGAAAGCGATTCTCCTATCACGGTGGTCACTTCAACAGATCCTTGGTACGCCTCTCTGTTCCGAGTGCGGGGCGTTGGACGGCGGTAGTGGTTCCGGGTTCGGGGGGAAGAGTCAACGCATCTGTGACCGTCAATGAGAAGTGAAAAGGCTGTCTTCGCCTGGACAGATTGAACCCTTCCGACTTTCACGGTGTGAGTGCACGGCATTGACTCGCACGGAGCCTAGTGCTCTCGGTTGCGCCCAAACTCTTTTGAATTGATGTCGAGCAGGTACGTGCGCATTCACCTGTAGACAGATTTCGAAGGTTCGCGAGGAATGAGTTAGTTCCGTTTGCACCGGCGTTTGCGTGTGAATAGCATCAACCTTGAGTTCAAGCCTGCTTCCAGATTGAAGAGAGGTGCGAAGTGACTAATGACACGCCAGAGCCAGTGAACGTACCCCCGAGTCCGGACAAAACATTAGAAACTGCCGATGCGACGATTCATCCAGCGAATCCGACTCCTCGGGACAATTCATCATCGGCCACCTCCGACAATTCCCTGGGCGATATGCCAGGTTGGATTTTCTTTTTGGAGACGTTTTATTTGATTGTGCTAGCAATCGTGTTCATCTTCGATATGACCTCCTCGACATTTCGGCATGACATTCCGTCGAAAATTGGGTCGCTTCCCGTTGGTGTGATTTGGTTTGGCGCCTTGGGCGCGGTAATTGCGAGCTTCAGGGGGATATTCGCTTACAACCACCAAAGGTGGAATACGGGATACAACTACTGGCATTACAGCAGGCCACTAATTGGCGCGGTGACGGGTCCCATGGGCGCGTTGATCTATTGGGTGCTCATAAGTCTCGGCAGTCAAAAGACTCCAGTAATTGAACCAGCGACCTTTTTTGTGGCCGCGTTTGTTTTCGGATTCGCCGACTGGGCTTTCATGGCGATGCTTCAGAACGTAACAAATGCGATTATCGGTCCTGGGGCGAGTACATCGAAGGGTAAGGCGTCCACACAGAATGCAGCGGCGTCACCCAATGAAAGCGGAAGCAGTTGATCAAGCGCAACTCAAGCCCTGAAGTGCCTGTTTGCTCTTGAATCGCGACGGGTTTTACGGAGACTGAATCACTTCTAAGTTGGCGCTGACGAACTACAGGCTGGTTTCCGTGCTGCGTGGCCCAACTTGAGGCCCATCGCGCTGTGTGGCGCCGAGAGCGACAGTTGTTATACCTCGAGGCAAAGAAGAATCGGATGTCGAATTATTTCATCGTCCTTATGATATGCGGCGACCGTTGTTAACCACGAGCGTGCACGCTCACCTGCTACTCGTGCGCCGGCCGGGACTTGAACCCGGAACCTGTTGATTAAGAGGTCTAGGTAGCGTGTTTTGAAGTTTCGTAAAGAACAGGAAACCCCTGTGTTTTCAGGGAAGATTGGTGGTGCAAACGTCTATATAGTCAAATGGTGTTTGGGAAAAATGAGGGATGTAATGAGGGATGTTTTATTTACGAGCACATTCGGTGATGAGTCTTCGGAGATCAAACGCTCGTCGGATTTGTTTCCCCTGGCGGACCTGAGAGTTAGGGTACGGCGTCCTACTACACCTACCGTCATCCACTTCACCGAAGCTGCTAGTCACAATTCCTGAAGCCGCAATCGCGCGCTCTATCGGTAGATCCTAGATGTACGAACTTCTAAATTCTGGGATCATTCCTTCGTAACTCCGGGCTGGTGGTCCATTTCAGATCCCTGCTTACTCCACGGCATGCGCTAAGGATGGCCGCGCTCGTACCGAAGACGGCGTACAGAAAATGTTTGCTGCTTTTCTCAATTCTCGCTCAACATTTGACCCCTGCCATTGCAAATGCCCTCTCGGCGCGGTAGCCTCCGCTTGAGCAGCGAAAGCCGCGGAAGAGGTAGCTCGATAGTGTACTGGTCTCGTAAAGCAGGCGTCAACGGTGTTTTGGTTGCCGCAGTAATTCTTCTTTTCTCTTGCTCAACTTTCATTTCTAATGCGAGTGCAACTTCGTGGAGCTGGACGGGCTACGCGGACGCGTATCCGTTCGGATCATCTCAAAAAATCACTGGCGTTCAGGACTACAGATATAACTCCAATCCGTCAAACATTCCGACGGGAGCAGGCTACTGTTCAACCCTTCTGGGACACAATGCCGATGGTTCCAACCAACCTTTCATTTTTCAGAATCTGACATTTGTGTCCGTCGATCCTAGTAGTGGTCAATATGTATACAACCTCTGGGGAACGATCCACCAATGCCAAGGGTACGAATGGTATTTGTTCTTGTTCGAGGAAGGATCCTATGTATCGCCAATCTGGTCTGTGTCCACAACTGGGAGTACCGTACATCATTTCTACGAATTTATAAATAATGCCTCAACCGGCGACAAGTTGGCGGCGCAACTGGACGGCACCGTCGAGTCGTTCCAGTATCAACAGGGCCAACTAGGCACAGCCGTCACTGCGCAGGTTTTGTCTACTGCGCAAAACGCGGTGACAACCTATCAAGATTCTCAGCTCAACTACGACATTAACTTCACGGGCTGGACGAGCTTTAGCATGGCGCCAGGAGACACTCTTAACAACAACGCTACAAATTCCAACGGACAAATCGCTATGTGTTCTTACGTCGTCTCAGGCTCGGTAGCGAATTTTGGCGAGAATACCTCAAATATGACCAACTGCACTTGAGTGGGAGCGCGCGAATGAAACAGAGTAAACAAGCAAGAACCGGCATGGTGCGACGATGGCGGTTAGTCGTTGCAGCCACTTTCGGAGCAACGGCGCTGGTGGGGGCACTCGCGTTGACCTCAACTTCTTCAGAAGCATCTTCGCCTCACTCCACGGCCACCAGCGCGGCCGCCCAGTCGGCGTGCAGTACGTATGAGCAAGCAGAGCAAGCAACGGTTTCGGGTGATCCATCAGCAAATCCTGCGACCATCGTGGACTCCTATCCCACGACAGCGAGCAATCTTGAACTTTGGCTGAAGAGTTTTATGCCAATGGTTGATCCAGCGGCCATTCGACAACTTTCACCCTCTGCGAATGTCAGCGCGTGCATTTTGCAAGGCAACTGGGTTCTTCCGTCTGGTGGTCCAAATGGCACTCTGGACGATAGTTACGAAGTTGTGATGATCGGCCCAGACGGTACCGCAACGCCCGTACTTTTTGGTCCCGCCGCAATTGTGAATGCTGCGGCCCCTGCAGTTGGAGCAACTTGAGGAGCTTCACACAAATCTGACGTTCGAATTTGGGGCTATGAATTTCGTAGGAATATGGCGAGGTGTTTACGAAATTCGAATATCTCTGATCCGGCAATTTGCACAGTGGGAGAATCCTGAGTTCCAGACGATTCTGAGCTAGTTGTATTGACCACAAGATCCTAGATTTGGAACTGTGAATCGGCCTGGGTTTCCTGGAGACTCTCCAACTATCCCGTCGCGATCCATTACACGCCTAATGCTTAAGAATGGGCTGCTATGTAAGGAGTTCGAGGACTCCATCCAAATCTACTCCAAGTTTCCCCGTTGCAGCCAGGGGTGACGAATCGCAACGCAACGTCGGCGTCGCTGTCGTGTCGCGAGTCGTATTCGCTCACCACCTCCAATCGCGATCTAGCCAGTGTCCGTTGGAGGCATCGCCCGGGTTCACAGTCACGCTCGGTACTTTCGTACCGCGGGAGCAGCGCCTCAAGAGTTTTAAACTTATATGGCCTACAGAGAAGCCAGAAAAGCCGCAATTACGCCCAATGCTCCAAAAGCAGCTGAGATCTTTCCCGCGACTGCAGCAATCTTCTTTAGGTCATTTTTCGACATCCGTTCACCCTCTTTCGACTCACATTGAGCATTAATGCACCGTCATCCTTTGGGCGCTAGCGGATTCACGAAGACCTTGCGCTTGGTCTTCGTATATTCATCACAGTTCGAGCATGCGTGTGTGGTTGACGGCTCGATCCACCCGGTCATCGGGCTGATAATGGACTGGCCGCACGACTTGCATGCAAGCGAAATGATCCGGGCTTTCGGGTCAACGGCTCGCTGGACGGAGAGCATTCTTGCGGCCAAAGCGTCGAGAGGTGCGCCGTGATAAGTGACTGGAAAGAAAGTGTCATCAATAGTTTGGGACGTCGTGTCATCCCAGGCGTGAACGTGAAAGCCGGTTTCTAATGGCCGAGCCATGGTTGAGATGATCGCGGAGTTAGAGGGCCATAGTTGCAGCGAAGCGAAAGTGTACTCATCAAGATTCAGTGAGCGTGGCGCCGTCACTGAATCGCGCGAAGGTGCAAGTTCGAGGGTTTCGTAAAGGTTGGCCAGTGGATTCGAGATTGACGGGCCAGTCGTATCAATGAAGTTTCGGCCACAAGAGTTGCACAGGTGCTTGGAGTGAGGGCGCGTGGCGAACATCAACTCGTCGATGTGTTTCCCACCGCAATGGTGACACGTGAGCACTCGAACTGACTGGCCGGATAACTCAGCCACGGAAAAGGCAACGGCGGCAACGCCTTCGACGACGAATTCTTGGTGACCATGACGCAGCGTAACGATGTCATAGGACTGATCGATATCCTTCTTCTCTTCTCCGTGAGCACGGCGATGCACGTGAATCTTGCCGGGTTCGACCGGGGGTGCCCCGATTTCTATCGCGGGAGGCACGACACCCCAGATCGCGATATCGCCCTCGCTCAGATCAAGGTTGAGACGCAGTTCGGAGGGTACCGGATCGAACCAGGCCCCGGGACATCTCTCGAGTGCTCCACCGTCCGGGCCGGAGGCTTCCATCCCGTGAGTGCGGCACCACCAGTTCGGTTTTCCGTTGCGCTTGAGAACCTCGTGAGCGATTTGACATGGTCCGGTCCCCCTGAGGGTTTCGCGCACTTCCTTGTCATGACAAGCCATCGTCATTGTGGCCTTCCCGCCCCGCGAGGGCACGAGGCAATTCTTCACTAACCCTCACGATCGCCAGCGACCGTCTTTCGAGTGTAACCCAATAATTGAAATTTACGCAAGAGATGACGCATATGCTTAAATTCTGTTCAAATACTAAGATTTTTCCTTGAATTCACTATGATTGAGTTGGCAATCGCACCGGAGAGGCCCAGTCTGCAATGAATGAACGTATCGGCCACGTCCCAACGCAGCCTGGCCGATTCCGCCTCGCTAGAGAGTTGCGTGGTCTCACGCAGACTGAAGTCGTGTCTCGAATGCTCGAGCCGATCACCTTCGCGGCGCTAAGTCAGATCGAGTCAGGCAAGACTCGTCCGCAGGAGGGAACGGTGCGACAACTCGCGCTGGCGCTTGACGTTCCCCATGGATTCTTCTCACTCCCAATGCCTACAGACGTGGATGCAGGGGAGATGGCCTTCTTCAGAGACCTTCGCGCCACGTCGGTTCGTGACCGGCGTAGAGCTTCGGCTCTCGCGGTGGTGGTCCACGATCTCTTGTGCGTCATTGAGAACGAGGCCATACTTCCAGAGTTTGATTTGGGCGCTGCGCCCACACTCAGAAGCAGTCAAGAGAGTGTCGCCGAGCAAGCAGCCCAGTGGCTTCGCCGATCATGGTCATTGGGTGAGGAGCCAATCTCAAATTTGGTGCGTGAAATGGAGCGCCATGGAGTCGCTGTCGTGAGGCTGACGATGGGCACTCGGGAAGTGGACGCCTTTTCCGTGCAATTCGATCAGCGACCATTGGTACTACTCACTAACGATAAGCCGAGCTATGTTCGTTCTCGATTTGATGCTGCGCATGAACTTGGACACATTGTGTTACACCGGTCAGCGCGAGAAACGTCTCGTGAGTTGGAGCGCCAGGCACACGAATTCGCTTCGGCACTTCTCCTTCCACGATCTGTGGCACTTGAGGAGCTACCTCGTGCCATGGACGGATCGGGATGGACGAAGCTCGCTCAGTTGAAGCGAAAGTGGGGCATCTCGATTGCAGCGCTTCTCTTTCGGAGCAAGGATCTTGGGCTACTTAGCCCAATCGAGTTTAAGAATGCTATGCGATACATGTCAGTGCGAGGGTGGCGCAAAATGGAGCCGGGAGATCGAGAAATGGGCCCTCCAGAGGTTCCCGTGCTAGTGGAACGATCAATTCGGGCTATCGAATTGAATTCGGGTATATCCCTTGCGCAGTTAACAGAACTGGCCATGGTCCCGTTAGAAGACATGAAAGAAGTGGTCCTCGCCTCTCGGGACATACGGCCGGGAGTGGATCTCTAACATTGACCACTTGAGTGGGCTCAATGTGGTTTGTACTTAGTCAGTTATCACGCGACTTCATTGACGAACTATTTGCGGGAGAATACTTATGTGCCAAAAAAGCGATCGAGCGGTCCACTCACGGCCAATCAGTTATCCGAAATTGCCGAAGCTAGTCTTCTCAACGCAAGGCAGATGATCTCACTTGCCAGAGGTCTTCTTGTTGATGGAAATTATTCGACCGCATATTCCATCGGCGTCGTCGCAGGTGAGGAATTTGGAAAGTGCCAACTAGCGGTCGGATCAGTTGGGTTATCAGATGCTGACGACGATTACTGGAAGGAGTGGTGGAAGGCGTTTTACTCGCACGGCCCAAAGCTGGTGCGGGCTGCCCAAACGGCGCCGGTTTTGTTGCCGGCTGAGTTGATGGTGTCATTTGTTGCACTCCTCGGTCCCGCGCTGCGTGATCAGCGTCGCGAACGCGGGTTTTATGTGGAAGTAGTCAATGGAGTGGTTGAGATTCCCGAAGTCGCAATAAGCGAGTCCGAGGCTGAAGCGCTCGTCAACTGTTTCAGTCTTGTAATTGAGGGCTATGCCTCGTGGCTGAATGGCCGCAGTCTTTCCGCAGTCTTTATGGAAGCGAATGTGGGGCCTGCTGTTGAGATGCGTTTGGCGCTTTCAACCGGCGACGAGGAGCATATTCGTAAGGTTTGGCAGACCTCGACGGGTCAACCGATCGACGAAGCGGTCTTAAATCAATTCTTGGTGACGCATAATCGAGACGTCGAAACGTAAGAACTTCGGAACTCATTGGTATCGTGAGCGCTGGGAGTAAGGATTCATTCAAACAGCGAACACGATGAGGTGTCGGCGAATCTTCATTCATGGTTCGCACGACGGACTCCGAACGGGACTCGAAATATTGGGATTGGATGGCGTTGCAGTCGGTCCAGGGAGTCCGAAACGTGGGGAATTGACTACGCTTTTCGTACGGCCCATTCGGCGCTCCGGGGAAGAGTACGTATGAAAGCAGGAATGGCAACACGCCGACTTTGAATTGCTCCGCTGGGGTTGAGCAACTCAGACATTTCATAGCAGTGTGCGTGGGAAGATTCAACATATGCGTAACTTCTCGGTCCTCTGTGACGTCGAGTTTGAAGAGCTTGTTGCGGACCTATTGGCGGCCGAATTCGGGACCACAGTGGAGCGATTTGGTGCGGGTCGGGATGGTGGTATCGACTTGCGATGGGACGAACCCGCTGGAGGGGGAAGGAGCATCGGGCAGTGTAAGCACTACCAACGATCCACGTTCTCTCAACTCCTCGCAGCAGCGAAAAAAGAAATCCCCCACCTTCGGGAGGTCTTGCCGCGAAGCTATCGATTCGTGACCAGTTTTGACCTGACGGTGGGGCAGAAGTACACGCTCTATCAAGTCTTCAAGGAGTGGATGGATGGCCCCGCTGACGTCATCGGCGGTCGAGACGTCGACGGCTTGCTGACACGACATAACACGGTGGAACGTCGTCAAGCGAAGCTCTGGTTGGCGACAGGTTCGCAACTCTACTGGATGACCCATTCTGAGCTGGCAAATCGCGCGTCCGCGCTTCGGCAACGAGTCGAAGAGTCGCTACCTCTCTATGTTCTCAATCACGGGTACGGAGATGCTCTGGCGATCCTCGACATGCATCGAGTCTGCGTAATCGCCGGGGTACCAGGCATTGGGAAGACCATGCTCGCCCAGGTCCTTCTCGCCGACGCAATGGCGGCTGGGTATGAGCCAATCGAGGTGTCGGGCGACATTGATGAGGCATGGACCGCGTTGAGCAACGATGAGCCGCAAGTCTTCTTCTACGACGACTTTCTCGGCCAGCTGTCATTCTCAGAACGCCTCGGGAAGAACGAAGACGCTCGACTCGCGGCATTCATATCCAAAGTCGCTTCGACTAAGTCGAAGCGACTCATCATGACGACACGGGAATACATTCTCCACGACGCCCAGCGTGTTTACGAGCGTCTCCGAAGTCTTGACGAGCGAATGCACTTTGTTCTCGCGCTTACCAACTACACACGCGGAGATCGAGCACGGATTCTGTATAACCACCTCTGGCACTCCGAGGTATCGGAGGTGGCCCTGACCGAAGTGGCGAGTGGAGGTTATCGGTCGATAGTTGACCACGCCAACTACAGTCCTCGGCTCATCGAGTACTGCACGCGGAGTCCGTTCGACACTCGAAGTATTGGCTACGCTGATCGTTTCGTTCACGCGTTGGATCATCCCGAGTACCTTTGGCGCGTTGCCTTCGAGAGTCACCTAACAGAGGTCCAGCGGCTACTGGCTGTAACACTTGCCGCGATGCCGCCGCGAGTGGAGATTGGCGACCTGGAGAAGGCACACGCGGAACTGTCCAAAACCCTGTCAGTTCCAATGACGGCGGCATTGTTTCGGGCGGCTCTGGAAGTGATGGAAGGAACTTTTATCGCGATTGGCGAAGTGGAGGGCAAGCAGACGGTCACGTTCCATAATCCGTCGATTCGCGAATTCACCTTGGACTGGCTCGCCGACGATTCCGAGTTGTTGACTACGGTCTTGAAGTCAGCAACGTATTTCGAACAGGTGCAACAGCTGTACCTATACGCGACTGGGTCGACGCCAAGTGGGGGTCATGCGGCGTTGCTCGCAGTTCTGGAGGCCCACGCAGACACCTTCAAGGAAGCGCTGGCACGCACGATCTACACCGCAACTCCCGTGCGACGAAAGGAGTGGGATCTGGCTGTGGGGAGCGTGTACAGAGCGAGATCAAGTTGGCTCGAGGACAGACTCGAGTTCGTTCTCAGTCTCGATGAACCGTGGGCACCTGCTGAGGCGTTCGTCAATAACGCGCTGACCAAACTCGATCAACGTTGGAGCGCCAAGCAGGGTTGGAAGGACGCAGCAGTGAAGGTGATGCGCCGGATTGAGTCGGTCGCTCACGGGGGTTACGGAGTGTCAGTTTCGGTTTCACTCTCCGACCAGTTGGGTCGCACTCTCGACGTTTGGCTCCAGCAGGACTTAGTGGACACCGAAGAAGACTGGGTTCCGTACTTGGAGCGGTTGAAGAGAGACCATCGTCTCGCGCTCACGTACGAAACCGAGGTTGCTGCAGCGTTCGAGGACTACGTTCGCGACCAACTCATGAGCTGTTCGCCATCGCCGCCATCACTAGATGAGCTGAGGGAATACGCGTCGGAGTTCGAACTGGACGAGCTGTTGGAGGAGTTAGACCGCAAGGTCGAGCAGGATCGAATACGCGATCGCGAAACGTCCCAGAAGCTGGCGTTCAGTTCGGTGTCGCCAGGGCCTGAGAAATCCAATGCCACCGGTGACGACTCTGACGAAGCTCTGGTTCAGCTATTTGGACGATTACCCAAGCAGAAGCTCGCAATCAAGGAAGAAGAAGGCGGGTCAGTGCCCTAGTGTTGCGTCCCTATACCCAACGACCTAGGCGTTAATTCTTCCGAGCCGAATCTGCGTAAGGCGCCTATGAGACTCGAGAATTGGTCACTATCGTTGAAGCGCTCGGGCTACCTGTCAAGTCCAAAATCTTGGTTGGGTGGCTGAAGGAGGTCCTCGCCGGGAAACACGTACGCAGCCTCCGCCGGTGGACTCTCAACCACGGTGAGCATGTTGGCACTCTGTGCGGCACCCCGGACGCGACGTCGCTGAGCCTCTTGTTCGTGGTTAACGGCTGCATCGTCGAGGAAGGTGTCTGGGTTGTCAACGCCCCATCGATCTACGTAAGCAGCGCCGGTGGCAACTGCCAGTACCCACTGATCGTAGGGTCCGCTGGCCGCAGGAGCATCACCGAATTCCTGGACCCACGTTTCACCCCGTTGTATCGCAATGGTGGCGAGTTCGCGTGCACGCTGCTCGATGGCGTCGGCGCGATCGTTGAGTGCGAGCACGATGTCGGGGTCGGTGAACCCGCTCGGCCGGGGAAAGATGCCGACCACGAGTTCACTCGCCGGTGGGCCGGGGTAGCCCACGCGGGTGACGTAGCGATCGATGCGGTGGTGCAAGACGCTCGCGATGTCGTCGGCGTCGTCGAACGAACGACCCGTGATCAGCATGGGCAATTCGGTGTCAATATCGAAGCCCTGACGTTCCGCGTCTCGTAGCTGCGCGAGCAGCGCTGTGTACGCGGGAGAGGCCTTGGCCCGGACCAACTCGGTGTCGCTAAGTCCCGATTCGCTAAGTACCGCGTCCCAGCGATCACCATCGGCCATGGCGACAATGGTGTCGAACTCAGCGACGAGAACAGCGATGGACTGAGTCTGGGACATGCGGATCATGTCGGTAGCGGACACGTCGGCCCCCTCGTGGCGCAGCACGCCGGCGA
>OBLU010000322.1_pt1 | contig 46678 bp, 31 predicted proteins | sample 1518681 | NCBI WGS metagenome assembly OBLU01 (sample SAMEA3539304, study PRJEB22396) | soil metagenome | biome: tundra; feature: field; material: soil | place: USA | collected 2010-05 | depth 0.15 m
AGGGCAACCACTAGATCGGAGGTACACAACGGGGTACACAACAAGCGCTTAACACGCGAAACGTATTGTTCACGCCTTGGAAGCGTTTGCTGCTGCCGGTCGCGGCGACGTCAAGGCGCTGAAGGGTGCGCTGAAAGGCCGGTATCGCCTGCGCATCGGCAAGTGGCGCGTCTTTTTCAGCCTCGATCAGCCTGGTAACGTGGTGGTGACCGACGTCGACAACCGCGGCTAAGCTTACTGACTCCGCGAATTCCGCCGTCTCGACCCCAGGATCGAATAATCCCTTTACGTATAGGAGAGCCGTCGTTGTCTGCACAACAGATGACCGCGAAAAGCGGCGCAGCCTTCGCGTACGCGAATATGCGCCGCCACGAATTGGCGGCATCCTCGGCGATGTGGAAACGTTGGTCCCGAGATTGAGCGGTTGCCCTCGTCACTCCGAAGCGCAGCCTGGTTAGAGTTAGAATCTGGCGCTCAACGCGAATTGAATCTGCCTGGGATTGCGCGCCGCGGTGAACTGGCCGAACTGGGTGTTCACCTGGGCGCCGGCCGGGTTAAACTGAGCGGTCGTATTGACCGAGCTGAACTGCGTGTGGTTGAAGACATTGTAGGCCTCAGCCCGGAATTGGAGTTTGAACGGCTCCCGAATGGGAAAATTCTTGAAGATGGAAAGATCCCAGTCATTCACCCCTGGACCGCGCAGGAAGGCTTTGCCCGCGGTACCCAGCGTGCCGGTCGCCGGAACCTGGAAGCAGCTCGTGTTGAAGTACTGGTAGAAGGTTTGTTGGCTCTTCGGCAGGTTGGGATTGCAGGTGACGTTGATGCGCGGACTGGCGGAGGCCGTGCCGCTAATATCGGCGCTGTTGGAGGTGGTGAAGCCGACGCCGCCCTCGGTTCCGGCGACGAAGCCGTTGATGCCCGCCACTTGCCAGCCATTCAGGATCCAACGAGAGGCAAGGTCTTTCCACTTCACGTCGGGCACGTCGTAAAGCCAGTTCATCCTGAGATTTTGGTTGTGGTCGCCGCCGGCATAACCGTAGTTAAAGCTCCGTGCCGGGTAAAACGGCGAGACTCCATTGCCGTCGGTATCGGAAATATCCAGCCACTTGGACCACGTCCAGGAGACTCCGTATTGCAGGCGCCGGGCGAATCGGCGGTTGACGGTAGTCTGCAACGAGTGGTAATTCGAACTAGCACCCCAGTTGGTGTAGGTCACACCGGCCATGCCGGGGTAGAGAGCGCGCAGGAAGTTGGTTGCGTAGACCTTGCCAGTGGTTGGATCGATGTTCTGGGGCAGAAAATCGGCGCCAATCGGAATGGAGTTGAGATCGAAAGTCCAGGTCAGGTGCCGGCCGAGAGTGCTGACATAGGCAACCTCGACCACCGTCCCGAAACCCACTTCGTGCTGAATGCCGAGGTGCATGTTGTAGCCGGCTGCCACACCAAGCGGATCCTGCCTGGGGGATCCGGAGGGAACCGAGAACAACCCGGCGGCGGAACCTAACGTGTTCAACATCACGTAAGGCACGCTTGCGCTGTAGACCAGCGGAACTACGCTCAGACTGGAAGGCACTCCTTCGCCGGTGGCGCCGGAACTGTGGAACATGCCGAAGCCGCCGCGAACCGCCGTTTTGCCATTCCCGAAGACATCCCACGAAAACCCAAAACGCGGGTCCGCGAGAATCGAGGGGTTTTGCACCACCGCTTTGGGAACACCTGGGGTGCTGTTCAGGACAATCCCGTCGGCGATGTTGCCGCTGCCCGGAGCAACCAGGCCGATGGCGACCGCGGGGTAGATCTGACCGGTGACCGGACTTACACCCATGCGGACACCGTTGACGATGGTGGGATTGATCAACCTGACCGCTTGCGACCGGGTCCATGCGCCGAGCTCGAACAGTCCTGCCGTTTGGTTGGTATAACCCGCCAGGGCGTCCACAAAGCGCACACCGAGTTCCAGGTTGAGCCGGCGCGTCACCCTCCAACTGTCCTGCACGAACCCTTCATAGGCTTTCAGCACATTGGACTGGATGACATTCGCGCTCGACTGCGTGGCCGACGCAACCACCCCGAGCAATCCGTTGGCGTAGGCATAGCCCGTGTCCAGAGGATTATTTGCGTCGGTGCCGAAACTCAGGGTCCCCCGGCTGGTAGTGGCGGGCGCGGCGACGGCTGGACGATTATAGAACAGGCCCGCCTTCAGAGTGTGGTTGGACAGGGTTTTGGTCAGGTTCTCGGTAACCGTCTCGGTCGGATAGTGGTTTGAATACGGAATGTTGGTGAGAGTGATATTGGCGGCATTGGTAACGCCGCTGTACGTCACGTTCGGAAGCAGGTTGAGGGAGTTGGACAACGGGTACAGTTGCGGGGCATTGAAACCGACCGTGGCCCGGGTGATCGCCTGGGCCTGATCGGCCGCCATGACCTCGCTCTCGTAGCGCCAGTTCAAGCCCACGATCAGTTCGTTGATCATCGTCGGCGACAGGATCTTCTGGTAGTGCATGCCAACGATATTGCCTTTGGTGGAAAAAGTCCGGTACTCTTCCGGCCAGTTGGCGTTGGGCGTTGCCAGGCCCTCCGTGCCGGTCTGGACGTCCTGCTGCCGCGACCAGGTAACGTACACGAGATCATGGTCGGTCGCATTAAGGTTGATCTTCATGGTCTGCAGGCGCTGCGGCTTAATCAGGGTGGGCTGCGAGATGTAGTTGTAGTTGCCGGCGGAAACCGTGCGGTTGGTGAAATTCGGCAGCGGCAGGTAGTTCAGCAGCGCCTGGCCGTTGGGATCGATCCGGGTCGACGGCACAATGTTCCCCGGGAACGCCTGCCCCGTGAGCGGATCCTTGACGATGATGGCCGAGCCATTGGGCAGCGTGCTCTGCGAGAAATTGCCGGCCCGCTCCAGCGCCGTCGGCATGGTCACGTAAGTGATCGGCACCGCCACCTGCTGGGGCCAGAACTCCTGGCTCCAGAAGAAGAACAGCTTATTCTTGGCGGTGTTAAGCTTGCGGGGAATGTACACCGGGCCGCCGATAGTATAGCTGTACATGTTGTACCGGTAGCGGGCTTTGGCCACACCATTGCGATTGCTGAAGAAGTCGTTGGCGTTGAACTCCTCGTGGCGCTTGAAATAGCTGAAACTGCCGTGGAAGTCGCGCGTACCTGACTTACCGACCATTACGACACCGGCGCCTCGCATGCGCCCGTACTCGGCCTGGTAGTTGTTCAGGAGCACCTTGACCTCCGAAACGGCGTCCGGGCTGATGTTGGCCGTGGTAATCCAGCCGACTCCGCTGTCTTGGGTCTGCACGCCATCCATCCACAGGCCGATCGAGTTTCGCCGGTCACCGTTAATGTTCATGCCGATCGCGAAGTTCCGGTCTGGCGCATCGGGAACATTGGTGTCCGTCACCCCGGGCAGCAGTTGCAACATGGTGACGATATTCCGGCCTTTGATCAGCAAATTATCGACCTGGGAAGACGTCAACAGCCCGGAATGCTCGGCGCTGGCGGTCTGCACGATGGCGCCTTCGGTCCGGACGGTGACGCTCTCGCTGAGGCTACCCACTTCGAGCGTAATGGTGCCCAGCGGGAGCCGTTCGTCGGCCGTCAGGTTGAGCGACGTGCGTTCCATCCTCTTGAATCCCTTGGACTCGACGGTCAAGGTGTAGGCGCCCGGATCCACGGAATTGAAAGCGAACTCGCCGTTGGCCTGAGTCTGCGTTTTGCGCTGCACGCCGCTGGTGGTCTGGAGCAGCGTGACATCGGCGGCGACGACGGCCGATCCGGACGGATCGGCCACGGTTCCGACGATGGCGCCGGAAGTAGTTTGGGCCGCGGCGGTGGAGACAAAAGCAACTCCGATGGCGCCAAAAACGATCAAGAGATCCCTAACGGTCATAAGACTCCCTGGTGGTGAGTCTATGTGGTCTTTTGGCCGGGCACAAGGCCAACGGCTTCGGGTGTCCCGCCTATTGGACGGTTACACCGGCCATGGGCTGCAAACCGGTGTTCGCGGGCCGGGCAATCCTGGCCCCGTATAGTTCCGGCTCACTTCTTCGCTGCGGGCAGCTTGGCGCTGGGAGTGCTATCCGCCTTCAGATCGCCCAGGGCGTATTGGATGCCGGCGAGGAAGTGCTCGAGCAGAGGCGCGTTCCAGAAGATGGGCGCGCCGTGCCCGAGCGAGCTGTAGAACACGCGGCCCTTGCCATAAGGACGGATCCAGGTGACTGGAAAATCCTTGTCCGCCATCCGTACCGGCAGAATGCGCCGCCTGGGAGAAAACCCCGTCTTGTCCACGTCGATGCTGAGCAGCACGTGCAAATGATCGCGCAGGACCGGCTCCTGGAACTGGAATGCCTGGTCGGCAATCTGGAATTCATCGCCGTGAAACACGGCATTCAGCGGGCTCTTCGGGTCCTCCACCTTCACCGTCATGGTTTCCCCGTCCCAGGGATGTCCGCCGTTCTCGGTCGCGCCCAGCATCTGGCCGAACGGCGGCCACTGGTCGTATTTGGGATACTGCACGAAGGTCGCGATGGCATCGTGGATCCCCACGAACCCCTTGCCGCCCGCGATGAAGCCGAGCAGCGATTTCTTCAATTCCGGGTCTTCAAACAGGACGCCTACGGTATTCAGGAAGCAGACGGCGTCGAACTGTTTGATCCGGTCAGGGCGGAACATCTCGACATCGTCGCTGAACACCGGCTCGTAGGCGCCGGTGCGTTTGCCTATCTGCGCGATTGCGTAGTTGGCTGCCGGAATTGTGGCGTAGGAACTGCCGCGCCACGGATGGCCGTCGCGCATCGCCAGGTTGCTCACCAGCATGCGGCGAGGTCTTTTCGGTTTGGCCGGCGCCCTGGCTGGAACGGCATCGTCCACTTTCTGTTTCTGCTCGGGGGGCAGCGACTGGCCATGGAGGAGCGTGAAACCAAGCGCCCCCACCAGCAGCACGGTGCGTCTCATCATGAGTGGCTCCACCCTCAAGCATACCCCCCGTGCGGCCCCCGGAATGCCCGGAAGCCAGGCATTGGACCTCTTCCCGCAGACTGCGTCCAGCTAATGGGATGGACGGATGGTCCGCCGTTGCAACCGTTCGAAGGGGACAGTAACATATCTTCAACAATGGCGCCCAGGCAACACCTTGTCTGAGGGAGGAAGCGTTTTCATGAGCAAGCGGCGAGATTTTCTGAAGGCCGTGGCGGGTGGCGTGGCGACCGGATTTCCGGCCATCGTGCCTTCATCCGCATTTGGGAAGGACGGCTACGTGGCGCCGAGCGAAAAAATCGTCCTCGGCGCCATCGGCGTCGGCCGGCAGGGAAGCGGCGACTTACGGGGCTTTCTGTCGGCGCAGGATGTGCGGGTGGCCGCCATCTGCGATGTGCAGCAAGCCACGCGTGAGCGCATGGCGGCCAACGTGAACACCCGCAACAGCGACTACGCTTGCGCTACCTACAACGACTTTCGGGAGATGCTGGCCCGCCCCGATCTCGATGCCGTCCTGATCGCTACCGGAGAGCGCTGGCACCCGCTGATCGCCATCGAGGCGGCCCGCCGCGGCAAGCACGTGTACTGCGAGAAACCGCTCTCGCTGTCCGTCACCGAGGCGAAGGCCGTACGGCAGGCGGTCACGCAGAGTGGAGTGTCCTTCCAATTCGGCACGCAGCAGCGCTCCAGCTTCTACTACCGCCACGCGGTTGAACTGGTCCGTAACCACAAGATCGGTGAGTTGCAGACCATCATGATCGGCACGGTGCACGGTCCCAGCGACCACCTCTACGGAACGCCCAAAGAACCGCCGCCGGGCTTCGATTACGACATGTGGCTGGGCCCCTCGCCGTGGGCGCCTTATTCCGACATGCGCGTCTCGATCAACGGCTGGATCTTCATCAGCGATTACGGGCTGGGCTGCCTGGATGGCGCCTGGGGTATTCACGACGTGGACATCGCCCAGTGGGTGAACGACGCCGACGCCACCGGGCCTGTCGATGTGGAAGGCGAGTGCTCGTTCTACACCGATATTCGCGACACTCCGTACGAATGGACCGTGGAACACAAGTACGCGAATGGCGTGCGCCTGATCCACATGGACATGCAAACGGCCAAGAAGCGGGCGAAGGAGTTCTATTCTCTGCCCTCGATCGGCGCGACCGTGATCTTCGGCTCCGAAGGCTGGATCTACGTCAGCCGGGAGGGCCTGGTGACCCATCCCGAGTCGCTGGCCAGCGAGATCATCGGGCCGAATCAGGTCCAGGTGATCCGTAGCAACGATCATCGGCGCAATCTGCTGAACGGCATCCGCACGGGGCAGAAGACCATCTGCAACGTAGAAGTCGCGGTCCGTGACCAGACGGTTGTGCAGCAGGAGTATATCGCCATGAACCTCGGACGGAAGCTGCGCTGGGACCCGGTTCGGGAAGAGTTTGTGGGCGATGCCGAAGCCAACCGTTGGCTGACCCGGCCGATGCGGTCTCCCTGGCACTTGTGAACCTATGAATCGTATCCGCGCCTGTTCGATCGTGCTGGCCTTTGGGGCCGCTGCCATAGCGGCTCGAGGAGCCGGCCTGAACGATGCCGACCGCGCCAGAATCGACGCAGCCTTGCCCGCCCAGGCGCCCGCCAGGGCCAAGCGCGCGCGCCGGTTGCTCATCCTGAATGTCAACGTGAACGACCCCGGGCGCCGCCCCGATATCCATGACTCGATTCCGCACGGCAACTACGCCATCGAAGCCATGGGACAGAAGACCGGCGCCTACACCGCTGTGCTCAGTACGGACATCGAGGCCCTCCGGCCGGACAACCTGAAGCAGTTCGACGCCATCTGCTTCAACAACACCACGGGTGTGCTGACCAATGACCCGAGGCTGCGCGAGTCGCTGCTATCATTCGTGGCGAATGGCAAGGGATTCGTGGCATTCCACGCAGGCGGCGGCGCCACCTTCGTGCAGTATCCGAAGTACGATCAGTTCCCGGCCTTCGGAGAGATGGTGGGCGGCTACGAAAACGGTGGCCATCCGTGGCAGCCGCGAGACACCGTCTACGTCCGCGTGGAAGATCCCGGGAACCCGGTGAACGCCGCGTTCCAGGGGCAGGAATTCCCGATTCAGGATCAGATCTTCCAATTCCAGGAGCCGTATTCCCGGGAGAAGCTGCACGTGCTGCTGAGCATCGATCTAGAAAAGAGCGATTTCGATCCCAGCAAACGGCGCTTTTGGCCCGCGCGCCTGGCGGACAAGGATTTTCCGGTGGCATGGATCAAGACTTACCACCGCGGGCGGGTGTACTACAGCGTCCTGGGGCACAGCCCGGCCATGTTTTGGAATCCGCGCTTGTTGCAGCATTTCCTGGCAGGTATTCAGTACGCGCTGGGCGATCTGAAAGCGGACGCGACGCCCACCGCCAGGCTGGCGTCCGGAAACAAGTAATGAGGGAGTGACAACGATGAGAAAAATCTCAGTTCTGATCTGGTTTGTGTCGGCGCTGCTCTGCCCGATGGCTCCGGCGCAGACCGCGAGCCTCGACGAGTTGCTCGCCAAAGTGGCGAAGTGGGACTACGACCAGAGCCGGGAGGCCAACCGGGCAGTGGCCGACATGGTGCGCAAGGCGCACGGCTCGGCGGCCCAGACGCGCGACATCGAGCAGCGCTTCATCGCGCTATTGAAGTCGGATGCGAGCCTCGCGGGCAAGGATTTCGTCTGCAAGCAGCTCAGCGTCATGGGGTCGGACGCGTCCGTTCCGGCGCTCTCCGCCCTGCTGGTCGAGCCCAAGACGTCGGAGATGGCACGGTTCGCGCTGGAGCGGATTCCGGGCCAAGCCACGGACCGCGCGCTGCGAGAGGCGCTGGCCAGGACTTCGGACAAGTCGCGCATCGGCATCGTTAACTCGCTGGGACGAAGGCGTGACGCCGCGTCGGTGTCCGCGCTGCGCCCGCTGGCGCTGGGCCCCGACCAGGCGATCGCGGCGGCGGCCCTGTTCGCACTGGGCGAGATCGCCGATCCGGCCGCCCTCCAGGTGTTGGCCGAAGCCGGCGGCAAGGCCAGCGGTGACTTGAAGGTGACTGCCGCGCAAGCTGACCTGAAGGCCGCGCAACACCTGGCCGCAAGTGGCAAGCAGGCGGAGGCGTTGGCCATCTACCAGAAGCTCTACGCCGCGGGAGAGCCGTCAGTCATCCGCGCGGGAGCGCTGCACGGCATCGCCGGAGCGGGCGGTGCACAATCGGCCGCCACGCTCCTGGAAGCACTGCACGGCGACGATGCCCGGCTCCAGGCGGTGGCCATTCATGAGCTGGCGCCAAGCTCGGCCAGGCAGCTTGCCGCCGAAATGCCCAAACTCAACGAAGCGGGACAGGTGCGCGTGCTCGGAATCCTCGCCGAACGGGGCGATACTTTCGCCCTGCCGGCTTTCACTGCCGCGCTCAAGGGACCGAGCCAGCCGGTGCGGCTGGCGGCGCTGGAGGGCATCGCGCGGGTGGGCAACGCTTCGGTGGTCGCGACCCTGGCGGGGATCGCCGCTGGTGACAACGCGGAGGAGCAAACGGCGGCGCGCGTCAGCCTCGCCGGCATCCGCGGTAAGGATGTCGATCAGGCGGTGGCCGACGGGATCGCCGGCGCCGAACCAAAAGTCAGGCTGGAATTGATCCGCGCAGCCGGACAGCGGTGCACGGCGGCCGCTTCGCCCGTGCTGATCAAAATGGCGCGCGATGCCAACAGCGACGTGCGCCATGAGTCGTTGCGGGCGCTCCACGACACCGCGTCCGCCGCCGACGTTCCCGGGTTGGTAGCTCTGGTAACCGGCCCGGTCCAGCCAGGCGATCGCACGGAAGCCGTCCGCAGCCTGGCCGCAACGCTGCGCCGGTCCGATCCATCGCGAATTCAGGATGCGATCGCCGCGTACACCTCGGCGAGCGACCAGGAAACGCGTGCCGCGCTCCTGCAGGTGATGGGGCAGAGCGGCAACGCCCAGGCGCTGCCGGTTCTCCATGCCGCTCTCGGGGACCGGAACCCGGAGGTGAAGCGTGCCGCCATTCTCGGGCTTTCGGACTGGTCCGACGATACCCCCATTCCCGACCTGCTGGCGACCGCCCGCACCGCCTCCACCCCTGCGCCCCAGGCGCTGGCCCTACGCGGCGTGGTGCGGCTGGCCGGACTGCCCGGCTCGCACCGTACACCAAGCGAAACGGTGAAGGTGCTGGCCGACGTCCTGAGCCTGGCGAAGCAGGCGGACGAGAAAGCGCGCCGTGCTCTCGTTGTTGCCGAGATACGCCATCAAGGAATCTCTGGACCTCGCCGGCACCCTGGTCAGCGACAGCGAAGTCGCTGCCGAAGCCAAATCCGCGGTTGCCCGGCTGGAACGAACGGTGAAAAGATAAATCGATCATGACGAAACGAACACTCCTCCTTCTCTGCGGAGCAGGGTTATTTGCCTCGCTGGTATGCGGGCAGCAACTGACACCGGAGCAGACCCGGCAAATCGATGCTGCCATCCCCAAGAAAGCGCCCGCCAAACCCAGGAAGGCGCGCCGCCTGCTGGTGACCAACCTCGCCAAGAATGGCGATCGCATCATACAGGGCCATCCCTCCATTCCCGCCGGGAACTATGCCATCGAGCAGATGGGCAAGCGCACCAGCGCTTACGAGGCCGTTTTCAGCAACGACATCGAGATGTTCCGCCCGGACAAGATCTCGCAGTTCGATGCCATTTGCTCCAACAACACGCAGGGCGTGCTCTTCGACGATCCCGAATTGAAGAAATCGCTGCTGGGCTTCATCGCCGCGGGCCATGGTTTCGTGGGCATCCACGCCGCCATTGCCACGTTTGTGCAGTATCCCGTGTACGACCAGTGGACGCCATTCGGCCGCATGTTGGGCGGCACCGAGAGCGGCGGCCACCCCTGGGGGCCGACCGAGAAGCTCACCGTAAAGGTGGACGATCCCAAGAGCCCGCTGAATGCCGCTTTCCACGGCAAGGGATTCGACCTGATCGACGAGGTGAACCAGTTGCAGGAGCCGTCCCCGCGAGAGCGTCTGCACGTGCTCTTGAGTGTCGATATGGATAAAACACCGCCACCGCCGCATGCGCCCTTGAAGGTCCGCGCTCTGGACAAGGACTTCCCGTTATCGTGGATCCGCAACGAGGAGAAGGGGCGGGTGTTTTACTTCGGGCTCGCTCACAATCCGCCGGCATTTTGGAACGCCCCGCTGTTGGAACATATCCTGGCGGGCATCCAGTACGCGCTCGGCGATTTGAAGGCGGACGCCACTCCCAGCGCCAATCCGGCGTCACGGAAGAAGTAGACGGGGAGTGCCGGCCCTCACCCTGCCCAGAATCTCGATGTTTACGATTAACCTCACCAGAAACGTGAGGCGACAATGCGGCCTGGAGACGGAACTCCTTCACGACTTTTGTTTCGATCACCACTTCGATGTTCTTCGTTCGCCAGGCATTCGGCGCGTCGCGCGCCATTTCCGTGAGAAGCTCCGGGCTGAGGGTAAACTCCATGGCTGCCTGGGTCCCGAATGTTTGAGTACCAGCGAGGATCATGATCGCCTGTGTACCGAGGTCTCTGATGCATACACGAATGAGTAAACGATCTGCCTTCGCCGTGCTGTTGTGTGTCATTCCAGTCGCGGCGCAGATCTCAACGCCTCGCGAACAGATGCTTGCCGCTATGCGCGAGCGTCCCAATGACCCCTGGCCCCGCGGCGTGGGTCATGTCCCGCTGGCCGTTCCAGGCAGCGAGGAAATGCAGAAGTCCTACCATGAGCCCGGTGGCAGTTTCAGTCCAATCGTACGTAGTTTTGGAGTGTCGATCTGGATCACGTCCGCGGATGGAAGCATAGTTCAGACCAGCGACAGCATTCCGCTGTCCGCACTCAAACAGAAGTTGGTCTGGCAGGCGGGCGTTGTGGCGCCATCCATTTCTACCGAGACGGCGGAGTACCGGAGTAAGTGGTCCATCGGCCCGCAGAACGGCGCGTACCGGTTGGCGCTCTCCGCGGAACCGCACGTTAGCCACAGGCTGTCGTTGGCCATTCGTAACGTCGGCCCCGCTGGGGACGCCATCGATTCGCTTGCCTGGGACGGCCACCGGGTTCGTGTGAACGGGCGGTTCTTCATCACGATTCAGCCGGCGCCAGCAGCGGTGTATGTCGGTCCGGAGGGGCCCGCCGGATGGACCGTGGCGCGCGACGCCGCGGGGCGGTGCGCGGGCCATGGCGGCTGGTGTTACGCCGGGATCGAACTGCCAGGGAAGGGAGATTATACGCTCTCCATTCAGGATTCGTATCCGCGGCCGGTACCACAACTGCCGGCCGCCAGCACGCGCGCATCGGTGCAGATGCAACTGCCTGACAGCGGGTTTGCCGATGGGCTCAATGCGCAGGTGGCGCACTTGATGATGGGGCTGGTATCGAATCAGACGCGTCCTGGCGAGCCTGTGAACTACCCGCTGGTGTGGCTGAGGGATAGCGCTTATCAGGTGGTCGCGCTGGCCCGCGCCGGCCGCATTGAGACGGCGCGCGAGCTGGCGCGCTATTTTGCCGAGAACGATTTCTTCGGAGGCTTCGGGGCCGAGGGCGATGCGCCGGGGCTTTCGTTGTGGGCCATTACCGAAGTAGCCTGCCGGCTTCGCGACAAAGACTTCGACGCCTACCTGTGGCCGCATGTCCGGCGCAAGGCGGAGTTCGCCCTCGGCCTGATGGTCACGAAAGAACCGGTCGTGCGCTATTCCATCGGGCCCATCGTGCCTGGCGAACGGACTCGCCGGGATCTCTATGAACCCGCCAAGCCCGCGGTAGACGGCCTGATCGCGGGCAGAATGGACAATGCGACCAGGCTGCACGCCCGGCGACCCGGACGAGCGGACGTTTATTTGCGGCTTGTTTCCCACCGCGCCGAAAATCGAGGCATACAAGGTCGGACTGCGCGGCTACTGGGAGAAGATCTGGCGTCCGGAACGGGGCGGCCTGCGCGATTACGATTCCAGGGGAAACACGGAACCCTTGTGGACTTACTTCAACTTCGCTCATGCGCATAACTGGCTCTACGCCGGTCAAATCGACCCGGTCTGGAAAACGCTGGAGTGGTTCTGGGAAAAGCAGCCTTCGCCTGGCCTCTATACCTGGTGGGAGGGGAAGGGCGAAGAGAACGCCTTCCGCCAATGGGAATATGTGCGCGGTTGGGTGAATCCTCCGCACGTGACTCCGCATTATTGGGCCGCCGCGACTGATTTACTGCTGCAACTCGACATGTTGTCATATGTCGATGAGTCGGGTAGCCGGCCATCGCTGGTCATCGGCGGCGGCGTGCCCGCGGAGTGGTGCACCCACCCGATGAAGGTGCATGGCATGCTTACCAAGATCGGTACGGTGGACTGGGATTGGGACGGTGGTGACGGTTCGCGGAGAGCAGTGTGCCGTGCGGCTGGGGCCGGAGTTCCCGAAGGGCGCTGAAGTCAAAGTGAAGTATCTTAAGGAGGACTCTAATGCGAAGTGATTCAAGAGCTTGCAATCGGTCGCGCGTGAAACTGCTTGGGGTGGTGGCGCTGACAATGGGATTGGGCGCCGTCTGGGGCCAACCGATGCAGTCGGATGGTGGCTTCGCAGGGCTCGGCTCTCTTCCTCTGCTGCGAAACTCGGAGACGCGTTCGATCTCGGCGGAGAATCCGCGCGGAGAACGCGCGGGCGGAGCCAGGGCCGTCCCCAGCCCTGGCAGCCCGGCATCCGAGATCGGCGCTGGCTGGAAGGTGCGGCCGTTCATCCCGATGCCTAGGGCCTCGACGGTCATGCGAGCTGGCGCCCATGTTCTGGCTGGGTGAGCGGCTGGAACTGCACTGTACAGCTCTCGGCAAGGCCCTCGCGGCGTTCGAGCTGGAGGCACAGTGGACGCGATTCGCCCGGGGAAACGGCGGTCTCCATCGGCATAACGACAACACCGTCTGCTCATCGCGGAGGTTCCTTGACGATCTCGCCACCGCGCGCAAGCGGGGTTACGCTTTGGACGACGAGGAGGTCGATCTGGGTGTGCGGTGTCTCGGCGTTCCGGTTTTCGGCCCCGCGGGCCAGGCGGCGGCGATCAGCGTTTCGGGTTCATGCATGGCAGTGTCCGCGGAGAATTCGGTGACCCTGGTGAAGCTGCTGTCCAACGCGGCTGCGCAGATCGGGAAGGCGTTGGCAGCGAGCGCGGCCAACGGAGCGGCCGAGGCCGAAGTCGGCGACGACGCGGAGGAGTGATTCACTGCCGGGCCTGCTCCACGCGGTCCCAGAGCGATTTCGCCACGTAGCCGCGCACCTCGACTTGCGGTCGGAGCTCGACATATCGCGGGAAGAGGTTCATGTAGAGCTCGCGTTCCCCGGGCGGCGGTCCCTCGTATAGTTTACGGGCGAGGTCCGGCTCCATGGCAGGCGAGACAAGAACGACCGGAGCGGCGCGGCCGGGGACGGTCACCTGCCGCCACCTTCGCACGTTCGGATAGTCCCGAAAATACCAGGGCAGCGGCCAGAGATTCTCGCGGGTATAGACATCAATGGCCACATTCTGCCGCTCCGGAGCGGCACGCGCGCACTCCGCGACCCGGTCGCGGATGGTGAAGACTCCCACGCCGGTATGGGCGTACGCCCAAGGGTTCCGGATGTCGGCCGCCTTGGGCACGCCGGCTATCCACGCCTGCCAGGCCAGGGCGGCGGCCGACAGCACCACCACACCGGTACGCCATCTCATGCCGAGCGCCGCGACGCCCACTCCCGCCAGCAGTGCCATCGCGTACAGCGGGCTCACCACGCACCACGGCGTCTTGTAGGGAACGGCCGAGTAGAGAGCGGCCAGCAGCGCGGTGTAGAGAGCCAGAAAACGCAGGACCGGCGACCCGGTTCGCCAGGCGGCCACCAGTCCGCCGGCCGCCAGGATGAGGATCGGCGCCTCGGTGAACGAGTAGTGCCAGCCGGCCAGCCATTGGAAATAGGCGTACCAAGGGTGCGCGTGGCCACCGCCCGCGGCGCCTCTCCGGACATACGCCCCCGCGCCTTCGGCCAGCACTCCCCATTGCCAGGGCGGCGCCAGCAGCACCGAGATGGCCACGACCAAGGTGGCCAGGAACGCGATGGCCGCGCGCCAGCCGGGCCTGCGAGGCCGGAAGCCGACGAAGTACGCGACAGCGGCGCTGGCCAGGGCCAACACGGCCGTCTCTTTGGTGGCGATCATGAGTGCGGCAGCGGCGCCCGCCAGCACCCGCCAGCGAATGCCGGAGCGCGCCAGCGCGGCCAACATGAGCGCGGTCCACAGGGCCAGCGGCATTTCCGGAATGTAATAGCGGCTGTAGTAGACCAGGGCAGGGGAGACGGCAACCAGGACTGCCGCGCTGTAAGCCGCGGTCGCGCCAACCGCAGGGATGAGCAGCAACGGCGCCAGCGCCAGCAGGATGCCCGCCGCCGCCGGCGCGGCGCGCAAGGTGGCTTCCGTGAGACCGGCATAGGTGGCCCGGCCCGTCAGGTGGGCGGGAATCCAGGCAAGGTAGGCGAGCACCGGCCCGTGGTATTCGCGCGGATCGTAAGGATAGGCGCCGGTCGTGAGCAGAGTGCCGAATTTGTCGGCGAGGATCGCCTCATCCGCATGCATCGGCCGCCTGTCCAGCAGGGGCAGACGAAGTCCGGCGGCGACCAGCAGCAAGGCGCACACGGCGGTGCGGCGGATTGTGCCGGTTCGGCTCACTTCACCGGTGGCCGGTACACGCGGATCGCGCGCACCGGAGGATTGGTCTTGTCGGCAGTAATCAGCTCGAGCGTGTGTTTCCCGTTCGCCAATCCCAGGGCCAGGGTGATGGCATATTCTTTCGAGGGGTCCGAGATGCGCGGCGCGCGATAGACGTCGGTGAACATCGGCAGCACCTGCCAGCGCACCTCGAAGCCCACGGGCGTGAGCTGATGGCGCAGGTCGTAGGCGCGTTTGACGCCCCACTCGCCCGGTTCGATCGCCACGCGCCCCGACTTGGAAACGAAGCGCTCGGTGCTCGGTCCCTGTCCGTCCGGCCCGGTTCGGGAGCCGGTCACCTCGAAGCGCCAGCGCGAGTCGTCCGCGTTGGTTTCCAGCACGCGCAACGTCCAGTCCTCCACGATCAGCGGCTTCACAGCGGTCACGCGGTTGAGGGCGGGCCAGTCCACGTCATAGGTGTCGGTGGGACGCGTGATGAAATACAACTCCGCAAATTCCGAGGGCTTTCGGCCGTCGATGCGGACTTCGGCTTGCTCCGCGTGGAAACTCGGACCCATGCGCGCGATGGCGTCCACGCGGTTACCCTCGAACTCCAGCTTCAGGCGGCCGTCTTTCCAGGAGAGTTCGCCGCCCACTTCGAAGATGCGCGCCAGATCCGCCCAGGCGGCCTGCGGAAAAGACGGTTCGTAGCGGAGGCGCCGCTTGGTGATCTCCGCCAGCAGGTAGTTGCCCTGGGCGTTCAGGTGAGTCCCGTCGGAGAGCACGTCCGTGGCTTTGAGGTGGTTTTCCCGCAGATACTGGGACCACGGCCGGCGCACATCGATCAACTCGCAGGCGTACCGCTGGCAGAGATCGGGCAGCCATTCGAAACTGTGGCGGTCGTGAGTGGCTTCGCGCTGCACTGCCGCCGGCGGGTCGGGCTGCCCTTCGATATGGCTCCAGGTTGGGTAGTCGCTCTGGATGAGGATCTCGGCGGTGGTATGCCGGCGGATTCCGGCGATGATTGTTTCGTAGTTTTCGTGGCCTCCGAAGTCGTGAAAAACGATCAGGTCGGGGTAGAAACCATAGACATCGTGCGCCACGGTCTGGATCAGGTACTCGGCGCTGTAGCCGCCGATGGCACGATTCTCGACCGTCAGATCGGCATAGGGGAAGCGGGTGCGGATGTCCTGGGCCACGAACTGCGACCACTTCTGCTTGGTGATCGACTGGCCGTAGAAAAGGACGCGCACCGGGTTGCGATGCGCGGGCGAGCTGGTGGCGAGCAGCGTCATGGTGCGCTGGATGCCCGAGCCGAACCACTCGGGGTGCGGCTCCGGCGGCGCCGGAGGATACTTCGGGGTCTGCGCCTGAAGGAAGAAGACCAGGAGCAACCAAGGAGTGAATCGCTTCATAGAATGAGTCTGCTTTACCGCATCGGCCGGCGCAAGTCGAGCCGTCGTCACCGTCCGACTATCTGGACGATGTTCGGCGCAAACCGGCCGGAGGGGTTGACACCTGTTTGCGTAAGGAAAGACAATCTTACCGGCGGACAAAGAACGATGCGGCGAACCACTTTACTTTCTCTCTTGATCAGCGCGCTTTGCTGGGCCCAGCCGGACGACTCGCACCCCGCGGCCTCCAACGTGCGGGGCGCCGAATACCCGCGCGTCCACGCGGATCTGCGCGTCACGTTTCGCATCAAGGCGCCCGATGCCAGGAAGGTGCAACTACAACCGGGCGGCGACGATAACGGCCTCGGCAAGGGCCCGATCGACATGACGCGCGCCGACGATGGGACATGGAGCGTGACCACTCCGCCGGCCGTGCCGGGCTTCCACTATTACTGGTTCCTGGTGGATGGCGTGGCCATGAACGATCCGGCCAGCGAGACGTATTTCGGCTGGGCCAGGCAGTCGAGCGGCGTGGAGGTGCCCGAAACGGGCGCGGATTTCTATGCGGCCAAAAACGTGCCGCACGGCGACGTGCGGGTTCGCTGGTATTTCGCCAAGACGACCCAGGCCTGGGGCGCGCCTACGTGTACACGCCGGCGGAGTACGACCGCAACACGCGGGTGCGTTACCCGGTACTGTATCTGCAGCACGGTTCGGGTGAAGACGAGCGCGGCTGGACCACGCAGGGGCGCGCGAACTTCATCCTCGACAACCTGATCGCCGAAGGTAAAACCAAGCCCCTGATCGTCGTCATGGATCAGGGGTACGCCACGGCGCCGGGGGTGGCGCAGGCGCCCACCACGCAGGGCCGCGGATCCGGGCAGCCCAGTCTCTTCGAACAGGTGGTAATCAACGACCTGATCCCCACGATTGACGCGACCTACCGGACCCTCGCCGACCGGGACCACCGCGCCATGGCGGGGCTGTCGATGGGCGGCGGGCAGGCGCTCCAGATCGCCCTTACCCATCCGGACAAGTTCTCGTGGATCGGTTCGTTCAGTGCTCCCCTGCGCGGCGGCCTGGATTTAAAGACGGCGTACTCGGGTGCGTTCGCCGACGCGGCCGCGTTCAACAAGAAGGTACACCTGCTGTGGTTCGGCGCGGGCACGGCCGAGGAACGCATGCTCAAGCCGGCGCTGGCCATGCACGACACGCTGGAGAAGGCCGGGATCAAGAACGTGTTTTACCAGCCGCCGGGCACCGCTCACGAGTGGCAGACATGGCGCCGGGATCTGCGCGAGTTCGCGCCTTTGTTGTTCAGGCAGGAGGTACCTGTGAAATGAGAGCAGTCATCGCTGGTGTATTGGCGTTGGTATCGCCGATCGTGGCGGGCGTGGCTTTCGGCCAGACCGCGTATTCCGTGGAGTTACTGCGCTGCGAATACCTCTCCAATCCCCTCGGCATTGACGTGGAGAAGCCGAGGCTGAGCTGGGTGCTGACGGCAGGGCCGCGCGGACGGCAACAGGGCGCTTACCAGGTGCTGGTAGCCAGCAGCCCGGCGGGCCTCCAGCAGAACCATGGCGACCTCTGGGATTCGGGAAAGACCAGCTCCCCTCAGACCACGTTCGTGACCTACGGCGGGCGGCCGCTGACCACGGGTACGCGGGTATGGTGGAAGGTCCGGGCCTGGGATGGCCAGGGCCGCGTCACGCCGTGGAGCCAGCCGGCCTGGTGGTCGATGGGGGTGCTGCAAGACTCGGAATGGCAGGGCCGGTGGATCGGCCTGGCGCGCCCTGCCGACGTCAAGGAGGGCGTACCGCTGCCATCCCCGTGGCTTCGCAAGACGTTCACGTTGGAACAGAAGCCACAGCGCGGCACAGCCTACGTCAACGCGCTGGGCTACTACGAACTCTACGGTTGTCCTCTGCGATGATGGCCACGGCGCGTACCGGCGCGGCCGACGCGCCGCGCCATTTCACGGGCAGCACGCTCACGATGAAGGAGTGGTACGGAGAGGGAATTTCGTGGAGATTGCAGAGGTTCTCCAGATGGTAGTATTCCCGCTCGCGCATCACCCGATGGGCTTCCCAAAACTTTCGGCGTTCGAACATCTTGGCCACTGGCGGATCGAAACCGATTGCGTCGATGCCCATCACTTTGACTCCCCGGTCGAGCAACCGGTGGACGGCCTCTTTGGTCATGCCCGGATGATCGGTGAGATAGCTTTTGTCAAAGCGCTTCTTGGCGGCGTCGGTCCGCAGCAGGACGATGTCGAAAGGCTTGATTCGGTAGCCGCCAAGTTTGTCCTCGGCTTGTTCCAGGTCGGCCGGCGTGATCTCGTCGCCCGCGGCTTTGTGGGTCAGGTCGAGCACCACCCCATCTCCGTAGCAGAGCTCGATGGGGATGCCCTCGGCGCGCGGAGCGGCCGGATTGATGTGGCCCAGGGAATCGATGTGGGTACCGACGTGATCGCCCGTGACGATCATGCAGTGGTTGGTAATCTCGTCGACGCCGTACTGGTCGGTGCCGATGCTGCGGGCCATTTCACGATGGCTCTCCATTTCGACGATGACCGGCTTGGCCACGTTGGGGTAGGTCATCATCCCCTGGTAAACTTCCATGCTCAGATCGATCAGCCTGTTCCGCATGACATCCTCCCTATTTGCCCACCCAGCCGCCATCCACGTGGATGGACTGCCCGGTGAGGTAGCTGGCCTCATCGGAGGCGAAGAACGCCACCACGGTGCCGATCTCACGCGGTTCGCCGGCGCGGCCGAGCGAGATCTGGGCCAGGATGCCGGGCAAAAGGTCGGGCCGCTTCATCACCCAATCCGTCATGTCGGTATCGATCAGGCCCGGGTGAACGCAATTGACGCGAATGCCGTGCGGGGTCATCTCAGCCGACATGTTGCGGGTGAGCGCCTCCAGGCCGAGTTTGGCGGGGGCATAGTGGGTGCGCCCCGGGAGAATCTTGCCCGCCTGCACCGAGCCGATATTCACGATCACTCCCTTGCGCCCGGCCGCTAGCACGCGCCGGCAGAATACCTGGGAGCACAGCCATTCGCCGCGCAGGTTGACGTCCGTGAGCCGGGTCCACTGTTCGTCGGTCAGATCGAGAAACGGGACGATGGTTTCAATGCCGGCGTTGTTCACCAGAATATCGATGGGGCCGAGTTCGTTCCAGACCAGGTCAACCATGACCTCGACGCCGGGGCGCGCAGCCACGTCCGCCTGGACCGTAATTGCACGACGGCCCTTGGCCCGGATCCACCCCGCGACCTCCTCGGCGGCCCGCGCGCTGGCGATATAGTTCACAGCGACGTCGGCGCCTTGCTCGGCGAATACCTCGGCGATGCCCCGGCCGATGCCACGGCTGGAGCCGGTGATGAGCGCTACCTTACCCTGGAGTTTCATGTGCCTCCCGTTGGATTGCCGCATACGAAGCCGGTATGCTCGGCTCACCCACCGTCCGCGTCCGCCTGCTGACGGCGCCGCGACAAGACTCCCAACAGGTATGTCGCGAGCCCGTCGCGCGCTGCCGCGATGGACTCCTCGGTCCACGGAAGAAATCCGCTGCCCGTCTTGAACCCGAGCTGGTTGTGCTCCACCCGCGCGCACAGTGTCGCCGAGGGCAACGGTGACCGGTTGAGGTACGGCAGGACATAATCGTGAATCGCCAGCGTGAGGTCCAGCCCGACCATGTCCGCGTTGGCCACCGGGCCGAGCACCGGCAGGCGGAGCCCGAAGCTGTTGCGCACCGCGATGTCGACCGTCTCGGCGTCGCATACGCCTTCGTCGATGAGGGCGAACGCCTCGCGCCACAACGCGTGTTGCATCCGGTTGGCGATGAAGCCCGGCACGTCCTTCTGTACCCGCACCGGCACTTTCCCAGCGTCGCGCATCAGGTCGAAAATCCGCTCCATGCACTCGGGAGCCGTGAACTCCGTGCGCACTACTTCCACCAGGGGGACCAGGAACGGGGGCTGGTAAAAATGCGTACCGACGATGCGCTCCCGATGCACGGCGCGCTCCCCGATTTGCGTGATGCTGATCACCGAGGTGTTGCTGCACAGGATCGCCTGCGCGGAGCAGATGCGGTCCAACTCCACGAACATGTTCTGCTTCACCGCCAGATTCTCGGTGATAGCCTCGATGACCACATCCGCCCCGGCGCAGGCCGCCGCCAGAATCGCTCGTCACCTCGATGCGTGCCAGAATGGCCGGGATGGCGGCATCGTCCACCAGTCCGTAGGCGGCCATACGCACCAGGTTGGCGCGTACGCGATCAGTGACCGAGGCGAGCCGGTCTTCCGCCAGATCCTGCACGCGGACCGTATGCCCGCGCGTGGCGAAAACCTGCGCGATGCCCGGCCCCATCATGCCGGCGCCGATGACAGCCAGTGTTTCCATTTGTTCCCTTCACCACCCCCTATGGGAGCGGTTTGCCGTACACTTCCACCTCGATGTAATGGTTGGCCGGGGCTTTGTCGCTGCCATTGCTGATGAGCCGCACGTAGCGCCCTTCTACGCCCCGGGCATCGATGAGCCCACCTTCGTTGGTTTCCACGGAACGCTTGTCCTTGCCGATGCCGCTGCCGGTTTCGTTGTTGACGTCGTTGTTGAACAGCGTCTGCACGTTGGAGATGAAGTCCGGGTCGTCCGAGGTCTGCAGCACCACGCCCGCGTAGGCCCGCGCCTCCTTATGAAAATGCCAGATCGCGAGGGCGTAGATGGTGCACCTGGCTTCCAGGTCGATCACCACGTTCTGCACTCCCGGCTTCAGCTCCACATAGGTGCCGTCGGTGCCGGCCTTATTCCCGTCGGTGATCATTTCCAGGGTGCCGATTACCGGATCGGAATCGCTGCTCGAAACCGGCTTGTGCAACGCCAGGTTCACCGTCCCTGCCGGAGCCAGAAACGGAGGCCGCAGCTTGTTGGACGGCTTCTCCAGGTTGGGCACGTTGGGTGGGAAGGGCGTACCTTCGAAGAGCGGCTTGGGCAGCGCGATCGGCAGCGGCTCCAGCTTCATGGACTGGGCGGGCGCGCGCAGTGCGATGGCCGCTGTGAACAGGATGGTCGATAGGGATTTCATGTCTTTTATTGGGGCGCGGGCTGGTTGCCCGGAGTGGTGTCTGTGTCCAGGTCGCCCAGGGCGAACTGGATGCCGGCCAGGATGTGCCCCAGGATGTTCGGTTCCATGAACGCTGTCGGAGCATGGCCCAGGCTCGTGTAGAACACCCGGCCCTTGCCGTAGCGGCGCACCCAACTGATGGCGTAGTCGTTGTCCGCGCGCGTGCAGCTGCTGCAATCCCGGCCCTGGTTCAGGTCCGTCTTCGGCACATCGATGCTCAGCAGCACATGCACTCGCTGGCGCGAGAAGTTGGTCCAGCGGAAGTGCTCGTCCACGGAGAGGAACTCCCGTCCGCGGAACGCGGCGTTGAGCGGGCTGGTGGGGTCGTCCAGCTTGACGGTGACCTTCTCGGTGGCCTCGCGGTGGTCGCCGGAGCTGGCGCCGATGATCTCGGTAAATTCGGGCCAGTCGATGGACGCGTGGGTGGATGCGTGGTAGCCGGCCAATCCGCCGCCCTCCTTGAGGAAGCGGAGGATGCTGGCACGCACGTCCGGATCGGGGAACAGCAGCCCGACGGTGTTGTTCAGGAAGACGGCGTCGTACTGGCGGAGGCGGTCGTATTGAAAGTTGGCGAGGTCGTTGCTGAAGGTCGCTTCCCAGGCGCCGGTTTTCGGGCCGAAGTGCTCCAGGACATAATTGGCGTAGGGGATCGACGGGTGCCCCGGATAGCCCACCTGGAGGTCGAACACCAGCAGTTTCCGCGGCTTTCCCGGCTTGGCCTGGGCCTGGGCCGGCATGGCGGCGTCCATCTTCCGCCGGGCGTCGGCCTTCTCTTCGGGAGTAAGCCGCGTCTGCGCATCGAGCGTGCGGATTGCCGTGGTGCGGCCCAGTTCGTTGACGTATTCAATCATCACCGGGGTAAGCGCTGTCTCGTAGGCGTCCAGCCTGGCGGCAAGGTCGGCCCCCGGGTCGGTTGCGGTGGACGGCTCAAAGGTGTAGACCGCGGGCTTGACTTTCTGGTGGTAGATGGCGAGGAAGAGTTCCTTCCAGTCTGCGAGGCCAGACAGGCGGACCACCATCAGACGGTCCCCCGGCAGGAGCCAGTCACCAGGGCCGGCGCAGGCTCCGATATTTTCGCCAAGGCCGGCGAGCAGCTTGCGGTCGGCATGGAGCAGTGCCACCTTGACATGGAATTCGGCGGCCAGCTTGTCGATCATAGGGAGCGCCTCCGGGGCGGCGGTGGACACGATGGTCTCGGCGCTGATGTCCTTGGCGAACTCGAACAGCGCGCGGACGGCGGGCTCTTCCCCGCCGATGGCCGGGATGGAATAGACGGCCATCCGCCGGCCGCGCGATGCGTTTTTGACTACGGCGATCTCTTCGGCTGTGAGTCCGGGGGCCAGGTTCTTGGTAATGCCGCCGCCCACCTTCTGGGTGCTGGAGGCTTCGTAGTTGTTGATGTGAAACGCGCCGAGCTTCTTCAGAGACTCGAGAAAGGTGATCTCGCGGAAGCTCTGCAGCGGGACCGCGGCTCTGAAGAAGATCGTCTTCTCGGCTCCCGTGCGAAGCCTCGCCCAATCCTGCGCCGTTACGGGCGCCGCCAATGAAGCCAGGATCGCCAGGGTGCCCCACACGGTTGCTGGCGAGTGCCACTGGTTTGTCCGCATGCTTCGTCCTCCCATCTAACGCACTCCGAGGCCGCGAATGGTGTCCGCGGCCGTCTGGGCCTCGCGGGCGATGGCCGCATCCGTACCGGCCGCACTGGCCAGGCGCAACGCCTCCGGCGTGGGGCAGAGCGGCAGCAGAGCCAGGATCGCGCGCTTCTCCACCGGCTGTCGCGCCAGTTGCCATGCCTGTTTCAGCAGCGCCACGCTGTCGTCCCCAGAGCGGTCCGACGGCGCCGAGATTACCTTGATATATCCGCGCAATGCCAGGATTTGGCGCGTGGCGTTGGAATCGCCTTTGGCCACCGCGAGCAGGTCGGGCAGGGGCGCGGGTGTCTGCCAGGCCGTGAGCGCCAGGATGGCTGCGCGGGCGATCTCGGGGTCCGGATCCTTCAATCCCGCCCGCAGCACCGGCAGTGCTCCCTCGGCCGATACCTCACCCATCACGCCGAGCAGCGTAAGTCTGATTTGCTTGTCCGCCGCCGAGTGCCAGGCCGCCAGCACCGGGCCGATCGCGGTCTGGCGCGCCCGCTTGATGACGGAAGCCAGAGTCAGGGCGGCCTCGCGGCGCTGGGAAGCGTTCGCGATCTTCATGACGGCGTCCAGCAAGGCGGCCGCCTGCTCCGGGCCGGCGGCGTTGCGCAGTGCGCGGATGGCCGCCAGGGCTGTTTCCGTATCCGTGCCTTGCGCCGCCTTCATGAGCACATCCGCCGACTCCGCAGAGGCCCGACCGCCCGCCGCGCGGATTAGCTCCAGCCGCACCTTGCCGGCCGACGAGGCGATGGCCGCCGCGATGGCCGCATCCACGCCGGCACCGCGCAGCATGGCAAGGCTCTCGCGGGCGGCGGCCTGTCCGGCGGAGGGCGCATTAGCGGCCGCCCCGGCGAGTACGGGCACCGAAGACGCGTCGCCGACCTTGCCGAGCGCCGCCGTTCGGATTTCCGGCTCCGCGCTGCTCACAGCGTCCGTGACGGCGGGCCGTGCCGCCGCGTCACCCCGGTCCGCCAGGGCGCTCAATACGCGGATCTGGCCGATCGGTTTGAGTCCGCCGTACTGCGTCACAAACAGGGTGGTGACCCCGGCGCCGGGTATCCGGTTGAGCAGGCGAATGGCCGCGGCCTGAATGACGGCATTGGCCGAGCCGAGTTCCTTGGAGAGCGCGGGGATGGCCGCTATCGCATCCACCGAGGCGAGGCCGTCGAGCGCGGCGATGCGGACCGTGTCCGGCTCGCTCGCCGCGCTCAATTGCCGGTAGACGCTGCTGGCCGCGGCTGTATCGCCCCCGGCTAACACTGCGCCGGCGCAGCGGATATAGGCGCCGAGGACTCTTTCGCGCCGGCTACCCGCATTCGGCAGGGCCGCCTGGATCGCCGCCAGCGCTTGCGCATTGCCGATGAGCGCCAACGCGGACAGCGCCGCACCGGATACGGCCGCATCGGAGGAGCCGGTCAACCCCTTGAGCGCCGGTACCGCCTTCGCGTCCCGCCGCTCGCCGAGCGCGTTGACGATGCCGGCCTGCACGGCGCCCGAGGTCTTCGGCAGGGCGTCGCGCAACGCGGCGGCCGCGGCCGGATCCGGGATACGCGCCAAAGTGTAGCGCGCCATGTCGGCGGTGGCACGCCCGGCCAGCAGCCGCGCCAGGACCCCGACGGATGCGCCCGTTCCGATGAGGCTGAGCTGGCGGCAGACGTAATCCCGGGCGGCGGGCGTTGTGTTCGCCTGTGGCGCCAGCATGCGCAGCAGGCGGGCTTCGATCTGCGGTAACTCGGCCTTCGAGGCGATGGCCGCCTGCAGGAAATTCGAGAATTCGTACAAGGGGTCGTGCGACTGGCTGTTGTCCCAGCTTGCGACTTGGGCCAGTACGGGCTCCATGTCGGCCAGTTTGGGAGCGGGTGTCATTGCCAGTTCATCTCCGGTAAGCCTCAAATGTGCCAAGATCGCCGGCGCTCCCATTCAGATGTGCCATCGCTTCCAATAAAATTCCTTCTCGATTCCACAGATCCTCCTGAACAAGCTTTGCGATCCCGCCCGTGGCGATAACCGCTCCCTGACGGGGCGCCCGCTGGGCCCGGCTCTATAACTTAGCCTTCATTTTCGATTCTTGGCCGTCAGCTTGGCGCTGGGCGTGGTGTCGGCGTCCAGGTCTCCGAGCACAAACTGAATTCCGGCGAGGAAGAATTTGGCCATCGTAGGCGTCTCGAAGAATGTCGGAAGATGGCCGATCGTCGCATAAAAGATCCGGCCCTTACCGTAGCTGCGGATCCAACTGACGGCGATATCGTTGTCGGCCCGGTCGCAGATATCGCAATCCGGCTTCTGGTGCATGTCGGTTTTTCCCACATCAAAGCTCAACAGGACATGAATCTTGTCGCGCGCGAAGGGCGGAGTGGTGAAGCGGAAGAATTCGTCCTGCCACTCGAATTCCTTCCCGCCAAACGCCGCCAGCAGCGGACTGGATGGATCGTCGAGTTTGATAGTCGCTTTCTCCTTGGCATCCCGGTGAGCTCCGGATGAGGCGGCCAGCATATCGCCGAATTCAGCCCAGTCAATGGAGGCGTGCGTTGTCCCGTGATACCCAGCCAGGCCACCACCATCCCGGATGAAGCGCATCAGGCCCGTGCGGACCTCCGGATCCGGGAAGAGTTGACCGACCGTGTTATTGAGGAATATGGCGTCGTATTCCTTGATCTTAGGGTATTTGAGGTTGTCCAGGTTGTTATCGAAGGTCGCAGTGTAAGCGCCGGTCTTCTTGCCCCACAGTTCAATCGCCAGATTGGCGGCCGGGATGGAACCGTGGCCTGGATAGGCCACATTAATGTCCAGCACCAGAAGCTTTCTCGGCTTCTTGGGCTTCGCCTGGGCCTCGGCGGGAACCGCGGCTTCGACACCCGCGCGATCTTTTTCCGCCAGACGATCTAGGCCTCGAATCGGCGTGGTCCTGGACAGGCTATCCACGCGGTCGGCGGCGATCGGTTGAAGCGCCTTGTCATAGGCATCGAAGGACTTCGTCATGTCCGCCAGCGCATCACCCGATCCGGTGTACTCGATCGAGAGGAATGAAGGCTGAATTCCCAGCTTGTACAGGGACCCCAGAAACTCCGTTACGTTCGCCTCGCCGCGCCCCAGCGTCACGTTGCGGCCTCCTTTACCGGCAGCGGTCCGGTCGAGTAAGTGTACGGCGATAATCCTGTCGGTGAGGATCTTTAGACCTTCAACCGGCTGAATACCGTCCCGCATCCAGCTTGCCGTATCCACGCCGGCGCCCACCCGTTTGCTAAGTCTACTGACCGCGGTTAGCAGAGTTCGCGGGTCGGCATAGGCCGGCGTCTCCGCCTTGCCGCGATTCACGAGGGCAACGTTGATATTGAATTCATTCGCCAGCTTGTCGATTGCGGGGAGCGTCTCCGGCGCGGGATCGGAGACGATCGTAAGTACGTTCAAGCTCTTTGCAAACTCGAATAACTTGCGCATCTCAGCCTCGCTGGAGCCAATCGTTGGGACGTCGTAAGCCACCAATCGCACTCCTAAGGCGGCCAGCTTCTTTTTGACCGCCGTCACTTCGTCAGCGGTCAAGTTATAGTCCAGGTTCTTAGGAATTTCCGCGCTCACTTTTTCGGAGCTGGCGCCTTCGACATTCCTAACAAAAAGCGTCTCCTGCTTGTCCAGGGCCTCGAACAATGTGACTTGTCCAAAACCGGGGAGAGAAGCGGCGGCATTCCACGTGTTAATGCCCCCGCCCCGCCCGCTTTCCAGGTATCGGCCGGCGATGATTGACGGCATAGCAGTGCGGAGCCGCGACCAGTCCGGACCGCGCATGATGTGTGGAGTCATTTTGGTCGGGGATGACGGCTGCGCCAGCGCGAATATGGCCAGCGCAAAGACACTCATGACCGCACCCTGCGGTTGTCTGATTCTCATGCAGTTCCCTCCGTCGAAAATAATATGGTCGACTCGATTCGCGGTAGCTTGAGTGGCGGAAGAACCGCTGCCGAAGAACTGCACACGAAAGAAGCCGGTGGCCCGTCTTAATGATACAATTTGTTGGGCTGGGTCTCCCCGCCGAGCGCGGGACTTGCGGGATGGGGAGACTTCCAAAGTTCTGTGCGCTACGGGCTTCGGGCCAAACCCGCGTCATTGGTCCGAGGTAGCTCTTTGAAAAAAATCGCCCCATATTAGACTGATCCCCACCGTGACCACCCGCGCGTCATCGGCTTGCGACCTCCGTCCCCCATCGTTCCGGTGAGTGACAAGGCCTGGTATAGATCGTTGTGACGCGTACGCGCAATGCTGCCGTTATCATGTATCTCACAGGCCGGGCAGCGGCGATACTACTATTGCTGGTGCTTTGGCCATTGCGTCGGTAACGCTTTTCTCCGTAGCTGCCCGGATTAACGGCAGCGGTCCCAACTCGCCGCCGCTTCTTCCATTATTATGCACGGCTCAACTCTGTAGATTTGGTGCAAATACACAGCGGCTGGTGATGTGTCCAGTGGGTAGGACATTTTCGAGGGTACTGCCGGGGCGGCGAGCGATGTCGAATGCGCCAAGAAGATGAGCTTGGCCAAGGCAAGACTACTGCGCCTGTACAAAATCGAATCGCCTGTTCCACCGCGCTTTCTCTCACGGTCCGCAAGCGGAAGCCTGTGGAAATGGCGGGGTGGGTGGAGATCTTGGAAAACCAAAGGCAGGTTTTCACTCTTTCCACCGACCCCTTGGGAATCTCGCAAGAACCGCGAAATTCCCCCATTCCCACAGCCCCGCCGGCTCGTCCTCTCTTCACCAATCAAATCAAGACCGGAAGAGAACCGGAGCCCATGGAAGAGTGGAAATCTAAAAGCGGGATTCCCACTTCTTGCACAGTCGCAAACCGCCTGCAGCGCCCGGAAAAAGCCAACCAACCATCACGAAAGGAGAGTACGGCCGCTTTCTCGCTACCCTCCAGATCGCCTTGTCTTGGAAAATGCTCCCCGAGGGTTCAGATCCGTCGGAATGCGGCCGGAATCCGCAAATACGCAGCGCTGCGCCAAGTTCACACACGATCAACTGCTGGCGGATGGGCAGGTTAAGCCGATGATCGTGGCGCCGGCCTGGCACGCTTGGGCCGTCTTCTGAAATGCGGCGAACCTGGCCTCGGCGAAAAAGTAGCCGCTACTGGTCCTGTTGTTGCCGGTCCCAAAGGGACTTCGCCACATAGCCGCGGATTTCGACTTGCGGCCGAAGCTCGACGTAGGTGGGAAACAGGTTCATGTAAAGCTCGCGTTCGCCTGGAGGAGGCCCCTCGTAGACTTTGCGCACCAAGTCCGGTTCCATGGCCGGAGAGACAAGGACGATGGGAGCGGCGCGGCCGGGGATGACCACCTGGGTCCACCAGCGAACGTTCGGAAAATGGCGCAAATACCAGGGCAGGGGCCAGAGATTCTCGCGTGTGTAGATGTCGATCGCCACATTCTGCCGCTCCGAAGCCGCTTGCGCGAACGTCTCCACCCGGTCGCGAACGGTGAACACGCCGAGGCCGGTTTGCGCGTACACCCACGGGTTCCGCGGGTCTGTCGCGTACGGCACGCTGGCGACCCACGCCTCTAAGCCCAAGCCGAGGATTACGGCGGGCAGCAGGATGCACTTGGTGGCGCGCCAGCGGCCGGGCAGCGCTGCGACCGCCACTCCGGCGAGCAGCGCCAGCGCATACAGCAGGCTCACGGCGCACCATGGAGTCTTGTAAGGAATGGCCGAATAGAACGCGAAGAGCAGCACGGCATAGAAACTCAGAAACCGAATAGCGGGCTGCTGGTTTCGCTGCGCCGCTACCAGTCCGGCGGCCGCCAGGAGCAGGATCGGCGCTTCGCTAATCGAGTAGTGCCAGCCGAGCAGCCACTGGATGTAGCTGTACCAGGGATGGGGGTGAAGACCGCCGCCGACTCCTCGTCCGAGATACGCGAGAAGAGCCTCCGCAAAAATCCGCCACTTCCACGGCGGCGACACGAACACGAAAAGCCCGGCCATCAGCGCCACGCAGAAAATTGCGGCGGAACGGTAGTTCAACCGGCGGGGCCGGAAGGCCATTGCGTAGGCAATCCCGGCACTGCCAAGAGCCAGCACGGCGGTCTCTTTGGTGGCGAACATGAGCGCGGCCGCCGCTCCGGCCAGCGCCCACGAGCCGGCAGTGCGGCGCAGCAGCGCGGCCAGCAGAAGCGCGGTCCATAGCGCCAAGGGCATTTCAGGGATGAAGTCGCGGCTGTAATATACCATGACCGGCGAGACCGCCATGATGGCAGCCGCCGCGAGTGCCGCCGTGGCGCCGATCTCGGGCAGCAGCACTAGAGGTGAGAGCGCCACGAGAACCCCGGCTATAGCCGGCGCAATTCGCAGGGTGGTTTCGGTGAGCGCGGCGTAGGTGGTTCGACCGGTCAGGAACGCGGGAATCCAGGCCAGGTAGGCGAGAACCGGGCCATGGTATTCGCGAGGATTGTACGGATAAGTTCCCGTGGCGAGCAGGGTGCCGAACTTGTCCGCCAGAATAGCCTCATCGGCGTGCAATGGGCGGCGATCCAGGAGCGGCACACGCAGGGCCGCGGCTGCCAGCAGCAAGACGCAAACGGTCCTCGCCCATCCCCAAACCCGCGGCATTCTCCTGTTCGTTACTACAATAGCCGTTCAGAAGCCGGCGCTGTAGAAAAACATCGCGCGCGCACGCGACCGGCATCCCACGGCCCAGCGGGGCACCCGTTAATCAGGGTTGGGTCGAGGGGTTCCTCGACCGGCTGCTTCATAGGCTTGAGTGGCAGTTCCCCGCCGTGAAGACAGCTTCAGCACTGCTTCCTTTTCACTTCTTTTTCGAGGTGAGCCTTGCGCTAGGCGTTGCGTCGGCTTTCAAATCGCCGAGAGCGTACTGAATACCCGCCAGGAAGTGCTCCAGCAGTAGCTTGTTCTCGAAAACCCCGGGAACGTGCCCCATCCCGGAGCAAAACACGCGTCCTTTTTCCTCGGCACGGATCCAGGTGAGCGGGAAGTCCTTGTCCTGCTCCCGGACCGGCAGAACCGTGTGCGTTGGTTTGGACCTGTCCATGTCGATGCTGAGCAGCACGTGCAGGCGGTCCCGCAGCGCCGGCTCTTGCAGTTGCATCACTTCGTCGGTAACCTCGAATCCCTTGCCGTGGAAGGCGGCGTCGAGCGGGCTTTTCGGGTCGTCCACTTTGAAGAAGTAGCTGTCGGTCGGGCCCCAGGGATGACCGCCGTTTTCCGTGCCGCCCAGCATGCGGCCGAACTCGGGCCACTGATCGTACACGGGACTCTGGACAAACGTGGCGATGGCGGCATGGAACCCCACCAAACCATGGCCCCCGCGGACGAAATCCAGCAATGACTGCTTCAACTCGGGATCGTCCCAAAGCACGCCCTGGCTGTTCTCGAAACAAACCGCGTCGAAGTGCTTGATTTTATCCGGCCGGAACATCTCAATGTCGTTACTCAGAACGGTTTCATACGCGCCAGTCCTTTTGCCCATCTGCTCGATGGCATAATTGGCGGCGGGAATGGACGGATGCCCGAGGACCACGCGAGCGTTGACCTTAGCAAAGTTGGTCACCAGCAGGCGGCGAGGCTTCTTTGGTTTCGCGGGAGCTTTCGCGGGAAGCGCGGCGTCGACTTGTTGTTGCTGCTCCGGCGTGAGTGGATGCGGGGTGTTGATTGTTTGTTGCTGCTCCCGCGTGAGTTGCTGCCCGAACACCAACGGCATGCAAAGGCTTGCCGAGAAGAGAGAGAAAAAAATTCGATTCATCGGGAGTTCGTTCTCTTAATTAGTTAATCGCCTATTTCTTCACGGTACGTTCCAGCCGGCTAACTGCGGCCTTGGCTTCCGCGCCGACCTCGCTGTCGTTGGCCAACGAGGTGGCCAGGTCCAGAGACTCCCTCACCGGGTACTTGGGCAACATTGCCAGGACCAGGCGTTTCTCGTCCGCCTGCTTCGCCAAACCCATCGCCTCAACCAGCAACTTTGCGGTGTCGCGTTGCGGGCGGGCCGGACTCGGCAGTCCAATCAACTGCACGGCTCCACGGAAGGCCAATGCCTGTTGCGCCGGGTCGGAAGCGGCACGGGCGGTTTCAAACAGATCGGGGAGGGGGGTGGTATCGGGCCATCCGCTAAGCGCCAGGATGGACGCGCGCCTCACATCGGCGCTCGGGTCTTTGAGAGCGGTGAGCAGCAGGGGCAGCACCTGGGCGTTGCCGCTCTGCCCCATCACCTGCATCAGCGCCGTGCGGGTCTCCATGTCACTCGCCGACGAGTATGCGGTGCGCACGGGTTCGATACGGGATGGGTCGGAACGGCGCAGCACCGCCGCCAAGCTGTGGACCGTTTCGGTACGATCGTCGGGTTGCACCGGAGTGACCACCAACGCTACCAGGCCAGGGATCTGGTTGGCGGTGCCGACCTCGTGCAAGGCGCGCAGCGATTCGCGGCGGACGTCGCTGTCGTTGTCGCGCGCCGTGGCCAGCAGCGCCGGAGCGGCTGCGACAGCGCCGCGATCACCGGCGGCGCGAATCAGTTCCAGTTTCAATTTGGGCGGGGCGCTCGCGATGCTGCCGCTGATCGCCTGGTCGACATCTTTGCCGGGGATTCGCGCCAGACTCGTGCGAGCGGCCGTCCGCTCGGCTGCGTCGTCGCCGGCGGCAATCGCCGCCAGCAGCGGTACGGTGGAGGTATTGCCGATGGGGCCAACGCCCTGTATGGCGGCCATCCGGACCGGCTTGCTGGAACCTTGCAGGGCCGTGGTGAAGGCAGGAAGCGCGGAAGCGTCGCCGCGCTCCGAGAGCAAGCCGAGGATGCGCACCTGATCGGCTTCGCTCAGCTTGGGCATCTCGGCGATCAGTTGGCTGGCCGAGCCTGGCATTAGCGTGCCTATGGCAACGGCCTGGAGCCGGCCATCGCTGCCGTGCAGGGCCTCTATCAACACGGGTACCGCCTGTGCGCCACCCGCGGCGCCCAGTCCATGCAACGCCGCCGCGCGCACCGTGCCGGGAACGCTCCCGGCGTAGAGGGTCTTATAGATGGGCACCGCAGCCGTCGCGTTCCCGCTCGCGGTCAAGCGGTTGGCGGCCTGGAGATAGGCCTCGGCTGCGGCCGCCCGAGCCGCTCCAGTAGTCTTGGTTTGCGCTTCAGAGAGCGCTTCAATGGCCGCCGGATTCCCAATCATTGCTAAAGCGAATAGGGCCGCCGATGCTTCCGGCGGCTGCGAACCCAACGCCAACGGGCGCAGGGCGGTTACCGAACCCGCATCGCGGCGTACGCCCAGAGAATTGATCACGCCGATGCGGGTCCGGCCGCTGGTTGTGGTCAGCGACTCGCGCAACGCACGGTCCACGACCGGGCCGGGAATCCGTTCCAGTGCGTAGCGCCCCAATTCCGCGGTTTTGGGATCCGCCAGCATGCCGGTAAGCACTGGGACGGAAGCTTCCGATCCCGAGATGCTGAGTATCTTGCAGACGAAATCCTTGCCCGCCAGGGTCGCATCCGATTTCAAAAAGGCGATGAACTTGGTTTCCATCGCGCGCGTCTCCGGGACCGAGCCTTGCGCCTTCACGGCCATATCGAACAGTGCCAGCAAAGGCTTGCGGCTGGTATCCGATTGCCATTTCGCCGTCTGGGCGAGCAGGTCGTCGAGGCTTGCCGTCTGGGCGGGTACCACTTGGCATGAGAATGCCAGGGCCACGCAAATTACAATGGATGTCTTCCTCACAGTAGTCACTCCTTATTGCCGTGCCATCGTAAGCCATCACGAATGCCACGGACTCCGCATCGGGCGGGACATCATCTTATTGGCTTCCGGGTCGTCCACGAAGTGTTCGGCGACCGGGTCCCACCGCAGCTTGCGGTGCAGGCTCATTGAAATATATTCCTGCTGGATCACGGTCTGGTCGCGCACCGCGACTTCAATGTTACAGATGGTCTTCTGTCCCGAGCGGATGGCCTCCAGAAGGTTGCGCTTATGATCGTTGCTGCGGATCACCTGGATCTGGTTGGGGCCAATTTTTTCCGAGGCCAGAGACTCGGGATGAGTCACGATGCCATCACGGCTCACAAAAATCCATCCTTCGGTCCCGAAAATCACAGTCGCTCCGGTGGAAGGCAATGAGTTGAACTCGGGCGCCCTCCTCCGCGCGGCCGCCATGTCCATGTGAATCAGGTGCGCCCCGCTGGCATATCGATGTTCCACGGTGTAATCGTGGGGCACATCGCGGATATCGGTGTAGAACGTGGTGGCGTCGCCGTCCACTTCCACTTCAATCGGCCCCGTGTGGTCCGCGTTGGCCACCCACTGGGCGATGTCGATATCGTGAATGCCCCAGGCCCCGTCCAGGCAGCCGAGCCCGTAATCGCTGATGAAGAGCCAGGCGGCTACCGAAACCCGCATATCCGAATAGGGCGCCCAAGGGGCCGGACCCAGCCACATATCGTAATCGAAGCCCAGGGGCGGATCTTTGATCTCTCCGTAAAGCGTGTCGTTGGGTCCCCGCACAGAGCCGACCATGATAGTCTTCAGTTCGCCGATTCTCCCGTTGCGCACCAACTCGACCGCTTGGCGGTAATAGAAAGAAGAGCGCTGCTGGGTGCCGAACTGGAAAGAGACGCTGTTTTCGTTGACGGCTTCGCGAACCGCCTTGATGGCGGCGATCGATAAACCGAGCGGCTTCTCGCAGTAGATATGCTTACCGGCGCGCGCCGCCTGGGCGGCGATCAACTGATGCCAGCGCTCGCCGGTGGCAATCACGACGGCGTCGATATCGGAGCGCCCCAGCACCTCGCGGTAGTCGTTGTAGGTGGCGCAGGCCGTGTCGTTGTACTGTCTATTGACGGTGGCGGCGATCCGTTCCCGGGTGGCCTGGTTGACGTCGCAGATGGCCGCCATCCGCACATCCTTCTGCTGCAGAAAGCCCCGCATGTCGCCGCTTCCCTGCCGGCCGACACCGATGGCAGCCATCACGATCTTGTCGTTGGGCGCTATATTGCCGTCCCGCCCCAGCGCCGAGGAAGGCAGGATGGTGGGAAAGCCGGCTACCACACCGCCCGCCAGGCACTTCAGAAAATCACGACGTCCGTTCATAGCAGACCTCCCGATTCCTTTGTATCGAATTTCATCCTGCCCATGCTACCAGGTTAGTTTTCCGAGGAAGGTAATGATGCGTCCGCCGGTCGAGACACCAGTGATCTGCCCGAAGGTGGCGCTGGTCGGGCTCAGGCTGGGTCCGCCCCAACTCGGATGATTCAACGCGTTCTTGGCTTCCGCATGGATCTCGAACGCGGTCTTCTCCCAGATCTTGATTCTCTTGACCACCGACATGTTCCAGATATTGATTCCAGGGTTCCGAGAACCCGTCAGGGCCAAGGGGAACGTGCGATAGTTATCCGAAAGTTGCTGCGAGGCGTTGGTGTTGAACAGCGAGGTGTTGAACCACCGGGAGATGCTCCGCTGGTTCTTCGGCAGAACGATCTGGGACAGGCTGCTGCCGGTGAACAACACGTCGCCGAAAGCCATGGGCGAACCGGACTGGAATTGGGCGAGCGCATCGAGTTGCCAGCCGCCGATCAGGCGCTCTTGCCAGCCGTTGGCGCTCGCCAGGAAGTGTTTCCCTCTGCCGAAAGGTAATTCGTAAATGCCGTTCGGGCTGAAGCTTTGCGGGCGGTCGGCCCCGGCTACGGTATGAGCCAGCGGGCTCTGCGGACCGTTCTGTTCGCTGATTGCCTGCATGAACTTCGACCAGGTGTAACCGGCCTGGATGGTCAGACCCCACGAAAGGCGTTTCTCGACGCGCGCGGAGAACCCGTTATACCAGGAGAAGCCGCGGCTGTACGTGCCGGTCACCCCGGTGAACTCGGGGTACTGCAGCCACAGTTGCGAAGCCGACACCGTGGGAGTCGCGAGAGTGGTGGTGGCGAAGGCCGGGTTGCCGTAGAACGGATTGGGGACCTGAGCTCCGAAAGCCGCGATGGTGGCGTTATCGCGGGTCGGCGAATAACTCAGGAACCGGATGGGAGTCGCATCGAGGTTGTCGCTGACACCGAGGTGGTTGGCGCGATTGCCGGTGTAGCCCAGATCCACCAGCACCTTAGACCCGAATTGGTGCTGGAGGTTCAGACTCCACCGCGAGTCATAGGCCTGCGTGTTGGCGGGGTTGAAATACGTGTCCGACTTGCCCAGATACGTCATCAGCCCTAACGAGTTCCCGGCGGGCGCTTGAATGCCGTTCGGGAAGGGATTGTTGTCGAGGGTCGCCTGGAACGTCAGGCCGTTGTCGATGCTAGGCACCATGGTCGTGGAATTGCTAAAGCCGTTTTGGGTGGGGCTCACAAAATCCGGGGAGAACGACTCATAGAAAATGCCGGCGCCCGCGCGAATGACGGTGCTATTGTTCACCTGGTACGCGATTCCGAGACGCGGCATGAGGTTTCCCACGTTCGTTCCAAAGAGGCCCCGTTGGGAGGAGCTGACAAACAGCGGACCGCCCAGCACATTGAACTGGCCGACCGGAATCTGCGGCACAGGGTTCTGGGCGTAAGCGGCCTGCGCGGCCGCCTGGACCGGGTTGGGGGTCGAAAGGTCAAAGCCCCGGTTGGCGCGGTTATAGCGTTCGGTGGTCGGTAATTCGATTTCGTGGCGAAGGCCAAAGTTTACCGTCAGCTTGCGCGTGGCTTTCCAGTCGTCTTGTACGTACCAGGCCCACATGTGCCACTCATCGATGTACGAATCGTTCCGGCTGATGCTGCCGCTGGTCGGCAAGCCATAGAGAAAGGAGGCCAACCCCTGGCCGATGGGAGCCGCCGCCGCGGTGTCGGTCGCCGTCGTCCAATTCGTGCCGAAGGTGTACGCGGGGACCAGGTTGCCATAGTTCCGGGCGGAATACCCGGTGTTCCAGGATTGGATGCCTAACTGGAGACTGTGTTTGCCCATGATGTGCGTGACGCTGCCAAACACCGTGTGGTAGAGTTCCGCGTTCTGAGATCCGCTGGTCGACCCGATGCCGGTGATGCTGCCGCCATCGATCGTGAGCGCTGGCAGCGTGGCCGCCGGTCCCAGACCGGTACTGGTGGGCACCTGCGCGATCAGTTGCGGCGAGAAGCCCAGCGTACTCAGGTTCACGCCCGCGGAGGTCGAGGGAACGAGCGAGCGGTATCGAACCAGCCCGTAGCTGACGTGAACCACCCAGGTGGGCGATGGGGTGTAAACATTGTCCAGCGTCACTCCCTGGTGGCAGTTGTTTTGGATCCCGCCGGTTGGGGCGACGATACCGAGCTCCGCTCCTCCCAGGGAGCGACTCTGGAGGGCCAGGATGCACGACCGGTTGTAGGAGACAAATACACGGTCATTATCCGTAACTACCTGGTCCACGCGGCCAAAATGGTCCGCCTGGTCAATCGAGCTGTTCGGCACCCCCGTGAAGTTGTTTGTGCCTTGGGCCGTTCCGACCGTATTCGGCATCCGGTAGTACTTCAGCAGGTTCTGCGCCACCGGGCTTAACTGGCTGGCCGGGATGATGTTCCCTGGCACGGGCGTGCGCGCCAGGTGGCCGCCGGCGGTCGCCACGGCGGAATGCGGATCGTAGATCTGGTAGTTGCTTCCCAGCGCCAGCAGGGCGGAGAAGTCGCCGGTGCGCTCCGCGGCCGTTGGCACGGTATAGAATCCGTTGCTCGAATACGGCTCGTAGAAGTAGTCGCCGGAATACATCCAGAACGTCCGGTTGCGCCCGTTGTACAGCTTGGGAATCACCAGCGGCCCGCCGATTACGCCACGGTAGCGGTTGTAGTTGATATAGGGGATGACCGAGCGAATCTTAGCGTGCGTCACCGGACCGGTGGCCGGGTTATCGATGGAAATCTTGGAAAAGTACGAGTCCGCGTTAAGGTCCGTGTTGGTGTTATAGAAAACCAGCGCGCCGTGCAGTCCGTTGGTGCCGCTCTTGGTCACCATGTTGAGGTTGGCGCCCGTGAAATGCCCCAGCGATGCGTCGTAGGGCGTCGCGGAAATCTTGACCTCCTGCACGATTTCCGGCGGCGGAACGATGCCCAGACAACAGCCCGAACCTTGGTCTTCGTTAGGCATGCCATCGAGCGAAGACATCATCTGACCATACACCGTGCCGGAGACGGCCAGATTCTGCACCTGGTTGTTCGCGGACGGATCCAAGGTGCTGGCGATATTTATCTGAGAGACTATACCCGCGGCCATCATGCTCCCCACGAATGGATTGTTGGCGGGCGACGGCAGCTCATCAATCCGCCGTTCGTCGGTGACTGTGCCGATGACGGTTTCCGACGTATCCAGCAGCGGCGCCGCCGAAGTCACGGTGATGCTTTCGGACGGGGCGCCTACCTCAAGCGCGACGGGGATCGTCAAGACGTCTTCGACGTGAAGTTCAATCGGTCCCTGGCTGAGGTGCTTGAAGCCGGGCATATTGACTTCCAGGCGGTATTGGCCGGGAATCAGGTTAAGTACGTCGAAGATGCCGTCTGAAGTAGTGCTTGTCGAAACTTCGACGTTTGTGGCAGTGTTTACGGCCTTCACCGCCGCCCTTGCGACGACGGCGCCTGAGGCATCGGTGACGCGTCCCGTGATGCGCCCGGTGGCAACCTGCGCGTACGACGAGGACGCAATAGAAACCAAGCTAACGACCAGAATTTGAAGAAATCTCATCTCATTCCCTCCCACACTGCACAATTTAAACCCAATCCTATAGCCAATTTGTGGCACTGCAATGAGCGTCTGATTACGCGTCTCATTAGCTGGACGATATTCTCTGGGGGCACGGCCCTCTCACCGGCGACGCTCATGCCCCAACCTTCCTTCGTTGACTACCGTTTTGCTCTGTCTCGATATCCTCAGTACGTTTGCGAGGACCAAACCCCGCGTACGGTCTAAGAGGTATTACCACGATTTCGAGCATCCCGGCTCGACAGTACGGCAGAGTGCTTAAAGTCTCGCGCACCTGTTCTTCAGAATCTGCTTCCACCAGCAGACAGGCGCCCGGAGTGTCAGCGCGGTGCCATATCTGTCGAATGAAATTTTGAAGATACAACGCACGTCCGCGTTCGACTTCATCCTCAGCGAGGACAGCAAGATCAGCTTCGGTGCAATCTTCGGTAACACGCCTTGATATTGTCAGAAATTGCATTTCATCCTCTTGAGCCTTCCTCTTACCCCGCCATTCATGGTGCCGGTCCGGCGCCGCCTATCCGCTCGGAACAGCATGGCGGTGAACACAAGGTTGGAACCCAGGCGAGCGGAGCGCTGTGCCGTCTCGATCCAACGTCCCTGCATAGTGTCGACATCATAAAGAACCTAGACTGAAGCCCACCTTCAAGTGAGCCGAATGCCGTAACGGTCGGCCCTGTTCTTCGCGTCGACCGCGAAAAGACGCGAGCCTACCGGACTGGCGGTCCGAACGCAAGTAGAAGGTTTCCCGGCTGGCCTTGTTGAAAGCCAGTGTACCCTGACGTTACCATGACCATTCCCCCGGCCACTGTGGGGCCTGCGGATCCAATAGAGCCTCCACTGGCGGTAAGACCGTTCACCGTCTTGACTTCCTGGGTCGTGTCATAACCCCACAGTTGTCTGCCGTCAAGCGTCGAAAAGGCGCGGAGCATTCCGTCAAGACCGGCGGTGAATACAACTCCCGGAATTGCGGTCACCGCGGAACTGATGCCCGTATGAGTCCGCATCGATTCCTGCGGGGCGATATAGGTGGCCCATTTTTCCAGGCCGTCTGACAATCGCATCGCTACCAGCGTGCCGCCGCGCATCGCAAAGTAGGCATTTTCGTCGTCCATTGCGCCTCCGAAATCGATCTCGCCGCGGCTGATGTCCGATTTATAAACCAACGCTCCTTTGTTATCCGGGTCGTGCGCCCAAACCATCCCGGACTTCTGTCCGACGATCAGGAGACTCTTGCCGTTCGGCAGGTTTGCCAGCATCACACCGGCGGAGAAATCCCAATCGGGATTCAGCGCGGTAGGTGGACAGTAATATGAGTCGGGCATTGGCGGGCTTGCGGGACGCGGCTGGGCGGCGCCACGGCCAGCACCAGCGCGATTTGCATTGGGATTGCAGCCAGCGCTCTTAGGCGGAAGGCCAGGCGGAGCACCGCCCGCCGTGCATCCCCCGTGCCAGATATCGCCCGGCTCGTCCTGCTGCACCCAGAGAACCTTGCCGGTATCCATGTCCAGCGCCATCACCGCGTCCGAACGTCCGGTTTCAGGTTCGGAAAAGCCGTTCCCCGTCGAGACGTAGATCGCCTTCCGCTTGGGATCAACCATCGTCGGACCCCACACACCGGCTCCCGAAGGGCCGATATAGTTCTTACCGTCGGCCGTCTTCCTGGGAGTGGGCGCGTCGGGTATAGTGTATGTCTTCCATATCTCTTTTCCGTTCTCGGCGTTCAGGGCGACGACCATTCCCCGGAAGGTACAGCAAACGTAATTGGGACTGCCGGACTCAACCTCTTCGAGCGATGTTACGGGAACGTAGAGCCGCCCATTGTAAAATTTCATTCCGCCTCGAATGCGGGAGAGCGGGTGTTCATCGACCAAGGTCTTCCATACCAACTCGCCGTTTGACGTATCGACGGCATAGGTATTTCCGCGGATGTCGCCAAAGTAGGCCACAATCTGATTGGGGCGGCCTGGCCTAGGTTCAATCGTCATGCCGTTAGCCACTCCGCTCTGCGCCTGGAACGACCAATTCACACAGCCGCTGACCACATCCAGAGAATAGACATAACCCGAATCGCCGCTGACATAGACTCTACCGCCGACTATGGTCGGCTGGCCGTAGACCGATGCCGCCGAGGGAAGCGCGAAGGCCCACTTCAATTGCAACCTGGCGACAGCGGCGGGTGATAGAGCTGCGGATTTGCCCGGCTGAAAGCGGGCGTTGTACAAGTCATTGCTCCAGCCATTCCAAGAGGGAAGGGTCAGATCCTTGGCAGTCAGGGGAGGATTGCTCGAACAGCGATTCGGCATCTTCATCGCATCGTCGCTCTCCCCTTCCAGCTTTCTGCCACCCATCCATGCCGCGATATCCCGCAATTCCGGGTCCGTGAGCTTGGCTTCCTGCGCCTCGGTCCGCATGGCGCCCGTGGTCAGAGCCTGGTAAATGCGTTCCGGCGCCATCCTTCTCAACATACCCAGTGAAGGAGCCCTAGCTATCTTTCCGTGGCAGGTTTCGCAGTGGGCGCGAAACTGAGTTGCCCCGGCCATCTCCGTGCCGCGGACGGCAACAGGCTGCGCTTGACCGGCAACCGGGGCCGCCGGTGGTTGGGCGTACACCCGTTGCACAGCAAGAGAGGCTAGCGCCACCATGAAAATCGATACGGCTCTTGTCATGTATTCTGAAACGTGGCCTCGACAATTCTATAAGACTTCCACCCGGCGTGTGCCGCTCCGGGAGCTTCCGGGATTACCTGTTTGGCAGTGATACATTCACTCCTAACAAAGAATCGGCGTATCATATGACACACTCAACGCACGTATGCCTGGCGAGCTTGCGTGATTCTACATGCGATAGGCGATAGAAGTATTCTAATGGTGGGTTTCGGTACCGTCAATGGCAAACGGCCCGGACGTCCCATTAGCTGGATAAACAAACTCGGCAACGCGCCCGCCGACAGTTCAGTCGATAGCGTTTTGCCCCTAAGCGCTACTCCAGCCTCTTCTTAGCCAACATTACCAGCCGATATATATATATGTGAAACCAAATCCTAAGAGAGGTAACAAATCGGACCTTAGCAGGGTGCTGAAAAAGGGTTCTGGGCTGCCGAAAACCGGCCTTTTCGGGCCTCGCTCGAATGTAGAATCAACGACTTGCGAGGATGCATAAGTCGAATTCAGGGTGGTCCAGGGACTTTTTCAGCACCCTGTTAGACAGGCCACCAGCTCCTTTCGCGTTGCCGATCTGCGGCGTTGTTTGTTTTGCGCGACGTAGGGGCGCGAAGTAGAACAGGGAAGGAACAAGGACTTTAGAAACTTTACAAGCGGGCCAATCGGATCATTACAAGGAACTTGCCCGTCAAGGGCCACTGCGATGATATTAGGCCCTGGCGGGGACTGATACCGGCCCGGCCCTTTGAATGCAACTAACAAGTTCTCTGAAAGGCGTGTTAGATTCTTACTGTCCTGGTGATCGATCGGAGGCTTGATCCCGTAACGCGGGGGCGCGAGTGTCGCTGGCGAGCTTGGCGGCAGACTTGCCCACAGTAGCGTTGACCGCTGGCGCAATGGCTGCACACCAAATAGCGGGCGCAGCAGCCGCGCAGGGGAGCGTCGCCAAGCTGGCAAAGTTGATCGAAGAAGGATACTCGGCAAACTCTTCGGGGAAATATCCTATTTGTTTGTGAACGATTCCGCGCTATGTTTTCACTGTATTACCCCCATAACAAATGGCAACGGAACTCTCAATGAACTGCGAGCTATCACTTCAGGAGCGCCTGGCGAACGTCTTCCAGGCGGTAGATCAGGGTCCAGCCTTACCTGGTATTCAGAGCGCTCTTGATCCGTTCCACGCTAGCTTTAGCCTCGTTTGCCACTGTTTGATCGCCCAGTGAGTCCTGCGCCACCTGTAACGACTCCTCGCAAGGATATACCGCCAGGAGAGCAAGAACTGCCTTCTTCTCGGCAGGTTGTTTGGCGAGAGGCATCACTCCCGCCAGCAACTTAGCGCTTTCGCGAATTGGGTGTTGCGAAGGCGTCGCGATCAGCTTCAGGCACCCCCTCACTGATAGAACCTGGAGCGCGGAGTCTGCGCTGGTTTTCGCAATGGCGAGCAGATCCGGAAGCGGAGCAGGATCGGCCCAACCCGTAAGCGCCAGTATGGCGCCCCGTTCGATCTCCGGGTTGGAATCCCTCAGGCAGTCGCGCAGCAGTGCAAGTACGTCGCCGCTTGAGGTCTGTCCCATCGCTTCGATCAGCGCGAGCCGGGGTGCAAGGGAAGAAGTTGCCTTGTACGCCGAGATTGCCCGGCTCATCTCGGCGGGTGGCGATCTCTTCAGCGCCGCTGCCAGCGCTTGTGTCGCGTCTCGATCGGGCGCTTCCGAGGTCTTGACGATCTCCAGCAATGCGGGGACCTGCGCCGGGCCGGCTACGTTTCGCAAGGCCCGAAGCGCACGCCGCCGCACGTCTGGATCCGATTGGTGGACCGCCTGGATCAGGGCATCCGCAGCGGCCGTGCTGCCACGCTCACCCGCGGCTAAGATCAACTCGGCCTTTACGTTGCCGCTCGTAGCGCCAATCGCGGCAACGATCGCGGTATCGATGCCTGGACCCCGAAGTTCGGAGAGGCTCTGGCGGCCCGCGGCCTGCTCCGCCGTCTGGCCGGAAGCCGCTGCTTCCGCAAGCAGCCCGACACTGCCTTCGTCGCCCAACTTGCCCAGTCCCGCCAATGCAGCCGTCCGCACCGCTGCGCTGTTCCCTTTGGCCGCTTGCGTTAGCAGCGGTCTGGCGGTCACGTCCCCGTGTTCGGCCAGCGCGGCCAGCAACCGCACCTGGGCGGGCGCGGGAAGACTGCCAAACCGATCCATCAAAGCAACCGTGCTATCCCGGCCGGGAATTCCGGCAATGAGCCGGATCGCCGCATCCTGCACTTCAGGCTCCTGGGACCCGTTCTGGGCTGAGAGGGTCGCGAGCGCGTTCTTGCCTTCTACACTCGCGATCCCGTTCAGGGCCGCCACGTGGGCCATCGGGGACACCTGCTCCGACAGCAGCCGCTTGTAAACTGTCAACGCATCGTTCTTATCGCCGCTCTGGGCTAAGCGGCCGGCGCATTGGAGATACGCCTCCAAGACCGGCTTCTGCAAAGGGCCGGAAACCTTGCCCCTGGCCGCATTCAACGCATCCAGCGCCTGGCGGTTTGCAATATTGCCCAGAGCGTCGATGGCGGCTGCCGCGATGCTAGGATCGGAGGACGTCGGGAGGGATTGCAACATAGGCACGGCCTTCGCATCCCGGCGCTGCCCCAGCGAGTTGATGATTCCAATCTTTACCGTTCCCGAGGTTTCATCGAGGGCTTTCCGCAGCGCGTCGTCCGCCTTCGACCCGGGGATTCGCGCCAGCGCATACCGCGCCATCTCCGCGGTTTCCGGGTGCAGCAACATGGCGCTCAACGCGGGTATCGATTTCTCGGTGGCGATCAGGCTCAACTGTATGGATACTGCTTCTTTACCGGCCGCGGTTGCGTCCGACTGCAGGAACTGAAGCAGACGGGCCTCGATCTGCCCGACCAGCGCGGGTGAACCCATCGAATCCTGAACGAACATCGTCAGATGGAACAGGCCTTCCCGGCTCTGCCCAGCGTCAAATCTCGCGACCTGGGCCAGTATCGGCTCCATTTCAGCGGCAGTGTGCTGGAGCTTAACAGGCTGTTGGGCCAGCCCTGCCGTAAGGGCGGCGGCCAAGGCGAATCCCCGCGCCATTTTCATTGTCATCTGAGCCTCCTGGGCGATCTATCGCAATCTTCAGCGTCACTTTCCGGCGGCGGGCTGCACGGTGGGCTTGGTGTTGGCCTTCAGGTCGCCCAAAGCGAACTGGATACCGGCCAGGAAGTGCTGGAGTATCGGCGGATTCCAAAAAACATCGGCGTCGTGCCCCAAAGACATATAGAACACACGCCCTTTCCCATAACTGTGGACCCAGCTAATCGGGTACTCGCCATCGTCACTAACGCAGTTACTGGTGCAGGCGTCCTGGTTCATGTCGGTCTTCGACACGTCAATGCTCAGTAGAACGTGCACCCTGGTGCGCGGCGAGGGTGGCTTGAACCGGAAGACTTCGCCAGTGAATTCAAAGCCCTTGCCGCCGAACGCCGCGTTGAGCGGACTAGCCGGATCGTCCACCTTCACGAAGATCTTTTCGGTTTGACTGCGATGCGCCGCTCCCGTGACTCCTAATATTTCTGTAAACTCGCTCCATTCCGGCGCGGCCACGCTAGCCGCATGATTTCCCACGAGGCCGCCACCGTTGCGAATGTAAGCGGCAAATCCGTCCCGCAACTCCGGAGTGCTGAAAATATCGCCATCCCTGCCGACTGTGTTGTTCAGGTAGACAGCATCAAACTGCTGTAACTTGCCGGCCGCCAGAAGTGACGCATCGTGGCTGATCGTGGCTTCATAAGCCCCGGTCTTGGCGCCCATCAGTTCCACCGCCAGATCGGCGCTAGGGACGGACGGGTGGCTTGCGCGATAGTCGACCACCAACAACTTTCTCGCCTTGTGGGGCTTGGCGGGGGCTTTCTCCGGCGAGGCGCTTTCGATCTTCTGGCGCTGCTCCGGTGTCGCTTCGCGCCGGCGTGGCGCCTTCGGCACACCGGCGGCGGGATTTGCGGTGCTGGGCTGCTGGGCGAAAGCGCTGGGTGCAAGTATGGCGCTGAGCAGCATCGCCCAAATCGGTTTGATCGTCATCTCGTTTTGGTTTCGCGTTAGACGGACCAGGGGCTCCTGTGTGGCCGGGACAGTTTCCGATTGGCCTGTGCGTCCTCGGCGAATTCTTCTTTTACCGGGTCCCAGCGCAGTTTCCGCTTGAGCCGCACGGCAATGTCGCCCATCTGGCAAATCATCTCGTCGTGCGCCGCCGCCTCGATTGGAGAAATCGTCGGGCGCCCAGTCCTGATCGCCTCCAGGAAATTGCGCTCATGATCGTTGCTGTGGATGACGCGATGGTCGTTCGGGCCGATGACCGAGCGCACCAGGGACTCCGGCTTGGTCGTAATGCCTTCGCGGCTCACCCAGATCGAGCCTTCTGTACCGAGAATGACGACTCCGTTGAGGGGGCCCTCGCCCCCCCAGTACTCCCGGTAACGGTGCATGGCGGCGGCCCGATTCATGAGATTGATCTTGACGCCATTGGCGTAGGTGTACTCGATATCCCACGTGCAAATGGTGTCGCGGATGTCCTCTTCGTATATCGTGCCAGTGCCCTCTACGCCGACCGGCGTGGTGCTGTCGGAATTGTTGACCCACTGGGCGATGTCGATATCGTGGACGCCCCACACGCCGCCGATGCACCCGAGGCCATAGTCGTAAATGGCCAGCCAGAGAACCGAAGCGCGCGCCTCGCTGTAAGGGACCCACGGAGACGGGCCGAGCCACCTCTCCCAATCGAAACCCGGCGGAGGATCGGTAGGCTTTTCGGGGGCTCCCTGCGTCGGGCCGGAGCAGCCGATCACGACTTTCTGGAGCTGACCGATTTTTCCGTTGCGCACCAACTCGCAGGCGGTACGGAAGTAGTTGCTGGAGCGTTGCTGGGTGCCGAACTGGAAAACCACGCCGTAGCGCTGGACGGCCTCGCGAATGGCTTTGGCGTCCTCGACCGTGAGCGCCAGCGGTTTCTCGTAGTACATATGCTTGCCGAGACGGGCCGCTTCGGCCCCGATAATAGGGGTCCAGCGTTCGCCCGTCGCGAGCATCAACGCATCGATATCCTTGCGCTCCAGCAGTTTGCGGTAATCGTTATAGGTTACGCACGCCGTGTCGCCGTATTGTCTGTCCACCACACTCTTGGCACGTCGGCGGGCCGTTTCCTGCACATCGCAAATCGCGACCACCCGAGCTTCCGGACGCCCGGCAAAACTCCTGACATGGCCGCCACCCATACGGCCAACTCCGATGCAGCCCATGGTGATGCGGTCGCTGGGCGGCGTCGTGCCGTCGGCTCCGAGAGCGGAAGCTGGAATGATCGTGGGAAACCCCACGACGCTGGCCGCGCCGAGGGCTGTTTTCAGGAACTCGCGCCTGGCCGGACTAGGTGGATGATTGGTTGCCTTCATTCGGGAGAACCTCCTCAGGTGGCCAAATCGATCCGGGATCGACAAGAGGATCATACTACGGCCTGCACTGGTATTACAAGCGCGTGCACGATCTTATATGCGGTCTTATACGATTAGATAGACGATTTCGGCAGCCGCACTCAGCCATCCGCAGGGATCGAGGGATGCCCGATGTATACTGGTTTCCGGGTGGGCGACGGAATATACACCGTATTGCCGAGCCAGTTCGACCGCAGCCTGCCACAGTGACTCCGGCAGCTTCGTCCGCCGCGGCTGGGTGCTGCGAAACTGATCTAACTGGCGTTGCAACTGCGCGATCGGCTCCGCAATGGTTGTGCTCTTACGATTCACAATCAGCCGCCTCCAGGGTGACTGAATGAGCCTAACAGGTCAGGCTAGCTGGCCTCACGCATCCTTGCCGGAAACTCACGTTCTTTCTGGCGAGAGCAACATCAAGTTCCGTCTGGACCCACGGTCGGTTGAGACTTGCCCTCGACATGACGAAGATCAAAAAGTCGCATCCTTCAAGCCCTTCGTCTATCTTCGCCGGAATCGAGTCGCCCAGTTTAATCTCCCACGGAGAGTACCACGCATCAACGCCATATCGCCTCAGATCACTGGTGAACTTATCCACGAATTGACGGTCTTGCGTGGCATGGCTGACGAAAACCTTCGGGGCTCTCGGTATGGTGGTGGAAATTGGCTGTGGCGAAGAATCCAGCTTTGCCTGTATGGTTGCTTTGCCTTCGGCCACTCCCCGTAAACGAATCTGTGGCGTCGTAGCTGCGGCTTTGAATTCTCTGGGTAGGGCCTCAATCCTCTCGAAATACTTCCGCCCGGAGAACGTAACCCGTATTTCAAATGGGCGAAAGAAGTGCTCACGATCTCCACCACGGTAGAGCGCCCAATCGTGCCTTTCGTCGTTCCACTGACGGAACTGCATGTATCACAACTGTCCTGCTATAAATCGAACAGAATCAGTTGATTGACGGAATCGAGTAAATCGTTTTGGGAGTCGTGTGGCTGAAGTGCCTGTAAAATGGGCGTTTTCTCAAAAAGCATCACGCTCAAAAT
>OBLU010000323.1_pt1 | contig 46624 bp, 34 predicted proteins | sample 1518681 | NCBI WGS metagenome assembly OBLU01 (sample SAMEA3539304, study PRJEB22396) | soil metagenome | biome: tundra; feature: field; material: soil | place: USA | collected 2010-05 | depth 0.15 m
CGAGATATTGGCGTGACTGGAGTTCAGACGTGTGCTCTTCCGATCTGGTGCAGATATGCCTGCTGTGCGCGATCACGTTCGTCATGCTGGGCGCGGGGAGATCGCGCTACGAACGCATTGGCCACGAGCTGATGTGCTCCTGCGGCTGCGGGCAGATTCTGCTCGAGTGCAACCACGTCGGCTGCCCCAACTCGGCCGGCATGATCGACGAACTGCGCGCGCAACTCGCGACCAGCAACACTGATGTTCAGATCCAAAACTGGTTCGTCGCCAAATACGGTCCCACGGTGCTTGCGGCTCCCATGCGCGGCGGCTTCGATAACGCAGCCTGGATCGTTCCCATCGTCGTCTTCCTGCTGGCCACCGTGGGCACCTTCGGCGTGGTGTGGATGTGGAAGCGCCGAGCGCTGCGGCTGGCCGGCGGCGTGATCGGCCAGTTCCCTGCTGCCCACGACCCCAATCCCCAAGACGCGGCCCTGCGCGAGCGCATTCGCCGCGAGACGGAGTACTGATGAGCCTCATCGCAATCGTCGTGCTGTTTATCGGCTGCTTCGCCTTCATGTTCTGGCCGGAGCAGAACCCCTTCGTCCAGGCCGACAAGACCCGCGTCGACTACCTGCGCGAGCGCAAAGACGCGATCTACGAGAACCTCCGCGACCTGAGCTTCGAATACCAGGCCGGCAAGTATCCCGAGGCCGACTACATCGAACAGCGCAAGTCGCTCGAAGACGAAGCCGCCGCAACCATCGCCGAGATGGAGTTGCTTACCGCGCGCGGAATGAAGAGCGGGCGGGCGAGAGCCTAGCTGGTCAATGTATATACGTTGTGTGTATACTTTCTGTAATTAGCGCGACGTTTACCTCAGGACGAACAATGCCATTGGCCAAAGTATTCAAGTCGGGAAACAGTCAGGCGATCCGCTTGCCCAAGGAGTTCCGTCTGAAGGTGAGCCAGGTGGAACTTGTGCGCCAGGGCGAAGACATTCTGATCCGGCAGCCTAAGAAGTTGACGCTGATGGAGGCCTATGAGGCATTCGCCGGAATCGCGGATGATTTTTTCAAAGACGGCAGGAAAGACCCGCCGCCGGAACCGATTGAGGGTTGGTGAAGATGCTGTATCTGCTCGACACGGATACCTGTGCTTTCATCGCCAGGCGGAAACACCCAAAAGTAACCAGCCGGTTTCGAAGCCATCGTGCAGGCGACCTTGCCATGTCCGTTGTCACCTATGGAGAGCTTCGGGTCGGCGCCGAAAAGAGCGATCGCTATCCCGCTACCTTGAACGCACTCGAAGTCTTCACCCAAATAGTGCCGGTAGTGCCTATGGAAATCGAAGTTGCCCGGTTTTATTCGCAGATCCGGCTTGACCTGGAGCAGCGGGGCCAGATCATCGGCGCCAACGATCTTTGGATTGCCTCCCACTGTCTTCAACTCGGGCTGACGCTTGTAACCAACAATGAGCGCGAATTCAGCCGCATCCCCAATCTAACGATTGAGAACTGGACCCACTAAGCCTTGTTTATTTCGAAGAGAACGTCCCGCTACCTTCTGTCCTCCGCCAGCATACTGCTCTGCTCCGCAACCGCCTTCGCCGCGGCCATCACCGGCACGGTCACCAACAAGACCACCGGCAAGCCCTCTTCCGGCGACACCGTCGCGGTCATCAATACCGCGCAGAGCATGGACGAGATCGTCAAGGCGACCACCGACGCGCAAGGCATCTTCCACGTCACCGCGCCCGATGGCGGGCAGATCCTGCTACACATCACGCACGCTGGCGCAGAGTACTTCAAGAGCATCACGCCGGGCACGGCCGACGTGGACATCGATGTCTACGACTCGGCCAAGAAGATCGACGGCATCAGCGGCGAAGCCCTGGTCCTGCGCGCCGAGACCGACCCTACCGGCAAGACCCTGAACGTAACCGAGAACTTCTTCGTCCAGAACGCCTCTGCCCCACCGCGCACGGAATTCGGCGGCAATACCTTCGACTTCTATCTGCCCAAGGGCGCAACCGTCGCCGTGTCGCTGGCCAGCTCCCCCGGCGGCCTGCCCACCAACACCAAGCTGGTGACGGTCGACGCCGCCACCGGGCACTATGCGTTCACCTTCCCTGTCCGCCCAGGCGAGACCCGCTTTCAGGTGGCCTACAGCCTGCCCTACAGCGGCAAGCTTCCCATGTCGGTGAAGCTGTCGGTGCCCACCGGCGACGTCGCGGTGATGCTGCCGAAGACCATGCAGTTTGATGGCGGCGCGGCCTTCCAACCCATCAGCCCCGACCCCAACACCCAGAGCTACGACGCCCATCAGCCGTCCCCTGCGCAGCCCGTCCAGTTCACGCTCGCTGGCACGGGCCAGTTGCCCGATGAGTCCGCGCCGGGCACAGTCCAGGCCGGCGCAGACCAGTCCGGCAGTGCAGGCCAGGCGTCGCAGACGACCGCCAGCAGCTCACGCCCCGGCGGCGGCCTTGGCGCACCGGAAGATCCGGGAGGCGCCAACGACGCCGACCCCTGGGCCAAGTACAAGTGGTGGATCCTCGGCGGGCTGGGCCTCGCACTCGCAGCAGGCGCAGGCATCATGCTGAAGAACAGCCCCGCGACCGCCGTTGCCGGAACCGCGCCATCGACACTCGAATCCGTGCCGGCGTCCACCGGAGTCTTTGCCTCACAAGCCGCTGCAGCGCCTTTGCCCGCCTCGAGTTCGGGATGCTCGCCCCTGCTGCAAGCCCTGAAGGATGAGCTGTTTGAGCTGGAAACCGACCGACTCGCCGGCAAGTTGAGCGCTGCCCAGTACGCCGAGCACAAAGCCGCGTTCGACGTCGTCCTGCGCCGCGCGCTCAACCGCACTGAACCCTCCTAGCCGCATCCAAGCTGCGCCTGCCGCGTCTAATATAGGACGAGGCGGGCATGGCTGCGTTCAGACAGCCGCCCGCCGGATAGGCAAACGGACCGTATGAACACCTTTAAATCGACCCTCCTCCTTGTATCCCTCATGCTGGGTCTCATCTTCATTGGAGACCTGGTCGGCGGCCGGAACGGCATGGTTCTGGCGTTCGTGATCTCGGTCGCGATGAACTTCACCGCGTACTTCTACTCGGACAAGATCGCGCTATCCATGTATCGCGCGCAGCCCGTGACCCGCGAGCAACTGCCCCGCGCCTACGACGTCGTCGAGCGCCTGGCCGCGAAGGATGGCATCCCGACGCCGAAGATCTACGTGATTCCCACCGAGTCGCCCAACGCCTTTGCGACCGGCCGCAATCCCCAGCACGCATCCGTCGCCGTGACCCACGGGATCCTGAACCTGCTGACCGACGAGGAGTTGGAAGGCGTCCTCGCGCATGAGCTTGGTCACGTGAAGAATCGCGACATCCTCACCAGCTCCATTGCCGCAACGCTGGCCGGCGCCATCACGCTCGTCGCGCGCATGGGCTACTGGGCCTCGCTCTTCGGCGGCTACGGCGGAGGCGGCCGCCGCGACCGCGAGGGCGGAGGGCTGGGAGCGCTGCTGATGATCATCGTGGCGCCCATCGCCGCCAGCATCATCCAGCTCGCCATCTCCCGCTCGCGCGAGTACGAAGCCGACGCCACCGGCGCGCACACCACCGGCAATCCTTATGCACTCGCCCGTGCGCTCCAGAAGATCGAGGACTACTCGAAGCGCGTGCCGCTGCAGGCGTCGCCCTCGACCGCGCACCTCTTCATCATCGCCCCACTCATCGGCGGCGGCATTGGCAGCTTGTTCTCGACCCACCCGCCCACCAAGGAGCGCATCCGCCGCCTGATCGGCCGCGACCTGGTCTAGCTAGGCCTCCTTGTTTGTCATTCCCGCAGGGAATCTGCTTTTGCCGCTGCCTTTGCGGTTGCGCCTGCTTGTGACTAGCATGGACGAATGGATGGAATTCTTCGTGCCCTGCGGTTGTTGACGATGGTGATCTGGGTTGGCGGCCTCATCTTCTTCGCCTTCGTCGAAGCACCCACCGCCTTCCGCGTCATGGGGACCACGCGCCAGTTCGCCCAGCTTATCGGCGACTCCATCAGCGAACTGAACCGCCTGGGTAACATCTGCGGCTTCATCTTTCTCGTTGCCACCGCGATGGTCTGGCTGCGCGCCTGGAGAAGGCGCCGCTGGCTTCTGATCACCCAGATCGTGCTCGTCGTGCTGATGATCGCGGCCACGATGTACGTGCAGGCCGCCATCCTCCCCGCCATGGAGCGCGACCGCATCGCCGCCGGCGGAGACATCACCACTGCGCCTGCGACCAACCCCGCAAGGCTCGACTTCGAGCGCCTCCATCCGCTGTCGGAGAAAGTCGAAGGCTCCGCTCTCTTCCTCGGCCTCGGCGTAATTCTCGTCATGGCCGCGGAGCCCTCCGGCGAGCGCCGCTATAGCAGTTAGAATTGGAAGGACATGAAAACTGGAATCATCGGTCTGCCGCAGGTCGGCAAGACCTCCCTGTTCAAGATCCTTACCAAGGCGAAGACGGACAGCTTTGGCCACTCCAACCCCCGCGAAGCGCATCTCGGCATTGCCAAGGTTCCCGACGCCCGCCTCGACAAACTCGCCATCCAGGCCAACACGCGACGCACCGTGTACGCAACGGTCGAGTACGCCGACCTCGCCGCCATCGGTGAGGAAGCGCTGAAGGAGACGGCCTTCCTGCAGAGCCTGCGCAACGTGGACGCCATCATCCACGTGCTGCGCGCGTTTGAGGACGACACCATTCCCCACGTCGGCCCCATCGATCCGCTGCGCGACATCGGCAACGTCGAGATCGACCTCATCGTCAGCGACCTCACGCAGATTGAGAAGCGCCTCGAGCGCGTCATCAAGGACATGAAGAAGCTCAAGTCCGCCGAAGGCGAGCGCGAGCAGGCGCTGCTGCTGCGCTGCAAGGCCCAGACCGAGGCCGAAAAGCCGCTGCGCGAGATGGAGTTGACCAACGAAGAAAAGAAGCTCATCCGCGGCTTCATGTTCCTCTCGCAGAAGCCCATCCTCTACGTCCTCAACATCTCCGAGAGCACCACACTGGGCGCGGACGTCGACGCCGCCGTCGCCAAATACGGCCTCACCGAAGTGGCTTCGCGGCCCAACTCCGGCGCCACCGCCATCTGCGGCAAGGTCGAAGCCGAACTGGCCGAGATGGAGGACGACGAAGCCGCTGAGTTCCTCGAGGGCTACGGCCTCACCGAGAGCGGCCTGGTTCGCCTGATCCGAAAGAGTTACGAGTTACTCGGCCTCGCCAGCTTCTTCACCGTCGGCGAAGCCGAGACACGCGCCTGGACCATTCCCGCCAACTGTCGCGCTCAGGAAGCGGCTGGCGCGATCCACTCGGACCTCGAAAAGCACTTCATCCGCGCCGAGACAATCCACTGGGATGCGCTGCTCGCGGCCGGCTCAGAAGCCGCCGCACGCGCTGCCGGAACGCTGCGGCTCGAAGGCAAGGACTATCCCGTCAAGGATGGCGATGTGCTGAACATTCGTCACAGCGGGTAGCGCGCGATGATTGCCTTGACTCTGTCCGCCTCCCGCTTCTGGCTCGCGCTGGGGCTCGGACTCTTCGCTGGCCTTGCCGACTATCTCGGCGGCTTCCTGCTCGTGCGTCGATCCCCATCGGCGCGAGCGTTGCGCTACTTCGTCGCTTTGGGCGCGGGCTTCATGCTCGCGGCGGCGCTGCTGGAGATGCTGCCCGAAGCCTTCGTGGTGAACGCGCACTGGGCGCCGGTGCTGATCCTCGCCGGCTACTGCGGCGTGCATCTGCTGGAACACACGCTGGTCCCCCACTTCCACTTCGGCGAAGAGACGCACCACGACGAGTTCCTCTCCAAACGAAGCAGCTATTCCGTCCTGCTCGGCCTGGCGACGCACACCTTCTTCGACGGCATCGCCATCGGCTCCGGCTTCGTTGTGTCCACGTGGCTGGGCTGGGTGCTCTTCGTCGCGGTCTTCCTGCACAAGATTCCCGAGGGCTTTACCGCGGCCAGCGTCATGCTCGCCGGCGGCCAAAGCAAGCTGGCTGCGCTGAACTCCGCGCTCTTCCTCGGCGCGATGACAGTGCTCGGCGTGCTCGCCATCAACCTCGAACCCACCTGGGTCAGGGCCGGCCTCCCACTCTCAGCCGGCGTCACCATCTACGTCGCCGCCACCGACCTCGTCCCCGAAGTCAACCGCGAGCCCGGCGTGCGCATGGCGCTCGTCTTCTTCGTCGGCGTAGTGCTGTTCTTTCTGCTTCGTATGATTGGACCGGGGTAGTGTCCTGTCTCAGAAGTTCCTTTTATAGAAGCTGTCATCCTGAGCGAGCGCAGCGAGTCGAAGGACCCCGACGATCTGCGCCAAACCACAACATTCCAAACCTTTCTCACCAATGAAACCCAGCTTTTGTTCTTGCATCAGTTCCTTAGCAAGGATTGGGTTACGTCAGTAGTTTCTGAGACAGGACACTAGACGCCCATGGCCACCGCTAAGCCGCAACTCGAATTCTTCCCCGCCACCGCCGATCGCTGGGCCGACGTCGAAACCCTCTTCGGCTCCCGGGGCGTATGCGGAGGCTGCTGGTGCATGACCTGGCGACTCCCGCGCGCCGAGTTCAACCGCAACAAGGGCGACGGCAACCGCGAAGCCTTCCACAACCTCGTGCGTAAGAGCCCCGCTCCCGGCATTCTCGCCTACGCCGACGGCAAGCCCGTGGGCTGGTGCGCCGTCGCCCCGCGAGAGGCCTATCCCGCGCTCGGCCGCTCGCGCATCCTCAAGCCCGTCGACCGCCAGCCGGTGTGGAGCATCTCCTGCCTCTTCGTCGAGAAGAGCCATCGCCGCCAGGGCCTCAGCGCAAAACTCATCCAGGCGGCTACGAAGTTCGCCAGGTCCCAGGGCGCAAGGATCGTCGAAGGCTATCCGCAGGTCGTTGACGGCGCGCTCCCCGCCGCCTTCGTGTGGACGGACCTCGAGCAGAGCTTCGTCCGCGCCGGCTTCATCGAGGTCGCACGCCGCAGCCCGAAGCGGCCCATTCTGCGCAGCAAATCCTGAGTCCCTGTGCCGCCCTAAAGAACTTCCAGCGTCACGACCACAGAGTGCACGAGCGCAGTCCCCGCAGGACTGGTCGCCGTGCCGGTCACGGTCACCGTGTACGTCTTCGCATTCACCGACTCCGCAGCGGTATTGATGCGGTTCCCGCAACCAGTCGCCAGCACCGCGAACAACACGCACGAACCCGCCGCAACAATCAAACCCAACGCCGAGCGCATCCTGATCCGGCGCATCACACGCCCAGACCGCTGCGCCAAGCCAATCGCCGGCAGCAGCAGCAATGCAAGCAGCGTCTGCACACCGGAGCCGCCTGTCCCGCGCGATCCCGGCGCGAACGGCCGCAAACGCTGGTCCACCCCGGCAAACGGCGTCTGGATCGTCAGCGTGAACGCAGTCACCGTGCCGCCCGGCGGCAACGTCGACGGATTCAGCGAGACCGTCGCTCCCACCGGCGCGCCCTGCACCGCGAGCGCAATCGGGCTCGCCATCGCCGTACCCTGCATCGCCACCGAGAAATTGAACGTCGCCGCGCTCCCCGCCGGAACTGCCTGCGACGCCGCACCCGCAGCGGCGATCGTGAAGTCGGACGCCGCCCCAACCGTAACGCTCGCAACCGGCGAAACACTGGGAAGAAAATTCGCGTCGCCCGAGTACGATGCGCTCAACGCATGCGCGCCCTGCGCCAGAGAACTGGTCGTAATCGCCGCACCGCCCGCGACCAGCGGAACAACAGACAGCACCGTCGCCCCATCCAGCACCGTCACGCTCCCTGTCGGCACGCCGCTCGTCGTACTCGACGCCTGCACGGTCAGCGTCACCGGCAAGCCTGCCCCAGGCGCGCTGTTCGACACCGAAAGCACAGTCAGCGTAGGCGCCTGCACGATCGTCAAATTCGCAGGCGCCACCGTTACACCATAGTTTCGCGCCGCGCTGCCCGTGAGCATCGCCGTAATCGGATACACCCCAACCGCAGCCAACGCTGCCACACCGCTGCTGAACGCCGCCGCAACCTTCCCCGCATCCCGCGCGAGCACGCCGCTCAACGTGCCGCTGAGCGCAGGGATCGCCTGCCCATACAGAATCGCCACAGCATTCGGCGCAGCAGTCAGGCTCAGCGGCGTCACGCTCAACGCCAGCGCGGAGGACTGCGCCCCACCATGGGTCGCATCGCCCCCATACACCGCAACAATGCTGTGCAACCCAGCCGCCAGCGCGCTGGTCGAGAGCGTCGCCGAGCCGCCGCTCAAGCTCACCACGCCCGCCGTCAAGCTCGCATCCATAAATATAACGCTACCGGTTGCATTCCCCGCCCCGCTCAGCGTCGCCGTCACAGCACCGCTGCCGTACGGCACCAACGCCGGTCCGCTCAGCGACAACGTACCCGTTGCGCTGCCGCCGGCCCCAACCCCGGCAATCGTGTGAATATCCGGCCCCGGCGCAGGCAGCGCATCGATCTGTCGCACCCGCTGATTCCCCGTATCCGCCAGCGTTACCAGCCCACCCGGCGAAATCGCCACCGAGCGCGGCATATCCAGGCTAGCCCCCACCGCCGCCCCGCCATCCCCCGCAAATGCCTCCGTCCCCTCACCCGCAACGGTCGTAATCGTCCCCGCCGCCGAGATCCGCCGGATGCGGTGGTTCGCGCTATCCGCGACATACAAATTCCCCGCCGCATCCAGCGCCAGTCCGCGCGGCAGAGCCAAGCCCGCCGCCGTCGCCGCACCACCATCGCCCCCGAACGCCTGCACGCTGCCACCCGCCACGCCCGCGCCCACCACCGTCGAAATCACGCCGCTCGCTGCACTCACCAGGCGCACCCGCCCATTGTGCGTATCGGCCACATACAAATTCCCAGCCGCATCCAGCGCAAGCCCGTTCGGAGAATCAATCGAGGCCACTGTCGCCGCGCCGCCGTCCCCGGCAAAGCCTTCCACCCCATTCCCCGCAACCGTCGCGATCCCACCGGAGCCGGCCGCAATCCTGCGCACCCGATGATTCCCAGTGTCCGCAACGTACACGTTGCCCAGGGAGTCGACCGCCAGCGCCGTCGGCAGATCCAGCTGAGACGCCGTCGCCGCCCCACCATCGCCGGCAAAACCCGCTACACCCGTCCCCGCAACGGTCGAAATCATCCCAGTCGTCGCAGACACTTCCCGGATGCGGTGATTGTGAGTGTCCGCTATATATAGATTCCCAGCCTTATCCATCGCCAGGCCCGCGGGCGAGTCCAGCTCGGCAGCCACCGCAGGCCCATTGTCCCCGGCGAACCCCTGCACCCCGCTGCCCGCAACCGTGGTCAGCACCCCGGTCACAGAAAACTCGCGAACCACATGATTGCCGGTCTCGGCGAAGTAGAGATTGCCCTGCGCGTCGAAGACAATCGCCGAAGGAAGCACCAGCGGCACTGCCGCGGTCTGGGCCCGCGCCGCGCCCGCAAACGCCGTGGCCAGCGCCAGCGCCACGCAAACCCTCATCCTTGTGCGGAGAGTCTTGCCATGGCGACGTGCAGATGCGCGCATTGGGTTGGTATTGCTCAGCTTCCCCATTCGCTTCTTCGCCCGGATGTCTCACGTGTTTCGCGCCATTCCGGTGTCCGGACAAGGGTACCACCAGCGCCGACTTTGCGAGCCACCGGCTGCAATGATAGCCTGCTCAGTGACCTGCGGCATCGATCTCGCGCGCTCCAGAGCAATTGGAGCCCGCCGGACAGAATGTCGCGACGATCATCAAATCCCACGGAGAACTATGCCACGCCACTGCCTCACCCTCGACCTGCAGGACGACCCCGCGAAAATCGCCGAATACAAGCGCCACCACGAAAAAATCTGGCCCGAGATTCGCGACAGTCTCTTCGACGCCGGCGTCACCAACATGGAGATCTACCTGCACGGCACGCGCATGTTCATGATCATGGACGTCAGCGACGACTTCTCCTTCGAGAAGAAGGCCGCCATGGACTCAGCCAACCCGAAGGTGCTGGAGTGGGAGGCACTGATGGCCAACTTCCAGGCCGTCCCCGAAGGAGCAAACCCGGTCGAGCGCTGGGCCGTCATGGACAAGGTCTTCGACCTCTCCCGGCAATAGCCTCAACAATATCTTTTGCTCGTTCTCACGCGAAGCGTCAAAGACCGCACGAAGTGCCGAAGCGCTTACTTCTTGGCCATGCCGTAGCTGCACGTGTCGATGTCCTTGGGCTGCATCGTAATCACCAGCTTGCGGTGCGCCAGCAGCGACGATTCCACCTTGACCGGAATATTCGCCGGGCACAGTCCTTCCACCTTGGCGACGACGCGGTAGAGTCCCTTCTCCACCTTGGCGAACCGGAATTTTCCGTCCTTGTCGCTCAGGACCGTTCCAATCAGCGTGTGCCCCGCCTCGCTGAACAGCGACACCGACGCCCTGGACATGCGATCCCCGCCCAGACCTCGCACCTCGCCCTCGACGCCGCTCAGTTTCAGCGGCGGCGGATCGGTGGAGTTCTCGTTCGCATAGGGAGTCGGGGCGGGAGTTTGTCCCGCGTACACGGGAGTCGCAGCCAGAGCTACCAGGCCGATCATCAACATCAGGGTCGTTTTCATCGTGGTCACCAGCAGAGTCTAGTGCACCTGCGAGACTACCCGACACGGAAGTCGGACGCAATCCTATTACTGTTTCTCTAGGATGGAACATCGCGCGATTTGGAGGTCTGATCATCATGGCGCGTCTCGATTGGCTGACGATGGCGGCTTGCTTTGCGCACACAAGAAGCCTGGGTGGGCCGAAAATGACCCTTAGGCGTTAAGAATTGCCGACCGCGGCTAGGGTCCCACCGCGATCCGATGCGGCTCCATCGGCGCCACCGCCTTGTGCTTCGCAAAATAAGCCGTCAGCGCATCCATATCTACGCTACCGACGCGCCGGTCCGTCCCCTGCTTCAGCACGTAGATCTGATCGCCCCCATCCGCCAGCAGTTCGTTCACCGTCACGCGGTACTTTCCCGCCGGCGTCACCGCCGCGCCGCCCATCCGAATACTCCGTGCGTCCACTTTGCTGCACGGCGCGGCGCTCCTGCTCCACGTGTAGCTGAAGCCCTCCGACGGCTGCAGAATCCGGTTGATCCCCGGCGGCGCCTCGCCCTCCGGCCCCTCCAGCCCGCATCCCTTGAACTGCTCCTCCAGCATCGTCTTGATCTGCGCCCCCGTCAGCGTCATCGTCACCAGGTTGTTCCGAAATGGCTGCGCAGTGAACAACTCGCCATACGTTACATCGCCAACCTCCAGGCCTGCGCGCACTCCTCCCGGATTCGTAAACGCCACCTGAGCCCCGCGACTGCCCGCCGCCCTCGTAGCCTCCAACTCCGCGTCGGCGATCAGGTCGCCCATCGAGCTCTCACCGCTCGCGGCCTCCGTCTTCGTAAACACTCCCGACGCCGTCCCCAACACGCGGTTCACAATCGGCTCGGTCAACTTAGCATAGCCATCCACAATCCGTGCAATCTCCGCATTCGGCCGGATCGCCATATTGGTCCGATCGACCACCAGGTTCCGTGCCTTCACTGCCGTCACGCGCTTCGTCTTCACATCGATCGTCACATCGATGTCCGATACCACCCGCCCATACGACGAAGCCTGCGTCACCGGAATCTTTCGCCCCGCCGCATTCGGCAGCGAGCACACATACGCCTCATGCGTGTGCGCCGAGATCACAAGGCTTACCGCATCGTCCAGCCGCCCCACAATCGGCCGGATCGGCTGCCCCACCATGTCCCCCACGCACGCGTCCACATCCCGCGTAGCGCCGTCCTCGCCCTTCTGGTAGCCGCCCTGGTGGATCAGCACCACGAAGCTCTCAATCCCCTGCCCCCGCAGCAGTCGCACCGCCGCGTTGATCGTCTCCGCCTCGTCCGCAAACCGCAGCCCCACAATATTCTTCGCCAGCACCATATTCTGCGTCTGCGTCAGCGTCACGCCGATGAACGCCACCTTCACCCCGTGGTAGGTCTTCACCGCGTACCCGGGAAAGATCGTCTTCCCCGTCTTCCGATCGAACACATTCGCCGCCAGGTACTGGAACTTCGCCCCTTCGAACGGCACCGGCGTTCCGACTACCGCGCCCTTGCAGGTATTCGCGTCCACCGTGGAGCAGCCGCCGCGCACATATCGCCGCAGTTCCGCCACGCCGTGGTCGAACTCGTGGTTCCCAACCGCGTTGATCTCCAGCCCCATCCGATTCGCGGCCTCGATTGTGCCCTCATCGTGAAACAGGCTCGACACCACGGGACTTCCGCCCGTCAAATCTCCCGCCGACACCACCACGTTGTCCGGATTCTCGCTCTTCAACTGCGCCACATACCCGGCAAGAGTATCCACGCCGCCCGCATCCACCGCCGGCGCATCCGGCCCGGCCGCAAACTTCCCCGGCGACTGCAGATTCCCATGCAGATCATTGATCGCGATAATCTTCAGCCGGAACTGCTGCGCGCGTGCCCCGCCCACCGCGACCAGTCCAAACACCACCGCCCAGACCGCGCGCCGCACCCGCACCGAACGCTGGTTCTTCAAATTCCCGGCTTGAACGTAATCAGCACGGTCACAAAGATCAACCCAAACAGAATCACCAGCACCGGCCAATACCGATCCACCCACGACGACTCATTCGACGAACTCATCCGCACACCTCCTCACAGAATCCTACTCGACAACCAATCCCACCCTCAAACCACACTAACGCGTCATCTCGACCGGAGCGCAGCGAAGTGGAGAGACCCCGCATTTCGCCTTTGCCGTTGCCTGTCCATTGTTTGTCAGTCCAGACTTAAGTCTCCTTGTTCGAAGACTTTAGGACTTAAGTACGGGGGGTAGGGGGTACTCCACACACGGACATCAATGACCTACCTGCACCGACCCATCCTTGTGGTGCGTCACCCTGCGGAACAACCAAACCACCAGCCCGGAGGCAAACACCACCACCGCAGTCCACCGAAAGACATCCACAAATGACAGCAGCAGCGCCTGCTGCTCCAGTTGCCGGTATGCCAGCCCCATTGCCGCCCGCTGCCCCGCTGCGGCGCCCAATTGCCGCCCCAGATATCCGCCGGTCGCGTGCATCTGTTGCTGCAGCCAGGGGCTGCTCGGGGGCAGATGCGCCGCCAGTTGCACCTCGTGGAAGTTGGTCCGCCGGATGAGAAACGTCTGCGCCATCGCAATCCCAATCGAGCCGCCAATATTCCGCAGCAGGTTGAACACGCACGTTGCGTTCCCCATCCGCTCGTTGCTCAACGTGGAGATCGCCATGCTCGAGATCGGTACGAACACAAAGCTCAGCGCAAACCCAGTCAGCACAATCGGCACCAGCAGCGTCAGCGGACTGATTCCCAGGTTCACGAAGGAGAACGAAACCGTGCAGATCCCAAACACCGTGAATCCCGCGCACAGCAGGTACCGGTTGTCGATCTTATTGCTGATCACTCCGATCACGGGCAGCCCGAGCATCGACCCAATCCCCCGCGGAAACACCGCAATCCCGGCGGTCAGTGCGGTATAGCCCAGCACCTCCTGGTAGAACAGCGGCAGCATGGTGATGGTGATATAGATGGCAAATCCGAGCAGGAAGATCAGCACGCAGCCCACCGCGAAGTTGCGGTCCTTCAGCACCCGCAGATTCACCAGCGGATCGCGCGCCCGCCAACAATGCCATACAAACCAGAACAGCGAAATGCCCAGCACCATCGTCGCCCAGCGAATCCACGGCGCGCCAAACCAGTCGTCCTCCTGCCCCTTGTCGAGAATGATCTGCAAACAGCCCGTCCACAGGCACAGCAGCCCAAAGCCCAGGTTGTCGAACGCACCGACCTTCGCATTGCGCACGTAGGGAGGATCGTGAACGAACCGCCCAATCATATAGAGAGCCAACGCGCCCACGGGAATGTTGATGTAGAAGGCGTAGCGCCAGCTGTACGTATCGGTCAGCCAACCGCCCAGCGTCGGCCCCAGCACCGGCGCGACGACGACGCCGAAACCGAACAACGCCATCGCCGCCCCGCGCTTGGCCGGCGGGAAACTCTCCAGCAGGATCGCCTGAGACAGCGGCTGCAGCGCTCCGCCGCCAGCGCCCTGCAGCACGCGAGCGATCAGTAGCATGGTCAGCGTCGGCGCTGCTCCGCAGAAGAACGACGCCACGGTGAACAGCACCACACACGACATCAGGAACCGCTTCCGCCCAAAACGCAGCGCAAACCAGTTGCTGGCTGGAAGGATGACAGCGTTGGCGATCAGGTAGCTGGTCAGCACCCAGGTCGCCTCGGAGTTCGACGCCGCCAGCGATCCCGCAATATACGGCAGCGCCACCGACGCAATCGCCGTATCCAGCACCTCCATGAACGTCGCCAGCATCACCGAAATGGCAACAACCCACGGATTCGCGACTGGCGCGGCGGCAAGTGTGTCTGGAGATATTTCGGCAATCTGTGCGGTTGCGGCCATGCCTTCCCGAACCTGGAGCGACAACTTTACAGGTTAGGTTCGAAGGGCTCACCGCCGCAGTGCCGTACGTCACGCTGCTCCCGCCTACGCTGTGCCCAGCACAACCGTGTGCGGACTCATCGGAATCGGGCGCCCCGAAATCTCCTTGAAGCCCGCCTCGGCATACATCGCCGTCAATTCGCTCAGCGTGTACGCATCGCCCGACTCCGTCGTCGCCAGCATCGTCATCGCGAAACCCGCGGGCATCGGTGGGGAAACGCGGTCCTCATTCGGCACGAACTCCAGCGTCGCCGCGCGACCGCCCGGCTTCAGCGCAGCATGCACCTTCTGCAACAGCCCCACGCACGTCGCCTTATCGAAGTGGTGCAGGAAGTTGGTCAGCAGCACAACGTCATACGGCCCGCCAAAGTCGACCTCGAACGCACTCCCCGGCAGCAACTCGTACCGGTCGCCAACGCCTACCTTGCGGGCGTTCTCGACGGCGACCTTGAGCACCTGCGCCCAATCGAGACCGGTCACACGAGCCTGCGGATTCTGCTTGGCAATCTCGATGCCGAACAATCCATGTCCTGCCGCGATATCCAGCACTCGCATCGGTCCAGAGTGCCCTTCGAGCACTGCCGCGCCCAGCGGTCCAGCCATGGGCCCCATCATGGGCGCCATCTTCTCGGCGAACTCCACCCAGATCGGATTATCCGGCTCGACGGTCCCGCTGCCCGGCAGCGCCGTCCGGCCCTTGCGCACGACGTCGGTCAGATGCGCGTACGAATCGTGCACGTCCGTGCGGCACATGAACTGCGCCACCGAGGCCATGCAGGCAGGCGAGCGCGGATCGAGAAACGCAGCGCTGCTCGGCGTGTGCTGGTACTTTCCGTCGACCTTCGCCAGAACGCCGTTAATCACCAGAAAATCGCAGAGAATGCGGATGCCCCGCTCCGACGCCGAGCACTGGCGCGCGATCGAGGCCGCATCACCCGGCCCTTCGCCCACCGCACGAAAGACGTCCAGATCAATTGCCGCCACCAGGGCCGAGGTGCGCTGGTGCGCCTGTACCATGTCAAACACCAGGCCGGGGTTCAACGGAGCTTCAGAATGAGGCATAGAGGCCATAACTATCTCCTTGCAATAATGTGGTTTTTGGAGTTCGCTGAATTGGGAGCCCGTGCTCCCGGCAGCCTATCACAGCACGGCCACGCGTGGCATCAACGCGCCTGCTCCGCCAGAACCATCGCCTATTCCGTAGTGACGGCCTTGGTCAGATTGCGCGGCCGGTCGACATCCACGCCGTGGCTCACCGCCATGAAGTACGCGAACAGTTGCAGCGGCACCACCTCCGAGATCGGCAGCAGCGACTCGGACGCCGGCTCAATCGGAATTGTGTGCGACGCCAGTGAAGCAATCGTCGCATCGCCCGCATTCGCCAGCGCCAGCACTCGCGCGCCCTGCTCCCGCATGTCGTACAACAGCGAAACCGTCTTCTCGTACCGCAGCATCGACTCGGGATCGTCCGCGTCGACAGTCGCCAGCACCACCAGCGGCACCTCGGCCGACACCAGCGCATTCGGCCCATGCTTCAACTCGCCGCTGGGATATCCCTCCGCGTGCAGGTACGACGACTCCTTCAGCTTCAGCGCACCCTCGCGCGCAATCGCGTAATGCACGCCGCGGCCCAGGTAGAGAAATGTTCGCGCATCGGAGTAAGTCGGCGCCAGCGAGCCGATCATCCGCTCCCACGCCGGAAGCTGCGCAGCGATGGAATCGGGCACCTGGGCCAGCGCAATCAGTCGTGCTTCAATCTCGTCAGCCCCAAGCACACAGCGTTCTCTCGCAGCCAGCAGTGCCAGCACCGCAATCAACGCAAGCTGTGTCGTAAAACTCTTCGTCGCCGGGATCGCCAGTTCCACACCCGCCAGCGTCGCCAGATCCACCGTCGCCTCGCGCGCCATGGTCGAGCCGTGCACGTTGGTCACGGCGATCGTCGGATGGCCGCGCCGGGCCGCTTCGCGCAGCGCCGCCAGCGTGTCTGCCGTCTCGCCCGACTGCGACAGCACCAGCACCGGGCTGGGATTGTCCGGATGGCGCCGCAACGTGGTCGACCGGCACGCGTACTCGCTCGCATACTCGACATCGACCACCAGGCCGGCGAGGTCTTCGAGCAGGATTTCCGCGGCCAGTCCCGCGTGGCGGCTCGATCCGCTGGCAGCGATGATCAGGTCCGGATGCTTGCGCAAGAGCGCCGCGACGGCGGACAGCGGCTCGTCGCGAAAGGCAGGCACCGCACCCGACAGGTCGAGGTAGTACTCCAGCGTGCGCGCGATGGCCGCCGGCTGCTCATAAATCTCCCGCAGCATGTGGTGACGAAAGCTGCGCGATCCCAGCGAGAATCCAGACTCTTGCAACATAAGATGGTTCACTCCCCCTAAACCATAATTGCACAAGGAATGCACTAGACTGAAACCATGCGATTGACGCCGGTATTCCTTCTGTCCGCGACCGATGTCGCCCACTTCCCCACCGAGGCGAAGACCTTCGGCGCGCCCGAGATCGCCTTCCTCGGCCGATCCAACGTCGGCAAATCCTCGCTGATCAACGCGCTCCTCGGCTCCAAGCAGGCGCATACTTCGTCGACGCCGGGCCGGACGCGGGCGATCAACTTCTTCGCGCTGCATGAGGGTGTGGGCGAGAAGAAGAAGCAGCGGCCGACGATGATCTTTGCCGATCTGCCTGGGTATGGGTACGCGAAGATCTCGAAGTCCATCTCGGCCGAGTGGCCGAAGTTCATCGAGCCCTACCTTGCCGAACGCGAAACGCTGGCCCTAGGCGTCTGCCTGGTTGACACCAACATTCCGCCCCAGCCCAGCGACAAGCAGCTCATCGACTTCTTCAAGCAGACCCAGCGCCCCTACCTCGTCGTCGGCACCAAGTCGGACAAGCTCGGCGGGAATGCTCTGGCGAAGAGCCTTGCCGCGTTGAAACGCGAGCACGAGGTGGATGAGGTGCTGGCGGTGTCGGCGAACAAAGGCGAGGCGGGCGTCAAAGCGCTCTGGTCGCGGCTCATGGCCATCGCGGAAGACTAATCCCCGCTCGCCAACCGATCCAGTTCCGCCGCCGTCAGGTATACGACGCGCCGGTGGGGACGCTCGCGGTGGAAGAAACGTGGCGCCGCCGCACACCAGCGATGGCGCGGATCGGCAGCGGGTACGATCTCCAACAGCCGCGCGTCGAAAGCACGCAACTCCTCAGCGGCTGCGAAAACCCGCGATTCCAACCGCCAGCCGCGCCCGCCCGTGAACTCCGCCAGCCGCGCCTCCGCATCGATGAGGCCGGGCTCCGCCTGAAGCGTATGGTCGAAGTCGACAATCGCGCTGCCTAGAGCCGCGAACCTCCGCGCGGCCTGGTCTCCGACGGCCGCATCCAGCGCCACTGCATCCGTTCCAAATGCCGTAAACAGTTCGGGCAGCACTCCGCGATCGAGCAGCTCTTCCAGCGCCGCGGCCGGCGTCAGCGTCAGGCCCACACTCACCGGCTTGCGCTGGCGAATCTCGTTCTTCAGCACCCGCAGCGCTTCATCCACCGTGTTGACGACGAAGTCGCACGCCCCCGAACGCATCGCGGCGCGGCAAACCTCCGGCCGCTGGTCGATTGCCAGGCAGCCCGCCCCCGCGATATTGGCCGCTATCGACAGCGCCGATCCGCCCGCACCAAGGCCGTAGACCAGGGCCAGTCCACCGCGCCAGTCGGGTCGTAGCGAACCCAAAACGGAGAACGCGCGGAGGACGGCTTGCTGGTAATCCTCCGCGCGCTCAGCCATGCCTATTCGCCGTAGTAGTCCAGGCCGAGGTGCGTGATCAGGTCCTGGCCCATGATGTGACGCAGCGTATTCTTCAGCTTCATCGACTGGATGAAAAGGTCGTGCTCGGGATAGACGCCCTTCGCGCTGTCGGGATCCTTGAAGTAAAAGCTGAGCCACTCCTGGATGCCCAGGCCGCGCAGGCTGGGAGTACGCGCGGCGAGGTCCATGAAGAGGCAGAGATCGAGCGCGAGCGGCGCCGCGAGGATCGAATCGCGGCACAGGAAATCGACCTTCAGCTGCATCGGGTAGCCGAGCCAGCCAAAGATATCTATATTATCCCAACCCTCTTTATTATCACCACGCGGTGGGTAATAGTTAATGCGAACCTTGTGGTAAATATCCTTATAGAGGTCCGGGTAAAGTTCGGGCTGCAAGATCATCTCCAGCAGGCCGAGCTTGGAGACTTCCTTGGTCTTGAAGGACTCCGGATCATCGAGCACTTCGCCGTCGCGGTTGCCCAGAATGTTGGTCGAGTACCAGCCGCTGACGCCCAGCATGCGCGTCTTGAAGGCCGGCGCCAGAACGCTCTTGATCATGGTCTGGCCGGTCTTGAAGTCCTTGCCGCAGATGGGGGCGTTCATCTTGCGCGAGAGTTCGTTGAGGGCGGGGATGTCGACGGTCAGGTTGGGTGCGCCGTTGATGAAGGGGATTCCTTCCTTAAGCGCGGCCCACGCGTAAAGCTGCGAGGGAGCGATGCCGGGGTCGTCGTCGGTGAGGCCTTTCTCGAATGCAGCGAGGGACTGATGGACGGCAGATTGTTCGAGGAAGATCTCGGTCGAACCGGTCCAGATCAGAACCTGGCGGTCGGTTTTGGTCTTGAATTCCGCAATGTCGTTGCGAATCTGGCTGGCTAGGTCGCACTTGTTCTTGCCGGTCTTGGACTTTTTAGCGGTCAGGCGTTTTACGTAATACTGGTCGAACACGGCAGGCATGGGCTCGATTCCCTCGAGGAACGGCCGAATCTGCTCTAACTGGTCGCGGTCGAGCACCTGGGCCGTCTTGGCCGCGTCGTACAGGTTGCCGCCGAAGATATCCCAGCCGGTAAAGACCAGGTCGTCCAGCTTCGCGATCGGCACAAAGTCCTTGATCAGCGGGCTGTTGGCGTCGGTCCGTTTGCCGAGCCGAATGGTTCCCATCTGCGTCAGCGAGCCGATGGGCTTGGCGAGTCCCTGGCGGACCGCCTCTACGCCGGCGATGAGCGTGGTGCAGACCGCTCCCATTCCGGCGGTCATGATGCCGAGTTTTCCTGTTGCAGGCTTAATGCTGGCCGCGTCTGGCGTTGCGGCTCCGGGAGTAGACATGCTTGGAATGACCCTTCTCTGATGCGATATAGATTGCACTGCTTCCGATAGACGGAAAGTTCAGTATAGACCCTGCAGTGCGGCTCGGGTCCCCAGCCGCGAGCAGCATGTCCGACGCAGCGTTGTCCGAACCGATTTCGCCACTCCGTTTATCCCTCGGCCCAGGCTCACTTCACTCGGCGTCCGCTTCCTCAGCCGTGGCGATCAGCGGAAGCACCGTGTCCACCTTGGTGAGCTTGAACAACTCCAGGACGCGCGGGCTCATTCCAGCGGCAATAGACCGAACGCCTCTGTCTTGGCACCGGGTGTAGTGCCGGACGACCACACCCAGTCCCGCGGAATCCATGTAGGGAATGTCGGTCAGGTCGAAGATATTGACAGCCGGCAGCTCGCCGCTTGGCAACATCGATTGGAATTCGAAGAGATTGCTCACGGCGTCCGGGGATTGGGCGGCAAACACGGGCGCGGTAAAAGGTCCGGTGAAACGGAAGATCACCGTACCGGCGGCCTTGCCCGTTTCGCGTTCGCATGCAAGAGGAAGACGATTCGAGGTCTGAGCTTGAGTTTCTGCCATCAAGTACTCCGTATGAGTTGGCGGATCTTCGGGCTGGCTTTCAGCCTCAACACCGAAGCCCGGATCTCCCTAGGTGCTCTGAAACCCCTCGAATTCGCACGACGAAGTCCTGCAGCCCGTCTCCACCGTACCCGTCATGCGACTCCAGATGCCTGGGTCGAGTACTCAGGTCTCGCCCACGAGTGCAATCCGGCCCAAAGACCTCAACGGCTTCACGCCGAAGCTCTTTCAACGAGGAGCAACAGCGCGCATGAGCCCTCGACGGGAGTTCGGAGATCCCGAGCCATCGTTGACCCAAACCAGCGCGCCCAGTACACTCTAAGAGTCAGTCAGCGAATGCATGCGTTCGCGACTCCGGCAGCATCTCTTTTGTTCCGCCGGTGCCCCCTCGTTCAATGGTAGGACAAGCGACTCTGACTCGCTCGATCGGGGTTCGAATCCCTGGGGGGCAACCAATAGCATTACGTCATTTGGGCCTGAAAAAGGGCGGATGGCCCCGTTGACGGCATAAGCGAGGCCGTCGGGACCATCCAGTGGAGTAAAAACAAGCTTGCCAATGTATTGTTGAATCGCCTTCTTGGCAGCGGGGCGGTCCCCCAACAGAACAGACTCAAGGCTCTTCGCTTTTGCGAGCACAAACTTGCGAAGCTGTTCCTTCGGAATTTTGGGTACGCAGATCTCTGGAATATCGAGCTGCGCCTTGATAGCTTCCTTCCGAGCTTGCAGGCGGCGTAGTTCCGGCACGATGGTGGGCCCAAATTCCGCACCTAATAGTTTCAATGAATCAACTAAGTTGTTTATCTCCTTTTCGATACGGCGCTGTTCGCTCTGAAGAGCGGGCAAAGATGACTTGGCTTTGTGCCGGGCATGCTCGTCCCGCGCAATGTCAACTTGCAACTGCTTGTCAGATTCAGCTATTGCTAACTCGATCATTTCGGGCTGAAGAAATCTCGTTACCAGCGATTCGATCAGTTGTTTTTCGAGTTCCACTCGGCTAATGGTTAGACTGTTGATACATGTACCGCGGAACCGATGATTCCGGCACCCGTAGCGCATATTTGAATGGTTGCCGCCGACAACCACCATCGGTCCCGTGCAGCAGCCGCATGTCATCGAGCCACTGAACAAGTAGTTCTCAGCGGCTGAGATCCGGTTGAGACCTCCGAGACGAGCCATGCCAAAAGTATTGTGGACGAACTCAAGCCGGGCCTGGACCTTTTTCCACTGCTCATCCGATACGATCCGCAACTCTGGAATTTCTCGGGTCATCCACTCTTCCTCTGGACGCTTATAGGTCACAGTGTGATAGTCCCCTGATGCCCGGGCCTTGCGTGTCTTGTTCCAGGTCATGATTCCGAGGTAACGCTCGTTGTGGAGTATCGAATGGACTGTGCTAGGACACCAGTCTTCCGGATCAATCGAGCGGGGTTCGGGACGAGGGACATGTTCCGCATTCAAACGTTTCGTTATCGCTATGAGCGATAGCTGTTCGGTCCCATACATGTCAAAGATGCGACGCACCTGATGAGCCTCTTCCGGGTGAATCTCCCTCTTCACTCCGATAACCGCTGGGCGTCCGTATTCCCCTTTCCGAGTGGGATCCTCGATTGGGACGTGTTTAAACCCAAAGCACTTTCCGCCTGGAATCATATCGTTGAGGAACCGTCCTTCCTGCCCCCGATGAACTTTGGCTTTGAGTCCGACAAGATACTGCTCATCCATCATTCCGTTCAGGATGAACATCTGGCGAAAATTCGGATCGCGGGAATCCAAGCGCTGACTCATAAAATAAAGGAATATGCCGCAACCACTGAGTTCCTCCAAAATCATCAGGACCAAAGTGAGATTGCGCCCCAAGCGCGATGTGTCGTCGATCATGAGGACATCGAACGGGAGCGGCCGTCTCTTGGCGACCTTAATAAGCGATTGAAGCCCCTTCCGATCCAGCAAAGTCGCGCCCGAAAGCCCTTCGTCGGATAGGAAGTATTCATCTAATGCATCCCATCCGTTTTCTGTGGCTCCACGGCGCAATTGCCGAAATTGGTCTTCGATTGACGCCTTCTTTTGAAGTTCCGATGAGAAGCGCCCGTATCCCGCCGCCCTTAGCTGCGGTCCTTCTTTCTTAGTCATCTGATTGTCACCTTGGACCGTTGATCAGGAATAAATCCCTCCGCGCTCCCGTAATACCTTGAGATTGTGATCCTCTTGGTGCGACTCCGCCCGAACGCGAAGCCGGGTCGCATCCTAGAGTTAATCCACCGGGCCATCCCCTACCCCGTTCTCCTCATCGCCGAGCAGTCGGCAGGTGTCGGCCTTTCGCTTGCGCACAAACGATGGTCTGAGGCGGAACACGGTGAAACGGTTGCAGAAGAGCTTCACCAGACGGTTTTCCCAATTGAAGTTTCGGCAGTCAGCGAGTCTTTCCTGAAAAGCATGGACTTAGCTGTGCTCTTGGGTTTGGGGCGAGGCGCGGCTGACATGCGGACCGTTTATCAGGGTTGGATCGACCGTGTGACGGCATTCAATGCCATTCGGATCGCCGGAACCTATACTGTTCCCGACACCCCAGAGGATGGAATTGCGCTCCGGAATGCACTGCAGAAGTATGCCGCGCTGGATCGTGAGATCACTGGGTTGCGCGCCCAGGCGCAAAAAGAGGTTCAGGTGAATCGCCAGGTGGAGCTGAATCTGGCGGTCAAGCGAATCGAAGCCGAGATGGCTGGCGTGAAAGTGAGTTTGAGAAAGAAGGACGATGAAGCCGATTGACGTAAATAGCCCAGAGACAAAGAGCACCGACCTGGTGGGATCGAATGTGGAAGCTTTGCGGGCGCTGTTTCCCGAAGCATTCACGGAAGGGCGCGTCGACTTCGAGGTGCTGAAGCAGCTACTTGGTGATGTTGTTGACGAGCGCGAAGAGAAATACGGCCTGAACTGGCACGGCATCCACGCGATTGGATCGGGTGCGGCTCTTGCCATGGATCAGTTAAACAAACGGGCTCAAAACCTTGGGTTCAGCCTCGCAAGAACCATATTTCATGTCGATGAGGCCATGCTGGAAGCGCAGAAGGAAAAGACTGTCGGGCCTGCTACGAACTACCTGATCCTCACCAAAGGACAGCCAATGACACATATTTCTCCGGATAGCGAACTTATAAGCCGATGGCGCTCCGCTTACACTGGGCGCGGCACCGACGGACTAGACGACCCGGATGTGAACTTCGCCGTTCAACGCGAGATGAAGCGCGTGCAAATGCCCCCATATGACATTGAGTTTCCTGTGGTTGGTGACAGCTCGTAAACTCGCTTTAACGAAAGACCGTATAGGCGTGGTAATCCAGATTGTCAGCGTGAGGTCGACAGAGCGCGTGCACAGGCTCCCGGATCGATTGCCCGTGAAGCCTGTAATACTCCTTACAGTTTTGGAATTCTTCGCGAAATGCGGGGGCTTACCAGAATCTTGCGTTCTGCCGGGTCGATGGTGATGTAGGCGGGTATCTGAAGTGTATTCACGACTAGATTCAATTCTGCAGACCACAACCGAGACCTCGGTGCTGAGGCAGCAAATTGCGGAGGTCGACGAGAAGTTCTGTGTCGCCGAGAGTAGCCTTCAGGATGCCCTTGAGCAGTTGAGGTTATGCCGCAAGTTTAGAATTTCGACGCCAACCCCGAACAGGCTATTTTGCAGTCGGTGAGCAGTACTCAACACCGACCGTTGATGCCAGGATGGCGGCGTACGACTGGTCCACCATGATCTCCAGAAAGCCTCGATACCTATCCCCCGACGGGCTGATGTCATACCCTAACTCTTTGAAGAGCGAGACGGTCCCGTCAAATCCGTAGAAACTGATGTAAGTCAGCAGCGCCGCCTGCCATTCTGCATCCGAGGGAAGCGTGGTGGGAGATTGGATCTCTCCAATCCAGTAACCGAGATAAGGTATCAACGCTTTCAAGTCAATGAGATCTGTCTTGTAGTAGCTCCAGAAGGCCTCGAGTCCATCCAGGAAGCAGTCATAACAGTCCCGGATGGCAACTTCATCATCTTCAAATCTCTGTAGCTCGGCTTTGTACTGGGGCAGAACGAAACGCGGGGTGACAATCCCATCTCCCACAATGGTATGCGGCCGCAGCGCATTAACCTGAATGCTCCGAGTGACCGTCGTCTCGTCTAGATCGCTGGGACGCAGCTTGACCCGGCGCGCGCCCCAATCGATCAAGATCTTCGCCAACTGGACTTGCGGGTTGGCTAAGAAACCCTTCATCTCGTCCGCTAGGAACTCCGCCTTCTTCCACTTCTCATTACGAAGATATGAGAGATACGCAACGATACCGCCCGCTATAGCGACCACGGGTGTGATCGCAGAGACGACGAGCTTCAACTTCTCGATGTCATGAAGCCACAGGTGCCAATGCATTTTCGTCGACTCTACACAACCCGATGCCCCGTTTCAACAGAAATCATGCCTGGATTAGACCAGCACACATTAGCTGCGTAGACTCGACCTCCCGAGCCTCAGGCAATTTGGTGAATACCAACGACATCTCCGTCGCACGACGTCGACTGGTTTCAAGGGAGGCCGCGATGGGCCTGCGGAGTAGCACTAAAGCACGGCACCGATAGGCCACACGTAGGCGGCGAAGCGCTGAGCGAAGAAGGGGAGTCTCAGGGTGCCGTAATGGCGACCTTTATGGGTTGTCGAGTCGTGGCCTTGAAGCAAAGGAGCTCAGTAATATGTTAGCGTAATCCGCAGCAACCTCAGTCCATGCTTTGCTTGACCAGCCTAACGAGATCTCTTCAAAGTCAAATGCCAATTCTACGGGCAAGCCGATGAGTTCGTGGACTGAAAGGTCATCAGAGTTAATTTCCGGTGGAGTCGTCTGTATTTCAGACCTAGGTTTGGACCCAATCGCGTAGTGCTATTCACTGCAAAGAAACTTGGCCTTTTCCTGTTTCACTCGGTTCAGGCACGCAAGGCTCGAATGAGAAAACAATGCTTCTATCGCTTCCGGCCGACTCAGGACTCAACTCCATTCTGAATCTCATCACCGATCAGGGCAACTTTTCTTACCTCACACTCAAGAAATTTTTCTCCGCATTGCCAGACAATCCAGATTTGAAAAACCACCATTCTCAGGAGGTACCTAAGTGATCTCTGCGAGCGCAACAGAGCTAATAGCGATCGGCGGTTTGGTAGTAGTAGCTTCGTTCTTGATCCGGCCTGACCCTCAACGTCTTGATACGGTCTTCGGCAAGATATGGTTCGGCCTTATACGTGTTTTGAGAATGGCTGGTTTCGCAGCGATAACCGCTGCGCTCATCATACTCGTCGTACCGCTATTCAAGCCGGCTGACCTTACTAATGAAAACCTAACTCAACTCAACGAGAGGATTGAGCAATATCATCGGTGGCTCGAAATGAGTTGGGTTGTATTGATGGCTTTGATCGTCTCTCTTCTGTCGTGCGTCTGGTTCGGCTGGGTTGAGGTCAGCGCAGCTAAAGCAAAGATCGCAGGCCACGCGATAAAGGCAGCTTCGACGGCCAAGATGCTGGTCGGTTTTTTAGCATGCTTCACCTTCGTCGGCGCTGGACTCAGCGGCCGCGTGGAGGAGCGAAAATCTGAGGCTGAGACGGCGCAGGCGAAACTTGAGACTTTACAAGCGATGATATTCTCGCAGGAAAAGCGCGTGGTCGAGCGAGACCTCGTGGCAGATACCGTCCACGAAACCTCCTCCCAGTCAGCATATTTTCAACAAACCGTCACGGCTTACAGCATTGCGTCTCCGTTTATCCCTGACCGCCCTCCGGACGTTGACAGGTCGGACAACGTGGTTGAGCCTAAACAAGGGCAAGACGCGAAGAGTGCTTCGGAACACGGTATTATTCCAGATATTTCGCTGGCGCGGGCTGAGAACCTCGAAACGGAACTTAATAGCAGGCCTAAAGACGACACCCCCCAAGCAATTCTCGTCGAAGACATGGTGCATCTTGCATTTGACAAGGGTGTTTCTGATCAAATGAAAACGTACCTCTTCCATATCGGTAACCCTCTAATCAGCGAGTTTGCGAGTGCCGTTCTTGACCCGTTGTTTTCGGAGCCAGCCGAAAACTTTGTCAGCGCGCAAGCCAGCAAGATTATGAGTGGTCACTTCAATCAACGTGAATCGCAAGAACAGGTACGTCAGGCGTCCCAATACCTTAGTAAGTCTGTTTCGACACGCATCGCCAAAGTAGGTCATCCTGCAAACACCGAGGGCGCTCCACTTGGAGATCCCAGGTGGAATATTGTTCGAACAAAAATGCGGCTTGCTGTCTCGATAGGCCTACCTCGTAAGACGGCATCGGTGCAAAATGACGCAAGGGCGATGATGGATCGCTTCGACAAGATGTGGCGAAGTCTGAACCTGGTTGTCGTCGAAAGCGGAGAACGCGAGCAAGTACCCGAAAAAGTGTTTTCCGAATATATGAAGAAGAACCCTGATTTTGCCGCACTTTGGGGGTATGCGGTCATTGCGTTTACTCCGGACGAATATGGAAGCGACCTCGAGGAAACAGCAACGCGGAAGGGCCCTCCCCCGGAAATGCTAAAGGATTTGAAACGTTTAGTCCGCATGAGTGCTCAAGGCGATATAACTGCACAACAAGCTATGGATAAGTTCGACCCTGAACATAAGTTGACCCCTGCCTCTGCAGATTTGGATTACGGTCAAGTTTGGTTTGAGTATCACGGCCCATACCCGTTGGACGGCTATCTCTTGTATCAGAAAGAGATACACGATCAGTCGACTGAGGAGGCTGTAAACTACTTCAGTAGCGAATCAGTTAACAAATTTGTTGACACCTATTGCCCAAGTTCGCAATAGTGGCCACAAACCTTGTTCCCTTGTCGACGTGTTTCTGGATCTGTGAGCGTTCAGAGTTTATTGGAGAGAACCAGCAGAAGTCGTAGCGAGCAAGCCATGCGTGCCATACACGAATATCGAGTGCCCGCGTCGCCGTCTGGCACCATAGAACATCTCGTCACCTGCGTCCTAGTGAGCAACACCTTCGTAATGGAGGTCCCGTCTGCGATCGCGTGCAAAGCTATCTTGACCAAACCGAGACCGAGGAACCCGACCTTCTCGTCGATGGGTCGATGGGCGCGACGAGAAACTTTCTCCGGGCAAGGCTTCTTTCTCGGCACGAGTTGGTTCAACTAAATGTAGTTGTGCAGTATTCACACCGATGTGGCGCGCACGTTGGTCGCTTCAGCGATGCGGACACGGTCGGCTAAGCCGTCGCGGGCGAGTCAACTCATATGTAACAGCTCACCAATCGCTTGACAAGACGCCGACCCCGCCATAGCTTTGTTTCAGTGATGAGCCTAGTCAGTCAATGATTGAGTTCCGCAATTTCCGACTTCTTGGAGAAACGCATGCCAACGTCCCCTGAGCAGCCAGACGACCAGCATCCCGCTCCGTCGCTCCAAGTGGCAGCCGATCAGCACGTCAAAGAGATCCTCGACCGACGTCAAGGCGCACGCGAGTCACGTGCCGCTGCCCTCGCTCTCCATAAGGAGCCTCTAACTCTTAAGACTCAATTAGTCCGAAGTGCTGTTCCTGAAGACATCACCTCGGCTGAGGCTGCGTTCGCACCGACAGCAACCGTTCAGACGGCGGGCTACCTCCTTGCGATAGGTGACTCCTGGTTTGACTACCCGATCCGTGACGTCCTTACAAATCTCGATGACCACTTCGGCTACAACATCGAGTCCGCGGCTCACAAAGGGGACGCGATCGAGACCATGGTTTCGCATGTCGGCCAGCTGGACAAGTTCGCACGAAACCTCGACAAGATCCTCTCTCTTGGCGCTTCTCCCAAGGCTATCCTGCTATCCGGTGGCGGCAATGACATCGCCGGAGACCACTTTGACCTCTTTCTCAACAACATAGATCTAAAGCTTGATGCCCTGAACGAGCAGGTGGTCGCAGGCGTAATCGACACGCGGCTCGCCACTGCCTACCGTCTTATGTTTCTTTCCATTAATGGTTTATGTCAGGAGCGTCTGGGGCACACTGTACCCATCCTAATCCACGGCTATGACCATCCAGTACCTGATGGCCGAGGGTTCCTCGGCGGTTGGGGTCCGCTGCCTGGCCCCTGGCTCAAACCCGGCTTCGATCAGAAACTGTATTCCAATATCGTTGACAATACCGGACTCATGACGACACTCATCGATCGGTTTAATGCGATGCTCCAACGAGTCGCCGTGGAGCCCGGCGCTGGAGCGGTGCATTACGTGGATATCCGGGGCACACTCTCCAACGCGACCGCAGATTATCATCAATTCTGGGCAAATGAGCTACATCCCACCGGCGGAAATCCGATCGATCCTGGTAGCAACGGCTTCCTATTGGTCGCCGAGAGATTCGCTGAGGTCATTGCACAATTACCCTAAGTTGGTGCGGCGTTGACAGCCAGGCGTCAAGTCATCTGGACCGTATCGCCGTCCGAGACGTCGACGGATGTCGTTGCACCATCTGAACGTTGATATTGGGCATGGGCTTGAACTCCTCCATCATCCTGCTGTAGTTGGAGCGCCGATGTACTTGCCCCAACGTCCAGATAGTCGTTAAACAGAACCTTCGGAGCACTGGGATCGATTCCGGTGTCCCAAATGATCCATTTACGGCTTGCTCCATAATTGTTTTGAAAGGTTGCAGAGATAAACGCCATAGTATAGCTCCTTGGACTTGAGGGAATTCTCTCACACCATATTGCGAGGTGACTGACACATTCTTTGGCCAATTGCGATTGTTGCACGTTTTTTACTGCGCTAGGCGGGACAGTCCTGCCCCACCTCCATTCTTGGCACTAACTATCCGCGCTCGCTTTTGTACCTGATTTCGGGAGTGGCGAGTACTTCGAGAGATACCGCGCATCCAGTATTCACTGCACCGCGAGATTTCGCTATACAGCGCTGAAGCGTGGACTACTTTCCTGGAGATGGGCCCGCAAGCAATGCGCCTCTGGTTCAAAGCGAGGACTTTAGAGCAACAGCAGCCCGGAAGCAACTTCTGACATTTACAGCGAATATCCAGACGTACCAAATCGGGCCTGCTCCAAGGCTCGGCTCCGAGACCGAGCTCTGCGGAAGCAGGGGTACGAGGTCCGGCTAATCCCATCCGCTCGGACGCTTCAGATACAGCCCTAAACCATCCGGGTCCCATGAGAAGCCAAGAGCAATGGAACGAGACACCTTCATCATGCAACTCTTCTTTGATTCGGCTGGCCAAAATGCAGTCGGCGCCATCATGTTTCACAGGGCCCTGACCTTACGCTGTTGCCACCTTCTATTCCCGGCCAACTTGCCTGAGTTCCTAAGCCGCCTGAACGCTTCGTGAGCCTCCCTCTTGGGCGATAGCTCCGCAGATTTTAAAGCTGAGCACTCCTAAGCTGTGAGATTGGCAGTTGCTCCCTACTCAAGCGATCAATGATGCCGAGATCTCGTCGCCGAAAACACGAGATACGCCCGGATTCCACTCTCTATCCGGGCGGTCGCATTCCACGGGCTCCTCTTAGAGTGTCTTTACGTGTCATGACATCCTAACGGAGATGATTCGAGTCCTGTAAACCACTTCTGCTATAAGTGATGATCAGGCTGCAGGCGAATGGAGTTGATCCTGAGTTGGACCCGAACGACTTCAAACGTAGGAGTGCGAAGAAAATGGCGCAAAAGACAAATACGCAGGCTCCCGATCCAGCGATGCCGACTCCCAGCAATATGCCGAAAAATCTGGCGAGAGCAACTTACCTCGCCAACTACGGTAGTGGTTGGCCTGAGCAGTTCGTCTCTGAAGAGTTGGCAGTGCCGACGACCATGACGCTCGATTGGTCTAAAGTGCAAGCTTTCCTACAAGCATGTCAAGCTGCCAGAGTAGGGTATGCACTCGGGGCGAAGGTTCCCGATGACAATTCCGTACCCGGAAGGGACTTTACTACCGTGGATTGCAGCGGCTTCGTGCGCGCTGCGGTTCACAGGGCGACGGATCCCACAGTTCCATTTCCTGATGGCTCTGTGGTGCAACAGGATTGGGTGAGAGCGAAGGGCTTCGCCTGCGTCGGCGTCGGTGATGGGATGCTCGCAGACGGAAAGGTTCGCATCGCTTTCTTGAATCCGCAGGATTCTCAAGGGGGCGTCGGCCACGTAGTGCTAGTTTGCAATGCGTTTACCGCTGAATCACACGGGGGCGTCGGCCCCGATTCCCGCCCCTTCGACGGGACGGGATGGCAGTCTAAAGCTAAGGTGTACCTACTGACCACCTAGCATAGCCGCGCTTAGATCCCCACTGCGAAGGTCTTCCCGTGGATCCCCGTAGAAGTATTCCTGAAATCAGGCAACTTAGCGGCGGAAGAGCATACTTCGTCTTAGTGGCGCCCTGCGTCTAAACGTTTCAAATTCTACGCAGAGGCCTAGAAGAAACGGAACGCAACACTTTACTTGGTGCTTAGTGGACGCTGAAAGAAGGGTGCCAGAAGTCCCAAGGCCGTCGATGCTATTAAGACAGCGATACCTGATAGAGCTGCCGAATACCATGTGTACTGATTGAACGGCGAATTTGGCAGCGCGAAGGCCCAGGCCAGATAAGCAACCGTCGCCGCAAACATCTCCCACACCGGCCATGTTCCAAATGACAAGGGTAGTGGCTTGTTCGCTACTTTCAGTTTGGCACCGTAGACAAGCCACACGACGATCGGTGTGAAAGTCAGGAAAGCAAAGAATGCTATCCAGTCTGCCATTGTGGGCTGAAAAGCTTGTTGGGTGGCGGGTTTGTGTAGCACGCCTAGAATGGCAACGTATAACGTCAGTATTTCCGTAGGAATATATCCGAATAGTACATTCAACGCGGTATTGACATCATTCGTCGTTTGGCTGTCGTTAGCCGCTGCCGCAACGCCACCGGCGGGAACGGCAGCCGGCATGCCAGCGGCTGCCGCCGCAATATCGGCAAATCCCTTCGGGGGCGCGGCAACCGGACCGAGATCTGGTCTGCGGGCGGCCGCTGCATTGGTCATGGAATTTATGCTCATTGAGTCCCTCTCATGTCTAACACTACGTTGCAATGCACTTAGGCGGAGCCATTGTGCTCACGTGACTCGGGATTCGTCAAGCACATAGTAGATGCTCCTCTTTTCTACCGCTAGGGGCTGAACCCAAGAGCATTTTCGTCGCCAGAGAGCTGTTATTACAACATCTTCGCCTAGCTAGAAGGTGTACCTGCCGCCATCCAAGTGCGACACCATTCGTACGTCCGACCGAAACGATGGTTTAAGTCTTGAGAGTTTCCAACAGAACAGTCCAATGGGCGAGTTTGCGAGCCAACACGACGAGCAAGAACGATCCCAGAACGGGTTGAGGAGAGGATTCACTAAGTTCGCGCTCGGGCCCAAACTCAGCTATGTCGGACACGAGGAGAGTCGTCACATTGAGGCGTATATTGTCCGATCGACGTTCAGTCTTCTGGAGTCGCTCCATTGGCCATTTCCGTCTCCAGCACAACATTCATTGACACATCGCAAGAATGGCGATATTGTTGCGCTGTCTCTCCCGCGCTATTAATTAGCACCTGCAGCCAGTGGGCCTCTTGCGTCTGTGTTCCTGATTTGCCAATGCTGAGTTTGTTCAGGAGATGATATGCACCACTGCTGCTCCATCGTTCCAATCGACGTAATACGTCGCCTCTCGCGGGATCGAGCTCTGTCTGATGAGACGAGAGGCCATCTTGTCCAAACAGCATCTGTCGATGTAGAGCTGCGTAAGCTTCGTAAACAATCGGGCAGTGTGACCACGGCCGCCCTGCAGTTTGCCCCGTCTGTTTCGATTGCGGTGGCGCCAGCCATCACCGTCTACGACTGTAAAAGTAGCCAAACTACGCCGGGAAGTCCGATCGCCACGCCAGATAACTCCGTGGACCCCGATGCTAAGCAAGTATTCGATACGACCAATCGCTTAGCAGCGTTTTACTCCAGTGTCTTCGGGCGAAATTCCATTGACAATGGCGGTATGACCATCATGTCTTCCATCCATTATGGTGCCAATTACAACAATGCACTCTGGATCGGATCGCAGATGGTCTACGGTGATGGTGACGGCAAGCTATTTGCTGATTTCTGCAATGAAGATGACGTGATCGGCCACGAGCTCACTCATGGTGTGACGCAACACACCTTGCAGCTGGCTTATACCGGCGAGGCCGGCGGCCTAAATGAAGGCAATTCTGATGTCTTTGGTTCGATGTTTCGGCAGTGGAACGCCAACGAGGATGTCGATCAAGCCGACTGGTTGATTGGTGCAGGAATCATGGGACCCATTGCCCGCCAGCGTGGTTATACCTGTCTTCGGGATATGGCACAACCCGGCGCCGCTCACTGTCTCGCCGCACAGCCGACGAATTATGCGCAGCTAACTCCAAACATGGACCCGCATTACAGTAGTGGCGTGCCCAATTCTGCTTTCTACAAGATGGCGAAAGCAATCGGAGGAAAAAGCTGGGGCACCGCTGGCCAGATTTGGTACGCGACACTCACCGGCATGCCACCTACGCCCAATCTTTCCATGAAGGCCTTTGCGGATTTCATGCGGGGTTGCGCCAGCCAGCTCAATCCCGGCAACAATTCAGTGATTCAAGCTGTGGACCAGGCTTGGTCAGCAGTGGGCCTCTAGGTTATCTGTTGGGCGGAGGAATGTTGGCGCCATCTCACTCATTGTCGGTCGAAAAGCTTGGGGGGCTGGCCGGCTTCGGTACGCCTCAGTCCCCTCTTCGAAGCCGAGGAACGGTCGATGCCTCTAGCCTTTCACTGCAAGATCTTGCCACCGTCAATTCATTCTTTTCAGCACCACCTCCCGATTCTCAAGTACCCGACGGATTTCGCTATCGCATCACGAGGCAAGGTTCGCAGGGCGAAGAGAGCGTAGAAGTTCCCGAACACCTTGTTCCCGAATCGATCTCCACAGCGGTTCAAGACGAATTAGCCTAACTCGCTCTAAGTGAAGATTTCGAAACAACTAAAACAATGCATGCAGGAGTATCCCATGGCCAATATTCCACTTGACCCAGACAACGGCGGACGCAGCATTCTGCCCGACGCGCTAAATCCCGGAGACCTAATTTTCTCGACGACCAACGGATTCGGTTCGCAGGCTATTCGGGTACTCACCGGCGGTGGCCCAGCGAGTCATGTACGGTTGTATATCGGGACCGACACAACGGGTTCCCCCGCCGTAATCGAAGCCGTTCCAGGAGCCGGAGTAACGCTTAACGATCTGGCTGCGGATCTAGCCGGCGACTCTCTCGCCGTCGCATTCCGGCGTCCTGGCATCACTGACGAGTCGGCCCGGGCGGCCGTTGACTACGCAAAAGAACAGCTGGGTTCCGCCTACAACTATTTTGGGGTGATCCGGCAGTTCCTGGCCCGTTATGCTTCAGCCCTCGATCTCGTGATCAATCTAGGTGCCCAAGACAACCAAACAGCCTACTGTTCGCAGTTGGTAACAAATACATTTATTCAGGCGCAGCTTCCGCTGACGCTCACCGTCCCCGCTTTCAACAGTCCGGACGACATTTTGCAACTCGATTGGTTCGGAGAGTTGGACTATGTCGGGCACCTTAAGTATTAGGTCCTAACGCGCACGGCCGTGCCATCTTATCCTCGCCTGTCTTTCGTCCGGCTAGTGAGGGGTCCCCGAGGATTGCTCCTGTGAAAACCCTACTTCGCTCTTATCTACTTATCGCGCTCGGCTCCTTAATCGGCTGCAGCCACACCGAGGCGCAGCACCGCCCGGATATGGACGGGGCGGTTTACGAGGTAGTTCCATCCACCTGGATTACAGCTAGCGGTAACGGAATGGGTTCAGCCACACAGCCTTCCGCCTACGTTTTTCCCTCCCTCAACCCTGACGGGTTCGCTAGCGATCCGGATACTTATACTGAGCCTGTTTTTTTTGCGGACGGTAATCACTTTCGGGGTAAAGAAGAGTTCTCGTGGCAGCCTGAGGGCGGCGCACTTATCGAATTCGAAGTAGTGCGATTGCCATCGCCTAGAGGAAAAAGCGTCTCCATCACCTTGGCGCCCGGATCTGAGACATCCATCCGCAGGCTAACTTGGCTTCAGTTCGATCATCTACAGATTTCTTTCAATCACTGGCTATGTCGTAAGAGCACCTTTTGGTTTTGGGAAAGCTGCGAATCAAGATTCCCCCCATCTCCCAAATTTGCAGACAATATTTCGAGATTCTGGAAGAAGACAGTCCTCGGATCCGCGGACTTCAAGGCCTTCGACCCAAGTTCGATTAAAGAGGCCAGTTGCTATCACTGCGAAATATCCTACAAGCTAAAGACCGCAGATCGCACAAGTGATGTGGACATGTACGCCACTTTGATCTCTCCGGGAGATGCTCTCAACATCGCTTGGGGTCTCACTGCTATTTATCCACAAAGTGGCATTCGTGGCATTTCGGCGGGATATTCCCGCCCCTCCGTGGGTGGTACGACCGAGATCAACATTGCAACGAGCTCGAAGGGTGTCAGCCTATTCCCCCAAGACTCCTGGAACTCCACCCCAGAGAGTGAATCGAGCGATCAGCAGACCACCGACCATACTGGTGCTGGATTCTTCAATTTAGTTCCATTCCCAACAAAATTCCTGTCCATGATGGCGAGGGGCCAGTTTGTCCCGGTCAACAATTCGCTGGATTTGCGAGACCGGCGGCTTCTGCGGGGAAGCTCAGGTGATATTCCTCCTTTTCTTTTCCTGCTGAGCCCAAAGTCATATGTTAAGGCGGATGCAGCTATTCTGCCTCCGAACCCTGAAGCCTATGGTTCGCTGACGATCGCGCAGTTCCACTCCGACGCGAGAGAAGTCGATGGCAATCTTGTCGACAAGCCCCTAAACGAGGTCGCCCTCCAATTCTCCCGGCGCTTCATTCTGGTCGGATGCGACAAACCCGACCAAGCTTGTGTGACCGGCCAGCTGCAGGCATTGCAATGTCAGGCGCTTGCTTCCTTTAGTGCTCCATGCCCTACCGCTTTGGATCCCCCCGCTTATGGGATGGCCGTCTTCCCCAATCAGACGTTCCTCGAAGTCCGACATCACGTGAGCATCAATGGCCGTCCTCTTCCCACTACAGTTCTCGATCAGCAAACGTGGGACTCAGTGGTTGCCGAACGGGCAACGTCCTTGCTCGATCAGAATGGGACACCCGGCTCGGCACCGTTGCTGCGGGTTCGTCGGACCATTCGCTCTAACCTCGGCGTAGACAAGAGGGTGACGATACTCTTGCACACCACATCCAGCCAGGCATTAGAAGCGATACAAGTCTTCGAAGGGGATGAGTTCTATGTCAAATCCGACTTATAAATCCGTTTACTCCGCCGGAGGTATCTCCGCCTGGGCGCCGACCGATGGCAACTGCGATCATCTGTTTGTCTGGCAGGGGGCCGTACCGACCGCAGCGCTTCCCACACTCGACGACGTCTTGGCCAAGTGGAACGGAGCGACGGTCTCCGCCGGCGTGACCAATCGCTCAATCTACTTCTGCCAGACCTTCGATCTTTCGAACATCGCCGCAACTCTGGGAACCTTCTTTACAACGCCGTCGGCCACGGAAGCGTGGAACTCCCTCGCTTACTGGCGCGAACGCACCTTTGCCGGCGGCCCGGGAATACTTTTCCCAACTGGTAACGCGACTCCAATTTCGATTGGGGACGCACAACTTAGCATCACTGGACCCGCACCTTCGGGGCTGGATGACTTCCAAATCACGATTGATTCGGTAACCACAGCGCAACTGCTCCTCACGCTGAAGACGACCACGCCTTTCCAATGGAGCATCTACGGGGCTGACGGCACCGCTTCTTCGCTGATTCTTCCGCTTAAATCCTTTGAGGGTTACGTTGCGGGCGCGCTCGGCCTTTCGATGAAGATTTCTTCTGGTCCCGACGCCAGCCATCCGATTCGCAAGATCGGCTTCTTGTACCAGGCCGCACCGACGCAGATGCCGGTTGAGGGTGACGGTCCCGCCTTCTGCAGGTTTTGGACTAGCGCATTGGTAGACGACGTCGATGACGGGACCACGTGCAACATCCTTCTGGACCCTCGGGATACCACAAACTACTACTCGTGGCTGGGAGATCTCGAACTTAACTCCCGCGTAGAACCATTGGTGGGAACGCTACACACCTCCTTATATAGCCCCACGGGTGACCGCTTCAAACTCACGTCTATGCCGAGCGCAACGGCGCGGCTTGGCGTTGTACAGGAACTGATGGATGCGGGCGGCATCGTTTATCCCGGTCAGAGTCTTTTATTTCATCCGGAAGGGCTCTTCGCGATCGTCAAACCCGCGACAATAGCACTGACGCTCAATTTGTCCTCACTAGATCTACTGGCGGGCTCCGCAACGACGGAGTTTTTCGACCTGTCCGCTGCCACTCACGTTCACTTTGACAAACGTCAGCCGGCTTTCTTCATGGAAGACACCAACCAGCTTCCTATTGCGCCTTTCCTAAATGGCTCCAAGAACGGCCAGGTCCTCACCTCGCACTTGAGCTTTTTCAACGCCACCGTTCCCCCAGATAAGACCGTACCGCCTGACTACCACACCCAGCCAGATTCGGCGCCGCTGTTCGAGAACTCTGGAGCGAGCCCTGTTCCTGGACATCTTGGCCGGCGTCGCAAAAATTTCGGCACCGCACTGATCACCATGCCCGTATTTCCGTTCGCCGGGACGGCCTCGGACCCGACGACGCCTCTGGGTGGCGATCTTCGCCGGTTCGACTCAACCCACTTAGCGGCCTATCGCCGCACAAACAGCCGTCCTCCCATTGCCACACCGACGTCACTTATCCAGCCGGAGGCGCTCCTTCCTGCGGCAACCGTCGCCACTACTTTGGCGATCACCCCGCAGGGTCTGCTCGCCGAAGTGGACGATCTCCACAACTACCGCAAGCTATATTTCGGTAACGCCGACTTCGGTAATGCCAGCGCTCAGGCTGCGACGGAAGACTTCTCCATCACGCTTACCGATGACGGATCGGGCCTATACCAACAGCTCCAGCACGCGCTTTCGAGCAATCAGTTGTTCATGGTCTTCCGCAATCCCGACCCCGTCAGCGGTCCCGTCATCGAGGCCTCGGCCAACCTTCAGACGCACGGCTTCTCCTTCTCGATCAACGGAGAGCTGTTTCCGTCTGCCGTTCAGCCAGTGCCGTCTACTGCTGTACTTCTGATCAAATTTTTTACGGGAAAATCGCTGGCCGATCTGGTCGGGATGCCCTCCCTCTGGGTCTGCCAGCCGCACCTTGCTCCAAATGGCAACGGGCCCGACGCAAGCGGTAAGGCGCCCATCTGGAGCGGTCTCGATACCACCACGGACCCTGAGCTACAGCAGCTCAAAGGCATCTGGAACGACAAAACGTGGCAAGGGGTAATGGCGCTCAACTTCCCCATCACCATGCCGGACCTGCTGGAAGCGCTGCGGCCCGGACTGAGCGCGCCGCCAGGTGGGGCTCCGGTCCTGCGGGCGCAATATGTCGGCATAAATGCAGTTCCTGTGCGGCAGAGCGATCTGCCTGCGACTCCCCCACCTACGCCACCTCCGGCACCGGCCAAGACGCCAAACCGACCCGCCTCTGTTTTCGGCCTCATCAGCTATAAATACGATTCCAAGAGCATGGCTGCACCGCAGGGGCCGGACGTCAATAACGACCCAGGTGGCGCCTCCTCCACCCCGCCCAAATATTCTTTTATCGTTCAGCTGCTGGACATCGCAATCTGGAACAGTCAGATCTCTCGTTTTCAGGCCGATGTTGAGCTCGGCTTCGACCATCTCTTGCTGGACGCGGGTGGATCGCCAGACGGTACACCGTTGACTCTGAACGGCAGCTATGAGAGCCGGCCGCAGGCCAATGGATTTTCGCAGGACGTCTTCAGTCTCTCCAGCACTAACTCATTCCCGTTCGTCTTCGGCGCGAACTCCTACATCAAACAAGTCACGATCAGCCACGCCCAGCTGACTGTCGCTCCGTCCGAGGCAAACAGCCCGCTCCGCGCAATCATCAGCTTCGATGCCACGCTGGTGATGAGCGATCAAATCACGGATGATATTCCGTTCCCTTTCTTCACAGTCAAGACCATCACGTTATCGTCGTTCGGATTCGGCTTCACTTACCAGGAGCATCCAGACCCAACCCCGCCCGATTTCAGTTTCTTCTTCCAGGCCGGCAGCATCTCTGCGGACATCGATTTCACTCCGCCGGAAGGTGCCCTGGCATCGTTGCTCTCCGCGCTACCAGTCAAGCTGAAAGGCATGCAGATCTCCCTGGGCTCGCCCATGGACCTGGTTACGGGAATGAATTTCACTCAGATCCACTTCCCAGGAGCTTCCGCAAGAACATTCCAGTTCGGCTTCCTCATGGAGATAGATTTCGGCTCGCTCGGCCAGTTAGCGGGCAGTCTTTCGAGCCTGCGGCTCCCCCTTCTGCTTGGCTGGTCGCAGGGCAAGGGTGGAATCTGCTTCGGCATTCAGTTCCCGACCTTCAGCGGTGGCATCGACATCGGCGTACAGCAATTCGTGCGACTGCAAGCCAAGCAAGCTGTTCTGAACCACTGCACAGACCAAAACGGCGCCGTGAGCGCGATCGCCATCCAGCTAGTGGAGGCCAGGGTTGTCATGTTTGGCAAACAGTGGCCAGACGCGGATGTGGACATCATTTTCTTCATCCCAGTCGGCTCTGGCCGCAAGGTGAGCTGGGCTTTCGGCGTCAAGTCAGACCCCTGGTATATCGGGGGAGGATATCGCATTTTGATTCCGGGGCTCGATTTAGACGGGGCGACCACAAAGACCGTAGTTACTGCCTTCCAAAATAAACTGAGCGGTTTGAAGCCATCCTCCGGTGTCATTCCTTCGCTCGACCCGTGCTCGATACTGCCGTCGCTGCTCGCTTCCACTGTGGAGAACTGGAGCGTCATCGGCAGTTACACCGGCGAAGCTGCGTTCAACATAGGGATTGCGGTCGCCGACCCCAGCGTCTATGGCGTCAACCTCGCCATCAGCGACTTTGACCTCGATCTCCTTTATCACCGCGTTAACGACCAGCTAGGCATCTTCTCGATCGAACTCGCGCTTCCCCTGGCTACGCGCACGATGCAGTTCGGTGCCGCCACAGTGCGCCTGCCTGTATTCCGTATGGAGATTCACACTGACGGGGGGTACCTGGCGGACTTCGGCTTCCCCTGGAACAACGACTACTCCCGGAGCGCCCAAGTGGAGGTCTACATCTTTCTGGGAAGCGGTGGATTTTACTACGGCGTCACCGCCGCCAGCGCAACCACGCAGTTGGCCTTCGGAGGCGGCTACGGCTTCAGCTCGCTCAGCGTTACCGAGACCGCAGCGATCGAAAACAAAATTCGCACGGTCCGGGTCGGTTATGCTTCGCGTGGAGGTATCGGACGCAGCTTCACCATCGGCATCCTCAACGCGGAAGCATCGCTCACGCTGTTTGGCAGTCTTGAAGGAGCGTCGGCCTATCAGAGCGAGACGGGCACTTCTCTCTTCAATCCATTGCTTTATGCGATCTCCGGCACGATGGGCCTAATGCTCGACATCAGTGCCAGCGTAGACTTCGGCATCATTCAGGCTTCGGCGCACATTCTCGCCTATGCGGAGTTCGGAATCGAGCTTAGGCGAGTTTTGGCCAAGGACAGTTCCAACGAGTTCGTTCTACTTACGCTTCCGATCGTCGTCTTTACCGAGGTGGCACTCTCGATCGGGGTCGATGTAAGCATCCATATTGGCTGCGTCGACGTCACCATCCATCTCCACTTCAGCGCGACGTGGCGGCTTCAGTTCACCTTCGGCGGCCTCTCGCAGGTGCCTGCGCCGCCCTCTTTGCTCAACGGAATCACCTTGCCGGCACTTGCTGCGGAAGCCTTCATGGCTCTCACCGTGCCGCCCCCCCCGCCCCCTCCTACATGGAATCCAGCGTGGAGACTGTGGGTAGCCGCGCAACCGCTCAACCTACAGGCCACCGTGATTCCCTGCATGGCCAGTGCAGCCGATCTGGGTTCGTCTGGCGCTTCCTATCAGACCGCAGTAGTGGGAACGCAGATGCTTCCCGTCGACGGCACTCCAGGCGGCTTCAGCGATCTCTCTCAGTGCCTCGCCGGCTGGGTGCTTCTGTCTGGCAATCCGGCCAGTTATGGCGCCACGCTGATCAGCCTCGGCACGGTGATTGCCCTTCAGAACCAGATCGCCCCGGGACCGGATCCCGTCACACCGAACCCAGCGGCCCCCCTGCCCGATCAAAAGACGGTCTGGAGCGGATTCCCCGCGGCCTTGCCGCAGTTGCTAGCAGGCCAGTTTACCCCCAGCATTGAGCCAGTTCCGGTCAACACCTCTGGAGCAAATCCAACCTACGCGATCATTCCGCCTTACCCCGGCTCCCAGTTCAGCTTCCTCGTCGGATCGACCGCAACCACTCTCCCGCCCAAAACTGTCCAGGACACCTTCTTTGGCATCGCCGGTCCTGCGGATACGATTGCTTTCGTCGAGTACTGCCGCCATCTGCTGGTTCAAACCATCCTTGAAATTCGACAGATCGTCGAGAACAAGGGGCTTCTTTACACCAACCCACTTAACCCGGCCCCAGCCATGGCCAACGACCCCAACATGGCCGTGAGTTGGAGCGACATCTGGAACACGTACATGTCGGCCGTCCCACCCCCAGGCGCGGGTTCTGCTCCATCGGACCCGTCAAGTGTGCAGTCTCCGGTCCAACGCATGGCCAGCGACCTCGCCCGCCATCTCCTGCACGGCGCCCGTCCGACGGACGCTACGAACCACACCACGGCTTCCGCGATCTCCACCGGTCAGGAACTTGCGGTCGCCGTGCCGGCTGGAGGTGGCAGCCTCAATTTCCGGTTCAGCATCGGCACCTCTACCGCCCCAGTCAAAATTGCTAATACCGACGCCCTCTACCACGATGGGTTCATGAACGCGGTGCTTGGAAACTCGGCCTACTTCGCCCTCGCACCCGACCTCAGCATTCCCACCTGGGTCTTCCATCAGCGCAAGTACGCGTGGGCGAAGCCGGCAGCTGCCGACACTCTCATCGTTATGTTACTGGGTACCACCACGAAACTTGTCACCGTCGCTCTTCCATCGGCCGTGGTTGAAGAAGTCGATGATGATCACGGTAGCGTGGTCACGATGTGCCTCTCCGGATCTGACACCCCGCTTCCGAGCATCAGTTGGCAACCGGCCATCGTAATCCGCTTCCCTTTGACGCTCGTCGCACCGACTGGATCCGCGCTGTCTCCTAGCATGCAAATCTTCAAGGTCTCGGGCGCCACACAAGGCGACCGCTACTTTCTAGATCAGTTGGGACTATTGCCACCGGTCGACGCCAACGCGCCCAAGCGGATCGGCATCGTGCTGACCCTCGAAACCAAGAGCGTTGACGGGAAAACCGTTACTCCGTCACCGATCAGCGAGTGGACCATCGCTCGCACCAACTTGACTGACCAAGCGCGCCCGAATAGTGAAGGGCTGGTGCCAGAGGATTTTGTACAACCTGCCTATCCGTATCCATACGTCGCGGGGCCCGGCGCTCCGGACGATGTGATTCGCCTGCTTCAGATGAACAGTATCACCAACTCCGGTGGCTACTATTTGCGAGCGACGACCAACGCTGCCACGGCCTCTACGCTCGTCCTGACGGTTATCCTAGAAGGCGTTCCCACTGCAACCACTGGGACCGATGCCACACAGAGCGCACTCTTGCCGGCAGCAGCCAACGCCATTGCCTTTCAGCCGGACAACACCGGTCAGCCCACAACAACGTTCCCAGACTCGGTCCGTTTTGAAGGACTCAAGCACGTACAGGTCGCTCCAGCAACCCCTCCGGGCTCGGTGCTCTTCGGCTGGACTCGCAACGAACCCGACCCGCCCACCACGGACGAGGACTTGTTCGGCTATGGCACCATCAGTCTGCTGGCTTACTCGGTCTCCGACGCAACCGGCGCCGTTATCCAGCCCAGCGACACGGCCGTCGCCATCTCAGCATCGGATTCACTCAATGGGGACCAATTCGACCGCTCCGATTCTTCCGCCAATCCCCAACACACCGGCACCAGTTCGGCGATGCGTCTGCGCAGCGGATCTCCGGCCGCAAGTACATCCGTGGCCGGCCAACTGGTCCCACGCCCCTATCGCGGCCGGTATAAGCTGCCCGACGCCGCCACCACGCCCTGGAAAAGGCTGGCGGACCCGGATCAACGCCAACTCACGTTTGCGCCCATGCTTCGCGACGTCTTCGGCAACCCTTTCGCTTCGTCTCAACCCGCTCCGTTTCAGCGCCTGCTCTTCTATACCGACACGCTGGTCAGCCCGTCCGAGTGGCCTGGCATCACCTTCGCCGTCTATCCCGCTCTCGTGGCTGGTCAGCCAAATCTCTGTCTGGAGATGTCCTACACTTTTCTCGCCCCAAACAATGACGCCACCAGCAGCTTCCGTGACAAGACAGCGCGCCTCAATCAGCTCACCAACATCGTGATCCAGCTTTTGGGCGCGGACGGCGACGTCACCGTCGCGCTCAATGCCACGCCGATTCTAAAGGCATCCGTCTCTCTGCCCGTCAGCACGATCATCATGCAGATACAGAGCTGGAGTGACCTGGAGTCGAAGAACGCGGACCCCGCTGCTAAGCCCCTGCTGGCCACTCCGCTCTACTTTCCGTGCGATGGAGCCATCACCGATATCGCGGTTTTTGACCCGCAGCTTCAGATCACTCGAACCAAGCCGGGCTACGGCCCACAACCCCAGGATCTGCCCGCGGATAAAGATTTCAGCGCCCTCATCCTGGGCCAGGTGATGTCAGTTTCGTCGCGTGTCTCCCTCCAGTGGCAAGCGAGCGATGTCAACACGACAACGGCTACAGATGCTCCAAAACAAGCCTTCTTCGATGTCGCTCAGCAATTTCAAAAGATTGTCGGTACGCCGCTGTCGGCCCAGGTAGCATATTTGCGCGACCAACTCAACCTGCATGAGCTCTGGTTGATCCCCAACGGCTTTTTCCCGAAAGCCGACACCACGGCCACGGCTCGGTGGACCTACGCGACACCGCGGCCCATCAGCAACCGCGAAGGTAGCGATACCTTCTCGGCTCCGGACTTCACCCAGAATCCCCCGAACGCCAACTCGACGCTGACCGATTTCACCCTCACCAGTCAATCGGTCACAGATCAGGACTTCGACGAACTGGCCCGCGCAGCCTTCCGGCTTATTGAGGATCAGACCGCCGACCCCGCCGCACTGACCGCTGCCAATAATGGATCGATCATCAGTTCACTGCTGAACACTCGCGAATCGATCGCCGACACGCTCTCCGTCTTTGCTTCCGAGGGACCGCAGCCTTCCGGCTGGACCGTGCCCGTCTTCAGCGCTCCTGGCGACCTTGACCCGCAGAGCATCGTCCGGGCGACCAAGGACGCTCTGCGCCAGGATCTCTCCGCCTTCTACGCCATCTCTACGATAATCCAGCTGCCGTTGGTCCAACCCGGCAATCCAGCCATCCGGCTCTTCGAGGGGATCGTACCCTCTCCTTTCAACTCCAACTTGGCGAAGGCTTCTCTGCCCACCTTCTCCGACGTGCTCTTGGGTCAATCCCCTGATCCCGCAAATCCAAATGGCCCGCCGATCCCGGATCACAGAGTCACGGTGCTGTATGATCTTCCGTCCGGAGTCGACCCCAGCGCAGTACCGGGCATACAATTGCTCTCGGTCTCCTTCACTCACATCCAGCTTCCTCCGACCTCAGACCAGAGGCTTCCTGATGGCTTCAACCAGGGCCGCTGGCTCCGCTTGGCTGCGCCCTACTCCCTGACTTGGAATGGGCCAGCCACATACGTGCCTGTGATTGTCCGCACGTTCCCGCAACAACCCTCGCTCCTCTCCACGGTCCCCATCACCGCCTGGTATAACCCCACAACTCCCACGCTACCCCCAGCACCCCCAGCCCTTCTTGGGGATGCCGAAGTTGGCTTGCTCAGCGCCTGGGGATGGCGGTTCTCCTTCAGCCTATTCGCTCCGGAATCCACGGATGACGTCCACATCGAGGTGCAGTACGCCTCGTCCAAGTCCAGCCCGCTGGAGTTGGCAAACTCTCTGATAGCCGCTCCATGGACGCCGCCTACCCTTCTCGCCAACCTCTATGTTCTTAAGAAGCTTCAGGACAACTGGTCTGCGCTCGAACCGCAGACGCGTCTCAACGTGCTGGACGCCCTCACCAGATCCCTCGTAGCTTTCCTGGGGAAATTCCCGTCGGCTCCGTACCAATCCAGCGCGGTAACACAATATGCCGGACAGTCCAGATCTGATCACTTCGATATCGAGGTGGGAGCCGCCAGCATCGGCAACGGCACACTCCAGGTGATGCAGAAGATCGTTGTGCAGAATGCCATTCAGGCATCACCGACAGCGCTCTCCACCGCGAGTGTCTATGCGCTGGCCGACGATCCCACCAACAGCGCCTCGCTTATCGGGTCGAACGCGTTGCGCAGCTTCAAGGTGATCCTCACCCGGACCCGCAACGAATTCCTCTACCCGAAAGATCCCCACGGCCCCACCACCAATCCAATTCTCGTCTACAGCTGCGCGCCAGTGCAGTCGCCGGTAGATTACTACCCGCTCAACGAGTGGGGATCGCAAACCCAGCCACTCGCGTACAACATGGATGGCCGCTCGCTGCAAGATGCTCTCACGGCATTCTTCAAGGCACTGTTCAATAGTACAGATCTCACAACCATGGGCCTGGAGATCGGTGTTTCGTTGGTTTGGCGCAAGGGATCGCTCGATATCGTCACGCCGTTCTCGATCCTGCCATCGGACTTCTTCCCCGCCGACAAAACGGCTGCGGGCGCCGCCACATTTGTGGTCAAGGTCTGCTCGATGCTGCCGAGCCAAACGCTTGCACCCCAAGACGTTGAGAAAGGCTCTGCTGCCATCCGGCTCCGCATCAAGATCACAGATCAGCCGCCAACCGTGATGGGCGCTCAACCTTCGCAGGCAGCCTCTGCACGCACGCTGCTCCATATAGCGGCGATTGACTTCAAACTAAGTTGACGCAGGGCATTCTCCTGAATGGAAGCCGGCGACCTCTGCCGTGACAGCGAAAAGGAAGGCCGCAACTTACATAAAACAAGCGTTACGGCTGGCTTCTTTTGGCGCTGTAAGGCACGATCAGGAACCGTTATCCAACCCATTATCAAACCCACGACCTCTGCCCTGTCGACCTCTGCCCAAAGGCTGACGACATTGAGAACACGTGTTAGCCCCTCTTCCGCGTGACGACAGAGCAGCATGGGAAGTAGCTGGCTTCGGCCGCCGGGACTTTCCATTCACCCATTCACCGCGATCCGTTGCCTTTGAAAGCAACTTGCGCGTTCACCATTTTGAGCAGCTCGTGTTCGCTAGACTCTAGCCCTGACCTTCGCATGTGCTCCTTTTTCCATGAGCTTCCTCCTTTGGGGGTCGTGTCGGCCCTGCCTTGTTTCCCGAGCGAAGCGTACGAGACTTCCATCCCTTTAGCCGCGCGAGGGTCGGCGATAGATTGTGGATAATCCTGTTGCGAACGTGAGCCAGCCGCTATCACATTTTCAAGCCGAAGCGAAGTTCGTTGTGGCTGAGTCTGCTCCACAGCATTGAGATCCGGTTCGGCACCTTCTCCCGCCGTTTCGCCGCGCCATCCGAACGAAAGACTAGCAAGCGAGGGACTAGTGCCCGGAAAAGTATGAATAAATTTATTGGGCAAGACCTGAGCCAGCGCGCTGCCGCATGTCCAACCCATAGCTTCCAAGTAGGCACGACCCCTATGCTCAGTAATAACTTCTTTGTGAGATGGATCCGACAGCAACGCCAAATTCCCCGCACTCAAAGACAACAATTCTGAGTAGCAGCCGGGAAAAGAAGCAAGAGGTCGAGAAATATGAGTTGGAAATTGATCGATTTGACCGCAACAAACTGTCTTCGGCAGCCATATATAGGGGATACCCGCTGCACCGGTCTTCCAGTGGATGAAAGCCGTGTCAGATGCCGCCCTTCTGGAGGCACAAGTCCAAGTATTGGAGAAAATGGTGGGGAAGATCGCGAAACGCGAATTGCCACCTCCTGATTCACCACGACACAGCACAGGGAAAATAAAGACATAACCTGCTGTATTGGTAAGATTGGATCGAGAGTGGACACAATCGCGCACTGCACATCGCCCGCAATCGAGCAACTGCATGTGCGCGTATACAGAAACTTCAACGCCGACCGCGCGCACTGAGTAAGCGTCCTAAGTTTCCCTCTGGCGTCATCCGGGGTTGAGGTTTGAGTATGCA
>OBLU010000324.1_pt1 | contig 46520 bp, 31 predicted proteins | sample 1518681 | NCBI WGS metagenome assembly OBLU01 (sample SAMEA3539304, study PRJEB22396) | soil metagenome | biome: tundra; feature: field; material: soil | place: USA | collected 2010-05 | depth 0.15 m
GAGGGGCGGGGAGATGCTTTTTTACTTGACATCCTTTTTCATAGGATGAGCGTAACGGAGATGTTACGCGAATGGTAATCGCGTGCGCTCACTGGGTCCCGACGGCCAAGCAACTCCGGAGACGAGCACTTCGTCGATCCGCGCCCCTTGCCTCTCGTGCGTGAGTTTCACGTTGGTGAAGCCGGGCCTGCCGCACACACCGCAAGCCCAGCTTGACCCCCGCCAAAGCCGACCCTAACATCGGATAGGGCCCATGCCAGTTCAGATTCCGTCTCCCTTTGCGATCGATAGAATTTGCAGCGCGCTGACCCGCGGCTGTTTTCTGCTTCTAGCGTCGACACTGAGCGCGCAACAAGCCAAGCCGGCCACGCCTCCATCCGCTCTCATAGCGACCTTCACCGATATCGCCGAGAAAGCCGGCCTGACCGCGCAGAACATCTTTGGTGGCCTGGACACCAAGAAATACATCATCGAAACCACCGGAACCGGCGTCGCGATCTTCGACTACGACAACGACGGATGGCCCGACATCTTTCTGGTGAATGGCACCAGGCTCGAAGGCTTTCCTGCCGGACAAGGCCCCAGCAACCGCCTGTATCGCAACAATCATGACGGCACCTTCACCGACGTCACCGCCAAATCAGGCCTTACCGCGACCGGCTGGGGCCAGGGCGTTTGCGTCGGCGACTATGACAACGACGGATGGGAAGACCTCTACATCACCTACTACGGCAAGAACCGCCTCTACCACAATCAGAACGGAGTCTTCACCGAAGTCGCCGAGAAAGCCGGCGTCGCCGGATCGGGCAAGGCGTGGGGCACCGGCTGCGCGTTCGTCGACTACGACCGCGACGGCCGTCTCGATCTGGTCGTGGCGAATTACGTGGACTTCGATCTGGCGACAGCGGCGGCGCCCGGCGAACGTCCCACCTGCATCTGGAAGGGAGTTCCCGTGATGTGCGGCCCGCGCGGACTGGCCGGAGCAAAGAACATCCTCTACCACAACCGTGGCGACGGCACGTTTGAAGATGTCACCACCAAAGCCCACATCGACCGCACCGACGGCCACTACGCCTTCAGCGTCTCCACGCTCGATTTCGATGAAGACGGATGGCCCGACATTTTCATTGCCTGCGACAGCACGCCCAGCATTCTCTATCGCAACAACCACGACGGAACGTTCACCGACGTAGCCGTCACATCCGGTGCCGCCTTCAACGAAGACGGGCGCGAGCAGGCCGGCATGGGCTCGACCGTCGCCGACTATAACGGCGACGGCCACCTCGACATCTTCAAAACGAATTTTTCCGACGACACTTCCACGCTTTACAAAAATGGCGGCGACGGCACCTTCACGGACGCGACCCCTGCCGCCGGTCTAGGCCTCTACACGCAATACCTGGGCTGGGGAACTATGTTTTTCGACATGGACAACGACGGTTGGCCCGACTTGATTCTGGTGAATGGCCACGTTTATCCCGAAGTTGACAGCCAGCATCTGGGCAGCAGCTACAAGGAACCCAGAATTCTTTATCACAACAATGCAGACGGCACATTCAGCGATATCTCCGCCTCTGCCGGCCCGGGCATCACGGCCACGGCGTCTTCGCGCGGGCTCGCGGTTGGCGACCTTTGGAACGATGGCAAGATTTCGATTGTGGTGAGCAACATGAATGCCCAGCCAAGTCTATTGGTGAATCAGATTCGGAACGCGAATCATTGGATCGCCATTCGCACCATCGGCACGAAATCGAATCGCGATGGCATCGGCGCGCGCATTCGCGTGAAAACAGCGACGCGCATCCTCGTGGATGAAGTCCGCAGCGGTTCCAGTTATATCTCAAACAGCGATATCCGGGTTCACTTCGGCCTGGGCTCGGCAGCGAAGATCGAATGGGTTGAAATTCGTTGGCTGAGCGGCCTGACCGAGCGCTTTGCGAATCTACCGGTGGATCAGATTCACACTCTCAAAGAGGGCTCGGGCGCTGCCGTGGAAGCGGATACAAAGAAGTCGCAAGTAACCTATTTGCCAGGCTTCGGATTTTTCGGGAACTGCATCGTGCGGGTAATCCCTGCGCCTTCCTTGACGAAGATCACCTGATTCGCCTTGATGTCTCTCAGCGTATCGACCTGCCCGCTGGGCCAGTGAATCTCGAGCACATCGACCTTCTCCGCCTTCCCCAGGCCGAAGTGAACCCGCAGATCATTCTGCGAAAAGTAACCGCCGCCGCTCCGCACTTCGTCGATCTGCTGATGCGCCTTCGTCTCCCCAGGCGGATGAGTCACACACATCAGTCGCGCGCCAATTCCGCTCCGGTTCGATTTCGTTCCGATCGTGCGAACCTTGATCCAGTTGTGTTCGAGTTTTAAATCACAACGAAGCAGCTGCGGATAGTCGTTGACGGTGTTGACCACCACGTCGATATCGCCGTCGTTGTCGAAATCGCCAAAGGCAGCGCCCCGCGACGGGCTTGGCTCGGAGATGCCCGGCCCCGCTTGTAGTGAAATATCCGCGAAATGCCCATTATGCAGGTTCTGATAGAGCAACTTGCGCTGGGCATAACCAGCTTCCGTCTTCAGTTGCTCGACTTCCGGGTAGACATGCCCGTTGCAGATCAGAATGTCCGCCCAGCCATCGTTGTCCATGTCGAAGAACCCACAGCCCCAACCCAGATATTGCGTGTGTGCACCCAGTCCGGCGGTGAAAGTGGCATCTTCGAAGTTCGCGCCGCCGAGATTGTGGTAGAGAGATGGTGTATCGCCCGCGAAGTTGGTTTTCACAAGATCGAGGTTGCCGTCCAGATCATAATCCGCCGCCGAGACGCCCATGCCTGCCTGCGGCTTGCCATCGGGGCTGAGCGCACATCCGGCTTCAATGGCGATGTCCTGGAATTTACCGTTCTTCTTGTTCTGATAGAGGGCGCTGGCGGTGGAATCGTTGGCGACATAAATATCAGGCCATCCGTCGTTGTCGAAATCCGCAGTGAGCACGCCCAGACCATACGTGCCGTTCGCACTCAGAATCCCCGACGCCTCGGAAACATCGGTGAATGTCCCATCGCCGTTGTTGTGGTAGAGGATGTTCTTGCCGCCCTGCAACCCTGGGGGTCCGCACGCGACCATCACACTCTTGTAGAGGCACGGACCGGATTCAGGCACCGGCGCCGTTGCCAGGTCGAGATCAATGTAGTTGGCAACGAATAGATCAAGGCGCCCGTCCCGATCATAGTCGACGAAAGCGCAGCCCGTGTTCCATCGTGTGCCTTTGCCCGCCACGCCGGCCTTCTGGCTGACGTCGGTGAACGTGCCGTCGCCGTTGTTGTGATACAGAACGTTCTTGCCGAAGTAGGTGACGAACAGATCGTCCCAGCCGTCGTTGTCATAATCGCCGACGCAAACGCCCTGTCCCCATCCCGAATGCGCAACTCCGGCCTTCGCGGTGACGTCGGTGAAGGTGCCATCACGATTATTGCGAAAAAGATGCGAAGTCGGTTCACTCCCCGCCGGAAAACCTTCCAGCTGCGTCCCATTCACCAGAAAAATGTCGAGCCATCCATCGTTGTCGTAATCGTAGAAAGCTACACCGCACCCTGTCGTTTCGAGCAGATACTTGTTTTTGTGCTCGCCGCCAAAAATCGTCTTGGCGTTCAGCCCGGACTCGCGCCCAATGTTGACGAAGCTGACGCCCAGATCGCCGCTCTGCGCTGGCGGCCCGTCTTTTGGAAGAGTCGCTTTCTGCCGCAGTCCGGGGCTCGCTCGCAGCCAGCGCGGACGAGCCACTGCCAGCACGCTTTCCAGCGAAAGCACAAGTGCCGAACGGCTGAGAGATTTCAGAAAAGCGCGGCGTGAAGGGAACAAGAGGTCGCTACCTGGCCCACTCGGCTCGTGCTAAAATTCGCCCCTACTTCTTATATTCAGGGTACCGCGACTTTGCAAGTTCCGGCCAGGCCAAGTTCCGCCTAAAAAGAGGACCGCAATGAATCCATACTTCGTTTGTGTCCGGTGTTTCGGCTTGGCATCCGGCATTGCACGCGGCGTTTGCCTGTTGGGAATCTGGCTGGTGTGCGGCGGTGTTTCTATTGCCCAGCAACCCGCTCAAGCGCCGGAGTTGTCGCGGGAGTTATCACGGACGATTCGGACCTGGGAGTTCCTTCCCGTCGTCGGTACTCGGGCGGGATTGTTTGGCAACGAAGCGGGACGATTCGAAGCCTGGGTCTATCCCCTCAAGATCTTTCGTGACTTCCACCTGACTTTCCACGTCGGCGATCGGGCGCTGCCCGCAGACAGCCTTGCACGCACGCTGACGGTTCGGCCCGAGTCAGCATCTATTTTGTACGCCGGCGATTCCTTTCGCGTGCGCGAAACCCTGTGCGTCCCGGTAAACGAAGCGGGCGCGGTCATTCTGCTCGACATCGAGACGGAGCAACCGTTGGAAGTGGAGGCCGCATTCGCCGGCGACTTCCAACTGGAATGGCCCGCGGCGCTGGGCGGGACGTTTGTGGAATGGGACGTGAAGCAACGAGCCTTCGTGTTTGGCGAAGAAGCGCGCAAGTATGCTGCCTTGGTTGGGTCGCCAACCGGCGCGGACGCCCGACTTTCCTACCAGACGAACTATTCGGCGTCGGATCAGAACTCTCTACGGTTGGGGGTAACGCAGAAGGGAAAAGAGACCAAGGTGTTGGTGATCGCCGCCTCGGTGACAGGCCGCGCTGACGCCGGGAAAACCTACCAGCGCTTGCTGACTTCTTACGCAGACTCCGTGCTCGAGTCGTCGGATTACTACCGCGCTTATCTCGACAAAACCGTGAGCCTCGAACTGCCGGACCTCGCCCTGCAGCAGGCCTACGACTGGGCTCGTATCAGCACCATTCAAGGGAAGGTGAATAATCCCTATCTGGGTACCGGGCTGGTTGCGGGATATCGGACTTCGGGAGTGGGACAGCGTCCGGGCTTCGCCTGGTTTTTCGGGCGGGATTCTTTGTGGACTTCATTTGCCCTCAACGCCGAGGGAGACTATTCCACGACCCGCACGGCGCTCGATTTCATCAGCAAATATCAGCGAGAAGACGGAAAGGTCCCGCACGAAATTTCGCAGAGCGCAAGTCTGGTGCCGTGGTTCAAGGATTATCCCTACGCCTATGTTTCCGCCGATGCGACACCGCTGTTCATCATCGCCATGAATGATTATGCAATCCAGAGTGGAGACGTGGCGTTCGCGCGCGACAAATGGGATAACATCTGGCGCGCCTATCAATTTCTACACTCAACCTATGATGCGCAAGGCTTCGCACAGAACGCGGGCGTCGGTCATGGCTGGATTGAAGGCGGACCGCTGCTGCCAGTCAAGAACGAGTACTACCAGGCTGGACTTGCGGTCGAGGCACTGCGAGCGCTTTCCAATCTAGGTCGTCTCGTCGGCAAGAACGATGTCAGCAAGCAGCTGGCGGCCGAGTTCGAGCATAGCGAACCCGCGCTCGATCGTGCCTTCTGGTCTCCTGAGATGAGGAGTTATGCCTTTGCCTTGAAACCAGACAACCAGCGCGCGGATGAGGCGAGTGTGCTGACGACTGTTCCCATGTGGTTTGGTTTGTCCGACCCAAACCACGCGGACCAGACCATCACGCAACTTTCGGCGGAAGATCACCAGACTGACTGGGGAATGCGGATCATCTCCCAGCACTCAAAAGTCTATGACGGGTCTGGCTATCACTTTGGCTCGGTCTGGCCGCTATTCACTGGATGGGCTTCCGTGGCCGAATACCGCTACCATCGCGCCTTTCCCGCCTATTCCAATCTGCGGGCCAATGCCCTGCTCGGCGCCGACGGAGCGCTCGGCCATTTCACGGAAGTTCTCTCAGGCGACTACTACCAGTCGTTCGCAACCAGTTCGCCTCATCAGATCTGGTCTGCGGCTATGGTTATCAGCCCGATCCTGCGCGGCATGTTTGGTCTTCAGACCGATGCGGAAAAACATCAAATCACGCTTGCTCCGCACGTCCCATCGGACTGGATGTCGTTCGCGATTCGCAATGTCCGCACCGCGGGAGTCGGTGTGGACTTTCAATATCGCAAGACCGCAGACAGTCTGGAGCTCGAGACCAAACGAACCGGGACGGGCGATTGCTGGGTCGAATTTTCTCCCGCTTTCAGCCTGCGCACACAGGTGGTCAGCGTCCAGATGAACGGACGGCCTTTGCCGTTCAAGCTGCAGCCGAACAACAATGATCAGCATTTGTCCCTGCGATTTCCGGTTACTGGCGGACCGAATAATCTGGTGATTCGCGTAAAAAACGATTTTGGTTTGGCGGTCTCGAACGATCTTCCGGCTCTGGGAAGTGCAAGTCGGGGACTCCGCGTCCTCTCCGAATCCTGGGACGCGTCGAAGACCCAGTTGACTGTGGAAGTCTCAGGACGCGCAGAAAGCCGCTACGAGTTGGGCGTCTGGAATCCCAGCCAGATCTCCTCCGTGGAAGGCGCGGGCCTTACCAAGTTCGGAAAGCTGGAAATCCAGATGCCCCAAGGTGCAACCGACTCCTACTTGCAGCAGAAACTCGTGATTCACTTCGCGCGGCCCTGATCGAATTCGCGCTCCTGATTGGACAGGCCGAGCCAGAAAAGGTTTACACTCAGGAAAATCGCAACTCTCGTTCGGGTTCTTCCGGGTGAGCGACGGAACGAATCAATTGCATTCCCTGTGGTTGCGACATTTCGAATTAGCCTTCGAGGAGTCATCCTTATGCAACGTAAGTCCTCTTGGATTCTGGTATGCGCCTTCCTATATCTGTCGCTACTTGCCGCGTCTGCACAGACCGCGAACAAGCCCGTAGACGCGGAAGGCCATCAATGGTGGCAGCATGCAGTGTTTTATGAGATTTATCCCCGCAGCTTTGCCGACGGCAACAATGACGGAGTCGGCGACCTCAAGGGCATTACGTCGAAGCTCGGTTACTTGAAGGATCTGGGCGTCGACGCGATCTGGATCTCGCCTTGCTTTCCGTCACCACAAGTGGACTTCGGCTACGACGTCTCCGACTACGAAAATATCGATCCCATGTACGGAACGCTGGCGGACTTCGACACGATGGCGAGCGAGGCGAAGAAGCACGGCATTCGCATCATTCTCGACTTCGTCGTGAACCATAGCTCGGATCAGCACAAATGGTTCCTGGATTCGAAGTCGTCTCGAACCTCGGAACATCGCGATTGGTACATCTGGCGCGACGGGAAAGGCCCAGGACAACCGCCGAACAATTGGACGTCCACCTTTGGCGGATCGGCGTGGAAGTTTGATCCCACGACGAACCAGTATTACTACCACTTCTTTTACGCCGAGCAGCCCGACCTGAACTGGCGCAACCCGGCGGTGAAGGATGCGATGTTTGATGTGACGCGCTGGTGGTACAAGCATGGGGTCTCCGGGTTCCGTCTGGATGCAGTAGACACGTTGTTCGAAGATCCCAACCTGCACGACAACCCCGTTCGGCCCGGCAAGAATGCCTTCGGCGATCCATTCGAAGAGAATAAATACAACACCAAGCTGCCCGAAGTACATGAGGCGCTGCGCGGATTGCGCAAAGTGACTGACGAAAACAACGGAGTGCTCATCGGAGAGACCTGGACCGCTGACATCGCGGAGCTGAATCTCTACTACGGCAAGGGCAACGACGAGTTGCAGATGCCCATGGATTTTCTTTTCACCACGGTCAACAAGCTCTCACCCGCAGACTTCCGGAAGCAGATTGCCGCGGTCGATTCCGCCTCTGGATGGCCAACGTTCGTCATCAGCAACCACGACATCATCCGCTCCTATGACCGCTATGGCGATGGCCAGCACAACGATCAGATTGCGAAGTTAATGGCCGGGCTGTATCTGACTCTCCGCGGTACGCCAATCATGTACTACGGCGAGGAGATTGGGATGAAGACAACGCCGCCGACTCGCAAGGAGGATGTCAAGGATCCCATCGGGCGAACCGGTTGGCCTAAGGAAAAGGGACGGGACGGCGAACGTACACCGATGCAATGGGATGAGAGCGACAATGCGGGTTTTTCTACAGTTGCGCCTTGGCTTCCTGTTCCTCCGACTGCGAAGACCCATAATGTCGCCGACGAGTCTAAAGATCCGGAGTCGGTGCTCGCGTTCTACAAGAGAGTGCTCAAGCTGCGCCACACGAATAGGGCCCTTTTGGACGGGAGCTATGTTCCGCTCAATGAGAACGATCAGAACGTACTCTCCTACTTGCGCGCATACAAAGATCAGGCAGTTCTGGTGGCGCTGAACATGTCAGGCACGGAGCAGAAGGTGAACTTTGAAATGAGCAAGAATGGGTTCTCCTCGGCGAAGCCTCTGGCAGTGACCGGAAAGTCTTCGGCGAAGGGAGACGTGGTGACGCTCGAACCTTACGGAGTGTTTATCGGCCAGCTTGCGAAGTAAAGCAAATGCGCCGCTGGTCGCGGATTGTGCAGGCTTCCGGAACCGCGAGCAACTCACCAGGCTCTCGCAAGCGGGTATAGAATACGCGAGAGGATGCACGAACTGTCGATTGCGATGGGCATTGTGGACGCTGCGTTGGACGAATCGCGGCGTCGCGGCGTGCAGGTCAGCGCGGTGCATCTCAGGCTGGGCGCGCTTTCCGGCGTGGTCAAAGATGCGCTGATGTTCTCCTACGAAGTCGCATGCCAGGACACGCCTCTGCAGGGATCGCAACTGATCGTGGAGGATGTTCCTGCGATTGTGTTTTGCCCGCAGTGCCAGCAGGAGCGGGAGTTGCAGTCGGTGCAGTTGTTTGCTTGTCCGGAGTGCGGCGCGCCGACGATGGACGTGCGTCGAGGCAAGGAACTCGAAGTATTTGCGCTCGAAGTGCAAGAAGAAGAGGTTCAGGAATGAGCGAGCCACGTCTGGTTGAAGTGCGCAGGAATGTGTTGAAGCAGAACGACGTGAACGCGCACGCTTTGCGCGAGCAATTCCGCGCCGCGGGAGTGTTCGTCGTGAGCCTGGTTTCGAGTCCGGGCTCAGGCAAAACGACTTTTCTGGAGAAGACGCTGACGCAGCTGCAGCCTCGCTATCGAGTCGCCGCGCTGGTCGGAGACTTGGCGACCGAGAACGATGCGGTACGACTGGCGCGCAGCAAAGCTCCGGTGAAGCAGATCACGACCGGGACGCTTTGCCATCTGGAAGCGGCGATGGTGCAGAATGCGCTGCAGGAGTGGGATCTGCATCAACTGGATTTCCTGTTTATCGAGAACGTGGGGAACCTGGTTTGTCCATCCTCTTATGATCTGGGCGAGAATCTTCGTCTGGTGTTGATGTCAGTGACCGAGGGAGAAGACAAGCCGCTGAAGTATCCGACAATCTTTAACAGCGCAGACGTCGCTGTCGTTACTAAGAACGAGCTCGCGGATGTGGTGGAGTTTGACTGGGAGGCTGCGCGCAAGAGCATCCAGTCCGTACGTCCGGGAATGCAGATTTTTCGTCTCTCGGCGAAAACCGGCGCGGGCATGGAAGAGTACTTGGATTTTCTTGCGCAGCAGTTGGCGGAGCAGAGAGCCGTCGCGCACATCTAATTAGAATCGCAAGCAGTCCTTGACCTGTGGAAATCAGCTGAAAAAATAGGGTTGCGCGAGGCCAAGTTCACGCCTTTCAGGCCAGTTCCGGTTCGGGAAAAATTTGAATTAGCGAGGTACCCCCCCTTCCTCACCCCTCTGAACACCTTGCTGGGCGCGGCTTTTGCAAAAATGCGTTGCAAAATCTTGAACCGCTAGGACTTAGAGGTCAAAATCTTGAGAACAAAGGGGTTAGAGCCTTCTTCGCGGTTTCTTCCTACACTGCCTCCGCCTTGACGATGATCTACTCTTTGAATTTCGGGGTCAAGGTCAGATGTCACATAAAGTTGGATCTGGCGCGCTCAATAGGCGCGGTCCAGGATCATTTTTCGATGCCTTTCAGCTGTGCCTACGGAGTCTGTGTCATAGCTTTTCTGTCGCCCCTCCGGGGCTTGCTGATTTCCCACCCGCCGATTACCCACGGCTTGCGCCGTGGGCTGCATTCTTTCGCCGCTTCGCGGCTGGTACTGTGTCGTGTCTTCCACTTTTCCAGACGCGATGGAGCTACGACACAGCCTCCTTTCGGGACGATGTCAGAGATTCATGCCAGCGGTAACGTCCAGAAGCGAACAGTGATTTACAAAAGTGGACAGCCGACCGTTTGAGGGATGCATGGCCTGCGGCTATTTCAACGCTGGGGGCATGGTTGAGAGATTCGCAGCAGCCAGACTTTGGCAGGTGATTTGCGTATTGTTTTAGCCCGAGAACAATTCACGGAGGCTTGTCATGGCGCATTTTGAACGGATTCGCGATGTGATTTCCGGGCCGTTTAGTCCCGAGGTTATCCGGCAACGCACGACGGCGGGATGGCAATTGGTGTCGCTCGAATGGCGGCGCGAACTCCCGGAGTCGGAAACCCCGACCAAAGGCGCATTTGACGAGGATATCCCCTATGGACTGCGCATCTCGGACGATTGCCAGCGCCTGGAGGTCGACCCCGCCGAGAACAGGGTGCTCATGCTGATGATGGAGTTGCTGGTGCAGGACTTCCCTTATTCAAGCATTGTGAGCGACCTGAATGAAAAGGGCTTTCGGATGCGTGACGGCAGGCCATGGAACCGCGTGGCGCTCTTCAATATGACGCCGCGCCTCATCGAAGTGGGCCCGCGCCTGTTCTCAACCGAGGAGTGGAGGAGGCTGCGACAGAGGTTTTCGCGGCCAAAAGAGCAAGAGGTTTCCTAAGTAGCGTCCGTCCTTTACGTTGAGCGCCAGTGCGGTGCAATATGCACTCTAGCGGCATGTGCAGCCGGTAAGAGTTGTGCGGTATGCGGTCGGCGACGAGGTTGCTTTCGATTGGGCGGATGAGTCCGCATAAGGGGACGCCAATGCAGATCCTGTTGCGTGACTTTCGATACGCCTTGCGGCAGTTGCGAAGGTCGCCTGCCTTTACGCTAACGGTTGTCCTGACGCTCGCGCTCGGAATGGGCGTGAATACCTCGATCTTTACGGTGTTCAACCAGGTCCTACTGCGGACCATGCCGGTGCGGGCGCCGAGCGAACTGGTGCTGCTGCAAGAACAATCTCGTTTCGAGACTGGAACGCTGAACACCAATGGCGGCGATCCGGAGATGTATTTTGCCTACCCCGCGTTTCAAACCTTGCGAGACGGCAACAGCGTGCTGGAGGGCCTCTCGGCATCAGCCGTTATGGCTGCCAATCTCGTCACCGCCAAAGATGCCGATAAAGTGAAGATGCAATTGGTAAGCGGCAACTATTTCGCTCTGCTCGGAGTGCGGCCTGTGCTCGGGCGCTTGCTGATCCCTGCGGATGACGTTTATCACGAGGGCAGACCGGTTGCCGTGTTGAGCGAGAATTATTGGCGCGCGCATTTTGGCGGCGATCCTTCGATTCTCAATCAGGCAATCCAGATCAATGGTGCGGGTTTCACGATTGTGGGCATTGTTCGCCATGATGGGTTGATGGACGACTCGCCTTCGGCGATCTTTCTTCCGGTTGCGATGGAAGGGGCGGTAACTCCAGGGAAGGGGGATGTTCTCAGCGACGGTCTCAATCGCTGGCTCAATTTGATTGGCCGCGTGTCGCCGGGCGTAACTCGAGCCCAGGCGGAAGCACAGCTGAATACGCTGTGGTGGAATTGGCGGCGCGATGTCCTGAAGATTCGAGAGCACAATATCCCCGACCGGAAAAGCTGGATGGAGACCCATCTCTCGGTGAGCGAAGGTGGACGCGGCATGCCGCTGCTCGAAGGCTCGCTGGGTCAGCCGATTAAAGTCCTGGAAACAATGGCTCTCGTCGTTCTTCTTATTGCCTGCGGCAATGTGACGAACCTGCTCCTTGCCAAAGCCGTCCGCAAACATTCCGAACTTGCCGTGCGTGGAGCGCTCGGCGCAAGCCGACGGCAAATCTTTCAGCAAGTGCTCGCGGAAGGTCTGCTCCTGGGCTTAATGGGAGCCGCTTCTGGGCTTCTTCTGGGATGGGTCAGTCTTAGGCTCTTGCTGAGGATGGTGCCGGGTACGAACACTCTACGCGAAGTTCTGGCGGCACCAATGAATTGGCCGGTCATCGCCATGTGCACGGCACTAGGCGTGCTTACCAGTCTGATCTTCAGCGTCGCTCCGGCTGTCCTGAGTACTCGTACGGATCTACTCGACGGGCTACGCAGCGAGAGCCGCACCATCATTGGCGGAAGTGGAAGACTGCGGAACGTCCTGGTTGCGGGCGAGATTGCTCTCAGTCTCGTGCTTCTCACAAGTGCCACGGTTTTCAGTTGGAGCTTGTACCAGCTACGGAACACGAAGCTCGGCTACGCCACGGACCAGATGCTCACGTTTCGCGTGGACGCGTCACCGGGCAAGTCAGGGGCACAAGTAAGGAACGAGTACGCGAGCATCGTGGAAAGCATTCGGCGGCAGCCCGCAGTTTACAGTGTGGCGTATGCAGCCGAAGGTCTAATCGATGGCGATGAGATGGGAGACAGCATCACCCTGGCGGGTTACGGCGGCAGAGAAGACGATCCGAATCCAGACCAGAACTGGGTAACGTCCGGCTTCTTCTCCACGATAAAAGTCCCACTGCTGGCGGGACGGGAATTTTCAGAACAAGATTCAGCGACGTCGCAAAAGGTCGCCATCGTCGACGAAGCTTTTGTTCAACACTACTACGGTGGGGACGTCGAAAAGGCGCTGCATGGGGTGTTTGTTTTCGGTGGGCGCAGTCGAGGAAAGCCGGAGATCCAGATTGTGGGCGTCATTCCCACCATTCGCGCAACCAGTGTCACCAGCGCGCCGGGGGTGCCGTTCCTTTATCTGCCCTACGAACAGAGCTACAGCCCGGACGATTCCGACCGGCGTAACCATCCAGCGAGCTTCTACATCAGCACGAACAACGATCCTGTGCAGTTGGTGAGTGCAATTCGCTCCCTGGTCCGTGGCATCGATCGCAATCTTCCGATCACCGGACTAGGAACCATGGAGGAGAACATCCATGGGACGATTTTCGAAAAGCAAATGGTCAGTACGCTGTCGATTGTGATGGGGGGATTGGCGCTGGTTCTGGCGGCCATTGGTCTTTGATAGCCTGCTCGCGTTTGTGGTGACGCAGCGCACGCATGAGATCGGAATCCGAATGGCGCTGGGAGCGCACCGTTACCATGTTTTTGGGCTGGTCGCGAAACGAGTGGGCTGGCTTCTCCTCGCGGGATTGGGTGCGGGTTCGCTAGCGGGGTGGGTGGGGTTGCGGATTTTAGCGAGTCGCGACGCTAGCTTGGCGCACCCACCAGTCTGGCTGTTTGGCGTCACGGGGATAGTATTGATGGGGCTGATGCTTTTGGCTGCCGCGCTTCCTGCGCGTCGGGCCGCTTCGATTGATCCGATGCGGGCGCTGCGGTCGGAGTGAGAATTCGGGCCGGGGCGCGCGGGCGAGAGGCCCCTTCGACAAGCTCAGGGCAGGCTCCCGAGCAGCCGGCAGGATGCCGGCGCCACGCGAACCTAAAAGCCGTATCTGGCGACTACCTTCTTTTCCTTTTTGCTAATGACTGCAATTGCGGCGTGTTCGGCGGGCAGGGAGAATGCTAGCGACACGCCGCTGGATTGGTCGCGGAGGTTGATCGTGGCGTCGTTGGCGGAGTCGGAGACCAGGACATAGAGCACAGAGTCTGCCAGCGCCGTGGGGAATACGAGGACGCCGGGCGGGAGAGGAGACTGCAGAGTGAACATTGGCATGATGTTCAGGCGGGTAGCGACGTAGGCATAGAGGTCGTCGGTTGAGTGCAGATCTTCGGAGAGTTCGACCGGATAGGACGTCCAGAAGATACGTCCTTTGCCGTGAGGGACTTCTTTGAAAGTGGCGCCATCTTCAAAGCGGAGGGAATCCAGCCAGTTTTGATCCTGCTGCTCGAATGAGAGAGGAAGCGATCGCTCGCCTAGACGAATCGTGGCGTCGTGATAAGTTAGCGGTTCGACGTGGGATTGAAGTCCTAGTTCGACAGCTCTGTGGACGCTCTGCCAGTGCTCGTCGCGATCGACCGGACCGGTGATGAGAAGATTGCCTCCCGCGTCAACGTACTGCAACAGAGCGCGCCATGCGGTTTCGCTCAGCGCTTGCGGAGAAGGAAGGATGGCGAGCTTCGGGGAGCCTAACTTCTCGATCTGATTTTCAGCAATTATGTAAGGTGGCAGGTGGACGTCGTAGGCGAGGGCGCGCACAGCACGCTGTTGCGCTGCCAACTGGAAGTCCGCGAGCGCTGAGTACTGTGCGGCCTGCGAAGTAATGATTGCGATCGACGGCTGCTGGGGATCGCGAAGATGCTCCTGCAGGGACGCAGCGAATTGGGCGAAAGCCCGTAGGACTGAGGCTTCCGGTTTCTCGGTGTAGTCGGGGCGAACTGCGCCGATGGGCGTTTCGTTGCTCTCGGTCATGTAGGAGTTCGTGTTCCAGAGCCATTCGATTGCGCCGGAACCCTGAATGAAAGATGTGGCAATTTTTCGTTCGAGGAGAGCGGCCTCGCTCTCGGGTGTGCGCCTTGCGATTTCGTCGATATTCAACTCACGTTGCAGACCGGTTTCCTGGATCAGCATGGCTTCTCCGGGTTGCTTGGCGGCGAGCGAGTCCCAGAGGATGTAATCGTTTTGCCACCAGGAGTGATTGGTGGTGAAGTCGACGGACTGGCCCCAGAAGGCCGGGGACAGGCGATCTTGAATACCGCCCTCGTCCTGGCCGACGGTTACGAGTTGTTGGGAGCCGGCGGCGCGGATTGTGTCGTGCATGGTGCGCGCCCATTTGGCGAATGATTCTTGCGCGAAGAGGAAATAGTCGTGGAGCCGGAGCGAGGTGGTTCCGGTGTACATGCCGCGGGGAACGAACTCATCTTCGGTGGGAAGAGCGATCATTCCTGAAACAGAATCGGGCGGCACATTCCATAGCGCGGCGAGTTGGGCGCGATCGGGATAGCGTTCGCTCAACCAATGATTCCAGCTTGCGAGTTCAATGGGGTCGCCGTTGGGGCGCGTCTTCCAGAGATGCTGAGAGAAACTGGGCTCGTTGATGAGATCCCATGCGAGAAAAGGCACGTCGTGAAAGCGCGCGACGACGGACGAAATCAGAGTCTGCTGTCGGCGAACGGCCGCGGGATCGAGGAAGGCGTTGGTGCCTCCGAGAACGTCGGGCAGGAAGGCGAAGAAATTGAACTGCACCGGCAGGCCGTGCTTGCGGGCGGTCATGAGATACGCTTCAAGCGTGCGCAGCGTGCGCTCATAGGGCTGACCGTTTTCGTCGCAGAATTTATCCCATCCGGTCCACCAGCCGGTGCGGATCATGTTCAGTCCGGCGTCGTGAATCTGCGCCAGATCCTGATTCCACACGTACACGTTGGGATGCTCGAAATAGAGGCGCTGCACTTCGCTGGACATGTAGGTGGTGCCCACTACGGCCAGGGGACGGCCATCGAGTTCGAAATAGTCGTGGTTGACGGCGAGACGCGAACCGGAGCGGAGATAGGATTCGTCGCGGATCCAGAAGCCCGAATGGTAGATCGCACGGACGCGGTCGCCTTCCAGTAACTGTGCCTCGATGACGTAGAGTCCCTTGCCCTCGGGGGCGGGCAGGATGAGCGGCGCGTCGGGAGGGACCGTTGCGGTCACGGTCGAGCGATTCGCGGGCTGCGACTCGGGGAAGGAAGTGATCTTCAGGGAGACGGGTGTCTTGGGTGGCACGGCTGCGTGCCATTGCACTTGCAGTTCTACGGGCTCGCCGGGGAGGTAGAGCGGCAACGCCGGGCGCACCGTGAATTCTTCAGCGCCCTGCAATGCCCGCTGCGCAAGGGACTGCAGGACGCTGGCGTTGTCGAAGAACTCGCTAGAGAGTTCCGCATTTACGAAAATCCAGCGCCCGCCGTCGAAACCGTTTCGGTAGTGATCGACCTGGAGGACGGGCGCCGACAACTTGCGGCCGTTTTTGATGCCCCAGGCGAAAGAGTCGAGGCGCGCGTCGATGGAGCCGGCGGCGCCGCCGCGGTGGTAGAGATCCACCGCGCTCAACCGGATTACGGGACTGAAGGCTCGCTTCCACTGGAAGGCGGGAAGCTGCAGAGTGAGCTCGGGATTCGGCTGGAACTGCAGTCCGCCGGAGCCGGGAGTGTCCTGATATTGGTCGATCATGAGGGGACGGATGAAGCGGACGCTGTAGTCACGAAGATGCCAGCCTTTGGGATCACGGTAGGCAGTGCGAGTGAAGGGCATTCCGCCGAGAACCAGAAGATTGCCTCCCCGGTCGAGAAACTGCTTGATGGCAAACCATGGCCGCTCAGGGAAAGCTGAGCCGTAGGGAAGAATCAGAAGGCGGGTTGCGGGCGCAGCCAGGGCGTCAGGAAGGTGGTCCGCGCCAGCTAACTGAGCGCCTGGGAAAATTGCGGCCAGTTGCTGTGGGGAGGGGGAGGCCGAGTTGGCCGTCGGAAAGCCTGATTCGCTGAACACAAGCACGGATGACATGCCGGCTTGGGCAAGGAGTGCGGCTTGGCTGACCAGAAAAAACAGGGCGGCGACTGCGAAGATGACAGGATTGCGCATGAGTGTGGCCTGATGTGGAGATCGCGACCGGTGGAGACAGTGCAGTCTCCGGCAAGGGCGGTCGATTGTCAAGCTAGAGAAACGATTTTGTAGAGTGCGGATCCGATCTGGCGGGAAGAAAAATGCGTAAAACCGCACTCTGACGATGCTATGATGGCGCGGTCCCAGATTAACTTTGGAAGGTGGATACTGCACTCATGGCGATCGCGTCCCCCAACACTTCTACTGCTACTACAGCCACGGCGCCGGGCGCGGGGCAAAGCTATGGCGCTCCGCTGGCTACGGTGACCACGCTTTTCTTCATGTGGGGATTTCTTACCTGCCTGAACGACATTCTGGTTCCACACCTGAAATCGATTTTTGACCTGAGTTACGCTCAGGTCATGCTGATTCAGTTTGCGTTTTTTGGAGCCTACTTCATTTTCTCCATCCCTTCGGCCAAGATTATTGACTGGATCGGCTACCAGCGGTCGATGGTGGTTGGTCTGCTCACCATGGGGCTAGGTGCGTTTCTGTTCGTTCCGGCAGCCAGTGTTCCGTCGTTTCCATTATTTCTGGGCGCGTTGATCGTTCTTGCCGCAGGGATCACGTGCCTGCAAGTGGCGGCGAATCCGTACGTAACGGTCCTGGGAAAGCCGGAGACGGCTTCGAGCCGGCTGAATCTGACGCAGGCGTTTAACTCACTGGGAACGTTTTTGGCGCCGTTCTTCGGCGGGCTGCTGATTCTGAGCGCGGCCCCTAAGACCATGACTGACATTCGAGCGATGGCCCCCGACGTCCTGCAGGCTTACCGCTTGCATGAAGCCGCGACCGTCAAGACGCCGTATGTGGGCCTGGGCATTGCCTTGGTAGTGCTGGCGGTCGCGATTGGCAGTTTCCGGTTGCCGACGATCGCGCATGCTCAGCACAAGGTCGGGGAGAAGGTGAATGACTCGATCTGGAAGCATCCGAATTTGATCTTTGGCGCGATCGCCATCTTCGTCTATGTAGGCGGCGAGGTTTCCATCGGAAGCTTTCTGGTGAACTACTTCGGGCAGCCTGAGATTGGCGGTCTGACGGAAAAAGTTGCGGCCAGCTTTGTCGCTTTCTACTGGGGCGGCGCGATGGTCGGCCGCTTCATCGGCTCGGCAATTTTGCAGAAGGTAAGTACGCGAGGGCTGCTTGGCATTTGCGCGGTATGCGCTGCGGCCCTGGTCGCGATCTCGATGCTCAGCACGGGACACTTTGCCATGTATAGCATCATCCTGGTCGGTTTCTTTAATTCGATCATGTTCCCCAGCATCTTCACGCTCGGCGTGGCCGAACTGGGACCGCTCACGGGGGACGGTTCCGGAATCATGATCATGGCGATCGTGGGCGGAGCCATTATCCCGGTAGCGCAAGGTGCGATTGCCGATCGTATTGGCATTCATCATGCGTTCTTTCTGCCGGTCATCTGTTACCTGTACATTCTGTACTTTGCCTTGAGCGGATCGAAGCCGAACAGCCAACGTTACGCGAAGGCCTAGCGGGCGCCCTAAAGGGCGGAAACAATGGGCATCCCAAAACCCAGGGGTGCGTCGAATCACTGACGAGCTTTGGCATTTGGTGAGATAATTCGCGCGGAAGTTTTTGGAAGTATTGAACTAAAACGATTTAACAGATCATGGGGCAAATTAAGACACCTGGCCAAAAACCAGCCGTGATTACGCTGAAGGCCGTGGCGCAACATATAGGACTTACTCCAGGCACGGTATCCGCGGTTCTGAACGATTCGCCGTCGGCGCGTTCCATTCCGCAAGAGACCAAGAACCGAATCCATGCGGCCGCCAAGGAACTCAACTACCGGCCCAATTTTTTCGCCCGCACTCTGCGCAACAAGCGCACCTACACCATCGGAGTGATTGCGGAAGAGATTGGCGACTCCTACAGCTCGCCGATCATCAGCGGCATTGAGCAGTATTTGAGGCAGCGCGATTATTTCTTTCTGACGGTGGTTCACCGGCACGATCCCGTGTTGCTGAGTCGATATTCTCAAATGCTGTCGGAGCGGGGAGTCGAGGGGATCATCACGGTGGACACGACGGTACAGGAGGCGCCGCTTCTGCCTACGATTGCCATTGCCGGTCATAAGAAGTTGAAGGGCGTCACTAACATTGTCCTCGATCACGGACGCGCGGCCGTTCTGGCTCTGAACCACTTGAAGGATCTATCCCACGAACGCATCGCTTTCATGAAGGGAAATCCCCTGAGCTCGGATGCGAAGGACCGATGGGACGCGATCTGCGAGGTGGCCGCACAGATTGGGATGAAGATTGATCCGGAGTTGACCGTACAGATCGACACGGATGATCCGACGCCCATGCTGGGTTATCCGTTTGCCAAGCAACTGCTGGCGCGCGGCAAGCCGTTTACAGCGGTGTTTGCCTACAACGACATGTCGGCGATCGGCGCGATTCGAGCTCTGCAGGAACAGGGACTCCGCGTTCCCCAGGATGTCTCGGTGATGGGGTTCGATGACATTCCGGGTGCTGCATTTTATACCCCGAGTTTGACTACGGTGCGACAGCCGTTAAACCGAATGGGAGAGGTGGCGGCGCAAAGCCTGCTGGAACGAATTGAGGGGAAGAAAGATTATCCTTCCGAAATCGCGATCGAGCCGGAACTGGTGGTGCGGGAATCTACGGCGAAGGCGCCCGGCTCCTCCTAGAGTCGCAGTTCCGATATAGTAGCCGCATTGCGTGCCAGCCCATTCATGCCCTCCTCGGACCCACCAATCTCCGCCAAAGCGCTAACGTTCGCTGCCTACGCGTCGTTCGTGCCGATTGGGATCGCTACCGTGCTTCTCGGTCCCATGCTGCCGACGTTGTCCGCGCGCTGGTCGCTGAACTATTCTCAGGCAGGCGCTCTGTTTACGGCCCAGTATCTGGCTTCGACTTTGGCGGTGGCACTTTCGGGCGTGCTGGTTTCTCGTTGGGGATTTCGATTCGCCATCAAGGCTGGCCTTCTGCTCATGAGTGCGGGCGTGGCATTGCTGCTGGCCGGTCCAAGGACGATGGGGATCCTGTGCATCGGGGCGTATGGAGGCGGTCTGGGGCTGGCAGTTCCGGCGGCGAATTTGCTGGTAGCGGAAGTGAATCCTGGCCGGCGAAGCGCCACGCTGAATCTGCTCAACTTCTGCTGGAGTGCGGGTGCGGTGGCGTGCCCGTTTCTGGTGGCGGCGGCGGCGAAGAGCCGTCAGATTCCGCTCTTCCTGGCGGCGGTGGCGGGGTTCGCGCTTCTGGTGGCGATTGGGATCGCAGCCATGCCCGCTTACATTGTCGAACCATCTGCGAAGAAGGGCGCTGGTCAGAACAAGGGTGTGGCCATTCAATGGAAGCACGGCGCCGTGCTTATCCTGGGCGCGCTGTTTTTTCTCTATGTCGGCATCGAGAACGGTTTCGGGGGATGGGTTGCTTCGTATGCGAAGAGCCTGGGAAATCTGACGCCGGCCCTGGCGCTCATGACTCCTTCGTTCTTTTACGCCGCGCTCATGCTGGGGAGATGGCTGGCGCCACTGCTATTGCGAATGACCGACGAAATTCGACTAGTGCAGGCGGGTTTGCTGGTCGCTTGCGCGGGTATGGCGGGCCTGGTTTTGTCGCACGGCCTGCGTGGGGTGGTGGTGAGTGCTGGCGTCGCGGGACTGGGCCTCTCTTACGTTTATCCCATTACGATCTCGCTATTGTCCCGGGAATTTGGGCCAGCGTCGTCGCGGATTGGGTCTTTCATGTTCACGATGTCAAACATCGGAGGCGGGCTGCTTCCCTGGTTGGTCGGCGTTTCGTCGAATCATTTCGGTACCCTCAAGGCAGGACTGGCCGTGCCACTGATCGGATGCGCGGCCATGTATGGTCTATACCTGAGAGAGTGGAAGGCGGCGCCGGCAGAAGCAGGATTCTAGGCCCGGGGCGAAGGTCCGATTGCGACCGGGAGTGAGCCACCCCATTGCCATCCTGGGAAAATAGTTCCCCCTTGTGCAAGCAAACATGGGTTTCCTGGCTTCTGCATCTCGGCCTAAGGATCTGCGGCGCCGGAATCCGATTGAGGTCAGGGTGACTGGCAGCATCCCCGGCTTAGAATCTGAACATCATTCACGATTTCTTTCGTACACCGTACAATAGTGAAACCCCTGCCAACTACGACTCATCAGGTAGTGGCACAGATCGAGGTCCAGAAACCCACGGAGGCTAGCGAACTAGATTGGACGGATACGACGAGGTAGCGGAGGAAAAGGAGCAAGACGTGCGTTTGAGCGAGGTCAGGAACGTCCTGACATTGGAAGAGATTGGAAACCTCGCGGCAGATGGCGGCCAGCCAGCGGAAACGCTGATGAACGTGGTTGCCCTCATCGCCAAGAGGTTTCGGACCGATGTGTGCTCGGCGTACTTGCTGGAACCGGATCGCGCTAATCTTGTGTTGGCTGCCACCGTCGGACTTCGCAAGGAGTGTATCGGTAGCTTGCGGATGGAGGTCCATGAAGGACTGACCGGCCTGGTGGCGGAACTGGTGCGGCCGGTTGTCGTGCAACAGGTGAAAAACCATCCTCGGTTCAAGTACTTTCGGGACGCGGGCGAGGATGCATACCAGTCGTTCCTGGGTGTTCCCTTGATCGATCGGGGTGTGCTGCAGGGTGTTCTCGTGGTGCAAACCATAGAAGCCCGCGTTTTCAGCGAAAACGAGGTTCGCATGCTAACGGAGGCTGCCACCCAAGTCGCTCCGGTAGTGAGTGAAGCTCGGACTCTCGATCGCTTCATCGCTCCGCTGCAGGAGCGGCTGTGGACACTCGCGCGTAATTTGTGGTGGAGTTGGGACCACAACTCTTCCAGCCTGTTTCTCGATCTCGATCCGGCCCGCTGGAGCGAACTCAATCACAATCCGGTTGCGCTGCTGAGCGAACTTCCTCTCGCCAAGCTGGAAACCCGGGCCGCGGAGCTCATGCTGCATAGCCGGGTGAATTACGCGTATCGGCGTATGCTGGAATATCTGGAAGCCGATCGGACTTGGGGTGCGCAGCGCGCCGGCGTGCTGCGACCTCATCCGGTGGCATATTTCTCCGCGGAATTTGGTCTGCACGAGTCCCTACCGGTTTATTCCGGCGGCCTGGGAGTACTGGCGGGAGATCACATCAAAAGCGCGTCGGATCTCGACATTCCGCTGGTGGGGATTGGTTTGTTCTATGGCCAGGGATATTTTCGGCAGCGGCTCGATGTTGGTGGGTGGCAGCGGGAAGAATACCTCAAGACCGACGTCAATCAAATGCCGATGGAGGTGGCGATCGGGCAGGACGGCCGGCCGGTCGTCGTGGAAATCGAGACGCGCAGTGGCCGGATTCGAGCGAAAGTCTGGCGCGTGAAGGTGGGACGCCGCGACCTGTTGCTGCTTGATTCCGACGTGGAGGGGAATGCTCCCGAGGACCGCCAGCTTACGTCCCGCTTGTACGGCGGAGACCTCCGCATCCGCATTCGTCAAGAATTGCTGCTGGGCGTGGGCGGCCTGCGAGCCCTGAAAGCGCTGGGGATTTCTCCAGGGGTTCTTCACCTGAACGAAGGCCACAGCGCGTTTGCGGTCCTGGAAGCGGTTCGCATGAGGATGGAGGAGGAAGGTATCTCCTTTGAGGCAGCGGTGCCGCGAATTTCCCGCGAAGTGGTGTTCACCACGCACACTCCGGTGCCGGCGGGGCACGACCGGTTCGACGCGGGCCTGATCGAGGAGCACATTGGACCGCTTCGCGAAGCGCTGGGCCTCTCCAAGGAAAGCCTGTTGGGACTTGGCCGTGAATATCCCAACAACGCGGACGAACTATTTTGCATGACGGTGCTGGCGCTGCGACTCTCGCGACGCGCCAATGCAGTTTCGGCGCTGCATGCCGAAGTATCGCGCGCGATGTGGACCGGGTTATTCCGTAACAAACTGGAAGACGACGTTCCCATTGGACACATCACCAACGGAGTGCACGTTCCGACGTGGCTGGCCCCGCAAATGTTCCGCCTCTACGATCGCCATCTGGGAACGGACTGGCACCAGCGGGGCAGCGAGGCCAAAATCTGGCTGGGGATCGAGAACGTGGACGATGGCGAGCTTTGGGAAACGCACCTCAATCTGAAGTCACAGTTGATCGAGTTCGTGCGCCGGCGGGCGGTCGCTCAGGCCGAGCGCCGGGGAGAATCGCGGGAGGTCTTGCAGCGCCTGGAACGCGTGCTCAGCCCGGATGCTCTTACCATCGGATTTGCCCGCCGTTTTGCGACCTACAAGAGAGCCAATCTGATCCTGACGGACATTGAGCGGCTGGCTTCCATGGTCAATGACCCGAACCGCCCGGTGCAATTCGTGTTTGCCGGCAAGGCTCATCCGCTGGACGAACCCGGCAAGCGAGTGTTGCAGCAGATTGCCGAGTTGATGCGGGATCCCAAGTTCCGGGACAAGTTTGTGTTTGTGGAGGACTATGACATCAACGTGGGGCGCCACTTTGTGCAGGGCGTCGATGTCTGGCTCAACAATCCTCGCCGGCCGCTGGAGGCTTCTGGCACGAGCGGCCAAAAAGTGGTGCTGAACGGCGGCCTGAATCTCTCCATTCTGGATGGCTGGTGGGCCGAGGCGTTCGATGGCGGAAATGGGTTCTCGATCGGAACCGGCAGAACGCATTCCAATATGAGCGTTCACGATGCCCGCGACGGAGAAGACCTGCTGCGAACACTCCGCGAGGAAGTGATTCCACTGTATTATCAGCGCGACCGCGATGGTCTTCCGCGGGGATGGATCAAGCGCATGAAGCGGACGATCCGTACGCTGGGCTGGCGCTTCAATGCCGATCGCATGGTGATGGATTACACGCTGAAGTGCTACGTTCCCGCAGCGGGGGGAACTTCCAGCGAGATGAGAGCCAATTCGTAACGTCTGCGCCGAGACGCATCAACGCGCGGGCGCAGTGTATGGCGGAGTGCGCAGTTCGCGCTAACCCTTCTGCGTGAGAACTCCCTATCAACCGGGAAGAACACGGAATTTGTCTACTCCAGGTGCTGAATCAGAGGGACGGCAGGAAAGGCAGAATTCCATGTTTGTTCCACGGATTGTAGGACGGTTATGTTTGTTGATTGGGGGGAGTTGTATCGCTGTGCTGCCCTCTGGGGTATTCGCCCAGTCAGCGTCCGCGGATGCTCCCACCGCTTCCGAAAGCCCGCTTTCCATCGATCAAACTTGGCGGAAGGCCAGCGCAAAATATGAGGCTGCGCGCGCGGCGCTTCTTGAGAGCGTTGATCGCAGCAATGCCAAAGGGCCATTCCGCCCCGACTGGGAGTCGCTCCAGAATTACAAAGTTCCCGAGTGGTATAGGGACGCAAAGTTCGGGATCTTCATCCACTGGGGCGTTTATTCCGTTCCTGCCTTTAGCAACGAATGGTACCCGCGGAATATGTATAACCAGGGGTCGGACGAATACAAACACCACATCGCCAAGTATGGCGCGCAGGACAAATTCGGCTATAAGGATTTCATCCCCTTGTTCAAGGCGGAGAAGTTCGACCCTGCAGCGTGGGCCCGCCTCTTCAAGGAGTCAGGCGCGAAGTATGTAGTTCCTGTGTTCGAGCACCACGATGGCTTCGCCATGTATGACTGCGGAGTTTCGGACTGGACCGCTACGAAAATGGGGCCGCATCGGGATTTGGGGGGGGACCTGGCGAAAGCAGTCCGGGCCGAGGGGTTGCACCTGGGAGCGTCGTCGCATCGCGTCGAGCACAACTTCTTTCTGGGAGTCGGGCGCAGCATTCCATCCGACATCAACGACCCGAAGTACGCGGATTTTTATGGGCCTGCGCACCGGTAGGTCGAAGCCAAAAAAGGCACGCCGCTTTCCAACGATTTCACCTATGTCTCCAAGGCCTGGACTGACGATTGGCTCGCCCGGTCGGCTGAAATCGTCGAAAAGTACCACCCGGAGATCATGTATTTCGACTGGTGGATCGGCCAACCGTCCGTTCGCGAGAACCTCACTCGCTTTGCATCGTTCTATTACAACGAGTCTTTGAAGCGTGGCGGGCCGGTAGGGGTGATCAACTACAAGGATTATGCAATGCACGAACCGGCTGCGGTGCTTGACATAGAACGTGGCCAGCTCTCGGGAATTCGGCCGCTCTACTGGCAGACCGATACTTCCATTAGCAACAAGTCCTGGGGTTACGTTGAGAACGATACGTTCAAGTCGCCGCAGTTTGTGGTTCACCAGTTGATCGACATCGTCAGCAAGAATGGCAATCTTCTGTTGAACATCGGTCCGCGTTCCGATGGCACCATCCCCGAAGAAGTGCAGGAGGTGCTGCGGGATGTGGGCGCGTGGCTCAAGACCAATGGCGATGCAACTATGGCACTCGATCCTGGAAAATATACGGCGAAGGCCCCACTCAGGTGACCGAAGGCTCCTTTCACGATACCGATACCCAGGCGTATACCGCGGAAGATTTCCGTTTCACGCAGAAAGGCGACACGCTCTATGCGATCGAGACGGAGTGGCCGTCCAATCGCGAGGCGGTGATCCATTCGCTGGGCCGGACGGTCTTAGGGGATCGAGCGAAGATCGGATCCGTTGTCTTGCTCGGTTCGGATTCGAAGCTTGCGTTTGACCAGCGAGAGGACGGACTGCACATTCAACTGCCGGAGCAAAGCCCAGGGAAGTATGCGTATTCGTTTCGTGTCCTGCTTAACTGAGGCTGCAGAAAGTGCACGCGTCCGCGCGCTTGACGTCCGACTCCAAATCATCGATTTCGATGCCATCAGCCTCGGAGATTGCGGTACCGGGCGCGACACATTCGATGAGGGTTCTCTAGACCTGGAGCACATCGCCTTCGCTGGCAACCATCTCGTACAACACAGGATTGACGAAGAATCCGATGAAGAGGCGGGAGATGAGGCCGGCCACGATGACGATGGCAAACGGTCTTTGCGTATCCGATCCGATGCCAGTGGAAAGAGCGGCGGGCAGCAATCCTAGGCAGGCGACAAGAGCAGTCATCATGATGGGACGGAGCCGAAGCAGCGAAGCTTCCCGAATGGCCGCGCGAATTTCCATTCCCTCCAGGCGTAACTTGTTAATGTAAGAAACGAGGATGACCGCAGTCTCCACTGAAACCCCAAGCAACGCCAGAAGACCCAGGACTGAGGAAACGCTGAAGGGAGTGTGGGTGAGCTTCAGCGCAACCAGCGCTCCCACCGGTTCCGTCATAATTACGCCCAGGGCAATGGTGACGGGGAATTTGAAATTTCCGTAAAGCGCGAACAAGATCATGAAAATCAGGACCACTGCAAGTGGGCCAATGAAGTACATCTGCGATTTGGCCTCAAGAAACTGGCTGTATTCGCCGCCCCATTCCATGCGGTAGCCCTGCGGCAGGGTCACGACCTTTTTGACAGCGGCCTGGCCATCTCGTACCGCCCTCTCCAAATCACGCCCCTCGACACTGTATTGCACGCCGATGTAGCGAGAGTTATTTTCGCGATAGATAAAGGACGCACCGTTTCCCTGAGTAATCTTGGCAAGTTGGCTGAGCGGGATCTGCTGACCGTCGGGTGTGCCGACCAAAAGATTTCCGATCTCATGAGCGCTGCTGCGGAACTGGGGTTGCATGCGTACCACAAGATCGAACAGCTTCTCTCCTTGAATGACCTGGGTGACCGCCTGTCCACCGACTGCGGCTGAAATTACAGCTTCTACGTCTGCAACATTGATCCCATACCGTGCGATCTTGTCGCGATCGACATCGACAAGCAGGCTGGGCTGGCCGAGTTCGCGCACAACCGTGAGCTCGGTGAACCCGGGCACATTGGAGAGTGTGTTCTTGATCTGGATCGCTTTGTCCTGCAACACGTTCAGGTCTTCCCCGTAGATTTTGACCGCCAAAGAACTCTTGAGGCCGGTCAGGGCTTCGTCTACGGCATCCTCCGCCGGCTGGGTATAGTTGAAAATAATACCGGGAAAGGCAGTGAGCTTCTTGTTGATCGCTTCGATGAGCTGTTTTTTCTCGCTGATCTCGCCGGTCCAGGACTTGTCTTTGTATGGCCTCAGGCCGACGTAAAATTCGCAGTTAAAAAAGCCCGTGGGATCGGTGCCGTCGTCGGGGCGTCCTAGCTCTGAACCCACCACAGTGACCTGCGGATAAGACATCAGAATGTCGCGAATTTGTGGAGCAATGCTGCTGGCCTCTTCGAAAGAGATGGTGTAGGGCATGGTGGCCCGCACCCAAAGCGCGCCTTCATCGAGGTGAGGCATGAACTCGCCGCCAATGAAGGGCACGAGCAGCAAGGTCGCCCCGAAGATCAGAGCCGCAATTGCCATGGTGGTCTTGGGCCGATCCAGGACCCAATCCAACTGGACGGCGTATTTCCGCTTCATCCATTCGAATGCGCGATTCGGCTTCTCGTGGACGCCCTTCTTAAACCAATAGGAGGCGAGCACGGGGATCAGTGTGAGTGTCAAGATGAGCGCACCGACCAGCGCAAAGGACATGGTCTCAGCCATGGGATGGAACAGTTTCCCCGAGGGCCCGCTGAGCGCATAAATCGGCAGATAACCGGCGAGGATGACGGCCACCGAATAGAAGATCGGCCGGTCCACATCTTTTGCAGCCGCGAGAATGACTTCGTTCAAGTTGTACTGCTGTCCCTCCCGTAACGCCAATTCGCGGTAAATGTTTTCAATCATCACCACCGTGCCGTCGATGACAATGCCGAAATCGATAGCGCCGATGGAGAGCAAATTCGCGGCAACGTCGTGCGCGTGCAGCACGATGAAGGCAAATAAAAGCGAGAGGGGGATGGTCAGGGCAACAATGACGGCGGCGCGGAAGCTGACCAGGAAGAAGATCAGCACGATCAGAACCAGCACCATGCCGCGAAGCAGATTCGCTTCCACCGTGTCGGTGGTCAGGTCTACCAATTCGCTGCGGTCGTAGTAAGGATGAATTTTGACGTCAGGCGGCAGGATCTGGTGGTTCAGTTCTTCGGTTTTGGCTTCCACTCCCTTGAGGACGTTCTGCGTCTGTTCCCCACGCAGCATGAGGATGACGCCCTCGACGGCATCGTCATTCTTTTGGAATCCGAATTCGCCGAGCCTGGGGGCATGCCCGATGGTTACATCCGCGACATCTCGCACTCGGATGGGCACGCCCTTGTTCGCGCCCACTACGATGTTTCCAATGTCATCGGTGTTCCGTACCAGCCCGATCCCGCGAACGTAATAAAACTGCCCGCCCTGCGAATAAAAACCGCCACCGGCGTTCGAGTTGTTGGCCGCCAGAGCGGCTGTGACTTGGGGAATCGTCAGGTGGTACCCGTAGATGCGCGCCGGGTCGAGCAGCACCTGGTATTGCATCACGGTTCCACCGAAGCCTGAGTCGTCAGCGACACCGTGGACCGATCGATACGATCGCTCAATCACCCAATCTTCAATCGTCTTCAGTTCCTGAGGGCTGCGGTCAGGGCTTTCGAGCACGTAGCGATACACCAGGCCGCTGGGGCTGAACAGGGGCGCAAGACTCGGGGTCACGCCTGTCGGCAGTGTGGCCTGAGAGAGTCGCTCAAAAACAATCTGTCGCGCAAAGTAATCGTCTGTTCTCTCCTCAAAGGTCAGGATCAGATCGGACAGCCCATAAAGCGAGATGGAACGCATCACCACCATGTGCGGAACGCCGTTCATCTGGAGTTCAAGCGGAAGGGTCACCAAACGTTCGACTTCTTCCGCTGCGTGGTCTGGCCACTGGGTGATGATCTCGACCTGCGGAGGCGAGAGGTCGGGATAGGCGTCCACCGGCATCCGCTGAAATGACAGGATTCCGCCGACCGTGATGAACGCGGTCAGCATCAGTACCAGGAACCGCTGCCGCAGTGCCGCTTGGACTATTCGGTGGATCATTCAGATGTCGTGGCTACTATTCTTGCCAGAGTTCCTTGAAATGCTTGTCAAAGTCTGCCCACACACCTAGCGCTGCAGCGAATTCGCAAACTGCAGGAACAAGCTGCCATTTCCGATGACTTGGTCGCCCGCTTTCAGCCCGCTGGTAATCTGTGTCTGCCCATTCAAACTTTCCCCAAGGGTCACCGAGCGTCTGCCAAACTGGTTCGACGATGCCGCGGCATAAACAAAAGGCTGGTTCTCAGTGTCGCGAAGCACGGCAGCATCCGGGACAACTATGACATTTGCAATCGAGCCTGCATTGACGGTCGCTACCACGTACATGTCTTTCTTGAGTTTCTCGCCCGGATTGTTGGTCTCGATGCGCGCCTGCAGCGTCCGCGTGCTCGGATCCAGCGAAGCTGCCACGTACGCAATGCGTCCATGGAACACTTCAGGATACGTATCCGTTTGAATCGAGACCTGATCCCCAACGCGCACGTAAGGCAAATCTTTCTGATAGACATTGACCAGCACCCAGACGGTGCTGACGTCGGAAATCATGAAACATTGCGTGCTGCCGGGCTGAATGAGTTGACCTGCAGACACATCCTGCTCAACGACTAAGCCACCAATCGGAGCTTTTACTGGAACCTCAAAGGAAGGCGGAGCTTTGACAAGAGCGTCGGGATCGGTAACTCCCATGACTTTTAGTGCCGCTTGCGCGGCCACCAGGTCGCCGCTGGCCTGTATCTCGGCCGACTGCGCCTGCTCCACATTCTGTTCCGCAATCGCGTGATGCTGGAATAAGTCCTGGGCACGGGCGTTGGCCTTTTGTGTCAGGGCGTAAGCATCTTTGGCCTTCAGGTAGTTGGTGCGGAGCTGCGAGTAATCTGGACTTGCCACGTACAGCATGGGGTCGCCCTGATTTACCTTCTGGCCGGGAACGACGACGATCCTGCTGACCGGTCCACTAACCTGTGTAATGACCGGGGTCGTGCGAAAACTGTTGTACGCTACGGCTCCGGTCAGCCGGAGAGACCGAGTCAGGGATGTGGGCTGCACGGTCAGTACCTGCACATGCGACATCTGGCCCTGCGGAATGGTAAACAGTTCGGGATTGTTTGAGTTTTTCGCTCCGCCCGAGTTCGCGGAGGCATTCGATCCTGAGCTATTGCAGGCAGCGAGCGCCAGCAAGATCGCAGATACGGCGGCCACTGCTGCCAACCGTTCAAAAAGATGCTTGCGCATGCTCATGGAAGGTTCCTCGTCCCCACGGCTTCCTTCAACTGCTCCAACGCGGTCATGTAAGAGGCCAGCGCCTGCCGATAGGCCAACTGAACCACCCGGTAACTGCGCTCGGCGTCGAGAAAATCCAACAGGCTGGCAGCGCCGCGTTTGTAGGCATACTCGCTGATATCACGCGAATCCTGCGCCTCCTTAAGATACCCGGAAGTGTAGAGTTGCACCACTTCATCGTTACTTTTGACCGCCTCGTAGGCATTGGCCACATCGGAGAGAACGGTGTCGCTGGCCGCTTGCTGCTGTTCCTGAGCTTGCGCGAGCGCATAACCGGTGCGCGCGATTTCTCCCTGATTGCGATTGAAGATGGGCAACTCAAAATTAGCGAAGATGGAAGCGGTGTTCTCCCCGGAGACGTGGGTGAAATCATAAGTACCGTTTACGTCGACTTTGGCGTTGGCTTTGGCCAGCAAGATCTGGCTTTGCGCCGCCGTGACCCCCAATTCCGCGGCTCGGAAGTCGGGGCGCTCGTGCAGCGCCTTCATCTGCAAGTCTTCCATTTTCGCCTGAATCGGCTGATAGGCCAGATCGCCAATCACGTCGTAATCGGCCGGTACCGCGTTGTACCCGAGGAATTCACGCAGTCCGACCAGCGCCTGCACTTTCGCCAGGCGGGCGGAGGACACGTCCGTCTGAAACTGAAGGAGTTGGAGCTTGATCTTTAAATAGTCGCCTTCGCCGATGTAGCCAGCTTTGAACTGCGTCTCGCCAATGTCAACGGTCTGCTGAAAGCTTTGCAGATCCTGAAGCGCGAACTGAAGAGTGGATTCCGCCAGTAAAACGCTGACGAACTGCTGGCCAACGTTAAAAGCCAGAGTTCGCTCCGCGTCGGTGACCTGGACACGAGTGACGGCTGTCTGATCGCGAGCAGCCTGCAGCCGCCGTTGCCGCTTGTGACCGCGCTCGAAGAGATACCCGATTCCGAGGTCGAACTGCTGCGTCTGGTTGAGATTTTCGCCGGAAAAGTCCTGCGGGCTGAAAAATGGGACGAACTGGGTGTCAGCGCCGAACGTTGGATTTGGGCGGAGGTTCGCGGTGATCTCCTGGGCCTGATTCTGGAGAATCAGGGTTCGAGTGGCTCTGATGGAATGGTTGTGCGCCAGCGCCAGATCGATGGCCTGATCAAGACTGATCAGCGTCGTGTTCTGCCCGTGGCCTGCCCCCAAAAATAGAAAACACATTGCGGCTGGGGCGAATATCCGAAAGTGCCTGGAGCGCATAAGGTTTGAGATCAAAGCGCACTGAATGTGGCGCAACAGATCTCTAACGGAGGCTCAAAACTAACGAGCGCTTCGCCAGGCTCCGTCGTCCGTATCATCCTCATATGTAAGACTGCCACTCGGGCTTAATGGATGTATTGTAATGCACCGCCGCTGACGATTCTGCAATCGGGCTCTCGGCACCCATGCCTTCAGGCGCACGTGCCGTTCATGGCTGGACGCCGTAGGAGCGCCGATTGCCGGCAACAGAAGCTCATTCGGCATTCGGATATTCGTACCACCAAGAGCATCTGCGGGCGGTAGCCCAGCCTGCTCGTTCGTTGCCTTGCACTGCGCGGGAAAGTGAACGCCGTCACTAACAAATATGTGGGAGTATGTTCACACGGCGGGCCTAAATCAGAGTCTCGAAAAACGGAATGAATAGGTACCAGGGCAGCGCAGGCATTCGTTTCCATGGGCAGCGGGAGCTATTGCTCATTGAATTCCCGCACCGCGCAGTGAGAGACTGGCTTCTCCTGCAAGAGGAGTTCTGTGGCCTGCACTCGCCGGTCGGAGTGAAACCAGCGTTGCATAACGTTGTTGCAAAGAAAGTTGGCCAAAGAAAGCAGACTCATTCCCTGATGGTGAACCATCCAGGATTGGACGAGATCGTACCGTGCGCGGCCGCGAGGGGGAGTATAGTCTGCTGCCTCATAGAATCCGTACGGGCCGAACCAACCCTGAGCATCCATCCGGCGCAGATTTGAGAGGGCGCCTTTAGGATCCACATTCAAGGCTAGAAATGTAGAGTACGGTGAAACGACCAACCGCCCTGGTCCGGTTGTTTTCAGCGCAAGGTTCGGGACCCCGAAAGCTTCGTAGTGATAGTCTCCTGCTTCATTGCGCTTCGAGCAGGCAGACTCAGAAATGCCCCAGAGAATACCTTTGCTGGCAGCGTATGCCTGTTGCGATCGTACGGCGGCCACGCTCGCACGATCGAGCAATGTGTTGGGATAACAGCGCATCCAGATCGAAGGCATTAGGTACTCGAACATGGTTCCCGTCCACGAGAGTAAAACGGGGTGGCCGTGATCGCGCGTGAACGGCCGCTCAAGCCGGAACCAGCACTCCTGTGGGATATCTTCCTTAGCGATTGCAATGAAGACCGCCGTTCGCGGCTCGGTGGCCAGCAAGTTGTAACAGTAGGGTTGTCGTTCTTCGGACTGGGTATCGAAGCCCACCGTGAGCAGCAGACGCTGCCTATCCAGCAAGAACGTAAAATCCATGGCATTGGCCAGGCTGCTTGACTGATCGCTTGTTTGCCGCAGATGCTCGGTCAAGCGGAGGGTATTCTGCAGAGCCTCCGCCAGCATGAGCAGGAGGCGCTCGCCTGCCGTCCCAATCCCATTTCGAACAGATCGAAGGGTATGACCGAGACGTCGCTCGAGGTCTAAAATCAAGTCGGGCAGTTGCTGCAACGGGACATCGTCAATGATTGCTCCGCCGCTCTCCAGTTCATTTCGCAGCGCTGCGAAATCAGGGAGTTTCCAGGGCATATACGCTTCCACCAATTCGTGGACCTTCCGCACTCGCAAGCGCGTTTGCTCGCGGAACCATGCAATATCGGGCGAGATGTCAGACGCGGGCGGAGGCTTCTTTGGGTTCAGAACGTCCTCCCGGAAATTCAACACAGAGGTCAGCCAATCCTCGTTTTGGAACTCCGCCTCGCAGCGCGACAATACCCGCTTCGGAAGGGACCGCAGTTCGACGAGGACCCGGAGGTGGTCGAGCACGCCCTCGGCCAGGGTTCTTGAAGCAAGCGGCCGACGCATGACATCCAGGCATCCTTGGTGCAGAGTCCAAAGAGAGGCTACCAGGTTGCCGCTGTCGACCGACGAAACAAAAAATGGCGGTTTGGGTTCGAGAGTGCGGGTTTCATACCAGTTCATTAGGTGGCCGCGGTACTTGGAAAGGCGGGCTATGGTACCCAAGGTCTTCTGCGTCAGTTCCACCAACTCCGGGACCGTGATATAGCCAAGTTCGTTCGCGACTTGCCTCGCGTTCAGAAGAAGGCCTGCGTTAGTCGGGGATACGCTGGCCGCCACCTTGCGCGGTTTGTCCTCAATGTTATCCGGCACGAGCCAGTTGTGCTCTTGGTTAGAAAATTCTGCAAAGAATCGCCAGATATACAAGGCGGACCTGTGAAGCATCCATTCATCCCCGCCGGTAATCCTGGGCGCCGATTCGATCGGAGACGCATTGAGCCAGAGAACAAAACCTTTGCTGCCCGCCCAAAGCGCAAGAATGGGAAGCGCGGCCAGCAGCGAATGAGGGCGCGTGAACCAAATCAACAGGCCCAGACCGGCTGCCAGAAGAGGCATCCAGTCGATGTACCGGTCGATCTGAGTGCGGCGCTCTCCAAGTTCTGTTTCGGCGGCCGTTTCCCACTCAAGCAGGCGCTCGCGCGTAACCAGACGCCGGACCAACGCCCGCATGACAGCATCGAGAGACAACATCATCTGGTGTGCCAGAAGTGTCAAAGTAAGCAAGACGGAAAAGTTGGTTGCAAAGAGGTTGCTCAGTGCGTCACGGGCGATTCTCCCTCGGCGCGTCACGATGGCGCGAGTCAGCCCGAAGCCAAACTCGACCCACGCGGGAACGAACAAAATGCCAATCGCGGCGAGGGTCCACAGAAGAGGGTGGTCCATCACAAACCAGCCAAACAAAAACAGCGCAAAAGTTGCGGGTTCGACCAGGCTCCGACGCAGGTTGTCGAAAATTTTCCAGCGCGAAACCAAAGAGATCGGATTGGGAACGCGTGCGCCCGATTCATCCGGCACACGGTCCGTCAGCCATTCCACAATCTGCCAGTCGCCCCGCAGCCAGCGGTGTTTGCGGCGGCTGTAGGCGCTGTAGTGCGAAGGATAGTCCTCGATTACCACGATGTCGGTGGCCAATCCGGCACGTGCGTATGCTCCCTCGATCAGGTCGTGACTTAGCAGGGCATTCCGAGGAAAACGCCGGCCAAGAACGCGCGCCATCGTATCGACTTCGTAAATCCCTTTTCCGGTGAATGTACCTTCGCCGAACAGATCCTGGTAGACATCGGAGACGGCGCGGGTGTAAGGGTCAAGGCCGGTCTCGCCGGCGAAGATGGCCGCCAGTCGCGAGCGCGCCGTGCTCTGCACACTCACGTCGACGCGAGGCTGCAAGATGCCATATCCGGCAACGACGACGTTATTGACGGGGTCGACGATGGCCTGATTCAAAGGATGTGCAATCGCTCCTACCAGGCGATGTGCCGATCCGCGCGGCAGTTCGGTGTCGGAGTCGAGCGTGATTACAAAGCGGACCTTGGGCAGGATGGAAAGATCCCCAACCTTCACTGGAAAGCTGTCGTATTGCCCTCGCATCAGCCGATTTAGATCGAGCAGTTTCCCGCGCTTGCGCTCCCATCCCATCCATCCTCTTTCGCGCGGGTTGTAAACCCGATGGCGATGGAGAAGGAAAAAGGAGCCCATATTCTTCCCGGAGTATCGTTCGTTCAGTTCGCGGATCAGTGTCAAAGACAATTCCACCAGCGCGCTGTCTTCCGGCGCGGGCTTGGGTGTATCCGGCAGATCGGAGACGAGTGCAAAGTGCAAATTGCGGTCGTGGTTGCCAAGGAAACGTACCTCTAATTTTTCCACGAGGGCGCGCACTTGTTTTTCATTGAGCAGAAGCGTTGGGATGGCAACTAACGTCATGCAATCGTCGGGAATGCCCTCCGAAAAATCCAGCTTGGAGAGCGAATCCACGGGCAACAAGTTGGTGGTCAAATAGTTCATGACCTGAACCGCCGCCTGAGAACCTGGCAGTAACAGAAACAACATCGAAAGCAGGACGAGTAACAGAGAAATACTGGCAGCCGTCAGTAGCCAGACGGCTCCAGTGATGATGACGAACGTGAGGACCGCAATTCCCAAAAGGAGGAATTCATTCGGGTGCTGACGTAACAGCGTCCGCCCGCGTTCGCCAAAGGTGGGGTGCGAGCCGACCCTCTGACAGAGAAGTGTCGCTCCTTCGCCGACGAGATAGTAGCCAATGTGAGATTCCCGCAATTTAATCCGTGCGTCGCTGTATGTTCTATCGTGAGCCTGCCGAGCCAGAGCGAGCGCTTCCTCCGCGACTTCCAGCTCTGTTCGATCGGAGCGCTTAGCGATCTTCGACACTTTTTCGCGATACACATTCCGGCTCTCAATGTCCATCGCGGCATAGGCTCCAGCCGGGTCCAGGCGCAATATTCTGTCGAAAGGGATGAGCTTCTCAAGCACCTTCTTCCAGGAAGTTTGGCTAACCGTTTCCAAGGTGCGGATGCACGTGGAAATGCGCTCGCGGGGCGTGGAGGTCGGATCGTGCATCAGGCGGCCGCCCCGGACTGCGATCTTTTCGAGCAAAACAAGCTTTAGCGATGGTACGAGGGAGCCCACCTCGTGAAACTCGAGAGGCGAGGTCTCCTCAAAGGCCAGACAAAATTCTGTGAACCGCGTCTCCGAAAAGGTGGCGTTGGTTTCTTCGAAGAAAGCATCCGCTATAGCCAGTACTCGAGGCAGGATTTCGCTCTTATTGGAGACATGGGGAATGCGGGTCAGAGGCCCAAGATCGGTCGCAACCTCGCGCACGGTTGAGGATAGTTGCGGCGCGTTGTCCCGGAGCCAGAGCAGATCTTCCGAACTGGGACGCTTGGCGAAGGCCGCATCCACGCCTTGGAATAAGGTCTTGAAATCGGCCGCGACCTTTCGGCACCGGACCGAGAAAGCATCCGACGAGGCCCCAGGCAACCATCCCAACTGCGCGGCAAGTTCTAACGCTGCGACGCGCATAGTCCGAACCTTTGCCCCATTGCCGGGGGAAGAATGCAACTGCTCTTCTTCCCCGATGATGCCGTGGGTCTGACGGTTGGGAACCATACTTAATGAATCCATCCTTGCCGAGTAAGTCTATCTGCGTTGATCTCGAATAAGAGCGCCTTCACCGATAACTGGCGGCCTGGAGCTCGAACATTTCCGCGTAGCGGCCGCCGAGTTGCGTCAAGGCATCATGGTCGCCCTCTTCCGCGACGCGTCCGTTTTCCAGCACTACGATTCGATCGGCCATCCGTACGGTCGAAAATCGGTGCGAAATGAATAAGGCTATTTTTCCGGCGGTCAATTCGGCAAAGCGCTGAAACACTTCATACTCGCTGCGCGCGTCCAGCGCCGAAGTGGGCTCATCGAGGATCAATACCTGCGCATCGCGCAGATAGGCTCGGGCCAGCGCCACTTTTTGCCATTCGCCACCAGAGAGATCGACTCCGCCATCGAAGCGCCTGCCCAGCATCTGCTCGTATCCGGAGGAAAGCTTTCCCACAACCTCATCGGCCATGCTTTTCTGAGCAGACTGCTGGAGCAACGGCAGATTATCGATCAGCTCAATCCGGCCGACCGCTATATTTTCTCGTGCGGTCATCTCGTAGCGCATAAAGTCCTGAAATATGACGCCAATTTCGCGATAAAGATCTTCGAGGCTGTACTCGCGCAGGTCAACTCCGTCCAGCAACACTTGTCCTTCCAGCGGGTCGTAGAGGCGAGTCAGCAGCTTGACGATGGTGGTCTTGCCTTCCCCATTTTCACCGATCAGCGCCACCCGCTCGCCAGGTCGCAGTTGAAAATTCAATCCGTTTACAACCAGGCGCGAACTCCCGGGATAGCGGAAGGAAACATTCCGAAATTCAAATCCGCGCTGGATAGGGCGCGGCGCCGGCAAAGCGTTGGGCTTCGATTCGATTGTGGGACGCATCTCGAAAAATGCGATGAGGTCGGTGAGGAATAAGGCCTGATCGGCGATCGTCGACAGCGTTGAAAAGGTTTGCTGCAGGTTGGAGCTTGCCTCACGAATGGCGTTCGCCAATAGAGTTAGAGTGCCGAAACTGAACACCCCGATTACCGTCTGCCAAACCGCGAACACGTAAGCCGTGTAGTAGCCGGCAGTGCCGATCGCGGAAAGGACCGAACCGGTCGTTACCTTCCGGCGCGCTAGGGCAACGTCTTCTTCGTACACCTGAGTTGAAAGCCCTTTAAATCTCCCGGCTAGGAAGTCTTTTAGGCCAAACAGCTTCAATTCCTTGGCTGCTTCCTTGCTGCCCCCCAGAATGCGAAGGTAGTCGAGTTGGCGCCGAATGGGAGTCTGGCGAAAGTTCTTGGCGTATCCCAGGAACGCAAAGTGAGTTTCTCCCACGAAGGCCGGAATAACACCGACGATCAGCAAGAGCAAAAGCCAGGGCGAAAACACCATGATCGAGATCGACAATGTAATCGTGGTAATCACCTGCTGGATGAGGCGTCCAATCGCCTGGATCATGAACAGGCGGTCGGTAGCCTGAACCCGGGCTCGCTCCAGGCGGTCATAAAACACGGGATCCTCATAGGCCATGAGGTCCAACCCGGCTGCATGCTCCATGACGCGAACACTCACGTGGTGCGTGTACCTGCCGGCGAGCAGAGCATCCAGGTAATCGATCACACGGCCGAGTACGCCGGCGGTCACGGCGATGGCAAATTCCACGCCGACCAGCCACCACAGCCGCGCTCCGGCCGGCTGATGAGCAGTGAGGACGCGGAAGATATTGTCGATAATGAGCTTAGAAACCCAGAACAGTGCGGGCGGGAGAAGAGAGGCAATCACTCGGCAGGTGAGGCCAAGCACGACGACTGTGCGCCCGGACTCCCACACAAAACGTAGAACAGATGGAACATTGCGGAGCGCTGAGAAGCGCTCCCGCCATCCGCCCCAGAACTCAGGTGCCCCGGTCATAAACGCGATCCCCGCACTTGGTAGCCAGAGGAATCACCTCCGGTATTTGAAACGACGCGACCCAGGTGTCAATCGAACTGGCGGATACTTTCAGTACAGCCGAATCAATTTCGGGCAAGCCAAGCTGGCTGATCGACACCATCAAGCGACGGTTGGATGAAGAAACAGTGTTTACGGTTGGTCGGACGAGAAAACCCCGGGAAGTGCAACTCGATGCGATGATCGCTAGTATTTATGGAACCCTGCTCGCTCCATTCCACGCTGCGCTTCCGCGGTCTTCATAAAGGTGTCCCAGACAAACCGGCTTCGCAGATTCTCAGCCATCAACAAGATGATTCCAGTGTCAATGCCAATCACATCGGAATCATACCAGTTCTTGAGGGGATTGAAGGCGTTTACGAACCCGTACTTGGTCCAAGCCGCGGGATAGCGGCTTCGGATGGTATTCAAAACACGCATTGTGGCTGCCGGCAGGAAGGGCAACGCCCCCCCGGCTGCGCTCGGAACAACGGTGCCATCAATTGGACCCATGGCGGGAGGGCCGCCCCAAGCGACATACCCGTGCTGGGAGTCAGAAGCGGTAATTCCCCACAGGTCCTCGCTATAATCGGGGTACTGCTTGCCTAATTCAATGCAAAAACGCCGATGGACTTCAGTGGCGGTCACAGAATTCTGAAAATAGTCAGCGTATTTGTCGCGCTGGCCGCGAAAATCGAACCACGCCTGCGAGTACTGATGCACAAAGAGTGGCGCAAACGACCCGATATACCGCATGCCCTCATATTCAAACGTCAAACGCTTCCATGCGTTCCAGGTTTCCTGCTTCAGAGGGTAGGCGGACGACCCCATGCCCAGCAGATACATCATCATCAGCTCGCTGTAGTATTCCCATCGAGAGGGAAGAAATCCGATCTCTGGAGTCCATCCGTGGGTTAGCAAGGACGTGTCCTCCGAGAGCCAGGTCCAGTCCACGCGGTTGAAGATCAAATTTGCAAGTTGTGCGACTCCAGGATTGCGAAAGTGCTGGCGGCAGGTAAGTACCCCGCACAGGAGAATAGCCGTATCCACTGAAGACACCTCGGAGTCGAACATGCGTTCCCCGGTTTCGGGGTTGGCGAAGTGGTAAAAAAACCCGCGGTGGTTGGGCAGCTTCCTCCACAGGAAGCGCAGAGTGGCGAAGACCCTCTGGAGCGCATCTCCGGCGGAGATGAAACCGCGCTGTTCTCCAATGCAGAGAGCCGTAAGGCCGAAGCCCGTCGCTGCAATGCTGGCCGCCTGTGCTTGGTTGTCGTTGTGAACGTTACAGCGGTCCTTGACCATGCCGGTTTTGGGGCTCCCTTGTTCCCAGAAAAAAAGGAAACTTGCGTGCTCCAAATCGTTCAGAAACTGATCGTCTTCGGCGGATAGAACCGGCGCCCCAGCGGCACTGCCAATTGGAGCGGAGGTTTGCGCCTCTGTGTACGAGGCTGCCAGAAACTCTGAAAAGGGTAGGCAAAGACTCGTCCCCAGAACCTGACGGAGGATCTGTCGGCGCGAAACCAGGTGGGGTTTGACATCAGTCATGCGTTTACGTTTCCGTTGATCATGGCAATTTAGGAAGAATAACCCAACTCAGCTCGATACCATTTACGGACGAAGCATCGACGAAGCATCAAGGATAACAATTTCCATGTTTACAATATCCATTTAAGGACTAAAGTTACCGCCGTTGCCGCACCTGGGGGAAACGTTCGAGGCTAAGCCGTCATCATATAGATGCCGTTGATAGTGTGCACATGACTCGTTCTCAAAAAATCGAAGCTTGGACCGCGTTGCTTGTCGCCGTTCTGCTTACCGCCGGCATCCTGGCGCTGATCCGCTGGCAGAGACAAAAGACGATTTCGCTTCGGGGAGCCGTCCTCGTTCAGAATTCGGATCCCCGAAAACAGCAGCCGATCCCGGGAGTGGCAGTTTCTGCTGGCGATCTCGCTACGTCCGAGGCCACTTCTGACTCCTCGGGATTCTTCGTTCTTAAGCTGCGTAAACCAATTCGCAGGGGCAGCGCCATTGTTCTCGGGTTTCGTCACCCACAATACCAGCCGCTTGACCTGAACGATTTTGTCGGAGACAAGCTGTACGTCGCTCATCTCCTTCCGCTGTCCACTAAAACCGCTTCGTCGACGCAACCGCAAGTTAAGGTGGCCAACGTGCGGATAAGATATGCGATTAACGCCATGACTGAGCTGAATGTGGGGAGTGCAACTAAGACGTTCCAGATTGAGAACAGTGGGAACGTGCCTTGCAAGGGTCAGGGCCTCTGCTCACCCGACCGTAAATGGAAGGCAGCCGTCGGTTCGGCTACTTTGGATGCTGGTGTGGGCAATCAATTTCGCAACGTCCGTGCGTCGTGCATTGCTGGCCCTTGTCCCTTCACAAGAATTGACTCGGACCACTCCTCGCAGGGCGGCCAGATCCTCATGGTTTCGGCCCGTGACTGGTCCGACACCACTACTTTTCTGGTGGAGGCCGAGGTCTTTCGCCCCATGGTGAGTCAGATGGAACACTGGTCATATCCGGCCATCTTCGGGGACGGACTGTCCTTCACCTTACCGTCCGCGGCACAGAGTGTCAGCATTGAGGCGGACCTCGACGGGCAGACCATCATTTTTCCACTGGGACCGCCACTGCTCTTGAGTTGGGCCACCTGCGATGCCGGCGCCAATCTCGACAGAGGGCGGGTCTACCGCTGCACGCCTAAGCCCGGATATCGCTTTGATTAAGCTTTTTTTGGACTTCTAAGTACCGGTGCATCCTTGAATGCGGTCTCTGAGCCGGGCGATATTCCCCCGGTCGCCAACATCACGTTGACGGCGTTACCGAACGTATCGCCGACAACCGTCCTCGGCTGCACCGCCGCGTCTTCCGATCCCGAGGGATTCCTGATCAGCTCCCAGCTACGATACTCGAACGGCAGCCAGCTGAACTCCGACTTGCCTTCGCTGGGTACGGATTTCAGCGTCCCGATCTTCCTCTTCCAAGGGCGTTGGCTGCTGGCTTGCTGGCGGAGAGGGAGGGATTCTACACCGCAGTCTTTTCACCATCGTAAACAGGACCTAAATCACTGGTATCAAAAGATCCTCGTATCGGCCCACTTGATTTTGCCAGTCTTACTGGCATTCGTCCTGGCTCCGAAAACTCGTGTCTCGGTAGCCCGGCGGTAGCCGTACCATACCTCGTCTCCTGCCGGAAGTAAACCACGAGCCGATTACTTGGGCAGATCGCGCTGGCGGTCTTAGGTGACGCCGCGAGGATTCCACCGCTGGCGGAGACCTCCTCCCGACCAGCGTTTCCAGCGCGTACTCTATGTTCCTTCCGTAATCTCGTCAAAGGCCATTTTCACCTGTTGCCAAGTCGAACTCTTACGCCAGGAAGTGACCGGACACCTCTTCCCGTCGACAAGTTCCGCTACCGCAGCGCGCGCGGCAGGCTCCCAGTTCGGATTGTTCAGCAGGCGAATGACAATCGGATGCGTTAATAGACGTTGCTTAATGCCCTCTTTGCCCATGGCGAAAGTATACCCTGAATGGCACTTAAGTCAATAGCATGGCATAAGCAATAATAGGCATTGACACTGTGCGTGAACAGATGTACTCTTTTCCCTCAGAGGTAACCAAAATGAACGTCATCACTACATCCAGCCGCGGCAGGAAAAGACAGATGGTGCTCCTGCCGGAAATCAACCCGCGATCGTTCCTCTTCTTCTTTGAGAGGGGCGCCACCGGCTTCTCTTATTCTTTACGGGATTATTCAATTCCGAATCACGTGACGGAGAGGCGCGCGCGCGATTTTGGCTGGACCGCCGATCAGGTCCGTCGAAAAGCGACTCACATCCTGGATGCTCCTTACATGGACGTCAACCTACTGGGAGAGTGGCACTTCTATACCAGAGCTCTGAATGCATCTCTAGGTATTGGATCGACCGACTCAGCAATCCTCGCGCCGTCGGCGCTTGTGACTCAGGAAAGCAGCCCTGGCACATTCCCGAGCGCATTTCCCTCGTTAAATCCAGATGGTTTTGCCGCGCTGCCAAAATCGGCGAAGAGAGGCGACGTTCGACGGATGCTGGAATCGCCCCAGAGCGAAGACTGGGTTACCTGGAACGTAATGAATTTGCTCCTAAGGAGCCGACCGGAGACGACGTGGTGGGCGCAGCTGTCGGCACAGATCATGCAAGCAAATCCGAACCTGCAATTCCCAGCTTCAACGATGCAGCCGCAGGTTCGATTCTGGCAACGAGTGGCAAGTCCAAAGAAATACGAAGCCTCGAGTCGTGAACGCATGCGGAGATCCCCTGATCCGATGATCTCGGCACGAAGCAGTGCTACAGAGCCAGTGGAGGGTGATTCAGAGATCGACCTCATCATCGAGTCTTCCGCGCTCCTGATATACATCGAGGCGAAACTGGATTCGGATATCAGTATGCGCACGACACACGATCCGGCTCGGAACCAGATTATTCGCAACATCGACTGTCTGTTGGAATCGGCGCGCGGCCGAACTCCATTCTTCTGGATGTTTGTACGCGACGCCTCGCAGGGCCGCGCCTACACCCAATTGATGCAGAAATACTGTGAGGATCCCACAACCCTGTCGCGTGATCTGCCACACCGTGATCCTCTGCTTCTTGAGAAAGTAGCGCAGGGTCTGACGATAGTGACATGGCGCGAAATCGCTCGAGGGATCTGCGCTCCATGTGCGACGGACGACGAGCAACTCGTGTCAATCAAGCGTGAACTCCGGCGCAGAATTCAGTAGCCGGATGCAAATGCAGAGGAGGAGGGGATTATGTTTGTGTCAACCAAACACGCCGAAATCCGGCTTCGACAACGAGGTATCCCGGTGCCGGTTGTTGAATGGCTGTTCTCTTATGGATCTTCACATTTCGATCATCATCGTGGCTTAGTCTTTTATTTCGATTCCCGATCGCGCGCCGTGCTTCGAACTGCCATCGACAGAGCAGTGTTGGCACGCTACTCAGAACACTTGGACTGCTACGTAATCGCGAGCACAACCGGAGAGGTCATAACTGTAGGGCACAGGACACGAAGGTTTAGGCATGACTCTGTCAACAGACCTCGAAGTCGCCGAAGGAGGCACTGAAATGCATCTAAAAAAGTCTACCGACGAAGCCAGAAAGCTGGTGCTCTCGATCCCCCACAAAACGTGCGAGCGAGCTATTGCGGAAAACTGGAAGGTGGGGTCAGATGAAAGGGTTCGGGCCCAGAGTGTGCTCTGGTTGTTCTGTTGGGCCAAAACTGGTATGAACAGCGAGCACGCGCGCCGTGTTGCAGTTCGTGTATTTGATGAGATCATGCCGATCAGTTTCGCGGAATTTGATGCCGCCGTGGATCACGCATACGCTCGCGAGTCAAGGTATGCGTCTCACAATATCGAGCACGAGCTGGAGGAAATTCTATCTGGGCTGAGTTGGACGACACCTGGAAACCACGACCGATCTGTTTGACAGCTCCAGCCCGAGAACGGAGTGGCTCGTGGCCGCTGCGGTTCAGTGGGCGGAACGGATTATGAGGAAGATTGATGGTGTGTTTCCGAAGTAGGCCCCCGGTCCAGATTTCCGTCGTGGAGTGCTGTTTCTGCAGCACGGAAGGGCTTCTCTCCACCTACTATGTTTGCTGGTCACGTAGATGGTCCAGATATTTGGATGCTTAAGGGCAGTGGAAATCGGCATTCCGTGACCTTCGTAACTCCAGGGCGCTCAGAAAATGGTTAGACTCCCGATATGGCTACCGCTCAGCCGCAGCCATCTCACGCTTTGTTCGATCCGAACCTGACTCCGGTTCTTCAAAGGGCGTCCCATGAACAGCTGCTCCCCTTGGTTCAACACCTAGCATCAGGTGGCATAACTTGCAGATTATCACCTGGGGCGCGTAGAGAACCTGAGAAGTACATTCCAGAACTTCAATATGAAATTCAGCACTTTGGGGGAAACACATTCAAGAATCTTTGGAATGGCTGCGGGGTCCCGTATGAAAAAGTTGTCAATGAGTTAGTTGAACAACAGGTAAGGATGCCCGCAGCAGGTAGATCTGTATTTGAACTTGAAGAAGCCGTCCTTGAACGAACTGCTAGCGAGGGCAGTAATACCGAAAACGATTCAAGTGTCGTGGCACTCCTGAGTCGCAACGCTCCTACGCTTGCCTCAGGGATCGTGAAACAATCAGGGTTTTGGCCTTATAAAGTGTTAGTCAAGAGCTTTAACAAGGGCTTCCGTCTGTTTGCGAAGCGCGGCCTCAAGGCTGCTGCCAATCGTGCATTGACAAGCGGCCTCAAGCAAGCCACTTCATTCTTCTTGGGCCCTATTGCATTGGGGATCACAACTGCAGATGCACTCTGGACGATATGGAAATGGGCAGAGCCCAATTTTCAGGTAACCGGAGCATGTGTGGCCTATGTTGCGATGTTAAGGAGAGTACTGATCGAAGCCGAACGAAGGGAACTGGAGCGGATTGAGGATCTGAAAAAGAAGAATCGGTTCATGCCGGGATATGCCTTGTGGAAACGGAATAAACGACTATGGGCCACTCTGCACGCCGCCGTTTTTTGTATTTTACTTGTTTCTGCCGTTTACCTGCATTATCCCGCGCTCTGGGTGTCTCTGCCATTTGCATGGTACTTGTCACAGGTGCACGTTCAAAAGTGGTTTAGCCGAGAAGAACAGGCAAGGTTGCTCGCGATCAACCAGTTGCGCGGGTGACGGTTGAAATAGTTCCGTCTGGGTGCACGCACGAATCTAGTGAATTTCGCAGCGACTTTGGCTATCTACGCCCACAACGAAAGCCGCTCCACGCAGAAGCACAAGGAAAGCAACGCCTGTACAGCAGACGAGAATGGCGGTGCAAATGCCTAGAAGAAAGACAATGACCCCTACACACAAGAAACTTTCGGAGGCACTACGCCGAAAGTTCGTGCAGCACCGGAACGAGGTTGAATTCGAGACTTCACCCTTTAATCGAGTTGCAGACATTGACGTGCCGCAATACGGCGCGATTGTGGAGGTGGACGGCGGCTACCATCGCAAATCGGAGGATGATTGGCGAGACGAGGAGTTCCGCAAGATTGGACGCCGGACCATCAGGATTAAGAACGACTTGGTTGAACGAGACCCAGACGCGGCGGCGGACTTGGTCATTGCCCAGCTTAAGCAAGGAGTGCAACCACGAAGGAAAAAGTGAAAAAAGTTGCGAAGTTGGCGTTGAACGTTCTGTGCCAACAGCTCGCGAGCTAGTGTAAAGATGGGCCGCCCGGTCTGTAGGACGGCCCGCGCTACTTACGGCTTATCCAAGTACAACGCCTTGTACCACCACGCTGGCATCCCAGCGTTAACGGGTTCGCCCTCGCGCCCGTTATCGCAGAGCCACACTGCGTGCTTGTCTTCGGCTTCTTGCATGGCTGCGATTTCGGCACCTGCATCTGCCCACGCAGGCATTCCATCATCGTCAAGTGGTGGGGAAGCATCATCGTCGAAATTCATAGTATCTCCCTTCGTAATTCACCTCGAAACTTCTGCCTTGGGGACATTGAAGTCCCTCCTAGATAATCACGAAGGAAACACACTCCCCCGTGAGGATCACGGAGGAATCGGACGGTTATTGGCTGGAAGTGCTTATGAGACCCTGTGAGGGCCTCTAGCGTCCGAATTGCCTTCCTCTGACCCACGCCCAATGATTAAAACGTGGGTTCCAGGCTGGCCTCTGTTGTTCCGAGTGCCTAGTGTGGCAGCTACGGCAGAACGGCAAGCAAGGCCAGAGTAACAGAACGTAGAAATGCGTCAATGGCTAGAAAGTAATTCTTTGGAGATTACGTGTTTCCGAGAGAGGCACGTTCATCGCGTGCGGGACCACGTATCACTGAAACGCGTGACTGCGCGGAGGAGAGTGAAAGTTCTGCTGCTGATCTGCTGCAGAACCGCCGTCAGGCCCGCCCCGGGCGGCCTTTTGGAAATCATCCAGAAATGCCTTCGTGAGTTCTGCTTTGACCGGGATCTTGATGAACGGCGCGAGTATCTGGTCGAATGCAGCCTTGCGGTCATGCTGGGCATCGCACCATGCCTTTCCAACCTCGGAAGGAACAGAGAACTCGGTGGCTGGAACCGGGCCAATCAGCACAAGCCCAAGCACACGCTGGGGATGAACTGCGGCAATGTATTGTGCAAACTTGCCGCTCTTGCTGAATCCAACCAGCACAAACCGCTGTGCGCCAGCGGCATCGGCTACGGCCAACACGTCCTGCGCAAGTTGGTCGAGGGTGTAGCCCGTTGCAGGCTTGTCTGAATCACCATGCCCGCGATAGCTCGGGGCAATCACCTGCAAGACCATCCAAATCCAAGCGGCTGACCAGCTCGCGCCAGTACGACGCCGATCCGCCCCAGCCGTGCAGCAACACGAGTGCCAAAAACCCATTTCCAAAAGACTCATAGCTGATGCGAACCCCATTGTCACTATGGGCGACTGGCATGAAGCATCTCCTCCTCAATCTGTTCGGCGGAGTAAGGCACTCCCGGCGTCAGCAATTCCGCGCCTTCCTTTGTGATCAAGTACATGTCCTCGAGAAAAAATCCCTGACCGTCGACCGACGCGATGGGCTCAAAATTTACCGTCATTCCCGCGG
>OBLU010000327.1_pt1 | contig 46396 bp, 37 predicted proteins | sample 1518681 | NCBI WGS metagenome assembly OBLU01 (sample SAMEA3539304, study PRJEB22396) | soil metagenome | biome: tundra; feature: field; material: soil | place: USA | collected 2010-05 | depth 0.15 m
GCGGCCATCAGCCGCCAAGGCCACCGGGTGGTCGCCGCCGATTCCGCCGGCTGTGACTCGGCGGCCCGAGGAGCTGCCTGCGTGGGAGGACGAAACTCCGGCACGTAGGAGCCAGGGGGGAAATCGATGCGGACCTTGTGCTCGTCGTGCTTGTGTCCAGGGCCGTCCTGGTAATACTGGGCAAGCCGCTTCCGAATCTCGACGCCCGTCATTCTGACGACCGGATCCTGGGCCGTGTCGTAGTTCGGCTCTCGCCCGAAAACTTCCACGCCGAGGGTGCGCTCTTTGGCAGGTTCGGCCTTCCCGTTCAACGCATACTCTACCGTGCAGCGCAGGAGACTTGCTGACCTCTTGCTGTTGCAGAAGTGCGAACTTGCCAGGATATGCCCCAGTTCCTCGCGAATGGCCTCCCGCTCCGCCTCTGTTTCAGGCAACCAGGCGGATGGCTTGCGCGCGTCGGGGGTGTTGCTCTCCTTCATCGGCCTCCCCACTGACACAAAAGTGTAGCGCCACTTGCAGGGCTTCGCAAGCAGTGTTAGAAGCCGAATAGAATCAACTAGTTGCCTGGGTCGAGTCAATCGTTTTGGGCGTCGCATGCTTGATGGACGTTTTCTCGAAGAGGGTGATGCTGAGGACCGGTAGAATCAGGTAGAGGGTAGCTTCCAGTCCCAGGCGCTTGCGGACGATCGCAACCAGCACGTAGACCGAGACCGCGATCCAGATTTGGGTTTTCAGTGCGTTCTCGGTGGTGTCGTAGAACGCCTTGATCGTGCGAGTGACGAAGAACGCTGAACTCAGCGTGAGCCGGTATAACCGCTCGAAATCGAGGTAGCCCCGACCAATCCCGTAGAACGCACCGACCTTGATCGGGATGTCGTCGCTACCGAACTATACCAAGGGCCAGTGGCACTCTATCTCACTGAAATCATAAGCACACCTGCAGCGACTGGCCCCTGTTACTGTATGGTACTTGCACCTTGCATCCGTCTCCGTGTAAATAACAACCATGCTAGTTGTTTTCGTGCAGTCTGAAAAGAGAAAGATGAGGTTGGACCATGAGTGTTAGTTCTCGTTGCCTTGTTTGCTCGGTTGCGCTGTGCCTGCTCTTGTTGTTCTGTGCCGACCGATCGGCGGCGCAGACCGCAACGGCTGAGATCCTGGGCACCGTGACCGATAACAGTGGGGGAGTTCTGCCAGGCGCTCAGGTTACCATCAAAAACCTGGGCATCGGCGTGACGCGAACCATGGCGGCAAACGAATCCGGCGATTACGTGTTCACCTTCTTGCCGGTTGGGAGTTACTCGGTGAGCATTGAAGCCCAACGGTTTAAGACGTTTACGGCTCCCAATGTCGCGTTGTCAGTAGGCGACCATGCCCGCGTGGACGCCCGGATGCAACTCGGGGATGTGAAAGAGAACATCGAAGTAACGGCCGAGGCGGCCGCGACCTTGCAGACGGATAGCGCTACTGTCGGTGGTCTCGTGACGACTCGAGCCGTCGAGGACCTCCCGGTAAATGGCCGGAATGTCATCAGGCTGGTACAGCTTGTGGCGGGAGCCAACGAGGGAGCCCTGAATGCACCCGGAAACGGCACTAGGCCGGATGATCACCGTCTGACCTCGTCCGTCTCAGTGAATGGCCAAAGCGACCTGCTTAATAACTACATGATCGATGGCTTGGACAATAACGAACGCATTATTGGTGTGATCGGTATCAGGCCATCGATCGATGCTCTGGAAGAAGTGAAGGTATCGACGAGCCTTATCACGGCGGACGTCAGCCGTGTGGCGGGCGCAGTGATCAATATGATCACCAAGTCGGGAACGAATGCTCTTCACGGATCGTTGTTTGAGTTCGTCCGCAACGATATGTTCGATGCGAAGGACTTTTTTAACGTCCCGCAGGCTGGCAACCCGCTGGCTGGGGTGAAGCCCAAGTACCGCCAGAACCAGTTCGGCGGGAGCCTTGGCGGCCCTATCATCAAGAACAAAATGTTCTTTTTCGGGGACTACGAAGGACTCCGCATCGTTCAGGGCCAGACAGCCACCGCGACGGTGCCCACGCCGTGCGAACTGGGCCGGACAAGCTGCAACGGCGTGACGCAGCTTGGAAATTTCTCCGACCTGCTGCCTTCAGGAACGGTGATTTACGATTCCACGCAGGCCAAGCCGGCACCATTCCCCAACAACATTATCCCGCTGAGCCGAATCAATTCGGTTGCGGCGAACTATGCCGCCTTGCTCCCGACGTCCAATGCGTGCCCGGCTACTTCTCTTGCGTGCCAATTTGTCAACAGCCCGATAAAGACTCAAAGTGCCGATACACTCGACGCTCGGATCGACTACCACTTCGGCGACAAGGACTTTCTCTATGGACGGTATTCGTTCAACAACACGAACACGTTTGTTCCCGGGCTCCTTTCACCAGTGGCAGTTGCCGGTATGACCGTTCAGCCCGGCGGCAACCAGCTAAACGTTGTTTTTCCAGGTAGCGCACCCCAACGCTTTCAAAGCGTGGGTGTTACTTACACGCACATCTTTCGGCCAAACTTGTTATTTCAACTGAGCGCAGGATTTCTCGGATCGGAGAGTAGCTTGACGCCCCTCAATTTTGGCCACAACGTGAGCACGGCATTCGGATTGGCTGGGGCGAACGTTAGTACTAATACTGCCGGGTTGTCGTTGGTACAATTCAGTAACGGCGGTTATTCGACCTTGGGAGACGCCCCTTATGACCCACTGTACGATTGGGACGACGCGCTTCAATTGACCGGCGCAGTCACATGGACGAAAGGCACGCATATAATAAAATTCGGTGCGAATCTGCTCCGGCGGTACGCCTCGAACTACCAAAGCCAATATGGAATGGGGACTTTCGCATTCAGTAGTCAACAGACGAACTCGGCGGAGGGCGGCAGCGGCGGCACAGGGGGGAACAGTTTTGCTTCCCTCGTTCTTGGTGTTCCCATTTCGGTAGCGCGAAACCTATCGCTGGTCAAACAGCGATACCGCATGTGGGAGGCAGGCACTTACGTGCAGGACGACTGGCGCGTCACCAGCCGGCTTACGCTGAACCTCGGGGTTCGGTGGGACCTCTACACGCCGTTTACGGAGGCGAACAACCACCTCTCTGACTTCGATCCCACGAACCAGACGATGTTAGCGGGAGCCCAGGTACTGGTGGCGGGCCAAAATGGGTTCAGCGCGACCGCGGGCATGCCGACAGAATGGCATGACTTCCAGCCTCGCATCGGTTTTGCCGCAACGCTGGGCCGGGGCACCGTACTTCGTGGCGGTTTTGGAATGACCTCGGCTCCGGCCAACTATGCCTCTCCGAATACCTTAAAGAACGAGCCGTTCGTCAATGTTGTCTCACAGAACACGCCCCTTGGGCAGCCTGGACCCAACCTGCCGGTGTTTGGGACGCCGCTACCGCCTGCGACGCCGTCGAGCACTTGCCTGTCTCCGGCGTGTGGGTCGACGACGGTCATTAGCATTCCGGCTGCGACGGTCGCAGGCCGCCAGTGGATGCTTATCTACCAAACGAATCTGGTTCTTGAGAAGGAATTCGCCGGCAACATTGTGAACGCTGGCTATGTCGGCACGTACGGACGGAATCTGGGCAAGGTGCTCCCGAACGTCAACCTGCCCGCGCCTCCTCTCGGGCCGGGTGGATGCGGCCAGACAACGGCGATCACGCTACCAAGCCCCTGCCAGCCGTACTACGCGCAGATACCGGACGTTACTTTCATCCAGATGGTAACGAGTAATGGCATTAGCAACTACAGTGCTTTTCAAGCCAATTTTCAGCGACGTTTCAAAGGTGGTCTGACGTTCTCCGCTAACTACACCTACGGTCGCAACTTGGGTGATACTTATGATGGCCCCCGAGGCACATGCACCGGCTGCGGTATCTGGATAAACAATCCAGGGTATGATTATGGCAATAGCATGATCGATGTCCGCCATCGGATCGCTATTACCGCGAACTACGAGTTGCCGTTCGGCAAGTCCCTCAAGGGCATTTCGGGCTACATGGCGAGGGGCTGGCAGATCAATGGCGTCTATCTCTTTTCGAGCGGCTTGCCTGACACCGTACTCAACTCCGCCAGCCCGCAGATCAACGTCGGGAATTCGGGGGGCACGGCTAACCTGTCGAATACCACTGGCGACCGGCCGAATCTTTTGCAGCCTTCCGCGAGTTTTCATCCAAGCCTCCACCAGTGGTTCGACACTACAACATTTGCGATGCAGCCATTTGGGACAGGTGGCAACGAAGGCCACAACGACAGCCTCTTCTATGGTCCGGCGCAGAAGCGCTTGGACTTGTCGGTCATGAGGGACTTCCCGATCAAGGAGCGGGTTAGACTGCAATTCCGGGTGGAAACATTCAATCTGACCAATACGCCGAGCTTCGCGAACCCCGCGTCTGGTATCAGCGGCTGGAATGCTGGGGTTCCCACGCAGGCTGGAAACTTCGGCGTGATTACTGCGACGAGTACATTTTACACGCCGCGCGATATTCAGTTTGCATTGAAGCTCCTGTTCTAGCGCCCCGTCCGCAAAAACCGCCGCGGCGCGGCAGAAGATCTCCGCACGGCGCGGCGACCGGTAGGTGGCCTCCGCCACGTGCCAGCAACAAGGTTCGCCAGCGCGCTTAGACACAGGGTGGACTTACACAAAACGCCCTGTCGCCGGCGGCCAAAGAAAGGACAACAGCATGTTCGAAAAATACATGATCTGCACCACAGGATTCAAAAATATTTCCGACAATGACCAAATTGTTGGCTTCCAACTCAAAGTTCGAATTACATATTACCGAGGTGTTCCACTGTCATGTCTGGAACGTTTCGATGTAACACTAGACGGCGAACACTTTGGTCCCGATAATATGAAGTATTCGCTCGGCGAGCGCACATTTACACCAGCGGAGGCGGCAAACGCCATCGATGTCAGATGGTTTTTTGGAGACCCGCTCACACTGACGATCAACCGACCGGGTGGGCTAAAGCCTGGCACGCATAACATTCACGTTCTCGAGACACTGAGGATATCTTACATGCCCAACTCCAAAAGTGTCGCGGAAGCTACCAGGAAAATAACCCTGGTTATATGAGCACCAAGGAGACATGAACAATGACACGTAAAGACTTCTTGCGAGCGGCTGTAGGCGTGGCCGCCTCTGCCTTTATCCCAGGACTCTCCGCCGCCGCACCGGCGCCAAAGTCCCAGATCAAACGAGGCGTAATTCTGTACAGCTATCAGGAAGAATTCTACATCCGCACGATGACGCTGGAGGATTGCCTTGGCGAGGTGGCTGATATTGGCGCGAACTGCATCGAATTGGTCGCCGAGGAGATGATACCGGGTTTTCCGAACCCGTCTGACCGGTGGGTCGATCAGTGGCGCGGATGGGTAGACAAGTACCATATCGACCCGGTTTGCTACATGCAGTTTCAGGAAACAAAGCTACACAAGGATCGGCTGCTTACCGATGAGGAGGCCCTCGAGAACATGGTCCGCGACATCAACCTAGCCAAGCGGCTGGGATTTAAGATGCTACGTGGCGATGCTTGGACACCTCTGAAGGATATCGAAAGGGCCTTGCCGTATTTGGAGGAGCATAACATTAAGTACGCAGTGGAAATACACTCGCCGGTTCCTTTAGCCGGGGAGAGAGTACAGGAGTGCATGGATTTGATTACGAAGACGGGGACGAAGCACTTTGGTTTCGTGCCGGACTTTAGTCTTTTCGTCAAGCGGCCTCCACGGGTCGAGAGAGACCGGAAGATTCGGGACGGGCTGCTCACCGAAAAGGTCGCTCGGTACCTGGAGGAGGCCTATCAGTCGGGTGTGCCATTCGAGAAGGCGAAGCCCGAGGCTGTAAGAATGGGATACCAGGAAGTGGACCACGGGTACGGCACGTACTTGGACGAGGTATACGGGCGCGGCTTCTTCGGCACGGCGCGCAACGATCCTAGAGACCTACTGAAGATCATGCCCTACATCTTTCACGTTCATGCCAAGTTTTGGGAGATTACGGACGACTTCCAGGAGTACAGCATCCCGTATGACGAGGTGGTGCCGGTGCTGGTGGAAGGCGGGTATAAGGGCGATCTATCCAGTGAATATGAAGGGCAGCGCTTTACGCAGGACGCATTTGAAACGGACAGTTGCGAGCAGGTGCGGCGGCATCAGGTGATGCTGCGGCGGCTGTTGGGCGAAAGCGAAATATGAAGAGAGAAGCGAAAGATAAGAAGAAAGGGATAGGCAATGGACACTAACCGCAGAGACTTCGTAGCTGCTGCGGGAGCCACGCTGGCTAGCTCCGTCTTGGCGCGGAGGGTGAAAGGCGCCAACGACCGGATCGCGGTGGGATTCATCGGCGTGGGCATCATGGGGCAAGTGGATCTGGCTTTGGCCATGAGACATCCAGAGCTGCAGGTTGCCGCAGTCTGTGACGTGTATCAGCCGAACCTGGAGAAGGCGGTCGCCACTGCTCAGAAGGGAGGCCATCAGCCAAAGTTCTTTAAGGATTTTCGCGACTTACTGGCCGAGAAGTCTATTGATGCGGTGTGCATCGCGACGCCTGATCACTGGCATGCGCTGATGACGGTTGAGGCGTGCAAAGCTGGCAAGGATGTGTATGTGGAGAAGCCTGCCTGCACCCACGTCGACGAGGCGCCCAAAATGGTGGAGGCCGCACGGAAATACAACCGCGTTGTCCAAGGTGGCACACAGAGTCGCTCCGCGGGCCACATGCATGCAATTCGTGAACTGTTGGCCAGTGGCGAACTCGGTGAGGTCACGTTCGCCAGGGTGTGGGACTATTCGCTGGAACCGCCGGAGGGTCTCAGTAACCCTCCGGACGGCGACCCGCCGGCTGGCTTGGACTGGAACATGTGGCTGGGGCCCGCGCCGATGCGTCCGTTCAACCAGAACCGCTTTGAGACCTACCGGGGGTTGTATTCCGCTTTCCACTACTTCTGGGACTATTCTGGCGGGCAGATAACCGACAGGGGTGTCCACCTTATAGATCTCTTGCAGATGGCGTTCAACGAGACGGCACCGAGGGCGGCGGCGTCTTTCGGCACAAAGAAATATCTCAAGGATAACCGGGAGGTACCCGATACACAGGTCTGCATCTACGAGTATCCGGAGTTCCTCATGGCGTATGAACACCGTTGGGCCAATGCCCAATCGATGTTCGGCAGAAGCTCTGGAATCCTGGTCCACGGCAGCAAGGGGACCCTCTGTTTCGGCCGTCCACCCGCGTACCAGATCTATGCGGAGCAAGAGCCCGTGCTTGCTCCAGTAAACCTAGTGGGCACGATGCCGCCAGCGGCCGCCCGGGTGCCGATACTAGGATCCCTTGGGGGCGCCGACGGAGCCGAAGGAGCGCAATTCGCCATTGCCAGCCTGCGGGCGGTACCTGCTGAGGCGCCGAAGCCCGCTGTAAATCGGTCGTTTGAGCCCACCCAATCACACTGGGCCAACTTCCTGCAGTGCGTCCGCTCGCGCCAGAGGCCCATTGCCGATATCGAGTACGCAGCCCGCTCCGCGGTCACTTGCCTGCTTGGCAACGTGGCCTTGCGAGGTAGGATCCGTGTCGAGTATGATCCCAAGACCTGGACGTCGCCCCAGAAAGAGGCGCGCTCCTGGATGGCCTCCAAATACCGAGCACCCTGGAAGCTGGAGGTCTAGAAAGGCAATGCAGCGACGTTCCTTCTTAACGCTCGGTGGTATAGCACTGAGCGGCGGTGCGCTTTATACCCGAGCCCAGCCGCCCCCGAAACACGCCTTGCGCCTGTCTGTCGCGTGGCAGATGTTCGGCGAGATGCAAGCATCCAAAGCGCTTTCTATGCTCGCCCGCCTCGGGTACGATGGCTACGAGTTTATCGACTGGCGCACGCCCGAAGTTCTTGAGACATTTGCGGGTGAAGAGAAGAAATACTCTCTTGAGTGTGCTAACCTCATCGCCAACAGGCCCGCGCCGGGAAACAGCGGCTGGATCGGCCTTGTGAACCCTCGGGACCGCGAAGCGTTCCTCGCGCAGGTGAATCTTGCGGTAGCTGCCGCGAAAAGGCTCGGGTGCAAGCGCCTGACGATAGGCGCAGGGCAGGAAGTGGGCGGCATACCCCGCCGGGACCAGATGTCCAACGCGGTTGCCGCACTGCGGGCGGCCTGTCCGGTGCTCGAGAAGGAAGGCATCACGGCCGTCGTGGAAATGCTGAATACCTACGTGGACCATCCTGGTTCGTTTCTGTATCATGTACGCGACGGAGCGGAGTTGGTCGATCTTGTTGGGAGCCCCAATGTGAAGTTGTTGTTCGACATCTACCACATGCAGATCATGGAAGGGAACCTCATTGACAATATTCGATCCAATATCGATCGCATCGACCATTTTCACATAGCTGACGTTCCGGGACGTCACGAGCCAGGTACCGGGGAAATCAATTATCGAAACGTGCTGAAGGCAATTTATGACCTGGGAGACCGGTTCCAAGGTTATGTGTCGGCGGAGTACAAAAGCGTAGCGCCTCTGGAGCAAAGCCTCAGAGATCTACGACACATTACGACTTTCGATTAACCCGGTGGAATTGTCGAATTGTTACTATCCCAATTCAAAGGAGATTCATCAATGGCAATGGATATAAGTTTCGACTCGTCAGAAGAATTCATGGGTAAGCTCCGGCTCGGGTAGTTTGCCAAGTGAGTGATAGAGCGCGAGTTCCAGGATGCGGAAGGTGCGAAAGCGGGTTGATCTCCGATGACGGTGAAGGATCCCCGGAAGCTCTCGATGGTGCGTTTCTTGCCGACCCGCAGCAGGCGAGTGAGCCCCTGGTCGATCTGATAAACCAGCGTCAGGTATTTGTGGCCTTTGACGTATTGGATTTCATCCACGCCAATGGCGCGAATCGGCTCCAGCGTGCGATGCTCCAGCCCCCAGCCGACCACATACTCGACGGCGTCGCACACCTTGTCCCAGGAAGTGCGGAACGCCTCGGCGGTTTCCTGCCAGGAGAGCTTGCGCGCCCAGAGGGCCGGAAACAGCATATAGGCTCTGGTCAACTGGCGCTTGCCATCGCCCCAGGGGACCTCCTCGACGACTACATCGCCGCAACGACGGCGGTCGACGCGCCGCATGCGATACAGGAAGAAAACCAGAAAGCCCCAGAGAGGAATGAACTCAAAGCGCCGCTCGGGAAGATGATCGTAACCCGGTGCCGGCTGGTGGCACCCTGAGCAGCGCGCCGCCGAACCCTCCCGCGGCCGGCCGTCCACTTCGATGCTCTTCTTGTCGGGGGCGAACCGGGCATGTTGGTAGACGAATCCCCGATGGCGATGGCAGTGGTTTAGAATCGTGACCAGCTCCATGGCACGGACGATTTTGCAAGCGAAGACTTCCAGAGTAAACCGCGCCGCCAAGACGGCACCACCCTCCGCTGCTTCCGCCTACTGCCGCGATCTGGACAACTGGCCGCGCTCGTGGATGGGGTTGGAAAAAGACCTGCCGGCGGGTGCACAACTGCGGGCCTGCTTCCGGCTATGCATCGAGCATCTGGCCGTATCGAGTCTTTCCTCGAAGACCATCCGTAACCACGCGGACAACTTCTGGATGCTGGGTGGAGAGATCATCCGCGACCTGCACTATATACCCCATCTCTGAGAAAGGTCGATGGCGACGGACTTCTCCGCGAGGCGATCCATGCCGACGGTGGCCCGCTAGTTCACAACGGCTCGGAAGAGACGCAACGCTTCTTCGACTCGACCTGCCGCAAACTCCACCGCTTCCTCACTCAATCCCGGCGCTGAGCCCACCTGTTACCTACAGATTCCCCGGACGAGACCTTTTTGAGGTTTTGAGAAGCATGAGATCGACGATTTGCGGGGATGTTGGCGAGCACTTCACTGGCGTGAAGCCTGCTTGTTAGTACCCGTCGGCGAATGCAACAACGGTATAGTTGTCCCCGAGGTTGTCAGGGCTGGATACTCCCCGTACTGCTCTGGTGGAATGGCGTGCCGCTGTCCGTTCCGTTGGATTTCGATGATAGCGCTGAAGGCTCGACAGCCCAGCGTTTCTGGTCGTAATGTTTCAGATAGAACTCGCGCTTCATCGATCCGAAGATCATGGACTTCGTAATGTCCAATTTTTCAGGTCGAACCGCAAAGTAGACATGCAGAGTCACCAATGTGATGAGCCCCACTCCTGTCAGTCCGTGAAGCACATACATCAGGCCCCATGTCATGTCGCCAAACACATAAAGGTTGCGCGGAAAGAAGATGGTGCGCGCACGGAACATCATAAACAGACCTGTCAGAATCGCCGATAGACCCGTGGCGATGATCGCGCCGTGGTAAAGCTTGTTTTCCAACGGATATTTCGCGAACCTTCGCGGCGGCAGCGCAGGGAGCCCCATAAACCGCTGAACCCTTCTCAAGGCATCCTCAAGGTCGGCTTTGTCAGGCCAGATCGACCAGAAGTCCATCCAGAAGGAGGCATGGATGACATGAAAGACAATGAAAATGGTTAATACTGTTCCAGCGATCGAATGGTAGACCACCCAGTTAAACGGAACGCCGACCTTCGGGAGGGTGGCCGTGAACAACAGTGTGAACATGGAGGCTGCCACGACCCAGTGAAACACCCGCGCGGCCAGCGAGTGTCTGCGGACGCGTACGGGTACGCGGGCCGCCACTTCGGGAGTGATGCCGCGCGGGGACTCCCGCGCGATGGCAAAATATCTCGTGTAGATGGCATGTACGATGAGGAAGAGCATCCCAGCGATCGCCGCAACCCATATTAGAAGCCATGTGATTATCAAGAGCCATGCGATGTGAATGGGGAATGCGAGCTGGATATCTCGCGGCGTGTACCACTGACCCGCAGCGATGATAAACGAGAAAACAGCGTAACCCGTAGCGATGATGAGCGAGAAAACAGCGTAACGCGTATTGCCACTCATGCCTCAAGCCCTCCCCTCGGGATGCTCCACTTCGTTGGAATTAGAAGATAAACAGATCGTAAGAGGGACGAAGAACGTATGTTCCCAACGGTCATGTATGCTCTACAGTTCGTGCGCATGGCCACTCCATTTGACCGTCATCGCTCGCGCGACTCCGAAATCTGACCGCCAGCTCGACGAACGAAGACCGGCGTGATCTTGTCAATTGCAGTCGTGCCTGCTTGGGCCATCATCACGGTCAGCTCGTCGTGCAGAATCTCGATGGCCCGCTCAACGCCCTGCTGACCGAACGCCCCCAAGCCCCACAAATACGGGCGGCCAATGCAGATCGCCGTAGCGCCGATGGCCAGCGCTTTGAACACATCGGTGCCCCGGCGGAACCCTCCGTCTATCAGCACCGGGATTTTGCCTTTCACCGCGTCCACGACCTCAGGCAGAGCTTCGATCGTGCCCATCAGTGTCTCTTCCCGCCCCCCGTGATTGGAGACGATGATCCCATCCATTCCGTGTTTCACGCACAGGTCGGCGTCTTCGGCGGTCATGATGCCCTTGACGACAAGTTTCATATGGGTGACACTGCGGATCCGGTCGATCAGATCCCAGGTAACCGGGCCGTTGAAGGCTCGGATCAGGGAAGGATTGAGGCCCTGGTACATCGGGTGGCGTTGGATGAAGCTCACCACGCCCGACTCATGACAGCAGCGGCATATACCGGCGTCTCGGTTTGCCGCGCCGGCGCGCAGCAGGCTCTCGCTCTTAGGCAACCTTGCCCGATCTACGAGCACCACCAATACCGGGCAACCAGCGTCCTCGGCCCTCTGGATCACCTGCCTCCCGATTGACCAGTCGTTGGTCTGATAGAGCTGGAACCACAGCGGGCCTTGGTATTCCCTGACAACGTCCTGCACGTGGCAGGACGAGACGGCGGACAGAATCATCTGATTTCCCCGGGCGTGAGCCGCACGGGCAACGGCCAGTTCGCCATCAGGATGGAACGCGCGCTGCGAACCGGCCGGCGCCAAGACGATCGGGGAGGGGTAACGCTGCCCGAAGATCTGAACGGAAGTGTCAACCTGCTCGGTGTCGACGAACCGGCGGGGGCGAATTTGAAACAAACGGAAACCGTCGAGGTTGGCTTGCCGGGTGAGATTGTCTTCCACCCCGGTCATCAGATATTCCCAGTGAGCAGTTGACAGATTCTTCTTCGCCAGCTCCATCAGATCAAAGACGTTGATGACTTCTCCCGACTTGACACCCGTTCCAAGCGTATGGCAGGCAATCGAGCTGAGGGCGATAGAGCCCGCGGCGAGGACCAAGGGCGATTGCAGCAGGTATTCCATGAAGCGGCGCCGACCCATGCTGCGGGAGGCCTCATAATTCATACGCATCCCCCAAACTTTCTTTAAACCATCCAGTTCACTACCGCTCCTTTGCCCACGTCACTGGTAATACTCGGATGCCGGTCTGTCCACACGAGGTCGACAGACAGGTGCCCGTTCCGATAGCCCCACGGAGGGCTATGCCAAGTGTAGGCAGGCTTTTTCCCGGCTCGCCAAGGTTCGCATTTTGAATGACAATGTTGACAAATGGCTCATTTTTCAGGGCGCCTTGAGAGCCTCCGTTATTGGGGGAGTAAGTGGTGGAAGTGATCTGATGCTTCAGGCAGGGCGCCAGTTGATATGCCGATAAATCATCGCCGTCACGAGGGATGCATCGCTCAACCTCTCGTCGACCTCGCCCCCAAGGAAAATCGGAACCGGTGCCTGAACGGCCGGCCGGGGCAGGTTCATGCCCGCCACTCTGTGACATAGAGGGCGGCCTCATTCCACGACCGCCTGTTTGCCCCTTTCCGCACTGCCATCGTCCGGCAGGTGAAAGGCGACCGAGGAGTGGCGTCCCGAATCGCACGGCTATGCTTATGCTAACCAGCATCACCACAGCCAACACTTTCGAACAATGCAATATACTTCACCACCGGGGGTAGATGGTGTCAGACAATTCTCACCACCGTGACCCTGGCACGACCTCGCGGGTTTCGTAGCGGGCATTTTCAGTGCGGAACACAAACAGAACGTCGGCTTCGGACCGCCGGAACTTACGCCAAAGCCGCTCTGATGTAGTCGAGGCATCGCTTCACTTCTTCGACTGCAGTTCCCTTGCCTGGATATTCGTACTCGATCATGGCCGGGAACGAGTATTTCTCCTTCTTCATCAACTGCAACACGGCTTTGATGGGGACATCACCGGTTCCCCATTCGACCGTGTTCTCGTTGCTGTGCGGCCTAAGGTCGTTCTTGTAACGGTCTTTCAGATGAAGGTTGATGATCCGCGCATGGTTCTCACGGATGAACTTCACGGGGTCTTGGCTCCCGGCAACGAAGTGACCGATGTCCAGGGTTACCCACAGGTACGGCGATAACTTGGTGGCGGCGACCAGGCTTTCCGCAGTAGCGATCTCGTTTGGATCGTCTATGAAATTATGGTTATGGATGCCTATTTTCACCTTGTGCCGGTCGGCAAAGGGCGCCAGCCGCTTGCTGGATGCGACGGTGGGGTTGGCGGTGATGATGTCGGTACCCAGCGCTTTCGCCATGGAGAATGCCGACTCGATCTCTTCATCGGTGCAACTGTCGCTGAAATTGAACATGCAGGAGTAGATTTCCACTCCGGCGTCGTTGAATTTCTTGCGGGCGTAATGGAAGATTTCCAGTGGCTGCGACGTCCTCCATTTGCGCAGTTCCTCGCGGTTCTTGACGAGGACCGGGTCGTCCGGCACCTTGCCACCGTTCCCATAGTCATGCGGGACAAATACCGGTTCGATGAGCGCAATCCAAAACTCGGCATAGTTGATCTGGTCCTGTGCCATGGACTCAGCTAGGCGGTTGATGAGCTGTTCCTGGCCCGATGGCGATAACGGCGCAGGCATGTTCCGGAAAGACCTGTAGGAATAAGTCTGCGCGCCAATCTGCACTCCGTTGATTTTGGAGTTGAACTTGGCCGAGCCTGGATCCGCACGTGCTATGGAAGCTAGCGGAAGAGAAGTGATAGCGATCTTAGCGAAATCTCGCCTCGTTAACATATACTCTTTCCTTTCGTTTACGAGTCAAATCCTGCCCCTGAAAGAGGCGTCGACACTACTGCCACTACGCCACGCACGAGTACGTGCGCCACACTGGCATCTCCGTGCCCACTATGCGACCACGTCACGTAAAAGCGCAACCTCGATACAGTAAAGGTCGCAATAGATGGCGCAAACCACCCGTTTCGAATGAGATATAGCCCTACGGCCAGTCTGGAGCAGCCGGTAAAGATACGCGCGCACCCGTGGGCCAAAACCGATTCTATTTCAATTGGGTGTGTCAACTTTATGGACTGCAGCAAGAATAAGCGAAAAATGTTTGATGCGTCAATAGAATTACCTGCCGCGCCGAAGACATTGCCGCCCGACACTACGATATCCCCGCTTCCAAACGGATCTCGGTTTCCGTAGACATATTACTGGACTGGGCACTTCGCTGCCGCAATGGCGGCCAAGGAACCCTGGCACCCCATCCGCGACAGGATCGCGGCTGCTCTCAAACAGTTGCCCTTGCTGGGACACTCCCGCAAGAGTGCGCGCGCCACATCCAACCCGTCAAGTTGGTCCCGTCAATTCGTGACAGGTCCTGATCTAAGAGTCGATCCCGAGCAGCTTTGCGGCGGTGCCGCCGAGTATCGCTTCGCGCTCGGCGTCGCTCAAATCGGGCGCTCTGAGAATCAGGTCAACCGGATTCGGGTTCCAGCCGAAGGGAAAATCCGTTCCGAGAACGATCTGACTTGGACCAACCTCATGCATCAAGTGCCGCAGCCCTTCCTCCGTAAAAACGATCGAATCGTAGTAAAGCTGCTTGAGGTACTCGCTGGGCCGTTTCTCCACGGCCCTGCAATCCTGCGGGAAGTGCTCGATGCAGGCATCGGAACGGCCCACATAAGACGGCAAATAGCCGCCCCCGTGTGCCGCACAGATTTTGAGGCCCGGAAAACGATCCAGTGTTCCCTCAAAAATCAGATGAGAAAGCGCCACGGTGGTTTCCAGCGGATTACCAATCAGATTCACCAGCCAGCCGTTTCCGGCAAACCGGCGCTGCCCGTCCGGGAAGCTCTGAGGGTGGATGAAGATCAGGACGTTCAGCTCCTGTGCTTTCGTCCAGAAGGGATAGAACTTTGGATTCGACAACTCTTGGCCGTTGACGCTGCCTCCAATGAGAGCGCCGCGCATCCCCAGTTTCCTGACCGCATGGTCCAACTGCGCGGCGGCCAGGGAAGGAAACTGCAACGCCAGCGAGGCCAGCGCGACAAAACGATCCGGATGAGCGGCACACAAAACCGCCAACTTTTCGTTCTGCAACCGAACGATCTGTTGGGCTAGTTCATGCTTTGCCCGATACCAAAACGGGTTGATGCCAATCGCCTGCACATCCACGCCCTGCGCATCCATGGCCTGCAGGCGCTCTTCGACATTGGTTGCCTGGAGCAGGCGGCCGGCGCGCGCGATCTCAGCCCGGAGCTGGGCGCCAAAGTCGTGACCTTTGGCCAGATCCCAGGCCTCTGTGACGTAACAGTGAGCGTGAATATCGACTATCTTGATGTGGCGGCCGCCGATAGTGACGGGCCGGCGGCCGCCCTGCCAGCCCGGCCGTACTGGAAAAGGAACCGGTATCGAGCGGCTGCAGGGAACGAAAACGATCCCGGCTGCGGCACCGGCGACCTTCCGGAAAAACTCTCTTCGATTTGACATGCGCTCTCCTCGGTGAGAATTGCGGTACATCCGGTACATCCGGCCAAAGTATTGTGTTCACTGGCCGTCTGTGCCACAATACGGTAGCAGTCAGTCTCCGGTGCGGGACAGTTCTTCGAACCTCGGCGTCCACCGACTGAAAGGCGGCGCGCAGGATAACGTCTTGGCCCGGAACGGCAGGCTGGCGCGTCGCTACCCCATATGCAAGAAAAAGCAACAGACCTGACCCGGGTTGGCATACTCGGTTTGGGACTATTGGGCGGAGCTTTCGCCCGACACCTTATAGCGGCTGGGATCCGCACGTTCGGATACGATGTGTCGCACGCCCAAATGGACGCACTCAACTGCCTCGGAGGGCACAGCCGGGCTTCAGCGCGGGCCGTGGCAGAGCAGGCCGACATAGTAATTACCTCCCTGCCCCACAGCATGGCACTGGAACAGGTCCTGCTCGGGGATGACGGAATCGCCGCAGCCGGGCGGCCCGCTCTGATTGTGATCGAAACTAGCACTTTGGCCATCGAAACGAAGGAGCAGGCGCGCGTCCAACTCGCCGCGGCCGGAATCCGCATGCTCGACGCTCCCATCAGCGGCACGGGGGCCCAAGCCCAACACAAAGACATCACCGTCCTGGTAAGTGGCGAGCGCACCGATTTCGAGACTACGCGCGACCTTCTCTCGCATGTCGCGCGTTCTGTGCGTTACGTCGGCGAGTTCGGGGACGGATCGAAAATTAAACTCATCGCCAACCTGCTGGTGGCTATACACACTCTCGCCGCCGCGGAGGCCATGGTGCTGGGCGAAAGCGCCGGTCTCGACCCGGCCACCTTGCTTGAAGTACTAACCGATAGTGCTGCGACTTCCCGCATGCTGGAGGTCCGCGGCCCGAGCATGGCTCATCACACCTACGCCACACCCATGATCCGGCTGGATGTGTTCCAAAAGGACTTAGACCTCATCTGGGCCTTCGCCCGGCAATGGAAGTGTGCCGTGCCGCTATTCAGCGCTAGTGTCCCCTGGTTCACCGCTGCCGGCGCACAGAATATGGGCGGATACGACAATGCGGCGGTCGTATCCATCCTGCGCCAAATGGCCGGAACCTTGCCGGAAACTAACCCGGCGGACGTTCGGCCCGCCGCAGCCAGTGATCCAGAGATAACCGGTCGTACCGGCAATTCGCCAGCAACACATAATACGTGATGCCGTAGATCATCTGATTGCCGACCGACGCCCAATCGCTGCGGAGCGCGGTCCCGAAAACGAATGCGATGATCAGCAGACTCCCACCGATCAGTGCCCATCGCGTATAGAGGCCGAAAGTTGTCAGCAGCCCCAAAACGGCCTCCACAAACGGAACCGCCGCCAGGAATGCGAAGACCAGACCGGACGGTAAGAACGTACCTTCAAACTGTTTCTTCGTGACTGACGCGAACACTTCCGCTCCCGGTCCAAAGATGCGCGTAAGGCCGTGCAAAAGGATGTTGATTCCCAAAGTTAGCCGCAGGATGGCAAACGCCAGCTCACGGTCCCGATATTTGCTCATTCCGATCCCTGTCCAATCACATGTCCTCCGTCTCGTGCCAAATCTAAGGGACAGGCTGAAGGCAGAGCACTTTGTCCGCCAAGCCGCAAAACTCTTCGTCGGAAAGCAATCGCTTATTCGCGTTGCCGAAATTCTTCACTTCGACAAGAATCTGCGCGACCTGCTCATCGGTTGCCTTGCGTCCTGCCTTTTCCAACCACATCTTGATGGAATCCAGCCCGCTGCCGCGGCCCATCACAACCCGGCCGGGATTCGCGCCGACCAGGTCCCAAAGGAACGGGAAAATCTCAGTCGGATCGGTTTGACCGCAATTCTTCCACCAACTGGCGATAATGCCGGACTCGATATCGAACAGGTTGGGTCCGACCACGGGCCGATTGGTCGCAATCGGGTGGCCGGACATCTCGTGCACCATTTGGGCCAGCCCGTAAAGGCGGTCATATTTGATCCCGCAGTCCACGCCGTACATCGTGAGCAGCGCCAGGACCGTCTCTTCCATCGGTGTATTGCCGGCCCGCTCGCCGATTCCGAGAACGGTTGAGTGGATGACCTCGACACCTTCCGCCACGGCCATCACGGTGTTTGCGACTCCCATGCCGAAATCCATATGGAAATGGGCTTCCAAACGCTTGTCAATCCGCTTCTTTACTTCGCGCACCAGGAACTGCATAGCATGCGGTGAAGTTACTCCGAACGTATCCACCAGTGCCAGCGCGTCCATGTGTCCTTCGCGGGCGACGCGGCTGATCAGGTCCAGCACCCAATGTATCTCGGCCCTGGTAAAGTCGATTGGGAAGAAAACGACTTCCAGGCCTTGCTCGTGCGCATAGGCGGTGGACTGTACCGAGGTTTCGATGGCCTTTTCCAGCGACCATTGGTAGGCCTTTTCGATAATGTGATTGCTGGAAGGCACTTCCATGACCACGCCAGTTACGCCGGTATCCACGGCCCTCTTCACGTCGTCCACCATACAACGCGAGAAGGCAAAGATCTGGGGTCCGAGCTTGCGTTTCACGATCTCCCGAATTGCCGCTTCGTCGGAAGGAGAGACCGCCGGCATACCGGCTTCTATCCGGTGAACGCCCGCTTCCGCCAGCTTCTCCGCAATCCGAATCTTATCGTCTTTGGTAAAGACCACCCCGGCCTGCTGCGCGCCGTCGCGCAATGTTATGTCGTGGATCTTGACCTGCGCAGGAAAGTGCAGTCCACGGCGGACCTCCTCGTCAAAGTTCCACGGACTTACAAACCACTTGTCACTCTTCCACGGTTCTTGTGTCATATCGATCTCTCCTTTATCTCAAATAATCTCGTAACAATCTGTCGCCGCCTCTAATGAGCCGGTACTGCCTCACCCGTCGCCGCCAGTACTCCGGGATTCAACGGGTTCAACGGAGGCACACCAGTCAACACGCGATACACCTCCTGCGCCGCTTTAGTCTCGAGCTCCAATAAGGCCTCCACCGAATAGAAACCGGTATGCGGCTGGATGAGGACATTGTCCCGGCCGAGCAGGGCCGAGCCGGGGGATGGTGGCTCTGTTTCCATGACGTCCAACGCTGCACCCGCTACCTTTCCGCTGTCTAACGCGGCTGCCAGCCCGGCCTCATCGATGATTGGCCCTCGCGCAGTATTTACGAGAAACACTCCCGTCTTCATCTTGGCAAAAGCTTCAGCGTTCAGAAGGTGCCGCGTATCAGGGGTCAGCGGACAATGAACCGACAGGTAGTCCGAGTTCTTGAACACCTCATCCAGGCTGCCGCGTTCCACCCCCAGCCGCTGAAAGACATCGTCGGGAACGTAGGGGTCATAGGCACACACCTTCATGCCGAATGCCAGTGCTTTCGGCGCCACCAACTGCGGAATTTTGCCGAAGCCCACAAGTCCCAGCGTCATGCCGCGGATGCGGTGAATAGGCACCACGGCCGGCATTTCCCAGCGGCCGGCCTGCACTACGCTGTTTCCGAGGGCGATCTTGCGCACCAGAGCGAGTAGCAAGGCGATGGCGTGATCGCTGACTTCATCGGTACAGTACTCGGCGACGCGTGTGACAACTATTCCGGCGCGCGTTGCGGCCGCGACGTCAATATTATCCACGCCGAGGCCCATGCGGGAAATGATCCGAACATGGGACATCTCGGCGATCATCTCGGCGGTAATTTTGGCATAGGTCACCAGTAAGGCATCAGCCCGTCGCGCCAATTTCAAAATAGCTTCGCTGGTCGGTTCTTCGGCCATCTGAATGTCGACATCCAGCGGGCCCAGGACCTGCCGAACCGGATCCAGGTTTGGAAACGGACAGTCCGCAACCGCCACCATTATTCGTCCCTGCATGGCCTCACCTCGCTGCCTCTTCCATATGTTCCATCATGGTGAATACCACCGGACCGTTGGCGGTTACCAGTACGTTCTCCTCAAGACGGGTAGTCTGTTGCAGCCCGGGGTGCCCGGCGAAAGTCTCAATGGCGAAATACATATTCTCCTTGATCTCCGCCGGATACTTGAGTGAGTATGCGCGCGAGATCCACATGCCCTCATAGAGAGTGATGCCGATGCTATGGGCAAACTGCTGGAGTGTGACCGTACCGTACTTGTCATCGTCATATTCGGGGAAGGCGGCCGCCACGTCGGCGGTAGTTTTGCCGGGCCGCAGGTTGGCCAAGCCGGCGTACATGGAGTCGTACACTTCGCGATAGAGGTCGATTTCCTTCTGATTCAGCTTGGCTCCGCACTTAAAGCAGCGCACGAAATCGACAAAATAACCCGATGGGCCGACGGCGTTGATGTCTACGATCACCAGGTCGCCCTGACGGATCATCTTGTCCGTAGCCCAGCGCCGGTAGGGGCTGGTATTGCCGCCGGACGCCACGATGATGTCGTAAATGATTTCACAGCCGCGCTCCAGCATGAATTCGTGGACTTTGGCTTCGATCTCCCGCTCGCGGACGCCAGGCTTGAGCCACTCGTACTTGATCTTCCACATGGCGGCGTCTCCAATGGCGCTCGACATTTTGAGGAGTTCCACCTCGTCCTGGGTCTTGACCACGCGCGCTTTGGACATTAGCGGCCAGGCGTCGACCACGTTGAGGCCGGCGCGTTGCAGGGCGGACAGCGAAGCCATGTCGACGTTGTCTATTCCGATGCGCTCCTTCTCGAGGCCGGCCGTGCGCAGTACATCGACGATGCTCTGCGCCATCCGGTCCGCCATGTAAGGAACCGCTCCCTCTGCCCATTGCCATGTGATGGCCGGTTCGATGCGATTCTCTTGCCAGGGAAGATCGATTTTGGCGCACTGCAAGTCTGAGCCGGCTGTTTCAAAGAGCACCGGTTCGCCGTTATGGGGCAGCACTACGTAGCGAATGTTGATATTGTACTTCCAGTTACCTTGATAGGCGCCGGTAACATAGCGGATGTTGGCGCCGGCAAAGAGCACGAGCCCTGCCACGTCGTGCGCTTCCATCTGGGCGCGAACACGCGCCAGACGGTCTTTGCGGAGCCGATCAAAATCGACGCGCTGTTGCCAGTCGGCACCTGTTTGGCTGTACACGCGCCGAGGATCCCAATAATGCGGTTGGCCGATAAAACTTAAGTCCATTGACACCTTAACACTCCTTATTAGCTTCAATTTACTTGCTCTATGCCTGACCCAAGAGCCGTTTCATCATTACGTGATGCCGGCGCACCTGTTCGCAACTATCCGTTTCCGACGCATCCTGCGTATAGCGCTGCCCTTCAAACTCACTCGACAGGTAGTGCTCGTACCGTCCCTCTTGCAGAACGGGAATGATTTCGTCGTAAGGAATGGAATATTCGCGGAAGTCTTCCGTGACTTCCCAGAACTTGGCGTGGGTATGGAAGGTGTAGGGCATCAGTGGCAGCATCTTCCTGGGATCCTGCATGCGGGAGCTATAGACGCGGGTAAAATACGTACCGTACCCGTGAGGCTGCTCATGATATCCCATGCGGGCGGCTTCAGCCGCTGCGGCGACCTGCGGTACGCCGTCTTGCCAAGCCTTGTCGATGTAACGCACGATCCTCTCGGGTATGCCGTCGCGAATCGCGCGATCACTCATGACACGGATCGGCCGCTTCACGAAGAGGCTGAAATCAGGGACGAAGCCGATATGGTTGGTTCCGTGCTTGTGGATCAACTCCAGGACGCTGTTGACCATTTCACCGTCCAACGGAATGGGCGCGTGGACTTCGAATCCAACGCGGATGTCGTACTTTTCCGCGATGGGGATACACTGTTCGACCAACTCGGTTGGAGTGTTGTTCACCAGGCGGATAGTTTTGTATCCGAGCCGCCGGGCGAGTTCGAGGTCCCGGGTGAGCATCTCGAGAGATTCGTCGCCGCTCACTGGGCGGCCCTTGTGAATCTTGGTTTCCAGGAACTGGTCATAACAACTGGGTACCGTGTGATACTTATCCATCCAGCCGTGCCATTGGTCGACCCACTGATCCGAAGGACTGGGAAAGTTCGGCACGAACTCCTCCGCGATGATCTCTATGCCGTCCGCTCCCATTTCCGCGACCTCGCGAATGCAATCTTCCACGGTCATGGTGTGGGTGTAGATCTCTTCCTGGTAGCTATAAAGGGATACGCCCCGTTTCATGGTGGATTTCACCTCTGCGGCGGACCGAGCTGGGTTGCTAGCCACCACGGTGGCCGCGCCTGCCAGCGTTTTCAAGAAGTCTTTGCGTGTCATGTTCATATCTCCGTTCTGTGCTGGCCCGCCTCGGCCACAAGCGCCTTAGGCGTCTAAGGTCACTTTCTTTCTGGCAATGGCAATACTGGGATTCACGCTGTCCGGGTGGTACGAGATCCTGAGCCTTTCCACCACCTGAATATCATGCAACCCCGGAGCAAGCCCCCCGGGCTTGCTGAGGATTACCGTCAGCGGATCGCCAAATGGCCACCGGACACTCTCTGCTTGGGCAGCCTCACCGACCGTAAACGTCCGATCGCCGATGGCGTAACGCATCTTGTCCGGGCTGAAGGCTTCGCCATCGACAGTCACGTCGAAGCCTTCAACACAGGAAAGCGGGATGCCGCGGTAATAAGAAATCCTGACATTCAGTTGGAACCCCGTTGTCTGACCGTCCTGGATGACGTTCCTAAACCCTCTGGTGCAGATAATGTATTTTTCGAACATGGTCGTATCCTTAACTCCTTCCCAACCGCAATGTGTTCCTGGTAGGCGCGTTGATAGCGCCCCAAGTGGTTGGTCAACTGCAAATCGACATAGCTCACGGCTCCGGCACCGCTCGCGCCCGCATCCCGGTCCGCCGGTACCAGTTGCGCAGGCTCGCTGTTAGAGCTACAACCGCCGATTTCCGTGCGGGTCGCTACGACTTTTAGCCCAAGGAATCGGCGGTGTTCGAAGCGTTTCCCTCCCGACGTCATAGAATCAACCCTGAGTCACACCCTGGTGCAACGCGCCCTCGCCCAACTGCGACAGAATTCGAGACACGCGTTCGACGTTTTCCCGGACTTCGTCTTTGAACCGTGGGAACATGCCCACAAATATGGAATCGGTGGCCTTGATGCTCTCGAATGTCATCCGAAAAGCCCGGTCCAGCGCATCCTGTGTTTCGATTCGTCCCGCCGCCAGAATTTTGAAGGCGAAGCAGGGCTTCTTGGTCTGCCGCATGACACGGTACATGCGGGCCGGATCACCCTCCAGGTAAACATCCGCCGCGCCTAACGGCATCTGGCCTCCGAGAACCTTCCGGAATTCGTCGGGAGTGCGTGTCCGGTTATAAATAGAGCCGGCATAGAAATCGACGTCCCATCCCTGCTCCTCGACCGTCTCGATCACTTCCGGCTTATGGGTTCCGACACCGACCAGCACACCTAATTGTCGTACCCGCTTGCAATACTCGCGGACACGGCTGAAACTGCCGTTCTGATAAGCCGTGTCGGTCAGCCCGCCGTGGCGATAAATAGCCAATGGTTTAACGGCGGGAACAATGATTTCGGGATCAACGGTACCCTGCACGATGAGGTGCATTTGGCCGCCTTCCGCACGAAAGCGTTCGAGATCCGCCGGCGCGCGCCCCGCGTGAAGGTAGTTGAAGGCATTAATCCCGAACCGGTTGCACTGGTGCAACACATCGCAGACGCGGTCCTGCGTGTACCACTCCTTCATCACAGCAGATAAAATGGCGTTGAAGTGCGCATAGCCATAAAACTGGTTACAGCCCACCACCAACCGACTGATTTCGGCTTTGCCGAACGCGACTTTTGGCACTTGCACCGCGCTGACGGGCGCTGGCGAAGAATTCTGACGGGCTTTGGTCCGCTCCAAAAACGGCGGAACGCCAGCCGCCACCGCCGCAGTCGCCTGTAGAAACTGCCTTCTTGACTTCACCCTCGATCACTTCCTCTCCGGGACTCGTTGGGGCCGTCGGGCCTAACGGCAGGAGGCGGGCCGGGCGTGCCCAAGCTCAACCCGCGACCAACCACGCCGCTGGGCCGGCTCTATGCCTTCAAGCACCGGTTCATCAAGACCTGGTGGCGGCGCACCTGTTCGAAGTCGTCGACGTCAAACGCATACTGAACCGCTGCCCCTCAAACTCGGTGGCCATATAGCCCTTGTATCCAGCCTCGATCAGCAGCGGAACCACTTCTTCGGACGGGATGCTGCTCTAGCATGAACTTCTCTGCCACTCTCATCTCCATTCATCTTTGGCCGGCGATGCGACCGTTTGCCTTGCCACTGTCTTTCCGAAACGCGCAAACCGGCCGCGTTTGTTTCCGTGCTTCGTGGCGCCCTAGTGCCCAAGGTCCTTGATCGAGATGCACACCAACACAACTGCGCCGGTGCCCACTCTGTCCGCCACACTAATCAATCTGTGCGGTCTCCTAGCGGCTGGGACGCCGCGACTGATGTGGTGATTCTGCGTCAACACGAAGCAGTACACAAGGGCGATACGGTAACGGTGCCCTCTGGTGCGCCTACCCTAATGTTTCTAACCAGATAACGCGTGGTGGATACGCGCTGAAGGGAGGTAAAGTTACAGGCGGGCCCGGCACTCCGAAACCTGCAGACGATGGCACGGGAAAGGGGTCGTCCCGGGTGCGTCCGGGGTGAGTTATTCTCTGCCGGGGGTTAATCAATGCCACAAGCCAAGCTGAATGCAGATGGGGAGAGATTGTGTTTCCCCGAAACCCAGGCGGGACGGCAAGCGGTCCGTGAACAGGTGGGGCACATTCTGGCAAGCTTGCTGCTCCGGAACAGCAAGCGGTTCCCCGGCTTTCCAAACTACGCGGTCGAGTCTGCCCTGGCCGTGAATGCCCAGCCTCCTACAGAGCGAACCGTGGGACTTGAAGTGTTCGGCCGGGAACCGGACTACGACACCGCTCAGGACCCGGTGGTCCGGATGACCGCCGTCGAGATCCGAAAGCGGCTGACGGTGTATTATCAGGCTCCGGAGCACGCAAACGAGATCCGTATCGAATTGCCGTCAGGGTCCTACGTGACGGAATTCCGTCGCCCCATGCACTTCCCGGTTGCCATCGTGGACCGTCAGCCGCGCCGATCGACGCCGAGCACCCGTCGATTCCCGTGGTGGAAGAGGGCTGGGATTGCGGCCGGTATTCTGATTTGCGTTCTGGGCGCTCTCAGCGTGAGGCTTCACACAACGGCGCTCGATCGCTTCTGGAAGCCGGTTCTGAGTTCCCCCGTTCCCTGTGCTGCTTTGCATTGGGGATCCAAGGGTAACAGTGTCCGAGGCGCCGGCCGCAGGAACCGCCGGCGGCGGCCCGACCGACCACTGAGCTCGCGGATCTGCGAGATGGCCACGTGATTCTGATCGGGCTCAGCGATAATCCCTGGACAGTACGCCTCGTCGAACCATTGCGCTTCAGTCTGGCCACGGAAAACGGCCGACGGTATATCCGGGACCGTATGAATCCGTCGAACCGAAAATGGGGCCATGACGGGTTGCTGAGTCCTCTGGCGGATCTGCCGGAGGCTTACGGTGTGGTCACCTGTGGTCACCCGGGTATTGGATTCGACTATGGGCCACCCGGTGGTGGTGGCCGCCGGCCTGCTGTGGGGAACACGCGCGGCCGGCGAATGCGTCACGCAACCGAGTCGTCTGGAAGGGGCCACGCGATTCGCTCCCGGAGACTGGAAACATAAGAACATTCAAGTTGTTGTTTCCACGAAAGTGATGGCGAGAACTCAGGCCCCCGCACGTATTGGCCGCTCACATCTGGTGACATAGCAGCGGCACAGTTACCCGCCTCCCTATGCGCGGCCATTTCGGCTGGCTCGGCTATCAACTACCCGCGTAGTGCTCCCGCCTTTCGCTCCATCGCCTTTGGCCACCAAGCTCCCGGTACAAAAAAGTCCTGGGGTCTGAGTTGGCAAGCGTCCACCATCTGAAGTCCATATTCCGAGCGCTTGAGGTCGGTAGGACCGGCATTGTTGGTTCCGAATGTGAACTTGCAACCTGCTTGTTTGGCCATCCGCACGAATGCCGGACTGGGAATGCGGTAGCGCGTATTCAGTTCAATCGCAACCCGGTTTCGGGCAGCGGCCGCAGCCACCCGTCGCATGCGGTCCTCAGTCCATAGCCGGTCGTAATCTTGGGCGATCGAATCGGGCAAATAAGTCGGGTTGACGTAGATATCGATGGGCTCTTCTTCCAGGAGTTTCACCGCTCTCGCAACCAGCGTCTCGAGGAAAGTCTCCGGGTCGACAATGGTACCCACCTCCTCGGGAATCCAGGTGCGCATACGTTTGCCGGAGTCGTCCGTCCAGGTCATCGAGTCGGTGAAAACATAGTCGAACAGGCCGACTGCGCGCGGCGTGAACATCTTCGTCCACTCGCGTCCTTCGGCTTGCATGGCGATGAACGTAGGCTGCCCTTTCATGGTCTCGAAGAAATCCTGCGCGCCCGCATCGCTCTCAATGGGAAAGCCCTTTCCCCCGTTTACTGCGATGCCATACTCAATGCCGTCATACCGCGACTTGGCCAGAGCTTCTTCAATCTTCAAGCCTTCCTTGAGGTGCACATGATAGTCCACCACGGGATAGTTCCGGGCGTTGAGCGTCAGGATCTGCCGGTACACCTCGTCCATCCGCGGGGCTGTGCCCAGGCTAGGCAACCCGTCGGGCAGCACGCGAATCTGGATTTTCCGAAAACGGACCTTCGATCGGGCACCCGCGCACTGCAAAGCAAACGTTCCATGGTCGATGAAGCGGCCCGGTTGCGTGCCCGGCGGGATGAATGGAGGGTTGGACTCGGTGTAATCCACCAACAGGCTGCCGTTCACACGGACCTGAACCGTTTTGCCGCGAACCACTAGGTTGATCTTGCACCATTCGTCGTCGGCTGCGAGCGCCTTGAAAATATTCCGCCGCCCGCGAAGGGATCCGGTTTTCTGGCCTCCGGGGTCATCGGCGGCTCGAAGCGCCATGTTGCCGATCTGAATCTTCAGGCCCTTCTCCGGAGTTTCTGCCAGTTGGTATGCCGTGTGGAAGAACAAGCCGGCATTGCAGTCGGGCGAGGTCAGAGCCTCGATTTCAAGCTCGAAGTTCCGGAAGTCCGCGCTGCGGAGCGAACCGGAATAGAAGAGAGCCGGTCCCGGGCCACCGGCCACAAGCTCTCCGCCAGTGGCCTTCCACAATCCGCCGAGGTTCTTATCCGCGCGCCAACCATCGAGGTTGCGCCCGTTGAACAGATCCACCCAGGGATCGTCCGCCTTGGCGAGACTCGCGGCCGTAACTGTCGCTATAAAAGTCCGCCGTGTCAAATCGTAATGAGACATTGTTCTGTTCCTAGAATACGTTAAAATGCCATGCCAGTTTCCGCACTGCGAGCGCGAAGCCACAAGCTAATATCAAACACCTGCTTCCGCCACCGGCCTTTCTGGGTCGATCAAGAACGCCCAGATCGCACTCCCCAAAACCAGCGCCCCGGTCACAAAAAGAAACGGCAGAATCCAAGCGCCATGATCGAAGGAGTATCCGAAGACTACTGGCGTGATGGAAGCGGCCACCGCTCCGCCCATATTCATGATACTGGTCACTGTGCCGCTGTATGGACCGCCCACATCCATGGGAACCGCCCATGCCGGGCCAATCACCATGTCCAGGAAGAAGAATGCCGCCGACAAGCAGAGAATCGAGGTCCAGGCGTGCGATGTAATGGCCGCGGGTATCAAAAAAACGCCGGCGGCCAACATTGCCGGCGCCGCCACAATCTTGCGGGCGAACTTCACGTTCCCGGTCTTGCGGTGCGCCAGATCGGTCAGGAATCCTCCTGCCATATCTCCAGCCATCCCCGCGAACAGCGGAAGTGATCCGATCAGTCCGAGAGCTTGCAGGGTGAGGTGGCGATGCTCTCGCAGGTAGGTCGGGTACCATGTCAGGAAGAAGTTGGTTCCAAAAAAGAAGCAGCCATATGCGACGGCGATAGACCACATATTTGAGGATCGGAAAATCGCCCCCCACGGGACGGCCTTGACAGTTGTCATCGCAGGTTTCAGGCTGCCGTCAGGGTTATGGCCTCGGATCCACTCCAACTCCTGGCGGTTGACCCTCTTGTGGTCATCCGGGCGGTTGCGGTAGATGTAGCTGAAAACAATGGCCCAGATGAGACCAATCGAGCCGAAAATATAGAAAATCGAGCGCCACCCGAACGCCAGCAGAATACTGACTGCCACAAACGGTGTGATGGCAACGGCAAACCGGCTGAAAAAGTGAGTGACGCCCTGGATCCGGCCCCTCTCCGAGCCGGCAAACCAGGGTTGCATGGCTCTGCTGGCCACGGGGAAAGCACCTGCCTCGCCCAATCCGAGAAGGAAGCGCACACTGAAGAGCGAAACGAAGCCTAGGGCAGCGCCGGTCATAGCCGTTGCAATGGCCCACCAGATCATGATCGCTCCCAGCACCCGCTTAGGCCCAAAATGGTCCCCGAGCCACCCCGCCGGAATCTGTCCGATGGCATAGGCCCAGGTAAAGACGCTCAAAACCACACCCATGGCGGTCTTGCTGAGTCCGAAAGCCTTGGCGATTTCCGGCTGGGCCACCGAGATGTTGCTGCGGTCCATGTAACAGACCAGGTACATCAGGCTGATCAGAAACAGGATGACCCACCGAAAATGAGTCGGCATGGTTGGCAGGCGATCGGCCAGCGCTATTTCGCCCCGCAAGTTGACCTCTTTGTCCGGCATTTTGCGTACCCGGTCAGATCGCGATCACGCTCTCCAAATTGGCGAGATCCCCCTGAGGGACCGTAATATCCACCGGTTGTCCGGTCTCCGCCGACAGGTCAGCGGCCTGGTACACCTGCATCACCATCCTGGCGTGCTCGGCCGAAACCAGCGGTGCCCGCCCCAGGGCGATGCACTCAAGGAAGTGGATTGTTTCAGCCTCCATCGGTCCCGCGTAGACGTGCTCCACCCGTTCACCGGGCATGGTCGAAATCGGGAACTGGATCCCCTTTTCCATGGTGGTGACGTACACATCCCGGTGCGTATCGTCGACCATGATCGCCCCCTCAGTCCCCACCATTTCAATCCAGGTGGACGAAAAGTTGGGATATGCCGGGGGCAGAACCCAACCGGCGCCGACGGTGAAGGCGGTTCCATCGTCCATGGTGACCACCATCCACACGCAATCGGGCACATTATATTGGGCGCTCATGATCTTGCGAACTTCCTGAGCATATACGCGAACCGGCTTTCGGGGGGCCAAACACCATAACAGGAAGTCGATATCGTGGGTCGCCTCCATGGCGGCCGGTGAAAGTTTCACACGGCCTCCGATCTTCCTGCCCAGGTTCCGCGTGATGTGGCGACTGACCAGCGCGCTGACGGGTTGGCCGATAGTGCCGTCATCGATGGAGCGTTTTACCAGTGCAAACTTGGGATTGAACCGCTGCGAATACCCGATAGTGAAGCGCAGGTTCCTGGACCGGGATAAGGCAATCAGTTCGTCCGCATCGGAGAGTTCGAGCGCAATCGGTTTCTCCAGGAACACATGCTTGTCCGCCAGCATGCTTTCCTTCGCAATGGGGTAGTGGGTGGGCTCCGGAGTGGTGGAGATGATGACAGCGTCAATGGACCTGTCGGCGAGCAGCGACCGATAGTCCGTCGTGGCGGTAGAGGGGCCGGTCATCGAGGCCACCTCTTTCAGCCGCTCCTCTCGGATCTCCGCGATGTGCAATTGGTTCACATAGGGGCTCACCGCGCAGACATGTGCGCGGATTCCCCCGCACCACCCGGTCCCGATGACGGCTATGTTAATCTTGCGCATATACCCCTTTCGTCTCAACTAAGCAACTCACGGGACGGACGCTACTCCCTGCCGCCCATAGGGCACTTCGCCCAGGAATCGCGCAGGTTCAACACGTTCCCGGTAACGTCTCCTCTGCTGGCTTCGAGAAACTACTCTCCGATTCTGTGTGCCTGGTCGGTGAAATGCAATATCAATACGGTAAACACGAGGAATCCAGTGATCCGGTAACGGTTTTGAGTGGTTTATGGGGCTATCCCAACCTCCCCGGGCCGATGTAAACTTACATTCGTCCCCACCATCCAATCTGCGCTACGGTCATGTTCCCAAGCACTACTGAATTGGGCGATCTTCTCCTGGCCGCTTCCCGGACTGGATTAAAGCCAGTGAGGCGCGCCTCAGGCTAATCTTGGCGGAATCCCGGGCTTCAGGCTTCCTCCATCTTCTCCGGGTCCCACTTGCAGACGCGGTGCTCCTGGTAACTCGCAAAGCACAACTCCGCCGGACCTCCCGCGCGAAGCCCGTCTATCGGATCCTGCGAGACCGGCGTTCCCTTGCGAATGGCATCGCAGAATACGTTCATGTGCATCTGTTCGGCATAGAATGGGTGATCGCGGCCCGGTGGTGGCACGAAAATCTCATCGGGCTCGCTGAGTAGGGTCGCCGGGACGAGTGGGACCTCCAGGGTCCTGGCACCGGATTCCTTGAGATATTGCTCCTGAATCGCCTTGGGGAAGGCATTCAGCGTGCTGTAGCCGGGCGGGGGAATCTCCGGCCCCCGCTTCAGATCCACATAGTTCAAATTTACGTAGGTACTCCCAGCCTTGATCACCCCGCCACTGCCCACAAATCGTAGGAACTGTTCATTACGGTGGAGGCCAGATCTCAGGTTCACGCGTAGCGCCAGATTGAACGCAGGATGCCGGGCTGTCTCAGGGTAGTCCGCCAAGGCGAGGAGCACGTCTTGCCCGAACCCGTTGTGCTCTTCAGAAAGCCGATCGCCGGCAGCATAGATACGGATTGGGCCCAGTGCACCGGTGGCGACGTGCAGGGCGCCAAAGAGATGGACATAGAGATCGCCGCCGACGTTTCCGCCGTACTCGGGGTAACTCCGCCACTGGAACAGACGGGCAGGTTCGAAGGGGACCTTTCGCGTCCTGCCGAGGAATCTATCCCAATCGATATTGGCGGGCGTAGCGTCTGGGGGCACGAAGAGGTTCATCGCACTACCGCCGCCCACTCGATCAAACCAGCCTTCGACCATGTTCAACTTCCCGATGGCACCGCTCTTGATCAGTTCTGCAACCTTCCGGTAAATCACCGAAGTGGTGTATTGGCTGCCGATCTGGGCGACTTTTCCACTCGCCTTCCAGGCGTCGATGACCGCCTTGCCTTCCTCGATCTTGTGCACCATGGGCTTTTCGAGGTAAACATGCTTGCCGGCCTTAAACGCATCAATGGCCACGTCCGCGTGCAAGTGGTCCGGCACCGTGATGAGGACTGCGTCCACATCCTTCCGTGCCAGCACCTCGTGGTAGTCGCGCGTAGTCGAAATTTCATTGCCGAATACTTCGCGGGCGCGCGTCAGCTTCCCCTCATAGACGTCGGCCACCGCCACCATTTCCGTGCCGCCGGCGTTTACGACGTAGCCAGCGTCCATGAAACCCCGCGCTCCGGCGCCGATCATCGCGAAACGGATCTTGTCGTTAGGCGAAGGCCGCTTCTCCTGGCTGACCGCGGTTTCGGCCGCCGCAAGGCCGACCGCAGTGGTCTGCAGGAAGCTTCTTCTAGTCGTTTGAAAGGGCATAATTTCACCTGTGATATTCCGTCTGGTTCCGACTTCGTCGAGGGCCCAGTCCCCCCGACGGGTATAGATCTGACGTCTGATCAGCTCATTTTGTGCCGACTTGCCCCGGGAGGACAATGAGATTACAGTAGCGTGGTAAGTCTTCCCGATGGTGGCAATATTTTCAATTAGATAGGGTTGGACGGGCGGTTCGCCTAGCGAGGTAAGCATACATGGTAGCGGGTCGGCCCGGCTGATGGGACGCAAGGGAGCACTCTGGGTAAGCGCTACATGTATGTTCAAGACGCTCTCTCGGCTGTCGTGCCCGGCATATCTCATTCGAAACATTCGGATAAACACAGGCATTGACCGCTTTTACGGTATCGACCTTGTGCTTATACGAAAAAGAACCGCAGAATCAGCTAGAAGTAATGGTAATCAACGCGCAGGAGGAACAGATCCAGGAACCGGTCATTACACGGAGGAGCGCGGACTCCGAAGCTCGCACCCACATCTTCGCTGTGGCGATGTTCGGCGTGTTGCTGGTTTCCTACGTGGTGATGGCTGCGGACCGCTACCTCTTCCCGGTGCTCGCCCCGGATGTCCGCCGGGACCTTGGTTTTACCCTGACCAAGACCGGGCTGCTCTCCACAATTTTTACCTTGGGATTGGCGGTGGGAGGGCTTCCGAGCGGCTATCTTCTTCTACGTTTTTCCCGCAAGACGGTGCTGCTGGCGGGGATCATGATTTTCTCGACGGCGACGGTGCTGACGGCCATCACTCGTGGGTTCTGGGGCATGCTGGTGTGTCTGGCGATCATGGGCATCGGTATGGCCATGCTGGCCACAGTCATGTTCACCCTTGCCTCGACCTATTTTTTCCGCCACCGGGCAGCCGCCATCGGTTCTGTCAATCTCTGCTATGGGATTGGCGGCATGATGGGTCCAATCCTGGCGGGCGCCCTGCTGATTACCTATGGCACGTGGCGGATTCCCATGGCAGCTTTCGGTCTGCTCGGCTTCCTGATGGTTGCCGTGATCGCTTTGGCTGTACGGCGCTGGTTCAGCGAGACACGCCGGGCGGTGGAAGTCCAAGCGGACCGCGGCGGAGCGCCGTCCCTGGTGAACCGCAATACGATTCTGTTGACGGCCTTGAGCCTCATCCACGGCCTGGTGCTTTACGGGTTTCTCGGCATGTACCCAACATACCTGCGGGAAGGCCTTCACTACGCTCCAAGAACTGCGGGCTTGGCAATGAGCTTTTTTGGGCTGGGAGCCACCCTCTCAATCGCGGGTGGCTGGCTGGGTGATCGGTTCTCCCCACGCCTGGTGTTGAGTGTGGCTTTCCTCTGCACTTCAGCATTAGGATACCTAGTCTTCCATGGATCCTCCGCCATGGTACCTCAGGCGACTCTCTCCTGCGCATACGGCATATTGACCAGCGCCGTTTTGTACGTCAACCTGGCCGGCTATCACGTGAAGGCGCTGCGCAGCAGCCTGGCCGCTCGCGGCTCCGGGATCTTCGTGACCAGTCTCTACGGCTCCAGTGCCGTTGCCGGCTACTCGATGGGTTGGCTGGTCAACCAAGGTGGTTGGGTGCTGGCTGGGGCGATCCAGATTTCGCTGCTGTCCCTGGTTGCGGCCATCCTGGCGCTGGCCCTGCGCCCCGATCAAATGTCCTAACGGGCGAGGCTCAGGACGGCAAAGGCTTGCCACGCGTTTCCACACCGAAAGGCAAGATAAGGAGAGCCGCCACGAAGATCAACGAGGTTAAAGCAACCGGAATCCCGATCGTGTTAAAGTGACGGATACCGGCGCCGACCACGAACGTGAGTGCGGCTCCTGCAAACCTCCCGATGTTTGTGGTAAACGCGAATGCGCTCACACGGCATTCGGTTGCATACTGTTCAGGCAGCCAGAACGAGTAAACAACATTGTTCGCCCCGGCGACCCCCAGAAAGAAGGTGCAGACCATAAACCATGGCAAGGCATTCGTCTGCATGTAGAACACGTAACCGAAGGTCAACCAAAGAAAGACCGCCATCATCACAAAAAAGGCGGCCAGGATTGTCTTGCGGTTAACGAAGCTGCTGAGGGGGGCCGTCAACAGATCGCCAACCACCGTTCCGATGGCCAGGAGAGCGGTGGACAAGGACGCTTGTTGCGCGGCCCATATCGCGGTAGCGCCCGACTTGGCCGCGAGGTAGGTCGTGGCCGCTGGAACATATACCGCGCCGCCCCACAATCCAATAATCGACGCGACCATATAAACTGAGTTGAGACAGGTCCGCACACGATACAACGGGGAGAAGAGCACAAGGAAGGCCCGGTGCATCGTCAGTTCGCTGCCCAGTTCAGCCTGTTTGCGTTCCCAACGCGCCGGCTCATGCACGCGATTATAGAAGAACGCAACTACGATGGCCGGCAGGCCGCCGATTACGAACATATACCTCCAGCCGAAACGGCTGCCGACAAAGTAATTGGCTAGGGCGGCGAGCAAGAAGCCCACATAATAACCCGTATGCATCCAGCAGACGCCCCGCGTTCTCCGGTCTTCCGGCCATTCTTCAGAGACCATCGAAGAACCGATCGACCATTGACCGCCAATGCCAATGGCCGCCAGAAACCGGAATACTGCCAGCCACCAGATGCTGCTGGAAAGGCCGGCCAGGAGGGTGAATAGAGAAAACCAGAGAATGGTCCACGCCATGGTTCGCGCACGGCCGAACCGGTCGGCTACCGGTCCCCAGACCAGTGCGATTCCCCAACCGATCATAAACAGGGCAAACAGGAGCCCGCCGTAGAACCCAATATTGGCGGTAGTAGCGCGAATTCCAGAGCGCGGCAACAGGTCGCGCAAGGCAGGGACCAGGACCAAGGCGTAGATGAAGGAATCCATTCCGTCCATGGTCCATCCGGACCATGCGGCCCAGAAGCTACGTTTCTGATTCCTGGTCAGAGGCGTTTTGGCCACCTGGGGCTGGCCGCGGGTGAGCGACTAAATACCCGCGCCGGGCGGCTGCCATCCAGTCGCCCGCCAATCCTATCCCGGCGCTGGAAAAAGGCCGAGCCAGCCTCACCTACTCCCGTCATACCTCGTGCAGCAGCCGCCGCATCATGACATGGTGGCGCCGGACTTGCTCGCAACTGTCGGTTTCGAACGCGTCCTGCGTAAAACGCTGTCCCTCGTATTCACTGACCAGATAGCCATCGTACCCGCCCTGGATCAGAACCGGGAGGACCTCTGCGTAATCGATGCTGTACTCCTTAAGATCGTCCGTCATCTCCCAGAACTTAGCATGGCAATGGAAGATGTACGGCATGATCTTCAGAAGATCCTTCGGGTCGTTTCGCGTGGTGCCGAAGAAGCCACGGTTGTAGACCTCGTCAAGGTATGTACCGTAGCCGTGGTCGATCTCAACGTATCCCATCTTTTCGGCCTCGGCTTTGGCCTTCTCGAACGGTACGTCAGCGGCATAGGCATGCTCCAGATAGTCGGCCACCAGTTTAGTCAGCAGCCCTTGCCGGATCTTTTGGTCTCTCTCGATGCGGGGGGGCCTTTTTGCGAACAGGCTGAAATCCGGTACAAATCCGAAGTTCTTCGTCTTGGTCCGATGGATCATGTCCAGGCACTGGTTCACGCGGTCGCCCATCAAGGGGATAGGGGAATGGATCTCGACGGCGAATTTGATGTCATACTCTTCCGCATAGGGCAGCGCCTTTTCGATGTGCTCGAGTGGAGTCCAGGCGATCCCGCGCACGATCTTGAATCCCAACCGCTTCGCCAGCTTCAAATCGCGAACCATGTTGGCGACCGCTTCCTCATCGGTTAGCGGCCGGCTCTTATAAAGCTTGGTCTCCTGGAATTGCGTATAGCAGATGGGCTTAGTGTGGTACTTATCCATCCAGCCGTGCCATTGATCTACCCATCGATCCGAGGGTGTCGGGAAATCGGGAACCATTGCTTCGGGAAGCATCTCGATGCCGTCAGCACCCATGTCAGAGACTTCTTCGATGCAATCTTCCACGGTCATCGTGCGCGTGTAGTACTCTTCCTGGTAGCTATATAGCGTCACCCCACGTTTAGGCCTCGGAGCTGCCGCCGGAGCAGGCGGCGAAGCCGGAGCCGCCGAGGAGCCGGGGATCAACATCGACACAGCCGCTGTGCCCGCAACCGTCTGCAAAAACTCCTTACGTGTCATCAATCGGTCTCCTTGCTGGAAATTGTCGCCGTTCTACTTCACCAGACTTATATGACCAGAGTTACCTTTCTCCGGGCCATGGCTATGCTTGTCGAGTTTGGCATGTAGGAAATTCTGAGCGTCTCCACCATTTCAATGTCGTGGATGCCGGGTTTCAAACCTCCGGGTTTACTGATGGTGAGCGTCGCGCGGTCGCCGAACGGCCACCGTACATCGACGACATCTCCCATCTGCGTGAGAGGAAAGCTATGACTTCCAACGGAGAACGTGACCTTGTCCCGCGGAAAGGTTTCCCCGTCGACGGTTACATCAAAGCCCTCCACGCAGGAAAGCGGGATCCCTCGATAGTAAGTGATCCGGACCTTCAATTGGAAACCGGTAGTTTCTCCTCTACCCGAGACGTTCTTAAATCCTCGCGTGCAGATCATGTATTTCTCAAACACGGTTTTTTCCTTTGCCTTTTCTGTGCACCGCCCGCTATCCGCACTTATGCCGACTATCGGCGTCCGACATGGTGTGCTTCGCTGCTCCGCCAAGCGGTCAGAATCAGGATTTCCATTTGGATTCGGCTAGGCAATTCTGGTGCGGTTCTCCATTATAATTCAAGAGCGATACGGTAAAGGAGGAAACTCGGAGCGGTTCCCGGTTGTTTTGAATGAGATGGGGGATTTCGGCCCCCCTGGAAATGGAGGTAAATTTACTCGTACCTGCCTTACCGGACGGTTGCACGCCGCGGCTTCGCGCCGTGCCACGGTGGTTACGTTGCGCCACGTCAAACCCAACAGGCCTTCGAGAAGACACGCTTTATGGGGCTGGCTGTGGATGACACTAGGCTGGGCGCACCCGTTTCGGCTGCACTCTGTGTCACTAGCTCCGCAACGCCTCTTAAGATGTAGTCGGCATCGCCATCTTCCGAGAGCGCGTTAACCGGCGGCACCGGCGGCAAATGCGGGATCCCTTGAGTTATACTGCTGTTGGTGGGGGAGTGAATTCCATGTCCGAATCCAGGATGACCGAGTCGACAGGTGCGAATTCCGCATCATGGACACCTAAAACCGACGCCGAACGGGAAGCCGTTCGGGAGCAGGTGGGCCGTGTCCTGGCGAATTCCCTGTTCCGCAACAGCAAAAGGTTGACGTCCCTCCTCGGATATACCGTGGAGCGCCTATTGGAGGGTAAACCCGACGGGGTCAAAGAGCGCACGCTGGGCATCGAAGTCTTTGGCCGGGAACCGACCTACGACACCACCCAAGATCCTGTCGTGAGGATGACGGCAGTCGAGATTCGAAAGCGCTTGGCGCAGTACTATTCGGCACCGGAGCATGCCGACCAGATCCGAATCGAATTCCCGCACGGGGCGTATTTGCCCGTGTTTCATCTGCCGGACCAGACCCATGCCGCGCCCTCCCCTGCGGCTGTACCTGCCAAGTCGTTGACAATCGCGCCCCGGGCGCGAGGTTGGATCGCTTCCGGAGTTCTGGCCTGTTTGTTGCTTGGGGCTCTGGCCTGGTGGCGACCTTGGGCACGCGACACGGCGCTTGACCGCTTCTGGAATCCGATTTTGAAGTCCCCGTCAGCTGTGCTGGTGTGCATCGGCGATGAGCGCACACTCCCGGAGTCAAATACCAGCGCCCCGCCTCCCTCGGAGAATCAAATCACGAACCGAACCACCGTTCTCGACATGCTTCGGCAGGATTCGGTCCGGTTCAGCAATGCCTTGACGCTGACCATGGTCGTCGGGGTTTTGCGGGCCAGGGAGAAACCATATAGAATCCGCCGCACGAGGACCATTGCGCTACAGGACTTGCGCGAGGGCTCCGTGATCCTGATTGGCATGGCCGACAACCCCTGGACGCTTCGCCTGGGAAGCCAACTACGCTTCAGCATGGCAAACGAAAACGGCGGGTTTTTTATCCGAGACCGTCAGAACCCTGCGAACCGCGCGTGGGGCTATGATGGACTGCTCTCTCCACTGGCAAATGTGCCGGAAGCATACGGTCTGATTTCTCGCGTCCTGGATCCCACAACGGGACACTTTGTGGTGACGTGTGCCGGCCTGTTGTGGGGGACCCGCGCGGCAGGGGAATGCGTTAGCGAATCGGGTTGCCTGGAGGAGGCCGAGAAACTCGTGCGGGGTGACTGGAAGCACAAGAACAGTCAGATAGTGGTCTCGACGAAGGTGATTGGCGAGAACTCCGGCCCACCAAAGGTGGTTGCGGCATATCTGTGGTGAGACGGCGGGGGTCGAAGGTATCCCGACAATAGGCGTAAAGGCTGTATGCATACACTTCATTACGCTGCCTTGTAAAGGCTCGTAATACATTGCAGGCGTGTGCATTACCCGGCCGGACCTAGCCGTACGGTAGCATCGTTGCAATTAGCGGCACATCGGCATAAGCTCAATCGGGATTCAGTCGGCGCCCCCGCAGTTCAGTGGAAATGAGGCGCGGATTGCGAGCTTGCCGGTGCGGAAATGTGCAGTCAAACCACTGCCTTGATGAAAGCAACCGTTTTGAGGAGCCGGAACGTCCTCGAATTTCAGGACGTCGCCCGGCCCGAGCCGGGTCCGGGACAGGTGCTGGTTCGGATCACTCACGGCGGTATCTGCGGAACAGACCTCAAAATTTGCGAAGGCTCCATCTCAGTCCGCTATCCCCTGATCCCCGGCCACGAGCTGGCTGGCACGTTGGTTTCCGGGGGTGACGAACGAATCCGGCCCGGCGCCCGCGTGGTGGTGGACCCAGTCCTTTACTGCGGCGCGTGTTCGTGCTGCCGGGCGGACCTGACCAATCTATGCGTTCAGGGCATGCTGCTGGGTCGCGATCGGGACGGAGGCTTCGCCGAATTTATCGCCGTTCCACGCAGTCACGTCTATGCTCTGCCGGAATCGATTCAAAATGTCGAGGCTCCGCTGATTCAGGTTTTCACCACGTGCTTGCACGCTCAGCGGCGGATAGAGATATTTCCGGGGCAGTCCGTGGCGGTGGTTGGCCTGGGTGTGACGGCGCAGGCGCACGTGCAATTAGCCAAACTCCGCGGGGCGCATCCGGTGATCGGCATCACGCGCAGCGCATGGAAGCGGCGCCTGGCGGAACAATTGGGAGCGGATGTCACGCTGCCCAGCGGACCTGAGGGCGTGCGCGGCGTTCTGGACGCCACCGGCGGCCGCGGCGCGGATGTCGTGATCGAATCGACCGGGCACCTGCCTGTCGTGACTGATGCAATTTCCATGGCCAAACCAGGAGCGAGCTTGCTCTTATTTGGCATTACCACTGCGGACGCCGGCGCGTTTCCGTTCTATCAGTTGTATTTCAAGGAGCTCAAGGTGGTGAACGCTCGAGCGGCGAAGGGCGAGGATTTCGAGCCTTGCATCGACCTGATCGCCCGAGGCGCCCTGAAGCTGAAGCCATTAATTACGCACGTTCTACCCATGGCCGAATTGGGAAGAGCCCTCGAAATGCTGCGGGCCGGGAACGACGAGCGCATGAAGATCATACTGGAGAACGACTGAGCCCAACCGAGTACGGCCCCCATCCCGATTCTGAAGCAGGCGAAACAGGCGATGCGGCAAGCAGCCGCCCGATCGGCTGGCGCATGTGGGTCTGTTCGGTGGCCCTGATGCTGTGCTCCTGGCTTTCCTACGTGGATCGCCAGATGCTGGCGGTTCTCTCCCCGGTCATCCTTAAAGAGGTCGGCCTGAACGTGCAGGCTTATGGGGAACTCGTCGCGGCATTTTCGATCGCTTATATGATCGCGAACCCGCTGTGGGGTTCCATCCTGGACTTTGTGGGGTTGCGCATCGGGATGCTGGCGGCGGTGGCGATCTGGACCGTGGCCAGCGTGTCGCATGCCTGGATGGCGGGGTTCCTGGGGTTTGCCCTAGCCCGCGCCCTGCTGGGCTTCGGGGAAGGGGCTACGTTCCCGGGGGGCTTGCGGACCGCCATGGTGACGCTGCCGCCCGACTATCAGTCGCGCGGCGTGGCCGTTTGTTATAGCGGCGGATCGCTCGGAGCCATCGTGGCGCCGCTGGTGATCGTACCCGTTGCGCATTGGTTCGGCTGGAGGGCCGCGTTCCTGGTTACTGGCACGCTCGGCGGGTCGTGGCTGGTGATGTGGAGCTTCCTTTCGCGCCCGCCCTTCCTGGTCAAAGCGGAGCGCAAACCGAAGAAGATGGGTTCACTGAACCCGTTCGAGCGCCGCTTCTGGGCACTCATCACAAGCTACTCCCTGGGAATCGTCGCCATCGGTCCGGTGTTATATTTGAGTCCCCTCTATCTGAATCGAGTGCTCCATTTCACGCAGTCCGATTTAGGCAAGGTTCTGTGGATTCCGCCGCTCGGCTGGGAGGTTGGGTACTTCTTTTGGGGCTGGATTTTCGATCGCTACGCCGCCGGTCAGGACCGTCCGACCGGCATGTTCCTGCTTCTGGCGGTGCTGGCAATCCCGGTAGGCTTCACGGGCCGGATCGGTTCCAGCGCAGGCGTCCTGCTGATGTTCTTCTGGTGCATGTTTATCACCGGCGGGTTTCAGATGCTCGGTTTGCGGACAGGCGCGAGAGCCTACCCCGCCGAACAGACGGCCAGTGTGGCCGGGGTTGCTTCGGGGTCATGGGCGGCGGAAGCGGCGCTGATCCTCCCGGTCGCCGGACGCTGGTTCGATCAGCAGCGGTATGATGCGATCTTCTGGTCCTTGGCCCTCATCCCAACGGCTGGGGTTCTGCTATGGCTGTGGCTCAGCCGGACCCGCGCCAGCCAGTGAGGTCCCCGGCGGCCAAGCCTGCCGCCCTTGTCAGGCCAGGGCCGCTTTGATGTAGTTGTAGCACTTCCTCACTTCTTCGACTGCGGTTCCCTTGCCCGGATATTCATATTCGATCATCGCGGGGAAAGTGTATTTCTGCTGCTTCATCAGTTTCAGCACCTGAACGATCGGAACATCGCCTTTGCCCCATTCCACGGTATTGTCGTCGCTATGCGGCCGGGGGTCGTTCTTGTAACGGTCTTTGAGATGCAGATTGATGATTCGGGCGTGATTGCCTCGGATGAACTCTATCGGATCTCCGCCGGCAGCAACGAAGTGGCCAATGTCCAGAGTCACGTGCATGTAAGGCGACAGCCTAGTCGCCGCGACTAGGCTCTGGGTGGTCGCAATCTCGTTCGGGTCACCTGCAAAATTGTGGTTATGAACGCCGATTTTCACCTTATGCCGGTCCGCAAAGGGCACCAGACGTTTGCAGGACGCGACCGTCGGATTGGCAGTCATGATATTCGTGCCCAAGGCCTGTGCAAAGGCAAAAGACGCCTCGATTTCGTCGTCGCTGCAACTGTCGTTGAAGTTGAACATGCAGGAGTAGATATCGATGCCGGCCTTATTGAAGCGATTGCGAGCGTATTGGAAGATCTCCAGCGGACGCGACGCGCGCCATTGGCGCAACTGCTCGCGATTTTTCACGATGACCCGGTCGGTCGGGATCTTACCGGCGTTGCCGTAGTCATACGGGACATAGACGGGTTCGATCAAGGCGATCCAATTCGGCGCTGTTGATCCCATCCTGCGTAAAGCTATCGACGATACGATCAACCAGTTGCTCCTGCCCCGAAGGCGACAGCGGCGCATGGAGATCCCGCAGAGACCGGTAGCTATAGGTCTGTGCTCCGATTTGAATGCCGCTGACCTTGGAACTGAATCCGGCATCCGGGGATACCGCAAGCGCGGCTGTAGCCAGCGGCAAGGACGACAAAGCAAACCTGCCAAAATCTCGTCTGGTGTACATCTCGTTTCCTTTCTTCTACAAGCGGCGCCCGGAAACCCGCCACGGCGAACGCGAGCCGACGAACGGCAGAGAGCGGAAACACCACTTCCCAGTTCTCCCTGGAACCGACCCGTCGGGAAGCGCTTACTCGCGTCAATCGTGGAAGGTCTCCACGGACAACCGCGGAGCGTAGCCCGAAGTCGGATGTTATCCGGGGCGCTACGCCCGAACTGCTGTGATTTTGAGTCCGTGGAACACAAAACCACAAGCCCGGCGCTCGCAGGCAGCCGGAATTGGGCAAGTGTTTCGAGCGATGTATGAGGTTTCGGGCCGACCGCCGATTGAGGTAACCATACATGGCATCCGAATCACTTCTTACCGATTCAGCAGCTTACGCTGGTGATGGCAGTCCTGGGACACCCAGCCCGCACAACCGCCTACTTCACTTCGACCGGCAGCGGAATGGTGACGTCGCCGCTGGCTGCCCACTCCGTACCTCGCGTGAGCATCGCCCCGAACCCGGCGCCCCTTATGGCTTCAGGACCATGGCCCAGCCCAATCGCGAACACACGGCCGTTGCCGTAATTGACCGTCCATGCCATCGGCTGGTTCCGTCCCGTTCCCGGGATCGGCTGTTTTTCATCCGGAGGGTACCTCGAATGGTCGTCCCAAGCCGTGGCCAGGACATGGTAGCTGCCTTCCGGCTGCCATTTGAGGTTTGCGTACAAATCGTCGTGCGCTTCGGGGAAGGAGGCCATACCGCGCGTGATCGGGTGTTCCGTGTCCTTAATATCGACTGTGAAATCGTGCGAAGGAGAATGGTGGCCATAGTTCGGCCGCAGATTTCCCCCGCACATTTTCTCGAATTCAGCCCAACCGTCAAACGCCGCCAGCGACACATGATAGACCACCATCCCCTTGCCGTCGCGAACGTAATTCGTGAGCGCGGTTTCGGCACGTTCGCCCCATCTGAGTTCGGGCTGCTCGTTGAAATAATTCAGGACGACCACATCGTACGGTGCGATAGTTTCGGGACCGGCGCCCCGAAATTCTTCCACCACGTGGACTTGAAACCTGCCCGTATCCTCCAGTAGCTTGCGCAGGAGCGGCGTGGTGACGCGCCAGTCGTGAGTGTTCCTTCCCGTGACGATCAGCGCCTGGATCTTGGGCTTTCCTGTCTGGCCAGGGACCGTCAGTACGGCTCCTGCCAGGAATATGCAGAGTGCCATCAGCTTCATTTGAGCCTCCTTGTACGTCGCAATTATTACAGCGTCCAGCATCGCCAGGCGACGGTTGACAACAACCCCGGTCTAGGCCCGCTCGATCGCCGCCTTCACGCGGGTCGGCGTCATCGGCAGTTGGAACAGCCGCACGCCCACCGCGTCATAGATCGCGTTCGCGACTACCGCGCCCATAGTGACGATCGCCGGCTCGCCATTTCCCTGCGGGGGAGTGTTTGGATTGTCGATCACTATCGTTTCGATCCTGGGTAGCCACGAGAAGCGCGGAATCTCGTAGCTGTCGAAGTTATTGTCCGCGATTGCGCCGTCTTTGAAGCGCACTTCTTCGGTAAGTGCGTAGCCGAGACCCATGGTGATCGCGCCTTCCATCTGTTGGCGCGTGCCTTCCGGATTCAGGGTGAGGCCCTGATCCATCGCCAGGACCACGCGCTGCACCTGGACGTGTCCCGTTCGCTTATCGACGGCGACTTCAGCCATGCTGGCCACGCGCGTGTCCCAATACAGGCCGCAAGCCACACCCTCGCCGCGTCCGCTGGGCCTTTTCCTCGGTTTCCAGCCGAACTGCTTAGCCGCAGCCTCGAGTACGCGGCGCATCCGCAGGTCGCTCAGTTGGCCCATGCGGAAGTCCACGGGGTCGACGCCTGTCAGTCCTGCCAGGATGTCCAGGTGCGATTCGCGAGCGTGTGTATTGGTGTTGGCCGACGGCGCACGCCATGGTCCGATGTTGAACGGATGCATGCCCGAGGGATCGTCGAGCTTCCAGCTATGCGAGGAGATCGCGCGCTGGTGAGGGATGTCATAGAAAGGCATTACGTCTCGATCGCCGGCTCCCCATACTTGGAAATCCCAAAGCGCGATCTTCCCCGCAGCGGTGAGGCCCGAGCGAATCTTCACGACAGAGGCGGGGCGGAATACGTCGTAGAAGAACTCCTCACCACGGTCCCATATCACCTGCACCGGTTTCCCAGTGGCTCTCGCCAGGCGCGCCGCTTCCACGGCTTGCAGCGAAAAGGTCTTGCCGCCAAAGGCGCCACCGACGTAGGGCGTCAGGATATGCACATTTTCGGCGGATATCCCGAGCCCTTCCGCCACAGCTCGTTTCGTCTGGAACGGTGAGGCGGTGCTCGCCCATACAGTGAACTTGCTTCCTTCCATCATCGCCACCGCGCAATGGGGTTCCATGGGAGCGTGCGCCACGTAGGAGGCCAAATAGGTCTCTTCGACGAACTTCGCCGAGAGCTTTTCGCCCTGTGCAAGATTGCCGATTTCGCCCACCAGTTTGGGCGGCACTCCATTCTTCACCAGATGGTCGAAGATGGTCTTGTCGTCGACGCCCGGCCGCGCGGACTCGAATTCCGCGCGGACCAACGCAAGCAACTGATCGGCAACATCGCGCCGCTCGTGCAGCACGGCCACCAGGCTTCCTTCCCTCACCACCGTGGCGCCGGCCCGTTCCGCAGAGCTGGTGTCCACGCTTTTCAACACTGCCCCGTGCGCCGGCGGCCTGACGATGCGTGCGCACAACATCCCCGGCAACACGATGTCGCCGGCGTACCTGGCGGCCCCGGTGATCTTCTCGATGGCGTCTTTCCGCTGCGGCGCCTTGCCGATGATCTTAAATGCCGAGGGCCGCTTCATCGGTACATTCGCGAGATGCCGTTCAATTCGCTTGCCTTGGACCAGCTCGCCATAGCTCACATGCCGACCCTGCACTGGGTCGTTGATAATTCCCGCCTTCACCACGAGCCGGGCCCTCGGAACCCGCAGTTGCTCGGCCGCCATCTGCAGCAGTACCGCCCTCGCTTCCGCACCAGCCGCGCGCACCGCCGGCGTGAACAACGGGCTCGTCATGGAACCGACCGTCCCATAATCGAAGGGGCACAGCTCGGTGTCACCCATGACCATGTCCACCGACTCGAACGGCACATCCAACTCCTCGGCGAGGCATTGCGCCAACGACGTCATCGCCCCCTGCCCGAGTTCCACCTTGCCTGAAAAGCAGGTTACACGCCCGTCGCCTCCGATTCGCAGGTAAGCGTTGAAATCCCTCGGGTAGGGCGGCATCGGCTCGTGGTCTTGAGCCCTGAGATAGCCGGCCCAAAAGAACACGAACAGACCCGTCCCCGACCCCAGGAACGAACGACGGCTCAGGCGATTCGGCGTCACCGGGCACCTCCAGCCATCGCGGTCGAGGCTTCCTGAATCGCCGCGACGATTCGGGTATGGACGCCACAGCGGCAGAGGTGCTCATCCATGGACTCAATAATCTGATCGTGGTTTGGCCGTGGAGTTTTCAACAGGGGGGCAGAGGCACTGAGGATCATGCCGGGGGTGCAATAGCCGCACTGGAACGCGGAATGCTTCAGGAACACGTCCTGGACCGGGCGGAGCCGGCCCTTCTGGCTCAACCCCTCGATTGTCAACACTTGTTTTCCGGCAACGTCCTCAATCGCGGTACAACAAGAGCAGACAGGCTCGTTCTCCACGAGGACCGTGCAGGCTCCACACAGCACGGCACCGCAGCCGAACTTGGTGCCAGTCAGGCCCAGGTCGCCACGCAACACCCACAGCAGCATGCGTTCGTCGTCGACAGTGACACGCGTAGGCTTCCGGTTGAGTGTAAATGAGATCGATCGGTTCGTAAAGGTACTCCTTCTGTCCGGTCTGTCCGGTGGGGCTTGGCGACAGCGGCAGACCCTAACCCTGAACCTACGGGCAACTCGACGCACTGCACAATTTTCTGTCGGGCGGAGAGTAAATTACAAGGATGATACCGTAAACGGGGCAAATCGAGGTGCATCGCGCAATCGCTGTGAATGAAATCGCAGGTGTGCTCGGGTACGGGACATTCAGAGTATTCCAACCTTAGTTTTGTCCGATATCCCGGCCTCTTTGGTCTTGATCAGCTCCAGGGTGGCTCCAAATCGCGCCTGCCCGCCACAAGTGCGCTTCGAGCGCGCCAGGACCTCTGCGCGTGACGCTTCGCAGGAGGAAGCGCTCGGCCGGAACCAGACGCAAGCGGAAAGACGCGGCTGTCTGCTCCGCCCACGTCTCCAGCGGCCCGCACCGCAGGCGGCCATCAGCCATTCCGCCCTGGGCCCGTATCGGGCAATCGAGCAGCGCATCTTCGACGTAGACATAGCTGCGATGGGGGGCGGCATCCGCACTCCGCGATTCCCGCTCGGGCGACCGCTCCGGACAGATGTGGGGTCGCCGCGGCGGGCCCGACTCGTTCGCGAGCGCCTGCGAGCCGCGGAACGGTGCAACTCCCGCACCGGCATGCGGAACCAGACTAGCCGCAAACCCTGGCTCGAATCCGCTCCTGGAAACCAGGCTGGACCGTTGCGCCGCCGCGGAGTTTCAGTGTGAGCGGCCTCGCCGCTTTGGATCCGAGAAGGTGTCCTATTGCGGATCTACCCCGTAGACCCCAAACGCGAGGCCCGTGCGATTGCGGTGCGATACGCCCGGTCTTTCAGCAACCGGCGCAAGCGTCACGCCAGGGTCCGGTATCCTGTTGCGACCCTCCCGCAACCCGCCGCACGAGTTTGTTCAGCCGCGTTCGATGTCAGGCGAAGCAAGTTCTGTCTCGTATGTTTACCGCGGTTTCCGGGCAGTGATTTCACCCGATAACCTGCTCAAAACATTCGCCCATCACTCGTGCGGATCGCTCTTTACAGTATCGCCCTTGTATTTGATCCCCGGGCGACTCAAAATCGGACGAGTCGCTTCTCGCATTCGCTCTTTGATTGAAGAAGGCCTGACTTCCTGCGGCCGGTGTGGAGATCATTCGCGACTCGGCCAGATCCGAAGTGCGGATGTGCGATTACGCCGCGCCGCGCGGCAGGGCTTGATAACGTGCTGAATTCCTTGGCGAGACACTTG
>OBLU010000329.1_pt1 | contig 46262 bp, 33 predicted proteins | sample 1518681 | NCBI WGS metagenome assembly OBLU01 (sample SAMEA3539304, study PRJEB22396) | soil metagenome | biome: tundra; feature: field; material: soil | place: USA | collected 2010-05 | depth 0.15 m
TTTGTACTGGAGTGAATCGTCAGGGTTTGTGGAATCCCAGGTCCCAGAATCGGGATCTCCACCCCACGAACCAAGACACGTTCGTGGGGCCCCGGGGACCTATGCTTGGAGCGGAAGTGGCTTCATTTCCACAACGGGCGAACGTGGGGTTTGCTGAGTCACTAAAATCAATATAGACATGGCTGAATTTACGCATTTGCATTTGCATACGGAGTACTCGCTGCTGGACGGGGCATGCGACGTGCACAAGCTTGTGGACCGGGTGGCGGCGCTGGGGCAAAAGTCGGTCGCGATGACGGACCACGGGAACATCTATGGGGCAGTGCACTTTTTCAACGCCGCAAAGGCCAAGGGAATCAAACCGATCCTGGGGTGCGAGCTCTACGTGTGCAAGGCCGAGGACCATCGCGCCGAGACGCCCAACGACACGAATAACCACCTGCTGGTGCTGGCGGAGAACGAAGAAGGATACCGGAACCTGATCCGGCTGACGAGCGAGGCGAGCCTGCACGGGTTCTATCGCAAGCCGCGGGTGAGCAAGAAATACCTGGCGGAAAATTCAAAGGGGCTGATCGGGTTTTCAGGATGCCTGAGCGGGGAGCTGTGCGAAGAGCTGATGGCGGGCAATTACGAAAAGGCCAAGGGCGCGGCTCTCGAATACCAGGACATTTTCGGGCGAGGGAATTTCTATCTCGAGATTCAGGACCAGGGGCTGGAGCAGGAGCGGAAAATTCAGGCGGACCTTTTCCGGCTGGAGCGGGAGCTGGAGATTCCGATGGTGCTGACCAACGACTCGCATTATTTGTGCGGCGAGGACCACCATGCGCATGACGTGATGCTGTGCGTGCAGACGGGCGCGAAGATGCACGACGCGGAGCGGTTCCGCTTTGACTCGGACCAGTTTTTTGTGAAGAGCGCGGAGGAGATGGGGCGGCTGTTTCCGGATTCGCCGCAGGTGGCAGCGCGGACGATGGAGATTGCGGAAAGATGCAATTTCAAACTGCATCCGGTGGACAATCCGTTTCCTGAATTTGCGGTGCCAGCGGGTCACACGATCGACAGCTACTTTGAGCAGGTGTGCCGCGAAGGGCTGAGGAAGCGGCTGGAAACGGCGGTGCGTCAGCTTGCATTGCGCGGCGTGCAGCGGGTGCCGGTCCATGAATACGAATCGCGGCTGAACTTTGAGATCGGCATCATCAAGCAGATGTCGTACTCGGGTTACTTCCTGATTGTCTGGGACTTCATCAAGTATGCGCGGGATCATGGCATCCCTGTTGGCCCGGGGCGCGGCTCGGCGACGGGTTCGCTGGTGGCGTATGCGATGGAGATCACGAACATCGATCCGATGCAGAATGTGCTGCTGTTTGAGCGGTTTTTGAATCCGGAACGCGTGACGATGCCGGATATCGACGTGGACTTTTGCCAGAACCGCCGTGGCGAAGTGATTGAGTACGTGACGCGCAAGTACGGGCGTGAGCAGGTTGCGCAGATTATCACGTTCAATACGATGGCCGCGAAGGCGTCGATCAAGGACTGCGGGCGCGCGATGGACATGCCGTATGGCGACGTGGACCGGATTGCGAAGCTGGTTCCTGCAACGGTGGGGATCACGCTGGACCGGGCGCTGGAGGAATCGCCCGATCTGCGCAAGGCGTATGACGGGGACAAGCAGGTGCGCGAGCTGATCGACACGGCGCGCAAGCTGGAGGGGCTGGTGCGGGGGGCGGGCGTGCATGCGTCGGCGGTGGTGATTGCGCCGCGTCCGCTGACGGAGCTTGTGCCGCTGAACCGAACGAAGAACGACGAAATCGTCACGGCCTATGACATGAAGGCTGTCGAAAAGATGGGCCTGCTGAAGATGGACTTTCTGGGCCTGGCGACGCTGACGGTGATTGACGATTGCGTGAAGCTGATTGAGCAGACTCGCGGCGAAAAACTGGATATCGAGATGGTTCCACTGGACGATCCGGAGACATTCAAGAAGGTCTTTCACACGGCGCTGACGTCGGGGGTGTTTCAGTTTGAATCGAGCGGGATGCGGGACATCTTGCGGCGGTACAAGCCGGATACGGTAGAGGAATTGACGGCGCTGAATGCGCTCTACCGGCCGGGGCCGATGGACATGATCGACGACTTTGTGGAGCGCAAGTGGGGGCGGCGCAAAGTGGAGTTTCTGCTCCCGGAGCTTGAGGGAATTCTGAAGGATTCGCTGGGCGTGATTGTTTACCAGGAGCAGGTGATGCGGATCGCCAACGTGCTGGCGAGCTACAGCCTGGGCGAGGCGGATCTGCTGCGGCGCGCGATGGGAAAGAAGGATCCCGAGGCGATGGCGAAGCAGCGGGACCGGTTCATGAGTGGAGCTGCGGCGCTGGGGCATCCGAAAGCGGCGGTGGGCGAGATCTTTGACCAGATGGCGAAGTTCTCGGGGTACGGGTTCAACAAGTCGCACTCGGCCGCGTATGCGCAGGTGGCTTATCAGACGGCGTATTTGAAGACACATTATCCGGTGGAATTTATGGCGGCACTGCTGACGAGTGAAACGTCGAAGCCGGAGAACGTGGTGAAGTACATCGGCGAGTGCAAGGAGATGGGGATCGCGGTGGAGCCGCCGGATGTGCAGGTGAGCGGAGCGCAGTTTACGCCGCATATTGCGCCCGAGGGACAGGCGATCCGGTTTGGGTTGGCGGCGGTAAAAAATGTGGGCGGCAACGCGATTGAGTCGATTATCAAGGCGCGCGCGGAGGTGGGCGGACGGTTCTCGAACTTCTGGGAATTTTGCGAGAAGGTCGATTTGCGGGTGATGAACAAGCGGGTGATCGAGTCGCTGATCAAGGCGGGTGCACTGGATTCGCTGGGGAAGCGTGGGCAACTTTTCAGCGCAGTGGACAAGGCGATGGAAAGGGCGGTGAAAGCGCAGCGCGACGCGGCGCAGGGGCAAACGGGGTTATTTGGAATTTTCGACGAAGGGCCGGCGCATGGGCGCGACGGCGGGCGCAACGGGGACGATTTGCCGCGCGTGCCCGATTGGGAAGAGGGCGAACGGCTGGCCAATGAGAAAGAAGTGCTGGGGTTCTTTGTGTCGGGGCATCCGCTGGACAAGTACGCGGAGAAGCTGCGGAATTTGACGGGCGTGATTTCAGTGGCCGAGGCGCTGGAGCGCAAGCCGCCGGAGAGGCGATGGGGAACGCAGACGGACCCGGCGGACGAGATCCTAGTGGCGGGGATGATTCATGGGCTGCGCGTGCAGAAAAGCAGGCGCGACCAGAAGCTATACGCGCAAGCGGCGCTGGAAGATGCGACGGGCAAGATTGAGTTGATTTGCTTTTCGCGGGAGTACGAAAGACTGGCGGGGCTGTTGAAGATTGAGGTGCCGGTGCTGGTGCGCGGGGTGCTGATGGGCGAAGAGGATGCGGCGCCTAAGATTTCAATCAGCTCGATTCAATCGCTCGAAGAGGTGCAGGTAAAGCTGCCGGGCGGAGTGCGGATTCGCATCAATATAGAACTCGCTACTGAAGAACTGCTGGCGGCCTTGAAGAGTGCGGCCGATGCGGCACCGGGACCGGGCAAGGTGATGATTCATCTTAAGAAAAACGATGAGTATGAGGTGATTCTTGAGCCGGAGGGGATGAACGTGGCGGCGGATCGCGGCTGGGTGGAGCGGGTGGAGGCACTGGTGGGCAAGGGGACGGTGCAGGCGGTAGGGTAACTGGGGCTAAAACCCTTTGACTCGTTGCACGATTTTCGTGGGGCTGAAGAGGCGGCGAAATAAGGGATGCGATGGGAGAAGAGCGCAACGCAGGGGCTAAAGCCCTCTCTATTTCGAGGCTCTTGCGGCACGACTGAAGTCGTGCCCTGACACAAGACATGAATTTTTCGCGGTCCTAAAGGCCTCGGCCTCATTGCGCGACTTTCTTGAGGCTGAAGCCCCTCCGTGCGAACGACGAGAGCCGGTTGCTGCTGGCTTTATATGAAGATCTTGAATTCTTAGAGAACGATCACGGCTGATCCATCTTCGGTTTCGTGCTTCACGGCTTCGAGGGCTTTGTTGGCATCTTCGAGCGGGAAGGTGACGATACGGGGACGGAAATTAAGTTCGTGTGCCAGGGCAATGAAGTCGCGCGCATCCTGTCGGGTCATGTTGGCAACGCTGCGGATCTGGCGCTCTCCCCAAAGCAGCTTGTCGTAGTCGAAGGCAGGCATCTGGTCGAGGTGAATGGCGTTGATGGCGACGACTCCACCTTTGCGCAAGGAAGATAGAGCGCTGAGGACGACCTTGCCGCTGGGAGCAAAGGTGATGGCGCGATCGAGTTCGACTGGGGGCTTTGCGTCTTCGGCGCCGACCCAGGTAGCGCCCAGCGATTCGGCGGCTTTGCGATGCGACTCGCCGCGGGTAACGACGTAGACTTCGCAATTCCATGATTGCAGAACGCGGATGGCAAGCGACGCGGAGCTGCCAAAGCCGAAGAGGCCTACGCGCTCTGAGCGCTGCACCCCGGCCACGCGAAGGCTGCGAAAGCCGATGATACCCGCGCAGAGCAGAGGGGCAATGTGGGAGCTATCGGGGCCGGCCGGCAAGGGGATGGTGAAGTCGGCGCGGACGGATGCATATTCGGCGTAGCCGCCGTTTACGGAGTAGCCGGAGAATGTGGGGTAATCGCAGAGGTTCTCCATGCCGTGGGTGCAGAACCAGCAATCGCCGTCGACGCCGCCCATCCAGGAGACGCCGACGCGGGTTCCGATGGGGAGATCGGCGGTGGCGCCTTCGGCTATTTCGCCGACGATCTGATGGCCGGGAATGATGCGGGGCTGGATGGGCGGAAGATCGCCTTCGACGATGTGGAGATCGGTTCGGCAGACGCCGCACGCGATGACCTTGAGGAGGACGTGCCCGGGCTGGGGCTGAGGCCGCGGAGCATTCTCGATCGAAAGCCAATGTCCGGGAGTCGTCGAACCGTGGGAGAAAACGGCTGCTCTCATCGCGCACCCCTCTGACTATAAGCCTACGCCGGCGAAGAATTGGTTGCATTGGCGGGCCCGGCATGGGCGGGAGTTGTCCCTTCGCAAGGTTACGCGCTGAGCCTGGCGGCCGTGATCAGGACGGGTTCCTTCAGCTTTACGGGCTGCGGCCTCTACGTGTATGGGCTTCGTCAGCTCTTTGGTGTCGAGAGCCATGTCTTTGAGATTGGGGGCTCAGCATTGGGGTTGCCATTTGCGACCGGATCGGAGCCCGGTTGAGCTTGTCTGGGGGATTCTGGGGGATTCAGATATTGTTTCGGATTTCAGGGAAGGGAAGGTGCGAGGGAGTACTTTGCCTGCTTAGCGCCTGCAGCCACGCGCGTATTTCGTCCCGCAGCGGCGCGACGGCGATTCCGCCAAAGGAAGGCGGCAATGGGTCGAGGCGTCGGAGCGCGTTCTGCAGCAATGATGCGGCTCCGATGATGTTTTGCTTTTGAAGGTGGTGGAATGCCGCCGCGGTTTGAATGAGAGATTGCAGGAATGCCTTTTCCGGCTCTGGGGACCGCAACCAAACGCTTTCCCAGTGCTCGTGAGCAAGAAAGAACAGCTCAGCACGATAGCATCGCAGACCTTCCGCAAGCTCCCCGCAACTCCAATCTAGCGGCAACTTTTGAGTCATTGGCTCGCGGGACGCGCCTCTTTGCGCAACTCCCTTTTTAATATTTTCCCCGTGCCGGTCTTGGGCAGACTTTCGTGAAATTCAATATAGTGGGGACACTTGTAACGCGCCAGGCAGGAGCGGCAAACCTCAAATAACTCGGCTTCGGTGGCGAATGAGCCTGGTTTTAATACCACGCACGCCTTGGGAACCTCGCCCCACTTTTCATGGGGGACGGCGATGACGGCAGCTTCGTAGACGCTGGGATGCGTTCCGAGCGCTTTCTCCAACTCCAGCGATGAAATGTTTTCGCCACCGCTGACGATGATGTCCTTCTCGCGATCGACGATGAGGATGTAGCGGTCTTCGTCGATGGTGGCCAAGTCGCCGGTGTGGAACCAGCCGCCGCGAAAGACATGATCCGTCTCCTCAGGCTGACGCCAATAGCCATGCATGATGCCGTCGCCCCGGGCTACGACATGACCGACGGTTTTGGCATCGGAGGGCACGTCGGCTCCGTCCTGATCCACTACGCGAAGCTCCGCACCGGGAATTGCAAACCCGGCCATCGCCTGACGCGTGTGGCGTTGAACTTCAGACAACTGCATGTTTGCCTTGAGAGGAGAGAACGTTAAAACAGGCGAAGTTTCCGTGAGGCCGTAGCCGGAGATACAGCCGCATCCAAGCTTATCTTCGACCTCCCGGACGAGAACGGGAGAGGAGGCAGCACCGCCGATGATGACTCTGTGCAGGCTGCTCAAGTCGTACTTATCGCGTTCAGGAGAGTTGAGAAGCGCGGCCGCCATGGTGGGCACCAAACAGCAGCACTGCACGTGCTCGCGCTCGATCAGCCGAAATACTTCTGCCGGAGAGAACTGGTGGATCATCACGTGCGTGCCGCCGGCGAGCGTAGTGGTGTGCGCCTTGCCCCATCCATTTGCGTGAAAAAGCGGAATGGTGTGGAGTTCCACGGTTTCGCCGGTGACTTGCAGTGCAATGGCGACATTCAACGCGTGAAGATAGATGTTGCGATGCGTGAGCATCACGCCTTTGGGATTGGCGGATGTTCCGCTGGTGTAGAACAGCTCGGCGAGGGAATTCTCGTCGACCTGCATGACGTCACGTTGATGGATGCCCGCGCCCGCCAGGAGATCTTCGTAGTTCCGGGGCGCCGTCCAGCTTGCCTCGGGCTTTGCATCGAGGAGGACGAAGGATTCAACGGAGCGAGCCGCCCGCCGAAAGGCTTCCACTGCCGGAAGGAATTGGCTTTCGAAAAAGAGGATCTTCACTTCAGCATCGTTGAGGATGTACGCAAGCTCCGGCGGCGCGAGACGAATATTCAAAGGCAGCAGAACCGCGCCAGCTTCCAAGACTCCGTAGTAGGCCTCAAGGAGACGATGACAGTTTGAACTGAGGAACGCCACACGGTCGCCGGGATTGATGCCCATCGTGAGGAGGCCGCCGCCGAGGCGACCGGCGCGCTCGGCAAATTGCTGGTAGGTGAACCGCCGTCCATCACACACAACTGCGGTGTTGCCGGGGAATTGTTCTTCGGCGTGACGCAGGCAGCGGAGGGGTGTGAGAGGGACGTTCAACTGATGCTTGCTCCTCGGCGGGGAAGGGGATGACGCCTGGTTTGAATTGAACATCGGGGCAAAGTTCAATTGAAACCAGGATTTCCCTTTTCGATTACCGGATCAATATACCCCATGGGCTGTGGTGAGGGGAAAGCGGAGGTGGGATTGTGGCCGTGTGCGGGATAGGAGTTGGACCATCCGGAGATTCAGCGGCGATTCAAGCCTGAGCTGGACCCGGGGAGAAGCGGATGTTGAGCCCGGTGAGGCCGCGGAGACCGGCGTTTTGCCGCCATTCCAACTTTTGCTCGATGAGTGCGGGATTTGAAAGCCGGCGCAGAAGCGTGTTGAAGGCGATCTGGCATTCGATACGGGCAAGGGGAGCGCCGAAACAGAAATGTGCGGCCCAACCGAACGCGAGATGTCGATTGTCAGAACGAAGCAAATCCAAGCGGTCGGGATCGGGGAAGCGGCTCGGGTCGCGGTTTGCGGCGGCGAGCACCGCGACGACTCTTGAGCCTTTCCGGATGGTCTTCCCGCCCAGTTCGGTGTCGCCTGGCGCAATCCGGGCTGTGTGTTGCACAGGGGATTCGTAACGCAGCATCTCTTCAACAGCGGAGGCAGCGATCTCGGGGTGGCCGCGTAGTTGTTCGAGAGAAGCGGGGTTTCGCAAGAGGGTAAGGAAGCCGCTTGCGATCAGGTTGGTCGTGGTCTCATGGCCGCCGATGAGCGTGATGATGGTATTTGCGATGACTTCATCATCCGACAGGCGCGCCCCATCAACTTCCGCGGTCATCAAGGAATAAATCAGGCCGTCGGATGGATTTTTTCTCTGCTCGTCCATCCTGGCAGCGATGTAATTCTTCAGATCTTCGAGACTCTGCACAATTTCGCAAACGCGATCCGGATGATGCTGGAAATTGCCGAGAACTTCAGCCAGATCGAGAACCCAGGCATGGAGTTGCTCGTGATCTTCTGTGGGTATACCAAGCAGCCTTGCCGTCACGATCGCAGGAAGGGGATTGGCGAAGTCGGCGATCATGTCCATTTGCCCATGGGCGATATGTTTATCGAGCAACTCGTCGACGGTCGTCGCGATGGATGCGCGAAGCTCCTCTACCTTTCGCGGCGTGAAAGCGGCCGAACAGATGCTGCGAAGACGCGCATGCGTGGCGCCATCCATGAACATCATCTGCTTCAGCATGACCTCGGCAAATGGCTTCATGAACGAGAGGCCGAGCCGATCGAGGTAGGCGGGCGCGGGAGTGCGATCGGCGGAGAAGTTTTTGAGGACGCTCATGACTTCGGAGTAGCTTGTGACGACCCACGCGTGCATGTAGGGATCCCAGTGCACCGGATCGTAATCCCGCAAGCCGCGGTAAAACACATGCGGATCGGCCAGGACTTGGGGACTCAGCATTCGGAGGAGGCTGAAGTCGTTGCGCTCCTCCTCGGTGGCTGCATTTGTGCCGGATTCGAGTATCGTCGTCTGCTTCATCGACCACCTTTTCGTGTCTTCGGGGTGCAGTTGGGGCTGCGTCCTGGAGTTTCTGCATGTGCTCATTTCTGCTGAAGAGCAACATCCAACTTCAGGTCGCCGCTGTTCGTGGCTCCGGCTGATCCGTAATTGTTGCGGAAAGAGGATGCGGCATTGTTGTGATCGCTAAAGGACAGGTGATGAACGATGGCGCAGGCAATCTCCTCCACGTTTGGTGAATCCATCAACTCGCGGTGGTAGGCGTTGATGTATTGAGTGTGAAGGATGAAGGGAACCAGAAGACGCCAACCTGCGAGCGAGCTTGCATGAGAAATCCGACCCGCTGCCAGGAGCAAAAGCACCCTCCCGTTGTACCTGTCGGGGCCGTAGGAATAAACAGCAGATTCGATCAATTGTTGAGCCGCGTTGGGATTTGGAATGTTGAACGATCGCTTCAAAGAGGAGGGCAGATGCTTGACGATTCGCTCGTGAAGGTAGAGCAAGCTCGCTTTCGGACCCAGCCACTCCGCTCTCTTCATCAAATAGCGGAAGTATGTCCACTTAGCCGAGAGTGAGTTGCGATTTTCTGCGCAGACCAGATTTGGCGGGTCAATGAGCACAAGGAGATTGACCTCCTCACCAACGGCCCGGAGTTGCGATGCAATTTCGTAGGCGAGCACACCGCCGAGACAGAGGCCGCCGAGGATATAGGGGCCGGAGGGCTGAGTGGCCTGAATCTTTGCGGCGAGACAAGAGGCAATGCTCTTGAGGGTTGCGTTTTCGCCAAGCGACTCGACATCATCGGGAGTAAGCGTGACGGAGAAAAAGGGCTGATCATCGCCGATGACTCTGGCCAGGTTGGTGTTGAGATAGTGCACCCAGAAGATTCTGCTGCGGGAACCCGAACGCCGCAGCGCGAGCACGCCGGGCGGCAGAGCGTTTTGAGTTGTAGCGTGCCCCTGGGTCAATTCGGCCTGGCGGCGAATGGTGGGGTTGCTCTTGAGCTCGGCAATTGTGATTTCGCATCGAAATTCGGATGCGATGTGTTTGCGCAGAGCAGCTGCGCGTTTCGGGTTGCCGCCAACAGAGTAGAAGTCGTCGTCCAAACCCACTTCCTGCAAACCGAGGAGGTGCTTCCAGATGTTGGCGAGGCGCGACTCATCGAGAACTCTGCCGATCAGGATTGCAAGATCCCCGACAGTGGGTGCTTCGAACAACTGATGAACAGCCAGTTTCAAGCCGAATGCTTCCTCAATCCGGATCAGCAGCTGCATGGCCAGAAGGGAATGGCCGCCGGCCAGGAAGAAATTCTCCGCCGCGGTGACGGCATTGTTTTCGAGAAGTTGCCGCACAAGCGCGAGCAGCTTTTCGGCGATGGGCGATAGGGCCTGTTCTGTTGAGGTTGTCTCGCGGGAATTCAGTTCTGTCCATTTGTCGAGTTCCTTTAGATCAAGTTTCCCATTCGCTGAAAGCGGCGCCTTCTCCAGTCGAATGAAAGTTGACGGAACCATGTAGTCGGGCAATGTATTGAGCAAGTGGGTGCGCAACTCGTTCGCGGTGGGGTCTGGCAGCCCTTTCCTCGGAAGAAAACAGGCGACAAGCTGTGTTCCTGTTTCTGAGGGCCGTGTGATCGCGGTGGCGAATTCTATGCCCGGGTGGCGAGACAGAACAGCTCCGATCTCATCCAGCTCGACACGCTGTCCGCGAATTTTTATCTGGCGGTCGAGGCGCCCGAGGAAATGCAACTCTCCATTCGGCAATCGGATGGCGCGATCGCCGGTGCGGAACATGCGGGCGCCCGGAGTTCGACTGAAGGGATCAGGAAGGAAAAACTGAGCGGTGGAATCATCCAGATTGCGATAGCCACGGCCAACACCTGCACCTCCGATGTAGATTTCTCCAGCAACTCCACCGGGAACGGGCTTGCCGAATTCGTTCAGCAGATAGATGCTTGTCTCACCGATGGGGCGCCCGATGGATGGTCGTTCATCGGAGTCGGGAGAGAGTACTCCTGAGGTGCTTACGACGCTGCATTCCGTGAGGCCGTAGTTATTGACTACATCGAAGGGGAGACCGCTGGGGGGAGACTTCTGCAGCGTGTCGCCGCCGGTCAAAAGATAGCGTAACGCCGTATCGGCGGGCCATTGCATAGCGATCATTGATTCGGCGTGAATCGTTGGGACGAAACTTATAGTTATGCGTTCGCGGATCAACCACTGCTGCATCAGCTCCGCAGACCAACGCACGGCATCGTCGGGGAGCACAAGCGTTGTCCCCGCACAGAGATTCGGCCAGATTTCCCAAACGGCTGCATCGAACCCAAGTCCCGCGAAGTGGCTCGCACGGTCCCAGGGCGTGATGCGAAATGCTTCCCGGTGCCAGTTGGTGAGGTTCGCCAGGTTTGCATGCGTGATCTCTACTCCCTTGGGGACCCCGGTAGAGCCGGAAGTATAGATGACATAGGCGAGGCTGTGGGGCGTAACTGTTCGGGAGATCCTGTGGCGATTTTCAGCGATCGCCTCCGCATCGCGGAAAGGTTCTATGCCGCATATGTCGAGACCGAGCTTATCGAAAAAAGGGGCACTGGAAACCAAGACAGACGCGCCCGAATCGGCGATGGCGTAGCGCAAACGGGACTCGGGCCAGGATGGATCGAGTGGCACGTAGGCTGCCGCGGCCCGCATGGTGCCGAGAGCAGCGACGATGCCTTCAAACGAGCGCTCGAGACAGATGGCGACCGTGCCACCGGGTGCGACGCCGCGCGCGGCAAGATATCCTGCGAAAGAATCTGCCTCCTGATTAAGCCTTCCATAGGTTATGTATCGATTATTTTGACTGAGAGCGATTGATTCCTTGTCTACATCACTGGACCCACAAATCTGATCAGGAATCAAGCTCGCATCGGTTTGTAATCTCTGCATTCTGCATGTCTCTCAAATGGGGATCGACAATCGCAAGTGCTCTTTAACATTAAAGAAATATTGTTCTTAGTCCTATCGGTGACTGCTGCCGATCTACCGGCAGAAAACTGCCCACGATCCAGAACGAATCGAACCGGTTGTTGTGGATCGGTCCAATTGAGCGGGGTTCTGGCCTAGCAATTTATGCGGGCCTGAGGCGTCGCGTCATCCAGCTTTTCGCCCGCTCACCATACGCTGCAGCGGTAAACAAGAACCGTTGGGGAAGGGAGTCGGACGGATGCTCCGCCGGCCAGAGTACTTCAAAGTCCGGGGCATTTCGGCTGCGGAGCCGCGGCCAGCCACGCAAAGAATTTCCGATATTCTCCCCGTGAATGAGTTGCAGCCATTGCGGGGATCGGACCAGACTTCGGATTCTGCCCGCACTGCGCACACGGTCGTGTCGAACGCAGCACACTGTGGTGAACCGTTTGGCCTTTTGTACCTTCTCGACCAGCGACAGGAAAGGATTCGAGTGCCAGTACACGTTGTACAGGTATCCGCGGAAAGACTGAATGCCGACTGGGAATTCCAGGAATTCCCGGTCCTGCTCCTGGAATTCCGACTGAACGATTGCCAGGTGACCACTCGCGAGCGCATCGTCGTTATCCAGGCGGGTTGTAATCAGGTACGGCGTGGACACCATATCGGCAGCCGCTACACTGCCTGCGATGCGCTCGTCGGTCAACCATCCGTCGACATAAATGGTCTTCACAAGCGGCCCGAAAGACGCCATCTTTTCGCAGAACCATTCAGGGCTTTTCGCATCGCAAAACACGATCCACTGGAATATTGCATTGCGCTGGGCTGCCATGGAAGGAAGGCAGTAGCGCTCAAACATAGCCAATCGCATGCGCAGCCAGCCGGAATCGAGTCGCTTCGCCGAAGGAGCATAACCAACCGCGGTATTGAATCTGGTCAGTACGAGATGAGTAAAGCTGTGACTCATTCTTCTGCTCCGCGATTGCGCTGCGATATGGATGAACACAAGTGAAAGCCGCCTCCAGATAGGAGGTCGCCAGAGACACCTGGGCAAGTGCGGCAAACCGAGCGCAATTCCATTTTGAGGGGAGCGTCATCTCGCGGAAATGGCAGGACTCTGCCATTTCTGCCTGCGGCGATCGTTCAAATCCTGGCAGTCTTCTGCTCTTGTTCCACTGGCGTCGCGGTCCCATGATTGAGGTTGTGGAATCGTCGCTATCTTGAAGCGCGGATTTATGCAAGGAGAGCTCATTGTCGAATCGTCCTCTCGTCAGTGTTTTGATCAACAACTATAACTACGGAAGATTTCTTCCGGAGGCAATCGACAGCGCGTTATCACAGACCTATAAAAATATTGAAGTGGTTGTCGTCGATGACGGATCGACGGATGACTCGCGCGGCATTTTAGCGTCGTATGGAAACAGAGTCGTTTCTGTCTTGAAGGAAAATGGCGGCCAGTCCTCAGCCTTTAATGCCGGCTTTGCCCAGAGCTGCGGAGAAATTATTTGCTTTCTCGATTCCGACGATATTTTTGCCGCGGAAAAAGTCGAGACCATTGTGAAGGTATTCGAAGAGCATCTCGAAATCGGGTGGTGTTTTGACAGGGTACGCAAATTTGACCATACAACGGGCGAGCAAAACGTGCTGGTTGCGGAGTGGGACGCAGGTCGAGTGGACTTTCGGCGCGATATGGCCGCAGGCGCGCCACCTAACATGCCAACGATTACCTCCGGCATTTCAATCCGCCGCGAGGTGCTGGCGCGCATTCTGCCAATGCCAGAGTTTATCCGCATCACGAGCGACGGGTATATCAAACTTAGCGCACTCGCGTTGGCAGAGGGATGGCGAATCGCGGATGAAGTGACGCTGCAGCGGATTCACGGGTCGAACCTCTACACGGATCGATCGTCGGGGAAGAAACAGTTGATGAGCAAAACCGGAGTGTTGACGGGCATCTGTCTTTGGGAGCGTTTTCCTGGTTTGCAGCGATTGGGAGCAAGGCTGTTTTCAAGGAACCTCGGCATGTGCTGGATGTCAGGCGGATTCGAGCCGGAATGCATGGAACTGACGAGAGCGTTCTGGGCCAAACTTCCTGTACGCGCCAGGACCCAAGTGCTGCTCGAGGCGGCGTACTGGAGCGCACGCGACCTGGTTTTGGGCTGATGCGGCTGCAGTCGATCAAGCCAGCAGAAAGATGGATTCAATCAGAAGATCTGCTTGCGGACGCGGCTTGAGGATTTGAATGCGAAGTGCAACTCTCGACCTCGGCGGAAAGTGAATGCGCATACTCCAGCGACTTAAGCACAGTTCGTTTGCGAGAGACACCGGCCACCTGACGGCGGGCCAGGGGCTGAGGCTGCTCATTCAGGCAATTTACTTTGTACTAATCGCCCGCATTCTGGGGCCGAGCAATTATGGTGCGTTCGCCGCGATCGTGGCATTGGCTGGTGTTCTCTCCCCATTCTCGGGACTGGGAACGAGCAATCTGTTTATCAAGAATGTGCGCTCTGGGAAACGGAGCCCCGGACTCTGCTGGGGCAACGGGCTTATGGCGACGGCCGGATCGGGGCTCGCTTTCAGTTCGTTGGTTTTTGCAATCGACATCGTATTTCGTCTTCGCATTCCGCTCGGCGTGGTTGCGGGCGTGTGCTGCTCGGATCTGATTCTGCTGCGTGTGACGGAACTCGCGATGTTCGGCTTCGGAGCTATCGATCGCATGAAGGAGAATGCAGTCCAGGCTGTGATCAGCAGTGCGTTGCGGCTCGCTGCGATTGCCCTTCTGGCGCCGTTCGGACATCGCGTCACGCTTCTTATGTGGACGTGGGCCTACTTCCTGGCAACGGCGGCCAGCACTGCCTATGCGGTGTACCGCGCACATCGCCACTGGGGCAGACCGTATTTCAGCGTTGTTTCTCTGCGGGAGGATGTTCGCGAAGGGATTTATTTCAGCATCGGAACCGCTGCGGCAACCGTCTACAACGACATCGACAAGGTGATGCTGGGCAAGGTGTCATTCGCAGCGGTGGGAGTGTATGCAGCCGCCTATCGAATCATCGACGTCAGCATGACGCCGGTGCGCGCGATGGTCTCGGCCGCGTACCCGCGCTTCTTTCGACTGGGGGTCGACGGGATTCGACCCACTTATACCTACGCTTGTGCACAGATTGGCCGTGCCTGCGCCTATAGCCTTGTTTTGGGGCCAGCGCTCTGGTTTGGCGCTCCCTTGTTGCCGCGAATTGTCGGGCCCAGTTATGTTGAGACGGTGCCGGCACTTCGGTGGCTGGTTGTGCTCCCCTTGTTGAGAAGCATGCATTCGTTCCTGGCTGATTCTCTTTCCGGCGCGGAATTACAAGGGTTGCGCTCGGCAATACAGGTGGGCGTGGCTTTGGTGAACTTCGGACTGAACCTGGTCATCTTGCCGCGATATGGCTGGCTGGGAGCGGCGTGGACCAGTATTGCATCGGACGGGTTATTGTTGTTGAGTCTTTGGATTGCCGTCCAACTTAAGTTGAGCCAGGCCGAGAGGCTGAGCGCTGAGACCGTGGATAGTGCCGCATAGATCACGAAAACAAAAAATGGCAGACCCCTGCCACGGTTGCCGTCCGATCCGGCAGTAATCTGCTCTTGTTCTCAATTCGGCTTAACCCCAATATCAAAGTAGCGATGGAGCGTTCAGCTTGACTGGCTTCAATCGCGCTCAATTGTGTTGAAGAGGTGCAACTGAATGAGAACAGCTCTCGAGGCGACTTTGCCTGCAAACGATCTATCGATTGCCGACTTGTGGCCGATCTACTTGCGCCGGAAGCATGTGTTCTATCTCATTCTCGCGGCCGTGGTGTTGCCGGTCTTGCTGTATTGCTGTGTGGCTACACGGCGCTACGAAGCCAGCGGTACGGTCGAGGTGCAGAATCAGATGGTCGGCGGCATGGAGCTGTCGGATGTGTTCAACAGCCAGGAGTTATCGACGGACGCGATGACCACCGGCCTCGATCTGCAGACGCAGGCAGACATCCTGGAATCGCAGACGCTTGCGCTCCAGGTGATACGCGAGCTGAATCTTGAACAAAGCACCGACTTTCAGAGACAGGGCGTTCTCACGAAGGTGCTTAGCCTGGTCTCGTTCGGGAAAGGGCGAGCGGCCATTGATGAACCATCGCGAATGGCACGGGACCTCGATATTTTCAATAAGAATCTGAAAGTCAAGGTGGAATCGGGAACGCGCCTGATCCACGTGAGCTACCGCTCTGCCGACCCTCTGGTCGCCGCCGCGGTGGTCAACCATCTAATCACGGGGCTTGTCGAATTCAATCTTCAGACGAGGTCCGCAGCGGGGACGCATGCTTCGAAGTGGCTGAGCGGGCAGCTTGGGGACTTGCGCCAGCAGAGCGAGAACCTGCAATCCAAGGTCGTGAAATTGCAGCAGCAGATGGGGGTATTCAGCCTTGGCAGCAACGATTCAACGGGTAAAGAACAGATCTACAGCACGGTGCTTGACCAGGTGCAACAGGATACGGCTGCGTTATCGGCTGCGGAATCGAATCGCATATTGAAGGGTGCTTTGTATGAGGTAGTGAAGGACGGCAATCCGGAGTTGATCTCTGGCTTGACCGGGAACAACATGGGCGGAGCTTCCTCCGCAGTGAGCAATTCGCTGGCCGTGATCCAGAGTTTGCGCGAGCAGGAAGCGACCCTGAAACAGGACATAGCGCACGATTCGGCCAAGTTCGGCGCGAACTATCCGCCCTTGAATGAAAAGCGCGCTGCGCAGACGGGACTGGAGCAGTCCATTGCAGCGGAGGACTCGCGCATTGCAGCGCGCGCGAAAAGCGACTACCAGATTGCGGTGAACGCAGAAAACAACACACGTAATCTGTTTGAGCAGGCACGGCAGAAGGCCGCCCAGTTAAACGACAAAGCTATTGAATTCACAATTGCGCAGAAACAAGCCGATGAGTCGAGGGGTCTTTTTGAAGACCTGAGCAAACGACTGCAGGAAGCGGGCCTTGTGCAGGGACTGCGCCCCTCAAACATTGCCACCGTCGACCCGGGACAAACCCCTTCCAAGCCCGGTTTTCCGAACATTCCGCTCTTTATGGCTGCGGCGGTGGGTCCGGGCCTTTTCTTTGGAAGCGCGGGCGCGGTCTTCGTGGATATTGTTGACCGACGGGTACAGACGATTGATGAAATCGAACATGGTGATCTTCCGCTGCTTGGCGTCGTGCCTCATCTGAAGTCAAAACACGGCGGGTATTCACTGGAAGATGTAAGCGCCTCGCGATCCACATTTAACGAGGCCATGCGCGGGCTGCGGATCTCGCTGATGTGGAATAACGTGCTGCAGGCGCCTCGCGTCGTCCTGGTGACGAGCGCGCTGGCTGGAGAAGGGAAAAGCACTATCGCGAAAGGGCTTGCAATGGCCATGGCGCAGCAGGGACGCAAGGTGTTGCTGATCGAGGCGGATCTCTACAGGCCCTGCATGAAGACTGATCTGGACCTGGATAATCGGGGCGGCCTGAGGATGGTATTGCGCGAGGATACCTGCAATCCCGATGACGGTATGGTGACGCCCTTCCCGGTCAGGCTGCCGAATCTTCAAATCCTGCAGGCTGGGGACGCGGAGGCAGAATCCGCCGATCTGCTGGAATCAAGCCGCATGAACAGTCTTATCAAGTCCTGTCGCGATCGATTTGACACAATCATTCTTGACGGGCCGCCGATCTTATCGGCGACGGATGCGGTTCCTCTCTCGATGCTGGCGGACACCACGATCCTGGTGGCGCGCATTGGCCGGACCCCGCGTATCGCGCTCACCCGGGCATGCAATAAGTTGCAGATGCACAAGCGGCATTCTGATGTGCGCGTTGCGTTGAATGCGGTCAAAACGGATTCTTACGCCTTCTACAACTATTACGGAACGAAGCCGACGCATCCTTCAGAGGAGGAACAGCATGCGAGCGCGTAGTTTGATTTTGTTCATTGCCATTAGCTCGAGCTCGATGCTGATGCGCGCACAGGAAGGCAGGCTGCAGATAGGCCCCGGCGATCTGCTTCATGTGCAGGTATTCAACACGCCTGAATTGGAACAGCATCCGAGAGTTTCTGAGTCGGGTGATGCGCAACTGGAGTTTCTGGGCAATGTGCATCTGAGCGGGATGACGCCGTCAGAAGCGGCAAAGCATATCGAAGATCAACTGATTGCCGATCAGCTTGTACTGCATCCACAGGTGACCGTGTCGATTGAACAATACGCGACACAAGCAGTTTCAGTGCTCGGCGAAGTACATCAGCCTGGCTCGTATCAGATCACCGCGCCGCGAACCGTGATCGATATGCTGGCACTTGCAGGCGGCTTGACGCCGGCCGCCGACCGCACGATCACGATCAAGCGTCATGGAGCCGACGGCGAGAAGATCAACTACTTTCTGTCGAACAATGCCAATGCGGCATTTGATAAGAACATACTTGTCAATCCGGGCGACACGGTGCTGGTGGAGAAGGCCGGGATTGTGTACGTCCTGGGGGACGTGCGCAATCCCGGCGGTTACGTGATGGACGACAATCGCTCGCAGCTCACGGCGCTGCAGATGATCGCCCATGCAGGCGGGTTGAATAAAACCGCCGTTCCGGCACATGCCCGCCTCATTCGGAAGAAACCTGACGGGAGCCTGGATGAGAAGGGGATTCAAATTGCCAAAATGCAGAACGGGAAGGACCCGGATATTCCTCTCGAGGCGGGTGATATTGTCTACATACCTTTCAGCTATCTCAAAGGCATTGGGCTTGGTGCTGCAGGGATCACCGCGTCTGTCGCATCTGCAGCTATGTACACGTATTAGTGCGGCCGCCTTATGATCTCAACGAAACCATGCACGCAGCCGCTTGTCAGTGTTGTGATCCCAACGCGCGGACGCCCGCAGTTAGTGGTGCGGGCGGTCTTGAGCGCTCTCGAGCAAACAGAGCGGCAAATCGAAGTGATCGTCGTAATCGATGGGCCCGACGCAGCGACTGAAACTGAACTGGATCGAGTTGAAGACGACAGGCTTGTTCGGGTGAGCCTCGTGGAAAGCGGTGGCGGCGCTGAGGCCAGAAATGTTGGCGTACGGGCTGCGCGCGGCCGCTGGGTTGCCCTGCTCGACGATGACGATGAATGGCTGCCTAACAAATTGAAGGCACAGGTCGAGGCGGCCGAAGCGGAATCCGGGCATGAAGTGGTGGTCGCCTGCAAGTACATCGTGCGGAGCCCGCATGCAGTGGATGCGGTGCGACCGAGGCGGCTTCCAAGACTAGACGAGCCGGCGTCGGACTACATGTTCGACTACCTCTGCTATTTTCAGACTTCAACCCTTTTCGGCTCCAAAGCTTTGTTTCTGAAAGTGCCGTTTCAGAAGGATCTTACCTGCTTTCACGATATCGACTGGTTTCTGCGGGCGACGACGAGCGAAGGAGTCAAGCTCATTGTGGTTCCAGAACCATTGTCCATTTATCACGCGCCGGAGGAGCGCGCCACGATTACGAGCAAACTGGGGTGGGAAGCGCGACTTTCATGGGGCCGGGCTAACCGGCACAGGATGACGCGCCGCGGCTACTCCCGATTTATTGCGGGTTCGTGCGCCGGTCGCGCCGCGCAAGACGGGGCCGGACTGCGGGGATTTTCGAGGCTACTGCAGGAATGTATTCTGCGCGGCGCGCCGTCACCCGCGAATGTCGCACTGATTCTCGGCATTTTTCTTGTCACACCGCAGTTGCGCAGGCGTATCCGGGATGCGTTCTTTCTTCAGGAGCACAAGAAGGCCCCAGTCAAGTCCTGCTTGTCCCCATAAACCGTGTGAGCAGCGCACGGCGCAGTTGTCTGCTCGCGACGACTGCTGGGCGATTATCTTCTGCCGCACAAGATACTGCCATACGCCACGCAAATTCAGCGAAGGGATGATTAAACAAGGCGCATGATAAAGAAGATAACCAGGCGTGAAGCGATGTTGATGAGCCTCGGTGCTGCCGGCTGCGGCCTCGTGGGGAGGGGTGCGGCCGCATGGGCTGCGGACAAGCCACCTTCGATCAATCCGTCGTTGAAAAGTATTGGCGAACGATTCAATTATCTAGTTGGGATTCAGGCGCCATTTTCAATGCTGCAGAATCCCACAACCGCACAGATCGTTGCGGAACATTTCAACCTGCTCACAGCCAGCGGGATGAAATGGGATGCGATCCATCCAGCTCCGGACAAGTACGATTTTCGCGAGGCAGACTGGAACGTGCAATTTGCCGAAGAGCATGGCATCAAGGTCCATGGCCACAACTTGTGCTGGAATAACGCGGAAGGAAATCCTTCCTGGTTTAAGACGGTGCTCAACAAATCAAATGCGCGGCAAATCCTCACTTCTCATATCACGACGGTGATGAAGAGGTACGAGGGCAAGATCGAGTCATGGGATGTGGTCAACGAGCCGATCGTCCCCTGGCCGGGAAGGAGCGACGGACTATACCCCGGCGTTTGGGTCGATACTCTGGGCCCTGAATATCTGGACGTTGCTTTCCATACGGCAAAGGATGCTGATCCAAACGCTCTGCGCGTGATGAACGTGCACCATGTAGAGCAGGGGACCCCAGACGCTGAATTGAATCGTCAGAGAGTGATCGCGTGGCTTGAACGGTTACTTGATCGAGGAACTCCAGTGCAAGCGGTCGGGATGGAGTCGCATCTCGACACGTCGCAGCCACTGGCAGGCGAGCAGACGCGCCAGTTCGTCGAGAAGATCCGAAGTCTGGGATTGCAAGTGCTGATTACAGAGTTGGACGTGAAGGAAACGCGGGATAAGGGAGACTCCCATGACTGGGATGTTCACGTTGCAGATTACTACCGCGAATATCTCGGAAATGTACTTTCTGCGGTTCAGCCACATGCCGTCATCTTCTGGTCGTTGATCGACAGATGGGAGGGCAATAGAAAAGTGCAGGGTCTTTTGCAGAATAATCTCTCTCCACGGCTTTCGCTGACTGCGGCAGGGCAAGCTTTGGAAGCGGGACCGCGGCAGGGTGAGGGGCGACATGACTGAAATGAGCATGGCCTTTGAACGGGCGCGGCCGGGAGTGCCAATAAGCCGAACCATCGGGGATGCCGTGCCTTTGTTCGCCAAGGTCAACACGTACGCCCTGCTGCTGGCTCTCTTTCTATTTGCAACCGGCGGCGCCTTTCTGGTCCCGAGTATGGAAGAGCACGCCAAGGGCGCCGCCACCGTTGTGGCAGCGACCGCCGAAACCGGGCCGCTGCATCTGCTGGAGTTGGCGCTTGCATTTGCAATCTCTCTAAAAGTGACGCTGTCGAACTGGCGAACGGTTGCCAGTGCGTCTGTTCAGATGAAGCTCTTTTCCGCGTCGGCCCTGTTGGCGACATTGTCTTGCTTGTGGTCGGTGGATCCTCTTCTAAGCCTTCGAAGCGGTTTATATCTCCTCTTCAATACTTTGTTCATGTACTACCTCGTGCAGCGATTTCCGTTGCAGGAGTTGATGCGGCTGATGATCGCGGCCGGGACCGTTGTGGCTATGATGAGCATCGCCACGGCCATTCTGCTTCCCAGTTATGCGTGGGGCAGCGCCGGCTCTCATTTTGCTCTTCAGGGAGCATTTATTGCGAAGAATGTTCTGGGCAACGTCGCTGTATTCCTGCTGACTCCAGCGCTCTTCGTCCGGGGTATGCGGTTATGGGCGCGGACGACTTACATTCTCGTGATGCTCGCGCTGATTGTGCTTTCATTCTCGGTCCAGGCCTGGGCTGCTGCGCTTTTCTGTTTCTGCTTTGCTGCGATCTGCATGGTGTTCGGCCGCCTGTCGAACAAAGAAGCGAAGTGGATCGCCTTTGTGACGCTGTTGCCGGTGGTTGTGGCGGCCGTGATCCTCGTGACCTCCAGGATGGAAATCCTTGAGTTCCTGGGAAAGGATCCAACCCTCAGCGGCCGGACGATTATCTGGAGCGCGGTGCTTCGGTCAGTTTTAAAGAGGCCGATGCTGGGTTGGGGCTATAACGCTTTTTGGCAACGGTTCAGCGGTGAATCCGGTTTGGTGCTGCTCCAGGTTCACTTTCCCATCGCGCAATCGCAGAACGGCGCACTTGAGGTGCTGTTGGGCCTTGGTGGAGTGGGCTTGGCGCTTGTGGTTGCGACGTTTTTGCAGGGAATTCGCAATGTAGTCAAATGCTTTCGGCTTGGGGCGACCGAAGCGGCGCGGTGGTACTTGCTCATCGTCTTGCTGACCATCGGGTACTCGGTTGGAGAAGCAAATATTCAGCAATCCAACATGCTGCCCTGGATGATGTACATCATGGCATGTACGGGTTTAGCCGCAGAGGTTCGCCGCGCACGCGAAGAGCGAATGGCAATTCAGGAAAGCGCGAAACTGCAGATCCGCGGACCGCGCTGGAATGGTCCGGCTCAGCGAGCCTCTGCCTAGAACGCCGGAGCAGACACTGTAACGCGGGATATCCTACCCGTCATTGACTTCATTCAGTTGCGGTGAAGTCGCGGAGGCTTATGCCCGCAGGCCGACCCCTTCTCGCGTCCGCCAGAATGGAGTCATAAATATCTTCCAGAGAGCTGTAGCAACGCGCGATATCGAATCGATGACAAACGAAGTTTCTGGCACGCTCTCCAAACGTCCGATTCACAGCCTGATCTCCGAGCAGCTTCGCCAGCGCATCGGCGAGGGACGCCGGTGATTCTTCATCCACGAGTAGCCCGGTGTTGCCATCCTCCACGGCTTCCGGAATGCCGCCGTTGCGGGTTGCCACGACAGGAACGCTCATCGCCTGGGCCTCAAGGACGACCAATCCCAAAGCTTCGGGCACTTCCCCATTGGCCGTCGTGCTAGGGGCGCAGAGCACTGCAGATGTGCGCAGAAGGTCGCGAATCTCCGCTGAGTTCCTTTTGCCGAGGAAAGTGACAGGCAGATTTTGTTCCTTCGCGCTTCGTTCCAGTTGATTCTGCTCCGGTCCCTCGCCAACGATGGTCAGTTGCACGCCAGCGATGCGTTCGCGCAGGAGATGCACGGCTTCGAGCAACGTGTGCACGCCTTTCCGGCGGACCAGCCGGCCAACATACAGGATGGACGCTGGGTCAAAATTGCTGCGAACGCCATCGAAGAAGGCACTATCCACACCTAGATAGTTGGTGTGTGCCTTATCGGGCGGGCAGCCAAGCGCGAGAACTCGATCGCGCCAACTGTCGGAAACGCAAATGACCTTCTTTGCGTCACGGAAGAGCCATGGGAGGCGGCGCCGATAGAGGCGCTCATAGGGCGAAACGCGTGCCGCAGCCTCCGCACCCAGCTTGACGTCCCAGCCGTGAAAGGTGACGACCAGCGGGATGCCCAGGCGCGCGGCAGTGGCAATGATTTCGGTGCCGCCGGGACCGAAATGAGCGTGAATCAATTCGATTCGATGATGGCGGATGAAGGATGCGAGCTCCGAATCAATTCCGGTTAGTAAGAAGTTGAACTCGCGAAGCCATCCAACCGCGCTGGACGGAAAAGTGAAGTTCTCGAAGTCGCCGATTGGAGTGCCCTCAACGCGCCGGCGGCCCGCTAGCACCGGTCGATAGCGCCGCAGCCGGAAAGCATGCTCACGCACGTAGTGCCTTACCGTGGGCAGCAACTGAGGGCTGTAAATGAGAACTCCGGGAAGCTGGCTGCGCGTTTCCGCGCTCGAAATTTCAGCTTGCTGTGAAGCAAACGTATTGAGGGCCGGGCTAAGCATCGATGTCGTCATGCGCATTTCAAGTTTGGTTCTGCAGCCATCGCTGCGATGAGCCGCTGGCCGGCGGCCACGAAGGTCCGGTCAGACAGGAGACGGGCGTTGGCTGCGACACGATTCTTTTGGCGAGTCGACACCAGCGTAATGCCGCCCGAATTGTGGGCAATCGCGGCTCCGAGGAGCACGAAGCCCAGATTGTCTTCTACCGAGAGATCGATTCCGGTCGCGTCGGACAAGCGGCGTGTCCTGCCGAGATCGCTCCGAAGCCAGTCACGAAGAGGAGCCTGGGCGCCCTGAATCGCCCTGTGCGTCACGGTAAAGTCAATAGGCGGCAGCTGATCGGTGTCGAGGATGCTCCATGAATACTGCCATACATCAAAGAAGCTCGAATATGCGTTACGAATAGCGAGCGTGCTTTCGTATGACGTGCCGGTGCCGAGGGAGCGGACTTTGCCGCGCCGGCGCAGCGTTTCAAGGCATTCCAGGAGATCGTCCGTGAGATCGTCCAAAGTGACCTCGTGGAGGAGCAAGAGATCGACATGATTGGTTCGCAGCCTGCGCAGAGACTCTGCGAGTGAACTCTGAACGAAGGAAGTGTCGAGCTTCGGTCGCGAGGTTAATCCGCGATATGTGGATGCACCGACACGCCGTGTCAATTGCGGCACAACCTTTCGAAGCGGTGCGGCCAGGCTGCGAATTTGCATCACTGCCCAGGCATGCCGGGGACGCAAGAAGCCAACCTTCGTGGCTATTGTAACGTCATTTCGACAGCTCTTCAAAGCTTCTCCAAGGATGTCCTCCGCGGTTCCCATACCGTAGGGAGGGGCTACGTCGAAGTGTCGAATGCCCGCATCGTAAGCCGCATGGACCAGAGCTATGCTGTGGCGACGGCTCGAACCCGCAGAGAGAGATGCACAACCGAACCCGATGGCGCTGGTGGAGAAAGAGGATGCGGGAAGATGCGGCATTATTGAACCTCGCTGGCAACCGCGCCGGCCGTGACGAGTTCGGGCACCGGAAGTACTTGTCGATGGGCAAGGTGATCGGACAGGCGGAGCCCAAGGGTGATGGCGGTGAACGTCGGATTGGCGAATCCCGTTGTGGGGAAGGTGGCGGCTCCCGCTACATAAAGGTTGTTCGAACCAAAAACTCGCAGATCGGCATCGACGACACCATGCGCCGGTGAAGAGGCCATGCGCGCCATTCCCATTTGATGATTGCCGTCGTCGATTTCCGACAGGAACGCCGCATCTCGCGCCATCAACTTGGGGCTCAACTCAATGTAGGCCAGATTTTCGCGATGAAAATAGCCGACGAGCAATTCGCAGAAGTGGGCCATTGTCTCGAGTTCCACGCCATCAATCATCCAATCGATATCGACGAGAGGCATGCCGAGCGAGTCGCGCTCAGGCCTGAGGCGCAGGCAACTCTCTCTGAGCGGCACCTGCTCAGAGCTGAGGCGCAACTGGATGCCCTGATCAGCTCGGTTGTAGGTGCGGTGATGCAGCAGATAACGTGCTGCCATGGGGAGCGCGATGCGAGCGACGGGGAGGGTTCTGGCAGGAATCGCCAACATACGCCGATCTATCTTACCGCGCAGCAAGGCCTTTACCAGGATCTTCAGCCTGTCCAGTTCCTCTTTGTATTGGGAGTTGAATAAGAAACCGGCGGCGATTCCGAGCAATTGCTTCTGGCGTTGCGCTGATCCGGTCAACTTGATGCGGGGAGAATACTTGAGCCCATTCAACAGGATGTTGTCGAATAACGCATGAAAACGCGCGGCGTTAGTTGGGATCACATCGCCGGCATAGGCGTCCACATGATCGGTAAAGCCTCGTCCCAGCCAGGGATTGTCTGCCCAGGGCGGCGCGGAGCCATTGTCAAGATGCATTGAGAGCAGACGCGCAATTTCAATGGTTCCATTTGCCAGAACAACATTACGCGCAGCGATGCGGTATTCCGTGCCGTTGTATCGGGGAATCATAACCTCGTGCACAGTACGCTCATCGGCCGCAAGAGAGAACCCTGTGACAGGCGCATTCACGATGACGTGCAGCTTCGGATGGTGCTCGATCTCCTCGCGGAAGAGAACGGCAAATCGCGGTTCAGGAGTCCACCGCGTCAAGAAGACCTCGAGATCATTGCCCATGTCGGGAGGCGGAACCTTGAGCCGGCGCCAGACCTCTTCGTCGGGCTGATTCTGCTGCAATCCCAGAAGGCGAAAGGCCTTTTCGTAGTAGGGTTCAAGAGCTTCGCGGTCAATGAGCCAGCCTTGGTCCGACACCCATGGCCGGTGCTCAAACACGATTGGATCGAAAAGGACAAGCTGGCCGGGCCACGCGTTGGTGGTGCCACCCAAGGCTCTCAATCGGCCGACGTGCAGGCCTTCAAGCGGAAAGCCGTTCCAGGTCGCTGCCTCAAAGAATTCCTGCGAGCTCTTTTCCATGCTTGTCGATCCGGCTTCAAGCACGACTACTTCAGCCCCGTTTCGCACCAGGTCGACCGCCATGGACAGGCCGACAGCTCCAGCCCCAATGATCAGTACATCCGGCTTGAGATTTGGTGCGTCTTGTAATTGCTGAAGGTCGATCAGCATAGTTCGCTCCCCTCGTCTGATCTTGAAAGGGCATGCCCGCGCACATTCGGAGCCCTGTTGCACGCGCGCCGGTTCACGCCACAGCTCCCACCGTTGATCCCGACCCGAGAATATCTTCGAGCACGGCGGTGAACTTGCTTCTGAATACCGAGACATCAAAGTCTCTGGCATATTTGTTGAGTGCGGCCGGATCCCAGACCACTCTGCAGCAGTGCTCAATGGCCTCGACAATCGCCGGCCTCGAACACTCCCAGCAAAGAATGCCGGACTCTCGATTGGCAATTGTTTCGAACGCGCTACCGGCGGCGAATGAGATGGCCGGACGTCCGGAAGCGTTTGCCTTGAGCGGCATCGTATCGAAGTCTGCTTCGGTATCCGGGCAGAAGACTGCCTGGCATCGCGAGAGGAGATCAGCTACCTGGCTTTCGGTGCGGGGGCCGAGGAACCGTATCGACGGTCCAGCCAGTGCCTCGAGACGCTTCCGATCCGGGCCTTCCCCGACAATCAGGAGCCGCTTGCCGATTGAATTGCAGGCGGCGATGACCATATCAATCTGTTTGTGAGCCGACAAATCGGAGACGATCAGGAGAAAATCATCTGGAGTTCCGCTGGCATAGAATCGGGACGTCTCGACCGGCGGATGAACCACGTAAGCATTACGGCCATAGCACTGCTTGATTTGATCAGCGACGGTGTGGGACTTGGCGACGTAGTAGTCAGGTTGAACTGCCAACGTCCGGTCAAATTGCCGCAAGCCCGCCAGGATGGGCTTCAGCAGAAAGCTTGCAGCCCCATTCGCCTTTTGAGTGCGCGCATATTCTTTGGAGCGCCAAATCGCGGGCCTGACGGTATGACAATAGCAGAGGTGAATGGCATCGTGCCGGCATTGCACGCCTTTTGCAAAACCCGCACAACTGCTGATCACGACGGAGTATTGCGACATATCGAGAGCCCTGATAGCGAAGGGAAACAAGGGAGCGTAGTGGCGAGACCATTGTTCCTTCGCGGGCAGATAGTTCATCCACGTCGTCTTCATCGATCTTGACCGGAGGTACTGCGTCAGGCTTTCGTCGACACAAACCGCAGACAGTATGTCCGCATCCGGCGCAAGCTTTGCAATTTCTTCCGCGATGCGTTCTGCCTCACCATAGTGCGCAAAGCTCTAGTGCACGATCGCGACTCTATCTGCAAAAAACACGATGTTCTCCCGTCTTCTTATGAAAAGCTATTGTTGCTCTTTCGGCGAATGGATGGGTCGATTACGCCGCTCCTCGACCCGTGAGGACGGTTGGTACGGTCCGCAGCAAGATTCGAAGATCAAGGCCAAGAGACCAGTGATCGATGTATTGCAAATCGAGCCGTATCCAGGTGTCGAAGTCTGTGTTGCATCTTCCGCTGACCTGCCACAGGCCGGTAATCCCCGGTACGACGCTGAATCGCCTCATCAGACTCGACTCGGAGAATCGATGGACGTCGCGCACGGACATCGGCCGGGGCCCCACGAGCGACATATCGCCCTTGAGGACGTTGAACAATTGTGGAAGCTCATCGAGAGAGGATTTTCTCAAGATTCGCCCCACCTTCGTGATGCGGGGATCTCTTCTTATCTTGAAGATTGGCCCTTGCGCCTCATTGAGGTCTTCGACCTTGGTCATCAACGCTTCGGCATCGGCAACCATGGAGCGGAACTTATAGATCAGGAAACGACGCCGGTTGTGACCATATCTTTCCTGGACGAAGAAGACAGGTCCCTTGCTTGTGATCTTCACGGCAAGGGCAATTGCCAATATGAGAGGAGCGAGCGCGCACAAGAGAGAGAAGGAAAAGATCAAATCCAGAGCGCGCTTTAGAACAATCCGATAATCTTCGTGGACCATGTGAACCACGAAGCCTCTTATTTCCCTGAGCGGGGACCATCCCGATCGCGAAAGGCGCGTGTCGAAGACGTCCGGCGGAAATGAGTAATCGACGCCAATGCGCTCGCAGATTCTGATTGCCTCCTGGACGGTTGCGTAATGGGAATTCAGCGGGAGCGCCAGGAACACCATGTCAACCGGGTGGCGGACCAGAATGCTCTCGAGGGTATCAATCGAGCCGAGGTAGTCGGAGGGCAGATACTTTGCGTGAGAGTCGTCGGGATCGATGAATCCGAGCACAGTGCCACGCCAGGCGGGCTGATTCTGCAGTTTCTTATAGGCACCGACCGCCTTTCTTCTGCTGCCCAGGATCAGGTAGAGCCGTGGACGCGATATGTAATACGCGATGGAATAAGCAATGGCTGGAGACAGGACACATGCCACTCCGGCAGCGCTGCAGCGCAATGCGAAGATCTGCAGAGGAGCGTGATTTGGCCCGATCGGCCCAAATAGCGATTTGCCCGCCCACAGCACCAGTGTGCAAGCCGACGTGGCAATGAAGACGGTCGCAAGCTGAGAGGTGAGAAACCGGAATCTTGGCGTATTCCGTCCCACTGTGATCCGAAGACTAAAGAAGCGAGACCACACCAGCATCAGAGCTAATACGAATAAAAGCTGACGAACAGTAATTGACTCGGCGGTGAGATGGGTCAGCCAATCCGGTCTATGCCAAACGGGTTCGATCCAGAACGATAAGAGTGCGAGAAATGGGGGAGACTGACGCGCCAGCACATAAAGCGCTCGCAGCACGTCGGGCGGATGAGTAAGTGCGCGATGTGGCCTGTCTCGTCCACCTTTTGCACTTATACCGGTGTATGCGCCTATCTGCGCCGCAGATGCAGACATTCTTTAGTCCTCCGTCGGGAATATACGTACGTACCGATATTTGCAGTCCTGCACACGCAAAGTTGGTCCGCTTCTATCGTGGCCCCAGCGGGTGCACTCTTCAATGGCAGAGCTTGACTCGCAATTCAGCAGATTTCTGCCGGTGAGGGATTTGGAAGGTGTAGTGCAGGTCGTTCAAGAGTCGCGGACAGTAGAATCCTGCTATTCGCAGAGCAGCAGTCTTCAATTCAGAAGCTTGGAGAATTCATCTAGGCTGGGATTCTCGAAGAATGCCTATGCATATTTCATTTCGGCTTCGCCCAAAAGATAAAAGGCTGTTGAAAGCGCGGGTGTCGCTTGGCCCGGTCGAGGTGGATGCAATACCGCGTGAAGATCTGATCGAGCGGATTGTTCAGGATGCCTTTCGTGCTGAGTCGACTCGCGTGGTGGCCACTGTGAATGCGCAGTTTTATGTTCTTGCTGACGGAGATAGTGTATTTCGAGATTGTCTGAAGCGATCAGAATTCACATGTGCCGACGGGTTTCCAATCGGGATAGCGGCATCGCTTCTTGCCGGACATCGAATTGAGCGCGTTGCCGGCGTGGAGATTGTTGAAGAGATCTGCAGACGAGGATCGAGTGGCGGGTTGCGCGTCTTTCTCCTGGGAGGGCGGCCAGGTTCGGCCGCTCAGCTGGCCGCCCTGCTTACGGAGCGATATCCAGGCCTCACAATTGCAGGAGTAGCATGCCCTCCGGTTGGCTTCGAGAAGTGCACGCAAAGCCTTTCGGCGATTCTTGGAGAAGTTGCTGCAGCGCGGCCCCACGTCGTATTTGTTGCGCTCGGCGCACCCAAGCAGGAGATGTTCATTGATCAATACCTGCGCAATTTGAGGATCCCGATTGCAGTAGGAGTCGGCGGCAGCTTTGAGATCATTACGGGCGTTACACGCAGAGCGCCAAAACTCGTTCAGCATGTTGGCATGGAATGGATGTATCGGCTATGCCAGGAGCCACAGCGTCTGTGGCGGCGCTATCTATTGGGAAACCCGCAGTTTTTGTGGATTATGAGCAGGTACTTTATCTTGGGGCAGGAGGCGATGCAGGCGGGCCATTCTTCCTATGCGCAAGGGGCGAAGCAATTAATGCGGAAGGGGCGCCCCGCTACCTCTCACGTTCCGTGGAATTGATGAGGTTGGCCGGCATGATGACTGGCATGATTCCGCGTGGACTTATCCAACGAGCCTCAAGGCGGCCTGAACGCGACTGCTGACGCCGATCTTTTCGAAGATGTTTCCGAGATGGTTTTTGACGGTTCTTTCGCTGATGTGAAGTTCATTGGCGATCTCTTTGTTGCTTGCGCCTTTTGCCAGCAACTTTGAGATTTCCTGCTCTCGCGCGCTCAGCGAGGACTTTGCATGAGCTTCACGACGGCCATTTGAGGCCTTTACCGCGAAGTGATCCAGTGCGTGATTCAACTGCTCACTGTTGGCCCATACCTGTCCCATGTACACGCAGACCACCGCCTTGCAGAGCCGCTGAATGTCAGTGCCACGGGATGTCACGATCCCTTTTGCGCCGTGACTGAATGCTTCGATCACCTCGGCGCGATGCCATTCCTGCGCAATCACCAGGGACCGGAGCGGGCCGGGCAGAGTCGCGAAGAACTGAACCAAATCGCATGCGCGCTCATTTCCTTCCTGCATATCACTTGAAACCAGAGCGACATTCGCAACATTCGCGAGTGCTGCTCGCCTTGCGGCCGAGATTGTAATTCTGCCGACGACGCGGCTGAAGCGGCCCGTACTCGCGAAGCGCTTCACAAGAGAATCACACCGCAGGCGGCTCGGTTCAACAACGAGCAAACAAATGCCGGCCGAATTGGATCTCAAAAGGGTTGACATGTTCGTATCGAACAGCGTTCAGCGTTCACTTTGATGTGTGCAATCCGGGGCTTGGTTAGATTCCGATTCCCTTGCTCTCTTGCGGTTTCATCTATAGAGATAGACGGCAAAATTTTTAAAACTCTCGCTGGACGTGCATCGGGCGATGGCAGAATTCAGCTAGTTATATAGCGGGCTTTCGCAGCGAGGAGAAATGACCTGTTTGGAATTTGCCTAGAAAATTCAATCGCTTGGGGACGTCAGGGTTTCTCGATGCTCACTGCTCTTTCATAATACGACAATTTGGTACCTTTGGCCTATTGCACGGGCCTCTTGTGGACATTACAGTCAACTGCACGAGGGCATCGTTCCTCTCTCCAAATTCGGATGTTCGATCCATGGAGCAGATCATTGAGGAATTCCAACTAGGCATCTGCGTTACCCGAAATTCGGGACCAGCACGTCTAATCCTCTTTGGCTCCAACTCTCCAGCCGGTTCGGCGAGATTTATCGCACGAACTCTGATGTGAAGCAGGATCAAGAAACCAGGAATCCGATTTTTCTCGTGCCGGCAATTGTTTCAACTTTTGTTTTTTCTGCGGGGAAGCTTTTCCCTTTCAGCCATGACGCCGAAGACGAACAAACACGGAGGAGACATGAGGAGCAACACTGTTGTTTCGAAAAGAACGAACGTGGTCGTATGCGATCCTTGTCCATTGATTTTTTCCGGACTGCAAAAGAATTTTGAGGATGACCATAGAATTCGCTTCGTTGGAGAAAGTCCCAATCTGCGCGCGCTTCGTCAGAAGATTGCGGCGGGCGGAGTGAATATAGCGCTGGTCGATTGGAGCATGGTCGCCTGGCATGATCACGAGTGCATTCAGTTAGTGCAGGAGATTTGTGCACATGCTCTTCTTGTGCTTTTGGGCATGACTGAAACTACGCGGGATCGAAAGCGGGCGTTGGAGTTCGGCGCGCGGGGCATCATCAGCAAGCGCAGTAGTGCGCACCAGGTAAAGAAGGCGCTTCATCGGGTTTCCGATGGCGGTATCTGGCTTGAAAAATCGGCAGCCGAGACGCTGCTGGATCATGTCTTTCTGCCACCGAGCGGTCCACAGGACGAGCTACGGCGCATTGAACTGCTGACCCGCAGGGAGCGAGAAGTCATCGCGCTCGTGTGCCGCAGCCTGCGAAACAAGGAGATTGCCTCTGCCCTTTTCATTTCGGAGTCCACGGTATGGCATCACCTCACGTCCATATTTGGAAAGCTGCATGTGGGCGACCGTGTGTCCCTTGTTACCTTCGCATTCCGTCACGATTTGAGTTCTTATATGGATCACCCCGCTAATAGCAAGCCTCAGCCCATTGCACTTCCGGCTTCTCACGCACGCAGTCTGGGAGCGGCGGCAGAGCCCGAAAGCCCCCTTCCGCAGGAGACCGTGAGGGCGGAGCGCATCGCCTGAAGGCAAGCGCGGTGAAAAAGTACTCCTAAGCATTCCATGGCAAAAGCGTTGAACTATGCCCCGGACCAGTGGACCAAGCTGAACGTGTTCTGCCCTGAATTGGTGCGGTCGGTATCGACAACAATGTCTCGGAGCACGAGATGAAGCGTGTAGTTCACTGGTCCGGGAGCGAGGTTGGGCAGATCACTTCGGCGAACATGCGGCAGGTTCGTCAGCAACTACGTGAGATACAGTTGCGGGTCCCTGATCGTGTCGGCGACAGGTGCTGGTCAGGATCGCGACCGTTAGCAGCTTCATGGGGCACGCCCGAGTTTACGTAACGCTTGCAATGTATTGATTTACTCGGCAAACGATCGCTATGAGTTGCTGCTTCGCATACGCAGGGAGCGTGTCGCCGCACGATAGACACGGATGGAACGCCTGCCCAGATCGGACAGCCAGGCCGATTTGCGGGAGCACTGCCAGAGGACCGATAGTGCGTAGGAGCGCACCAGCGCGGCGGCACCTTGTCGTCCTTCGCCAACCTGCTTCCTGATCCTGGCGCACTCGCGTACGTAAGGGAAACAGTAGATATATTCGCCCGGGAAGTGGATGACTTCCGGCGTTCGGATTTCCCCTTCCTTCTCAAAGGAGCATGTCCCGCGTATTCCGTCGAGGGTTAACTTGCCCCGGTACCCGCAGGGCGTCCACATGCCGCCGCCACCCATATAGGTGAGGCTCACGTCGTGTATCGCCATGGCCACGGAATAGACGGATTCATCATTGGGCCCGTTGCGACGGAACGGTGCGAGACGGAGCTCGCGCCAGTCATCCATAATTTTGCGCGCGGATTCGAAGAACGCTGAGGCTTCTGAAGAGCGCGTGAAGTAATAAGTCCCGCCATTGAATTTGGGCAAAGCGGAAAGGCCCAGGTGGTCAAGCACAAAGTCCACATCGATGAAAGGGTCGGTCGACCCCTTACGCAAATATCGAAAACCCGGCACGCCGAAGTATTGGCCCGCGAATGCTGTCCAGAAGGCATCAAGATTGCCCAGGGCGAGACAGTCGCTATCGATAAACAAGGTCTCGTCATAGGGACTGTATTGATCAAGGTAGAGCTTTTGCCGGACACCGGAACCGAATTCCGGACGATGAGGGATGACCTGGGTAAAGATGGAGCGCAGCTTCGGATCAGTGGAGTCGGAGACGAGCGTCCGCGGCACGTCAGGTGCATGCAACTGCAGCGACATGCCGAGATACATCGCCTGCTGGATGAAACGCCGGTGGCCGTAGGCGAGGGTGAGAACGCCGCGTGTTGGAGAGGTTGCTTCCATAGAGTGAATATCCGTCGACGGGAATTTGATCGCGAGACCGGAGGTACAGAATCGGCGGGTCGGTCGGGGAAGGGAACGATTCGATCACTCTCGGCAGCCGCCTCGGCACCCCGGCGGCGCAACACACCCTGATCGCTTGACCCGCTTATCAGAATCCATTTTCAATGAGCGTCGATGGGCTCGCTAGGGCAGAACGTCCGTCGCGCCGTAGCAGATTCCTGCCGCGGTTGGGATTTGGCAGGCCGGGAGAAACCTGATTCTCAATTCACGGCGGCGGAAAGGGAGTTCAATCCGCAGGCTATCTGTTTGTTGTGTCAAGAGGTTGTGCCTGAGTGTTACCATCGTGGAGCTTGGAGGAGCGGCAAGCGTTCGGGAGCAAAACACGAGGAGTGAATCGAATTGGCGACGATCTGTCCAACCCCTGCCAAGACAAAAAGGTTAGTTCGATCAAAATCGACTTATATCGCTTTGGCACCCTCGATGTGCCTTATTGGGGCTATACTTGCGACCGCGGTTGGCTGCCACGACAGGCAAGCGGACAAGAGTGTCGCTCGCGGCACCCAGGCTATTGATTTCAATCAGGATGTGCAGCCGATTTTGGCCAGCAACTGTTTCAGTTGTCATGGGCCGGACCCCGAGATGCGCAAGGCTGGGTTGAGACTGGACCTGGGCGAGGCGGCGTTCAAGAAGCGGCCGGGGCATCCGGATGCGATTGTGCCGGGGCATCCCGAAAAAAGCGAACTGATCAAGCGGATTGAGTCAAGAGACCCGCACTACCTGATGCCGCAGTCGCCGCTGGGCGAGGCCAAGCCGATGAAGGCCGCGGATATTGCCACGCTGAAAGAGTGGATCAAGGAAGGCGCGGTGTACCGGCCGCATTGGGCATTCAGCAAGCCCATCAGGCCCCAGCTGCCCGTGGTTGCGCAGAATGACGAATGGGCGAAGACGCCGATCGATGCATTCATCCTGGCGCGCCTGAAGAAGGAAGGGTTGCACCCTTCGCCCGAGGCGGACAAGGAAACGCTGATTCGCCGCGTGACGCTGGATCTGACGGGATTGCTGCCCACACCGGCTGAGGTGCGCGCGTTCGAGAAGGATTCTTCGCCCCATGCCTATGAGCGCCTGGTGGATGGCTTGCTGGCCAAGCCGAGTTTTGGCGAGCAGCGAGCACGCTACTGGATGGATTACGCGCGCTATGCCGATACGTATGGGCTGCATTATGACAATAGCCGCGATATCTGGCCGTACCGCGATTATGTGATTCGCTCGTTTAATAGCAACAAGCGATTCGATCAATTTGCCATGGAACAGATTGCAGGTGATCTTCTGCCGGCAAAGAGCCTCGATCCCCTGATTGCGAGCGGATATGTGCGGCTTGGAGTAAGCAGCAACGAAGGCGGAACGATACCGGAGGAGCTTCGCGTCAATATCGCGAGGGAGCGTACGGAAGCCTACGGCGCCACATTCATGGGCATCACGGTGGGTTGTGCCGTCTGTCACGATCACAAGTACGATCCCACCACGCAAAAGGATTTCTACGCGCTGAGTGCGTTCTTCAACAATCTTGAGGAGAAGCCGTTTAATGACGACCGGCCAGTCTGGACGCCGGTTGCGCGCATCCCCAAGGCGCAGAATCAGAATGAATACAACCGCGTGTGGGCCCAGAGAACCGAGCTTGCTGAGCGGCTGCGGTTGATGCGCCTGCAGCAGCGCATGTTGGTTGAGCGATGGCTTGCGTCGCGGAAGAACCTGCCGCAGCCGGTTTCCAACGACAAGCTTGTGCTGCGTCTTCGGCTTGATGAAGGCGGGGGCGACGCGTTGAAGAACAGCGCGCCCCATGCGCAGACGGCCAGCTTCGCCATCGGCAAATCGAAGCCGCAATGGGGCGAGACCACCTGGCTCTGGCCCGATTTCCGCATGGATACGAACACGCACATCGTGCTCGGACAGACCGGCGACTACGAAGGGAGCCAGGCATTTTCGTCCGGCGGCTGGTTCATGCTGCGTTCGGCGCCCAACTACAACCTCGACAATGAGACTGGGTCGCTGCTATCGAAGATGGATGCGGGGCAGCATAACCGGGGATGGGACCTGGTCGCAGAGAGAGGAGTCATCAGCGTCGAACTGGTGAATCAGGGTCCAAAGGACCTGGGATTCCGCACAGATGAGAAGTCGAAGAAGGCAGCGCCCAAGCCCAAAGAAGTTTTCCAGTTTCCCACGCCGGCTGATTTGACGGCGAAGGATCTGGCGCCAGCCAAGCCCAAAAAGGAAGCGCCGAAGAAGAAAGAAGAGAAGAAGAAGGAGGAAGCAAAGCCTGCGGCTCCCAAAGCCGTCGAGGATAAAGCGCCCTTTGTGGCGATCAAGGTCTCAACAGAAGATGCTTTCCGTCCGGACGGACGCTGGCGGCACATCTTCTTTACTTACGACGGGTCGGGTAAAGCCTCCGGCATACGAATTTACGTAAATGGATCCCAAGTCAAGACGAAGGTGGTGGTCGACACACTTGGCCAGGCGACCATCCGTACCAATGCCCCGATGGAACTTGGTTCGCGCTATCCGGACGCGAATCCCTCACGCGAAACACGCTACCAGGACATTCGCCTGTATGGGCGCGCACTGAACGGCGAAGAAGCCAGGCGGCTGCTCTTCGAGGACTATGTAGCCGAGGTAACGGCGAAGCCCGCCGGAAAGTGGAATGCCGATGAAGAGCACGTGGTGAGCCAGTTCTACTTCGACAATGTGGACTCATCGGCGAAGGCGATTTCCGCGCAAATCGCTCAATTGGACGCCCAGTTGGACAAGCTTTCAGAAGGCGGGGACCTGACACTTGTCTCGTGGGAGAAGCAATCTCCGGCGTATGCGCATGTGCTTACGCGCGGCGTGTATACGGCGCGCACCGAGAGAGTTGAAGCGAATACGCCGCATTATCTGCCGCCCTTGCCGCAGGGAGAGCCGCACGACAGGCTGGCGTTGGCGAAGTGGACGGTGAGCGCGGAGAATCCTCTGACGGCGCGGGTGACCGTGAACCGCATGTGGAACGAGCTGTTCGGGACCGGCCTCGTGGAAACTACGGAGGACTTTGGAATTGTCGGCCAGCGGCCTACGCATCCGGAGTTGCTCGACTGGCTTGCCGTGGAGTTCCGCGAAAGCGGGTGGGACATCAAGCACCTGTACAAGCTGATGGTGATGTCCGCGGCCTACCGGCAGAGCGCGAAGGCAACACCGGAACAGCTTGCCAAGGACCCGAAAAACCTGCTGCTGGCGCATGGGCCGCGTTTTCGCATGGATGGGGAGATGCTGCGGGATGTGGCACTGCAGTCGAGCGGGCTGCTGGTGAACAAGATTGGCGGGCCGAGCGTGAAGCCCTATCAGCCGCCGAACGTGTGGGAACAGGTGGGCATTGGGGGAAGCGACACGCTGGTGTATGAGCAAGAGCAGGGGGACGCGCTCTACCGGAGGAGCATGTACACCTACTGGAAGCGTATGGCGATGATGCCGGATATGGACGCGTTCGATGCGCCGATGCGCGATGTTGTGTGCACGCGGCGCCAGCGGACGGATACGCCGTTGCAGGCACTGGTGACCATGAACGATGTGCAATGGGTTGAGGCTGCGCGAGCGCTGGCAGAACGGGTGATCAAAGAGGGCGGAGCCAAGCCGGAACAGCGCATCGATTTGATGAGCCGGATTTTGCTGGCGCATGATCCGCCACCGCGAATGGCCGAGGTGCTGGAGGGTTCACTGGAGCATATGAAGAAGCATTACGCGGCGGATCCAAAGGCGGCACATGATCTGGTGAGCGTGGGCGAGAAGAAAAGTGACTCGGCAATTCCGGCGCCGGAACTGGCCGCGTGGACCATGGTCGCAAGCGAAATGCTGAACCTGGATGAGATGGTGACGAAGTAGATGAGGGAAACGGCATGAAACAACATCCTCTTTGTACAGATACTGAGCACTGCCTTGACGTAATGGACCTCACCGTCCCGACGGAATTGAAAAGGGAGTGGGCTACGTTGCAGACGCGCCGGCACTTTCTGGGCCGCGCGGGAAAAGTGCTGGGATGGGCGGCAGCGGCCAGCCTGCTCGGCGGTCGCGGTTTGCGGGGAGATGCTCATCCGCCTGCCTATGGCAAGCCGGGTGCGCCATCGGCGGATTCCTTAAAGCCGCCGCATTTTGCTCCGAAAGCGAAGCGGGCCATTTACCTCTTCATGTCGGGCGGCCCATCGCAGGTAGACCTGCTGGATTACAAGCCGAAGCTTGCGGAGCTCTACGACAAGGATATGCCCGACTCAGTGCGGGGTACGCAGCAGTTAACGGGCATGACGACCGGGCAGGCACGGTTTCCCATTGCGCCATCGCATTGGGAATTCAAGCGCTACGGCGAAACGGGCACGTGGGTAAGTGACTTGCTGCCGTATACGGGGCGAATAGTGGACGACCTGGCGATCATCAAATCGACCAATACGGAAGCCATCAATCACGAGCCGGCAATCATGCTGATGAATACCGGCAACATGAATGCGGGCAAGCCCTGCCTGGGTTCGTGGCTTGCGTATGGGCTGGGCAGCATGAATGACAACCTGCCCACGTTCATGGTGCTGCAGAGCAAGCTGAATACAAAAGAAAACAACCAGCCGGTGTCGTCGCGGCTGTGGAGTAGCGGCTTTCTTTCCTCGGAGTACGCGGGGGTGGGACTGCGCTCGGCTGGCGATCCGGTACTGTACCTTACCGATCCAAACGGCGTTGACCGCGAGGTGCGTCGCAACATGCTGGATGCAGTGAACGAGATCAACCGCCAGACGTTCGACGAACTCGGTGATCCTGAAACCCATGCGCGCATTGCCCAGTATGAAATGGCGTACCGGATGCAAACTTCGGTGCCAGAGCTTGCCGACCTGAGCAAAGAGCCCCAATCGACATGGGACCTGTATGGGCCAGAAGCGAAGGACCCCGGATCATTTGCCTACAACTGCCTGATGGCTCGCCGCATGGCAGAGCGTGGTGTTCGCTTTACCCAAGTGTACAAACGCGGATGGGATATGCATGACAACGTGACTGGGATTCTGCCCATCATCTGCCAGGAGGTGGACCGGGGATGTTACGCGCTGATCACCGATTTGAAGCAGCGCGGGATGCTGGATGACACGCTGGTTGTGTGGGCAGGAGAGTTTGGGCGGACCGTGTATAGCCAGGGCGGCCTCTCTCGAGAGAACTATGGACGCGATCACCATCCGCGCTGCTATACCACGTGGATGACAGGTGGCGGCATTCGCACAGGAATCACGTATGGCGAGACGGATGACTACAGCTATAACGTGGTGAAAGACCCGGTCACAGTTCGCGATTTCAACGCAACGATTCTGCATTGCCTGGGCATCGACCACAACAAGCTGACCTACAATTTTCAGGGTCTGGATCAGAAACTGACGGGGCCGGTGCCAGCCAGCATTGTGAAGGGCCTGCTTGCGTGAAGATGCGTGAACAACTGGCGGGATCCTTGGGGAGAGTTCTGCCGAAAGACAAAGCGACCCGCATGGTTTGGGCGGCGGCTATTGTATTGAGTACGGCGCTCGTTTTGCTGCCGTGGGCAGTGAAACTAGACGGCAAACCTCATGCTGATTGGGAACAATTTCTGGGCCGCTTCCATCCTCTTGCCGTGCACCTGCCTATCGGTTTCTTGTTGCTTGTTCCACTGCTTGAGGTTGCGGGGAGATTCCGGCCGGCACTACGTGAAGCGGCGGGGTTCGTGCTGGGGCTGGCCTTTGCAAGCTGCCTGCTGGCGCTGACGCTGGGGGTTCTGCTCGCTTATGGCAGCGGCAATGCCGGCCCAGCGGTGACACGGCACATGGCAGGCGGCATCGCGCTGACGATTGGCGTGCTTGCCTGTTTACTGGTGCGACCAATGTGGCCGGAGGGGAGCGTCTCTTATGTTTATCCGGCGTTGCTCACCTGCATGTTGCCGCTCCTGTTGTGGACTGCCCACCAGGGCGGAACGCTCATTTATGGCAGCAGTTACCTGACTCAATACATGCCGGCAGGCCTGAAGAACTGGATGCCGCTGGACACGAAGACGACGCCCGGCTCCTTCTATGCCAAGCAGATTCATCCGATCTTCGACTCCAATTGTGTTGCATGCCATGGCGAGGGAAAAGCAAAAGGCGGGTTGCGGCTGGACTCGTTTGAGCAGCTGATGAAGGGGGGCAAGGATGGTGTGGTCGTAGTGGCGGGCGACGCTGAGAAAAGTCTTTTGCTGCAGCGGGTGACGCTTCCTTCCAATCACAAGCAGTTCATGCCCGCAGAGGGCAGGCCGCCGTTGCGCGCGGAGGAAATTGTCTGGATCAAGGCGTGGATTCAGCAAGGCGCTTCGCCGACGAGCGCCACCGTGGCTGGAATCTCAATTCGTGACGAACGACCGGAGTTGCCGCTGCAGCCGGTGGGTGACTATAGTGCGTTGATGCCGGAGATTCAGCAGATGGCAAAGATGCAGGGCACGAAGCTGATGCAGGTTTCCTCCAAGCCTGAGGATGGACTTATTCTGTTTACTGTCGATGCGGCCGGCAGTTTTGGCGACGCGCAACTTGCACAGTTTCAGAAGTTCGCGCCTTATATTGTCGAGGCGGAACTGGGGCGCACGGCGGTGACCAATGCCGGTTTCGACACGCTGAAGCAGTTTACTCATCTGCGAGCACTGCACCTGGAAGAGACTCATGTCAGCGGCGATGGGCTGGCAAAGCTTACCCCACTCACGCAATTGACTTATCTGAATCTAAGTGGGACTCAAGTAACGGCAGAGGCCATTCATCAGCTGAGCGCAATGAAGAACCTGCGCCACGTTTATCTCTACAACACGCCTGCCCAACCTGCCCCGACTGGGGAGCAGGCACAACCGATCGCGAGGAATACGCCATGAATCCGAAGCAATCTCGAGCTGAAAACGGAGTTATCGACAGGCGGAGTTTTCTTGCCGTCACAGGAGTGGCTGCACTGGCAACGGTGGCGGGGCCGCGCGCAAGGGCCGCAACAGCCCTGCCTGGCGCAGAGGAGACAACAATGAAAGTGCAGACGGGCAACGGCGAGTGGACATACGACGTAGTTTCGGGTTGGGGACAACTGCCCGCGGGTACTGCATTCGGGGGCACGCACGGCGCTATCACCACAGACCAGAACGGAAATGTGTATGTAAGCACACAAAGCGAGACCGGGATTCTGGTCTACTCGCCTGATGGCGTGTTCAAAACCAGCATTGCAAAGGAGTATCCCGAGGTCCACTCGATCTTTCACGCCCAGGAAGGCGCTGACGAGTACCTTTACACGACTGTGCAGAAGGGAACTCCGAGGGAGAATTGGCTCTTTGTCAAAATGAAGACAGACGGCACGGTGGTGCAGAAGATTACGGCGCCGCCTCAGGCCGGGTTCAAGGCGCCCAATGAGTGGCGGATTACCGCTGCGGTGACGGGCCCGGATGGGAGCATCTTTATCGCCAATGGCTACGGAGACTCACGCATCTTTCGTTTTGACAAGAACGGGGAATACCGCGCGAGCTATGGCGGGAAGGGAACCACGGATGGTTTATTCAACTGCAGCCATGGTCTCGCTGTAGACACGCGCTACGACCAGCCGCTTCTACTTGTGTGTGATCGCGAGAACCGCCGCCTCTGCCATTTCGATTTCGACGGAAAGTATGTGGGCACGGTCACGCAGCACATGCGCCGCCCTTGCCAGGTAAGCTTTCACGGCGACGATGCGGTCGTTTCGGAATTGGAAGGGCGGGTCACTATTCTCGATCGAGATAATGTGCCGGTTGCATTTCTCGGCGACAATCCGCAGAAGACCCAATGGGCCAACTACCAAGTGCCACCTGCCGATGTTGCGCCCGGGCTATTCAGCGCGGCGCACGGATGCTACATCGATCAGCAGGCCAACATTTATGTTTCCGACTGGAATCGTACGGGCCGGGTGACGAAGCTTGTGAGGACGAGAACCTGATGCATTGATCAGATACGTTCATTTGAAGCTGGTCGATGGAAAATGGTCGGAATGCGGACAAGAGCGAGTGATTCCGGTTAGCGAATTCGAGTGCCATTCCCATTCAGTCACGCAATTGCGTCAACTTGCGAGATGGGCCCGAAAGAAACTGCTCACCATCGACTGAATTTCTTCGTTGGGGTTGCATTCCCATTCGATCCCATTCGCACGGCGCGCGGTCCGATGAACAGAGACCGATCCGTATGACTCTCGGGCCAGGTTGGGGTTGTTGAAGAACCCGTGTTTTAGATTCTCAAAGAATACGAGCTCCGCATCATTTCCCGCATCGCTCAGCGCATCGAACAGATGTTGGCTTTGCTGACAAGGGATGAGCGTATCTGCCTCGCCATGCAGAATGAGAAACGGTGGGGCTCCGCCGCGTACATAATGAACCGGATCGGCGAGCTCAACCTCGCGGGGCGAACCGCTCACAGGGGTGCCCAGTAAGCGCGACTCGAATGAGTCCGGGTCGCCGGCTGGAAGGACATGACCAATGGCAAGGCTCTCTGCATCGGTGCCGACGGGAGGCATTGTCGCGCGATCCGCATCGATTTGGCCGAAGTTGGTTGGCCCATATCCGTCAACAACCGCCCGTATTGTCGAGGAGTATTCCGCATGCTCTTTGGAAAGGAATTGATCTTCGTTGGATAAGGCGGCACATGCAGCGAGGTGACCGCCCGCAGATGACCCCCACAAGCCAATGCGGTCGCCGTTGAGACCGAACTTGCCGGCAACGCTGCGGACCCAACGCACAGCGGTCTTCACATCTTCAACGGGAGCAGGGGACTTTGCCTCGTCGCTTAGGCGGTAGTCGATGCTCACGACTGCGAGGTGCGATCGTTGCGCAAACATCCGGAGATCGGGCGCAAGACGACGGTCCCCGAATCGCCATCCGCCTCCATGCAGCCAAATCACGACCGGAGTTCGCTTATTTGTGGCTACTGGGATGTAGAGATCCGCAAGCCGCGCTAATCCCGCCGCGTGGCTGTACACCTGGTCAGCAACGAAGCGGACCTCGTGCTCGAACTCGCTCATATTTTCTACGTCATTCATGCGCTGCCTGAGGCGGTGGTCCGCCCGGCCGTTCGAGGATTGTCAGGTCGAGTTCGGATAGATGCTGAATCACGCGATCGAAACGGAACGTTGGAGGAACCAATGGATAGCGGTATCCATCAAAGGGCACGCAGAGATAGCGGAAAAACGGCTCGAAATCTCCCGGAGTGACGAATCCCAGGAAGCGCGTGTCGTGCTTTTTCATCTGGAAGGAATGCGCGGTCTTCGGCGGAACGTGCAGAAAATCGCCTGGATCGAGGGTAAGGAATCCGTCGCCCGCGAACATCTCCATTTGCCCGTTGAGGCAGTGGAATAACTCGGTGACCCTTTCATGACGATGGCGCGGAATCGGCATGCCGATGGGCCCCTCGGTGAGGAGCGCAATGAATACTCCGTTGCTGTGAGTGGAATTGCCGAGGATTGTGTACACCTGGTCGCCCGCGATCATGCGTTCACCTTCGCTGGCAGCGAGAACAAACGGCACCACGCCTTCAGGAGCGGTGGTTAGCTTTGAAGACCACCCGTCATCTACGCGGCTTGATGTATTCACCAATTCTGTATCGACTTCTCCGTCGAGCAACGTCCAATCCACCGCATCCGAGCACTCGGAGTACACGTTGCCCGCGTAGGGCTTGCCCAGCCGAACATAGGCCTCGGCTGCGTCACCCCCGAAGGTCCAACTCAGCAGTTTTCCGCGATGATCCACGAACTCGTAGCCATGCGGTATTCCAGGAGGAATATTCACATAGTCGCTTGGAGTGAGCAGGTAAGAGCTGCCGCCCAGAGTCAGGGATACAACACCCTCCAGGACAAATAAGGCTTCATGTGTCGCGCCGCGTATCGCCCGTTCCAATGAACTAGGGCAGCCGGCTGCCGGAACGATTCTAACCGGTGCCAAGGGAGCACGCTTTCCGGTCCACAGTCAACTATCGGTCCTTGGACAATGCAGAATTCAGTTATTGGTGATTGGTGGTGAAGGCCACCGCGAGGCAGACGGAGTGGTCGCAGCCTGGTTCGATCAGTACCGGTGCATAGCCGCAATTGTACGCCCCGACCATTACGTGTACTGCACCGTACCCGAACTTGGGTCCGCGGATAAAATTTCCAGCACTCTTCAAAACTCGATTGGTCTGGCAAGCATTGCCTTTACGCATTAAGGCGAATCTGGCGTTGAGTGCCTGCTCAATCTCCAAGTCTGAAGAGCTTGCAAGGTACGTGCGCCACAGAGAGAGCCGTAGAGTCAGAAGGGAGATCTTCTAAATGGCGGAACTGGCACGCACTGCACGGAGCGATCACCGCGCACGTGTCCTCAAGGCGGCTACCGAGGCTTTTCTCGAGAACGGGTACGACACCACGAGCACTGCCGAGATAGCGAGGCGGGCAAAGGTTTCAAAGCGCGAACTCTATACGTACTTCGAGGACAAGCGGGACATACTGGCTGCGGTTATCACGGACCTCCAGGCAGACATTCAGTCACAGACAACCGTCAGCTGGTCTTCTACAGGCGATGTGCGCGGAGTACTCATAGAAGCTGGTACGGAGCTCTTGCGCTTCATCAACTCCGAGCGGTTCGGAAAGCTCTTCCGTATCGTGGCGGCTGAAAGCTTTCACGACCCGGTCTCTTCACGCAAGTTCTACCTTCTCGGGCCTGCCATGGGCCGGAAGAATACGGCCGCTTTCTTGAAACGCCACATGGTCGCCGGGAACCTGCGCACCGCTGATCCACTGCAGGCGGCGGACGATTTTCTTGATATGCTGGTCAGCTCCCGTTACCTCACGGCTGTGGTGCTGGGGCAAATGCGAAGTTTCCCCAAGCCGCAGGTTCACGTTGAACACGCAGTCGACTTATTCCTTACTTACTACGGCGCAAACAATTCGCACGAAAAGTCCAGGAGCTAGCTAGAACGGATAATGGCGGGCGCCCGTCTGAACCATGATCTAGCGAAGCAGAGTGAAGCGGTCAATCGCCGCCTTTCGGCCCGCTTTTGCTAAGCCTTATCGAGCGGAAGCCCAACATAGTTCTCCGCAAGCGAGGTGGCTGCGGCGCGCGACGTCATCACGTACTCCAACTCCGCAAGCTGCCGCTTGTGATCGAATGCGGGCTCATTCTCAAACCGGTGCATCAGTGACGTCATCCACCATGAGAAGCGTTGTGCCTTCCAAATTCGCCGCAGGCAGGTCTCCGAGTAGCTCTGCAGCCTTTGCCTGTCTCCATGGCGATAAAAAGCTCCAAGCGCCTCCGCCAGATAGTAGACATCGGCAAACGCAAGGTTCATGCCCTTTGCGCCGGTCGGTGGCACAATATGCGCTGCATCTCCGGCGAGAAACAACCGGCCGAACTGCAGCGGCTCGGCGACAAAGCTCCGCATTCCCGTCACGCCCTTTTGCAGAATGCGGCCCTCGGTCGGCCGCCAGCCATCCGCGCAATCCAAGCGCGTATGCAGCTCGCTCCAGATGCGGTCGTCGCTCCATCGAGCAATATTCTCGTCCGGGATGCATTGTAGATAAAGCCGCGTGATCCGCGGCGAGCGCATGCTGTACAGCGCGAAGCCTCGCTGATGATGCATGTAAACCAGCTCTTGCTGCGACGGCGCCGCCTCGGCCAGGATTCCGAGCCACGCAAATGGGTACTCGCGTTCATAGATGCTGAGGGTGCCCGCAGGGAATTCCCCGCGGGAGATTCCGTGGAACCCGTCACAGCCTGCGATGTACTCGCATCGGATCTCATCCATGTTTCCATTTCTGTTCACATGGATCCGTGGTCTGTCGGACGCGATCCCTTCGAGTGACACCTCTCCACACTCGAAACGGAGATCGCCGCTATCCGCAAGGCGTCTCGCGATCAGGTCCTTCACGACCTCTTGTTGACCATATACGGTAACGCATTTGCCGGTGAGTTCCACGAACGGAATCCGGCGCCGCACACCATTTAGCCCAAGTTCGATTCCCTCATGCCGCAGCCCCTCGCGCTCGAGTCGTTCGCCCACTCCGGCCTCGCAGAGCATTTTTACGCTGGTGTGCTCAAGGACGCCGGCCCGTACTCGCTGCTCGCAATAGGCCCGAGACTTTGCTTCCAGCACAACAGAGTGGGTCCCTTTGAGATGCAGCAGGTGCGAGAGCATCAGTCCCGCGGGACCGGCTCCTACAATGCCGACTTGTGTCTCGAACCGCGCCATGCTTTGCCCGTCATTTTGCCGGAGGTTGCTTTGCCGGAGGTTGCTCGTTCAGGATTTCCCTGGCTGCGTGGAATGCGGAATTCGCAGCGGGAACGCCGCAATAGATGGCGCAATGCATCAGCACCTCGCGAATCTCTTCTGCGGTTACTCCGTTGTTCGCGGCAGCGCGAAGGTGCAGGCGCAGTTCTTCGCTACGGTTCAATGCGACCATCAGGCCAATCGTAAGCAAGCTGCGCGTGTGCCGCGACAGCCCTGGGCGCGTCCAGATCTCTCCCCAGGCGTAGCGCGTAATCAGATCCTGAAACTCGGCATCCAGATCACTCTTCGCTGCGTCAGCACGATCCACATGCGCATCCCCCAGCACGCTGCGTCGCACCTGCATGCCCGCCTCATGGCGTTCTCGTTCATCCATCGACGTCCTCCCCTGCAGCAAAATGTTGCATAACCGCTCCGGCAAACTCCTCTGCACGCTCCCACGCCGAGAGGTGCGAAGCATCCAGTTCCAAGTACCTAGAATTTCGGATCACCGCATGCAGTGCACGCCCATCACAGGGAGGGGTTGCCGGATCGTGTGTCCCGGTGATGACCAAGGTCGGCACTTCCACCAACGCGATTTCACCGCGGAGATCGGTATCGCGCAGAACCGCGCAACACGCCGCGTACCCACTGGG
>OBLU010000330.1_pt1 | contig 46234 bp, 41 predicted proteins | sample 1518681 | NCBI WGS metagenome assembly OBLU01 (sample SAMEA3539304, study PRJEB22396) | soil metagenome | biome: tundra; feature: field; material: soil | place: USA | collected 2010-05 | depth 0.15 m
GTTTGTCATTCCGCCTTCTGCTTGTCATTCCGCAGCGCAGCGGAGGAATCCGCTTCTGCCCGTTACCACACCCGGGTACCCCATGTTCGACGCGAGCCATACCGCGTCGGCCATGGGGTTTCTCGTTTCGATCGAGGCGAGGCCTGCGCAGGCGATTTCGTAAAGCGCTGAAAGCGCGCTACATACCAGCCTAGGCCGAAGGCCTGGGTTGGTGCAGGGGAAATTGGCAGGGCCGAAAGCCCGACACATAGCTTTTCGCGTCGCCGGCCCCCCGCAGGTGGCAGGTTGTCGTTCCGGTCAACATGAAGGATTTTGCGAACGGGTAACGCAAAACTAGGTACTAAATCGCCAACATGAAACTCTTTGCGAAGGTACTACCGAGTTAACAGCACAAAGATTGCAGAGTTTGCCCAGCCAGGAAAGGAGCTCCATGCCGTCGACCGCGTCGCCTCAGCACTTGCTGCAGGTCTTGGCCCACACCTCGGCCAGCTCCTCTTCCAGTTGCGCCCGCTGCTCCCGAATCGCGATCAGCGTCGTTTCGATTTCAGGAGTCACGGGCGAAGGATCGAGACCCGTCAGCAGGAACTCTTCGCCATCGAGCTCCGCAATCATCCGCGCGACCCGATCGAGATCGCTCTCCTCTTCACCGCTCATCATGAACTCCGGGTGCCCCATCCGTCGCCGCACCTGGCGACGGGTGGGAAGTAAACCGTTGGCACTGCCGGCCCTATTCCGCCGCGACCTTCTGCGGCCGCAGCAGCGGGAACAGGATGACATCCCGGATCGACTTTGCGCCAGTCAAGATCATGGTCAACCGGTCGATGCCGATGCCTTCGCCGGCCGTCGGCGGCAGCCCATAGCCGAGCGCGCGCACGTAGTCGTAGTCCACCTCGGCCATGGCCTCTTCGTCGCCGCGCTTGCGCTCTTCGATCTGCGCCTCAAAGCGCGCCCGCTGGTCGTCCGGATCGTTCAACTCGCTAAACGCATTCCCAACCTCAAAGCCGCCAATGTAGAACTCAAACCGCTCCACCCAGTCCGGCTCGTCCGGCTTAACCTTCGACAAAGGAGAAACCGCCAAAGGAAAGTCATAAATAATCGTCGGCTGTTGGAGGTACTCTTCAGCGAGCGTTTCGAAAGTTGACGCGATCAACTTCCCCGTCACTCTCTTGTAAAGTGCTATCGCTTCCATTCCACCGATAGCGGCTCCCTCCGAGAAGGTTCGCGAGAATTCATCCCACAGGTCGGAGAACGTCGAAGCCTTTTTCCAGATGGGTCTGTTCTCATCGGTGATACCAGTGTCGTTTCCTAATTGCGCTTTGTAGGCACGAAGAGCGCTCTGTAGCGCACTTCCGAGGCGGGCGATGTCGTCGAAATCTCCGTCTTTCGGAGTGTATGCGGCACCAGCAGGCCACCACTTGATAATCGCCTCGCGCATCGACAACTTCGTCCACTTGCCGAGATCAATCTCAAAGCCATTGAACGTGGTCAACGTCGTCCCGTTGACCTCCATCGCAACGTACTTAACCAGCTCTTCCGTGAGGTCCATCAGATCGTGATAATTCGCGTACGCCTGGTAAAACTCGAGCATCGTGAACTCAGGATTGTGCTGCGTCGAAATCCCCTCATTCCGAAAGTTGCGGTTGATCTCGTACACGCGGTCCATCCCGCCGACCACCAGCCGCTTCAGATAAAGCTCCGGCGCAATCCGCAGCTTCAGGGGGATATCGAGCGCGTTGTGGTGCGTGGTAAACGGTCGTGCCGCCGCGCCGCCTGCGATGGTATGCATCATCGGCGTCTCGACTTCAAGGTATCCGCGCGAGTCGAAGAACTGCCGCATCGCCCGCAGCACCGCCGCCCGCTTCACGAACACCTCGCGCACGTTGCCCGGGCCTTCCGCCTCGCCTTCGGCCTTCGCGCCGTGGCCCGTGTTCATGAACAGGTCGACATACCGCTGCCGGTACCGCAACTCGGTGTCTTCGAGCCCGTGGTACTTGTCCGGCAGCGCCAGCATCGCCTTCGCGAGGAACGTCAATGCCGTCACATGCACGGTCAGCTCGCCCGTCCGCGTCCGCATCAGGAAGCCCTTCACGCCGATGTGGTCGCCCAGGTCAAGCAGCTTGTACAGCGCAAATCCGTCCTCGCCGACGTCGTCCTTGCGCACGTAAATCTGGATGCGCTGGCCGTTCTGCTGCAACTGCGCGAACCCGGCCTTGCCCTGCAGCCGAATCGCCATAATCCGCCCGGCGATGGAGGTCTCTGTATGCTCGGCGGCCAATTCCTCGGCGGTCTTGTCGCTGCCGTCCGCATGCTTCCCCAGCGGCAGCAGCTCCGCGGCGGTATGCGTCGCGTCATAGTGGTTCGGATAGGTGGCCTCGGCGTAGCTCAGCCCGGCCTTCTGGCCCAGTGCGCCGATCTGCCGCAGCTTCTCGCGCCGCAGCTCATAAAGCTCCTGCTCAAATTGCGATTCGTACACGTCGACTCCGCTACTGGATAGGACGGGGCTTCAGCCTCGTCAATTTCGCTGCTGAGAAACGAGAGGGCTTTAGCCCCGGAGGTTTCAACCTGACAATCCAGTATATCGACGCGCCTCACCCAACGTGGTGTAATGGTCCAGCGATGGACGAGGATCCCGAACAGAAGCGGAGTTTCTTCAAGGACTACGTCAAGGCGGAGTCGATGGTGCAACTCGCCATTGCGATCCCTGCCGGGTGCCTCATCGGCTGGCTTCTGGGCTCATGGCTCGATCGCCACTTCCACCAGGGCTGGATCGCCATCACCGGCATCGTGCTCGGCGCGGTCGCCGGCTTTATCCAGATGTTTACCACCGCATCCCGTTATCTGAAGAACAACCGATGAATTCGATGGACCAGCCAACTTGACCAAGCAAGATAGTTTTCCCGGTTTTGACAACTTTTCCGGCGCGGATTTCCAGCGAACCATCTGGAACGCGCTGCGGTGGATGGGAATCGCGGTGGCGGTGGGTTTTCCCCTGCTGTGGTGGAAGATGGGCTGGCAAAGTGCCGTGCTGCTGCTGGTTGGAGCGCTGATCTCCGGCTCCGGAGTCTTCGAGTGGCTGCGCCTGATGACGGCGCTGATGACCCGCATGGAAACGCCGGAAACCGATGCCGCTCCGGCCCGTCCGCTCGCCCCCGTACTGATCGGATTCTTTCTGCGCCTGGGGGGCGCTTTGGCCCTGCTTTATGTTAGCCTTAAGTTTCTGCACGGATCGGTTTATGCCTTGATTGCCGGCCTTGCGCTTGGGGTCGTCGCGCTTTCGATTGAAGGTTTGCGACTGATCAAGAGCTGGACCGTCTAGCCCTGTTTTTGACTTAGAGATTTATGCCCACGCAAATACCGCTCACTCAATTCCTGAATGCTCATTTCGCCGCGCCAGTGGACAGTCTGCTTGCGGTTTTTCGTATTCACCCGGCCTACCCCAGCGCCCCGTTGACGGACGCTTTCTGCATGGAATTGCTGGTGGTTGGCCTGCTTCTCCTCTTCTTTATCGCGGTCCGTCTGACACTCAGCGTGGAGAAGCCGCAACCGGCCCAGCACATGGCGGAGTTGCTGCACGAGTTTGTCTCCGAGCAGGGCGAGTCCATCATCGGACATGGCTACGAAGGCTTTCTTAGCTTCTTGACCGTTCTCTTCCTCTTCATCCTGCTTTGCAATCTGATCGGCCTCATCCCCGGCCTCAAGTCACCCACCGCGTACATTGTTGTGCCGATGGGATGCGCGCTGCTGACGTTTGTCTTCTATCACGTGCAGGGCATCCGGAAGAATGGATTTGGCTACATCAAGCAGTTCCTGGGGCCGGTGTGGTGGATGGCGTGGCTGATGCTGCCGCTGGAGATCATCTCGCACCTTGCCAGGCTGTTGTCGCTCACCGTCCGTCTGTACGCAAATATCTTTGCCGGGGACCTGGTGACGCTGGCGTTCTTTTCGCTGATCCCGATTGGGATTCCGCTCATCTTCCTGAGCCTGCACGTTATGGTTTCGGTGGTGCAGGCGTTCCTGTTCATGGCGCTCGCGATGAGCTACCTGTCGCTCGCCGTCGCCGCCGAACACTAGACTTTGATTTCTCCGCGGAGGCTCTCTTCCCCTTCGCGGTGCGCACCAACGCCGTTCAGCGTGAGGGTGCCAGCACGGTGAGCATCAACCACCCACTGGCGGCGTACTTTGGAAGAACGGAGTCACACTATGCGCAAGCTGCAGTATCTCTTTATGTTCCTATCCGCGATGTTCCTGGCGACGCCAGCCTTCGCACAGAGCACCACCGATCCGGCCAGGCAGTGGGTCCCGCTGGCTGCCGGGCTCGGCATGGCGATCGCGTCCGGCCTCTGCGGTCTCGGCCAGGGCAAGGCGACGGCCTCGGCCACGGAAGCTCTCGCACGCAACCCCGGCGCTCGCCCCGGAATCTTCCTCTTCCTGATTCTCGGCCTGGCGTTCATCGAGTCGCTGGCACTCTACACGTTCGTCATCATCTTCGTCGTGGTGAAGTAAGTCTCCCGACGCAACCGCGTTGGTCGCAAGAGCCTCCGTCATGGAGGCTCTTCACCTTTTGCGGCCAACGTTTGTAACTCGGACGGGGGCTTGGTAGACTTCGGACGCTGCTAATTCCTGCCATTGATGGGGCTGTTGCGGCGGAGACTGATTTCCATGGATGCACGATTTGTGATGAGTAGGCGAAGTGTTTTGGCGGGCATGACGGCAGTTACCGGAACCCTCGCTTTGGGCCGTACCGCGCTGTGCATGCTGGACACACCGGCAGCCAAGCCGGACGATTTCGTTGGAGGCAAGTCCGGCGGCAAGCTGGTGCCGTTCCCCATGACGCAGGTGCGCCTGCTCGACGGACTGCTTAAGCAACAGGCCGAGATCAATCAAACCTATCTGGCCTCACTGAACACCGACCGGCTGCTGCACAGCTTTCGTTTGACGTCCGGAATCACCTCGACTGCCACGCCCTACGGCGGCTGGGAGAAGCCGGATTGCGAGCTGCGCGGCCACTTCAACGGCGGCCATTATCTCTCCGCTGTGGCGCTGGCCTACGCAAGTTCCGGCAACGACACCCTGCGCAAGAACGGCGACACCATGGTGGCCGAGCTCCTCCGCTGCCAGAAGGCCAACAACAACGGCTACCTCAGCGCCTTCCCCGAAACCGAGTTCGAAACCCTGGCCAAGGGCCGCAACGTGTGGGCGCCCTTCTACACCCTGCACAAGATCATGGCCGGCCTGGTGGACATGTACGTCCACACCGGCAACGAGGATGCACTCGCGACCGCCGAGGGCATCGCCCGCTGGGTGGGCGCATACTTCCAGGGCATCGGCGACGATCAGCGCATGTTCATGCTGCGCACCGAGTATGGCGGCATGAATGAGGTGATGGCGAACCTCTACGGCCTCACCGGCCGCGCCCGCTACCTCGACCTGGCCCACCTGTTTGAGCAGTCGTCCTTTCTCGACCCGCTCGCCGCCCACCGCGACGACCTGCGCGGCCTGCACGCCAATACGCATGTGCCCAAGGTGATCGGCGCCGCACGCATGTACGAGCTGACCGGCGAAACGCGGTATCGCGACATCGCCTCCTACTTCCTCGAAGAAGTCCTGGCCGAACGCTGCTACTGCATCGGAAACACCAGCGTCGGCGAATCCTGGCGCAGCGACCCCGGCAACCTGAAGGGCAGCCTGGAGTATCACGACGCCGAGTGCTGCGTGGCCTACAACCTGATGAAGCTCGAACGCCACGCCTTTAGCTGGACTGGCGACGCGCGCTGGATGGACGCCTACGAGCGTCAACTCTGGAACTGCCGTATGGGCACGCAAAATGACCAGGGCCTAAAGCAGTACTTCTTCCCACTCGCGGCCGGATACTGGCGCTACTACAACTCGGCGGACGAGTCGTTCTGGTGCTGCACCGGCACAGGCGCCGAAGAGTTCGCGAAATTCAACGACACGATCTATTTCCACGACGCGGACAGCGTGTGGGTCAACCAGTTCATCGCCTCCGAACTCGACTGGAAGGAGCACAACTTTGGCCTGCGGCAGGACACCGCATTCCCAGCCGAGCAAGGCACCACATTGCGCATCAAGGCCGCCACGCCTCAGAAGCGAACGATTCACATCCGCATCCCCGGATGGGCGGACGGCGGTTCGGTGCACATTAACGGCCGTGAACTCGAAGCCTTCGCGCAGCCCGGCAGCTATCTTTCGCTCACCCGCGAGTGGCGCGACGGCGACAAGATTGAAGTCTCGCTTCCGATGCGCCTCCACGCCGAGCCTCTGCTTGGGGATCCGACGCTGCAGGCCGCCCTTTACGGACCGCTGGTGCTGGCCGCCGATCTGGGACCAGGGCCGAAGGACGGTCCGCTGAAGATCAGTCACGGCCGCGGCACAGCGCCAAGCGATAAAGAGCTCGGCCCGGCTGCCGCTGCCCCCGTTGCGCCGGCCGGCGACGTGATAGCCTCGCTCGAAGTCGCTTCACCCCGCGACCTCGCGTTCAAGTCAACCAGCGCCCTCCCGATCAAGCCCTTATACCGCATCACGGACGAGAAATACGCCGTCTACTGGGGCACGGAGAAGAAGGCCTGAGCGCGCCTGAGATCAAGACGATCAGCAGCCGCGAAGTCTACCGCAACAAATGGACGCGCGTGCGTGAGGATGTGATCGAGCGCGCGAATGGCGAGCGCGGGATCTACGGCGTCGTCGACAAGGATCCCGCGTGCATCATCCTTCCGCTCGACTCGACGTCCGAGGGCGACTTCGTCTACCTGGTGGAGCAATTCCGCTACACGGTCGGCGCGCGCTTCATGGAGCTTCCGCAGGGTGGCTGGGAGTTTGCCGACGTCAATCCGGAGGAGATGGCCCGCGGCGAGTTGCGCGAGGAGACGGGCCTGAGCGCTGACCGCATGACGCTGCTGACCAAGCTTCAGATCGGCTACGGAGTGTTGAACCAGAGACAGCACGTTTTTCTGGCCGAAGGCCTCACGCAAGGCGAGCATGATCGCGACGTCGAAGAGATGGGCCTCGAGGTACATCGAGTCACTGTGGCCGAGTTCGAATCGATGCTGCTCGACGGAAGGATCGTCGACAACTGCTCCGCCGCAGCTTGGGGCGTGTATCGCCTGTGGCGCGAACGCCAGCGCCGCGCCTAGCTGACGAGGTGGCCCATCTTGTCCTGCTTGGTCTTGAGGTATCTCTCAAACGTCGGCTCAGGCGCAACCTCGGCGGAAATACGCTCGGCGACGATGATCCCGACCGACTCCAGCGCCTCCACCTTTTCGGGATTGTTCGTGATCAGACGCACGGATTCAACGCCAAGCATCTTCAGAATCGCGGCGGGCAGTTCGTACTCGCGGCAATCGGCGCGGTAGCCGAGTTCGAGATTTGCTTCAATCGTGTCCAGCCCGTGGTCCTGCAACTCATACGCCTGCAGCTTGGCCATCAGGCCGATGCCGCGGCCCTCCTGGTTCTCGTAGAGCAGAATGCCTGCGCCGGCTTCGGCGATGGCCGCGAGCGCAAGTTCGAGCTGCTGGCGGCAGTCGCAACGCAGCGAGTGGAAGACGTCGCCCGTGAGGCACTGCGAGTGGATGCGGACGATGGGCGGCGGGTCGCCGGGCTTGGCGGGAACGATGTCGCCCATCACCAGCGCGATGGCCGATTCGACGCGAAGGCGCGGCGCGAGATTCTCCTCGTTGCACGGCTCAGGGTCCGCCACGACGCCTTCGAAGCCCAGAATGCGGAACTGCCCCCAGCGGGTAGGGAAGTCGGCATCGGCGAGCTTGCGAACGATTTCGAAGGGCATAGTTCGATTATACGGTCCGAGGTACACAGGGTTGGATGTTTGCCGCGGGAGTTGGATGCAGCGCCGTCCGGGAAGCGATTAGAGTAAAGGGGTATGGTGCAGGGATGACACGCGCGGTACCGCAGGTCTCGGACAGCCTGATCCTGATTACGCTGCTGGTGAAGCTGGGCGTCGCGGCCGCGGTGTCGAGTTCGCTGGCGCGTTCCACGGTGTTCAAAAGACTGCTGCTGCTGCCGCGCCGGGGCTGGCGCCAGACGATGGCGCTGCTCGCGTGGGTCTGCGTGCCGCTGACGGCCGGTGTGTGGGTCCGCGTGCGGGTGCCGAACTTCTACGCGGCGGACATCTCCTTTGAGGCCACCATCCTGATGGGCCTGCTGCTCGGCCCGATCCCCGCGATGCTGGGCGGAGCGGCGTTATCGCTCCCCGCCGTGTGGCACGGCGAGTACTGGACGCTGCCCGTGAACCTGACGGTTGCAGCGATCATGGGCGGCTTTCGCCGCTTCACCGACCGCGAAGATGTATGGTCGTTTTCGCCGCTCATCGACCTGAGCCTGTATCGCTGGGTGACGCGCAACCTGCGCAAGCCGCAGTTCGACCGGCAGATTCTGCTCTTGCTGCTGATCACGGTCATGCAGTTTGGCACCAGCATGTTGTCCAGAAAATATCCGCGGAAGTTCTTCGCGCTGCACTCGCCCTACTGGCTGGTGGAGATGACCATCTGTGCGTGCGCGCCGGTGGTGGTCGGAATCCCGCTGAAGATATGGAATGCGATCCGCATGGAGCGCAAGCTGGAGGAGCAGAGCCGGCTGCTGATGGAGGCGCGGCTCGATGCGCTGCAACGACAGATCAATCCGCACTTCCTGTTCAACACGCTGAACTCCATCGCGTCGCTGGTGCGATCGCAGCCGGAGCTGGCGCGCGAGATGATCGTGAAGCTCGCGAACATCCTGCGCGTCCTGCTGAAGCATCGCGAGGCGTTTGTGCCGTTCTCGGATGAGCTCGCCTTCACGGACGATTACCTCGATATCGAAGTGGTGCGGTTCGGCGAAAAGCTGCGCGTGGTGAAAGAGATTGCCGAGGACACTCTGCCGGTGGTGGTGCCCAGCATGCTGCTGCAGCCGCTGATTGAGAACTCAATCAAGCATGGGCTGGAGCCGCGCATCGGCGGCGGCACCGTGACGCTGCGCAGCCGGCTGCTCTCGGACGGACGGCTGCTGCTGGAGGTAGAGGACGATGGCATCGGCATGGAGGTTGAGCCAGTGAGCGAATTCGCCGCAACCGCGATGGAGTCCGTGTTTGCCGGCCTGGGCAACGGCGGCGGAAATGGGCCCGGGGGCATTGGCATGCGCAACGTGCGCGAGCGCATGGAGGTGCTGTACGGCAGCCAGGCCGAGGTGGAGGTCGTAAGCCGGCCCGGACGCGGCACCAAGGTGACGCTCGTGATGCCCGTGCTGGAAGCCGGCGCCGCGCCGTGGGCCCAGTTCGGCGAAGCGCTGCAGGCCACCTGGGCGGACGTAGCGCGCGCCATCACACGCGAGTGATCGAGATAGAAAGCGCGCTCTACGATAATAATCGTTGACATACGATAAGAGTCGTACTATGGTGTCTGCATGAAACGAAAAAGCAACCACGTCGAGACAACACAGCTTCCCACCGAGGCCGAGTTGGAGATCCTGAATATTCTCTGGGCGCGCGGACCCAGCACCGTACGGGACGTTCACACCGCGAGCAGCAAAGACACCGGCTACACCACGGTGCTTAAGCAGATGCAGGTGATGGTGGAAAAGGGCCTGCTGGAGCGCAGCGAACGTTTCCGGTCGCACGTGTATGAAGCGAGCGCGGCGAAGGAACACACCCAGCAGCGCCTGGCAAAGAATCTTCTGCAGCGGGCGTTCGGCGGTTCGGCGAAGAATCTGGTGCTGGGAGCGCTGTCCTCGCAGAAGGTGTCGGCAAAGGAATTGGCGGAGATTCGGACGATGCTGGACGAGTTCGAAAAGAGGTAGCTATGACTACGCTGATGGAGTTCTTCGGGCATCCGCTGGTCCACGCGCTGGGCTGGACGCTGCTTCACTTCCTCTGGCAGGGCGCGGCGATCGCGGGCCTGCTGTGGTGCGTGCTCGCGTTGTTGAGCGGCCGCTCGTCGCAGGCGCGCTATGGAACTGCCTGTTTCGCCTTGACGCTACTGGTCGCAGCGCCGGTGATTACGTTGGCGCACATTGCCGCGAACGAGTACAGAATGCGGGCAGCGCTGGCGGACGCCTCGATCCCCATCGACCCAGCACTGATTCTGCAGATCGGCGCGGGCGAGCCGGCCGGTCCCTGGACCGCACGTATGGCGGTAACGCTCGATCATTCGTTGCCATGGCTGCTGGCGCTCTGGTTCGCCGGAGTTATCTTCTTTGTGGCGCGGCTGAACTTCGGCCTGCGGGTAGCACGGCGCTTGAAGTCGGCGGGAACAGAGACGCCGCCGCAGGACTTGCTGCACGCGTTCGACGTGCTGCGAATTCGCCTCGGAATCGCGCGTGCCGTGGCGTTGTTGCACTCCGCACGCGTTCAGGTTCCGACCGTCATCGGCTGGCTGCGCCCGGTGGTCTTGATCCCCGCAAGCTGTCTCACCGGGCTGTCGACGGAGCAGATCGAGGCGATCTTCTGCCATGAGCTGGCGCACGTTCGCCGCCACGATTATCTCGTCAGCGTCTTCCAGTCGGTGGTGGAGGCGCTGCTGTTCTACCACCCCGCGGTGTGGTGGGTGTCGAAGCAGGTGCGGCACGAACGCGAGTGTTGCTGCGACGAGCTTGCGGTCGCGATGGGCAACGATGTGCTCGCCTACGCGAAGGCGCTGTCGTATCTCGAAGAGCGGCGCGCCTCGTTCCCCGAATTTGTACTGGGCGCAAATGGAGGAGTTCTTACGATGCGGATCAAGCGATTACTCGGCTTCAAGGAAAATGCGTTGGCCTCCCAGTTCGCAGCGTTTACGCTGCTTGCAGCGGTCCTCGCGGTGGCAGGATCGTATGTCGTCACAACAGCGCGAGCACAGCAGCACCAACCCGAACCCGTGCCGGCGGGGGAGAAGATCATAGCCCCGGCTAAGGTCGGCTCCACACCGCAGAGTGCCAACCCGCCATCCTCCAGCGCGACTCAGGAAGGCGGTTCAATCGCAGGGACCATCGTCGATTCCTCAGGCGCGGTTGTAGCTGGCGCCAACCTGCGAGCGGCCAATGCGGATACCGATCAGAGACTGGCCCAGACAACCGACAATCTGGGCGGCTACAACTTTTCTCATTTGCCGCCTGGCCGATACAACGTGGACGTTATGGTCCCTGGATTTCAGCGGCTGCATCAGGAAAACGTCCGTGTCGAAGAGGGACAAAAAGTCACCTTGAACCTCAAGCTTCAGGTCGGATCGGTTGACGAGAACCTGATCGTCGCCGGTCGGGCAGCAGCGCCGCCCCCGCCGCCCCCGCCTCCGACCGTCAGCGTCGACAAGAAAGCGGCCGGACCGGTGCGAGTCTCGGCCGGTGTGGCGGCCGGAATGATAATTTCGAAAGTCGATCCGATTTATCCACCGGAGGCCAAGGCGGCGCAGGTGCAAGGCGTCGCCGTGTTGCACGCGATCATCTCGAAGACGGGAGAAGTGGAGGATGTGCAGATCGTCAGCGGGCCGCCCATGCTGCTTGTCAGCTCGATCGACGCCGTGAGGCAGTGGAAGTACAAACCGTACCTGCTGAACGGTGAGCCGATCGAGGTGCAGACCACCATCAACATCAACTATTCGCTCGACGGGACATCAGACCCAAGAGCGCCGAGCGGCCAGGCCGACCTCGCGCCGAGGAAGATTGGCGGCAGCGTTTCGGCGCCGACGGTGATCTACCAGGCGGAGCCTCAGTTCACAGAGGAAGCCAGGAAGGCGAAGTTCTCGGGCGTTGTGTTGGTCAATCTGGTCGTGGACCAGGAGGGCCATCCGCAGAACGTGCACATCGTACGCGCAGTCGGCTTGGGGTTGGACGAAAAGGCCGTCGAAGCGGTGAAGCAGTACAGATTCAATCCCGCGATGGAGGCCGGCAAGCCCGTGCCTGTGGAGATAAATATCGAGGTGAACTTCCGCACAGTCCCAGACGCAACGGCCGCCGCGCTGGTCGCGTCCCCTGTTTTTCTCCGGACAGCGATGCCGGTCCTGACGGCCAGACTCGAACCCATGGAGTTGTCCCGGATGCTCCTTGTCCCGCCAACGCAGATGGCGCAAGCGACTCCGCCCGCCGCTGCAACGCCACCGGCTCCGCAAGGTCAGGCTGCGTCGGCGCAACCGAAGCATGAGCTGAGCGAAGAACAGCGCGCCCAACTTGAGAGAGACATCGCCGCCGCAAAGCGCGAGGCCGCCGAAGCTGCGAAACACCTGAACACGCCCGAGTTCAGAAAGGAATTGGAAGACGCGCAGCGCGAAGCAACCGAGGCGTCGAAGCGCCTGAACACGCCAGAGTTCAAAAAGGAATTGGAAGACGCCCAACGCCAGGCATTGGAGGCGGCGAAGCGCCTGAATACACCAGAGTTCCGGAAGCAGATAGAAGACGCGCAACGGTCCGCGTTGGAAGCCGTGAAGCAACTGAGCAGCCCCGAGTTCAAGAAGCAGATGGAAGATGTCCAAAAGCAACTGAACAGCGCCGAGTTCAAGAAGCAGCTTGCCGACGCGAAGCAGCAGATGGACGAGCGAAACATGAACCTCGATAATCGCGAGTTCCGCAAGGAGATGGAGGAGGTTCGGAGGCAGATCGACGCAGCCGCCGAGGAGATGCGCGAGGCCCGGGATCTCGCGAACCCGCCGGCAAGTAAGTAGCGCGACGAATGGAGTCGTCGATCCGGCTTATGGTGTGGCAACCGTGGCATCCGCCCGGGCCAGGACGCGCTCATAGTACTGCTCGTACAGCGGAATGATGCGCGACGCGCAGAAGCGGTCGCTGGCGGTCTTGCGCGCGTTCGCAGCCATGGAGAGCAGTCTGGCGTCGTCGCCGAGCAGCGCAACGGACGCCGCGGCCATGGCTTCGACGTCGCCGATCGGGAAAAGCAGCCCGTTGTCGCCGTCATCAATCAGCTCCGGCACGCCGCCGACGCGCGTTGCAATGGACGGCACGGAACAGGCCATCGCCTCCAGCGCGGCCAGGCCGAACGACTCCATCTCCGACGGCATAATCATCAGGTCGGCAAGCGGCAGCAGTTCGTTGACGTTGTCCTGCTTGCCGAGGAAGTGAATGCGGTCGTGGACGCCCAGGCTCACCGCGAGATGTTCGGCGGCGGAGCGGTCCGGCCCATCGCCAATCATCATCAGTCGCGCCGGCAGCGCCTTCGCGACGCGGGCGAAGACCTCGACCACATCCAGCACGCGCTTGACCGGGCGGAAGTTGGACAGGTGGGCCAACAGCTTCTCCTCTTTCGTCGCGTAGCGTGGGCGCATGGCGGCCAGCTTGGTGGGGCTGCGGACATACACGTCGCAGTTGACAAAGTTGCGGATCACCTCGATCTCGCCCTGGATGTTGAAGGCCTCGCGGGTGCGATCCCGCAGGTACGACGAGATCGCGGTGACGCCATCCGACTGCTCGATCCCAAACTGCGTGATGGGCAGGTACGACCGGTCGAGCCCGACCAGCGTAATGTCCGTCCCATGCAGCGTGGTGATGATCGGCAGGTAGCGCCGGCGCGCGATATCCTGCTGGGTCTCGATCATCTGCCGCGCCAGCAGGGCCGAAATCGAGTGCGGGATCGCGTAGTGCACGTGCAGCAGGTCGAGCGAGTAGAACTCGGCCACCTCCGCCATCCGTGTGGCCAGCGCCAGGTCGTACGGCGGATGCTCGAACAGCGGGTAGTGGTAGAGATCCACCTCGTGGAAGTGAATATTGGCCTCGCGCCCATTCAGCCGGAAGGGCGGCGAGGAGGTGATGAAGTGGATCTCGTGACCGCGGGCCGCCAGTTCAATGCCGAGTTCCGTGGCGACGACGCCGCTGCCGCCGTATGTGGGGTAGCAGGTGATGCCGATCTTGCGCTTGGGAGTCATCAAACCTTTGGATGTCCGGAGTGGGGAGGAAGAAGCGTCTGCCTCGTACATGGTACTCCGCACTGCGGACTGCGGGGCGCGACGCGCCTCTCCGGCAGAGGGAACAGGTCTGTTGGGGAAAGAACAGGGATGCGATGAAATTGTGGGAGTTCAGCGAAGCGATGGTGGAGAGGCGCTGCAGCGATGCGTCACCGCCGGCGTCTGTTTCCTCGCCGGTCGTTGCGCATGGCTGCGGCGCGTCAGACGGTGCCGCCGCTGGCCTCGGGCCGTTGCGTCGACAGCACCGCGAGAACAATCAATGGAGGGCAGACAGTCTGGGTTCCGTAACCCGAGCAGACTCCTTTGCAGTGTGGATTGGTTGCCGCACAGGAACTGGTTGCTGTCGCAGATTGCATACATCACCCCCAACCAGCAGTCTGGCACAACAACGGGCGACGGTCTGTGTCCGTCGTCACCTCGTCAAGCGATCCAGAATCAGCAGATTAGCTTATCTCCTGGCACCCGCATGTACTGCGTTCGATTGCGAGGCGAACGCCATGGTCAGCACCGGGCAGTTCGCCTCGGTGATGATGCGGTACGTGATATGTTCGGGGACATGCGACGCCAGCAGCGACGCCTGGCGCACGCCCAGCACGATCATCTTCGCCTTGTGCTCCCGCGCATAGTCCACGACGGCATAGGAAATCTCACTGCCAAAGGTGGTCGCGCACGTAGGCGGAGCGATGACCACGCCGCTCTCCGCTGCGAGTTGCTGAAGCGCCTCGGACATGATGGCAGGAACAATCTCGCTCTGCGAGCCGGCCTCAAGCGTACGCGGCAATACGTGCAGGCAATGCAGCGGCGCTTGGCTCAGGTTGGCAAAGCACGCGGCATAGCGGATGGCGTGGATCGTCGTGAAATCAAAATCGGTGGCGAAGATGACTGGCCCGTCGTGCTTGCACGCATTGGTGCAGCTCCCCACCCGCGGGCCGACAGTCAGGACCGGGCAGGGCGACTTGCGCAGGACCGCTTCTGCCGTCGATCCGAAGATCAGGCGCTCAAATCCATGAAGAGCATTCGTCCCCAGGACGGCCAGATCGATCTCCTTTTCCGGGATGAGATCGAGGATGACGGAAGGAGCGATGCCGGTCGCCAGGACGGTTTCACAGGTCACTCCTGCCCGCTCGGCCTCCTGGCGCATCTCTTCCAGCGTATTGCCGCACTGCTCACGCAGGCTCTGCAACTCCAGCAACAGCCCGCCAGTCTCCGGTGGGGCAGCCTCGGCATACTCGAACACGTGCAGGATGACCATGCTTGCACCAACTGCGGTGCAAGTTTCGAGCCCCGTGCGAAAAGCCGCTTGCGACGCAGCCGAAAAGTCGGTGGCAACCAGCAGGCGATGAAACGAGGGTAGGGAATCGGTCGCGGGAGTTTGCATTGAAGTGGTATCTCGTTTCTGATACGCGACGGAAAGGTCGAGGCCGTTCGGAACGATAGTTCCTGATGGCAGGGTGTTCGAGCTAGGCGCGAGCATAGCCGCCCCTCTCTCTGGATTGTCCGACCGGGTACAGGCCCATTGGAACAGCGCTACGAAGGAACAACTTCGTTGTAGATGTCGGCTTGGTGCAGCAGTGAACCATAAGCCACCTCGTTGACACCTGAAGCTTAAGTGGTTCCTCTGCACAAATCTGTGATAGGGGTCACTTCTGTTCATGGTTGAGAAGCTCTGATCCATGAGCAACTTCGGTCTATGCCGAAATACGCTCCAGCCTCTCCGGCGAAAGGATGTGGATCGAGACGCCGTGCATCTTGATCAGCTTCTCTCGCTTAAATCGTCCCAGCATCCGAGTCATGGTTTCGCGCGAGCAGCCGACCAGGTTCGCCAGTTCCTCATGCGTCAGCGCCATGGTCAGCCGCATCTCCGGCTTGCCACAGGACTCCGCACGGCCCCAGTCGAGCAGCACACCCGCCAACCGCCCGGCGGTCGAACCCGACAGCGCGAGTCGCCGGGCATCAAAGAATGCGGCCTTGTACTCCTCGGAAAGCGCCTTGGCGGCATGCAGGCTGGCCTGTCCATGCTTCTTCAGGAACGAAAGAAACTCCTCCCGCCGAATGCTCTTGATCTCCGCGGGCTGGACCGTCTCGGCCGTCACCTCATACTTCGATCCCGAAATAACCGCGCCAAGCCCAAGAACATCTCCCGGCATCGCGATCTTCAGGATCAGCGTCCGGCCTTCCCGCGAGGTGCAGGACAGCTTCACCTGGCCCGAGCAAATAACAAACACTCCCTGGCTGGGCGCATTCTCCTGGAACAACTTGGCCCCGCGCGGCAGCGTCGAATGGGCGCCAATGGTCTCAAACTCTTCCAAAGCTTCAGGGCCCATGGCACAGAACATGCGTAGCGAACGGAAGTCACAATTGCCACACTGGCGCAAGGGGCGGGATGGAGTGGACTGGGGCATGTTAGGAGCGACCTCCGCGCCGCAAGCAACCCGTGGGCGCCGGGGAAACGACTTTCGTCAAATGCATTTCCGCCGGATCAAGAATCCTGAGCGACGGGTCTAACATACAGTCATAACAGGACATGTTGCCTCCGCGAGCAGATCGGGCGTGAGGCCGTGCTCGATATGGGTGAGCCAGAACGATGCGTTCCGTGCGCCAAGGACGATCAGGTCGGCATTGACCCGATTGGCGAGCTTCAAAATGCCTTCGGCGGCATCCCCGTGTTCTACCGCGGTCTCCGGACTGCACCATTCGTAGGTGGATTCAGGAATCATCTTCGCCAGCGCGGCCTTGAACGGAGCGTCCAGAGCTTTTCGCTGCTCAGGCGTGGTCTTGGAATCCGCCACATAGCAGAAGTAAATCCGCGCGCCGCTATCCTGCGCGAAGGAGAGCGCAAACACCGCGGCTTTTGCCGCTTCCCCCGAAAAATCAGTCGCATACACGATCGTGTGGAACACCAGCGGGCCTTCCGCGGGCTGTCGGGCATGCGGCCCCACCGTCAGCACCGGGCACGGCGAGTTGCGAATCAACTCTTCCGCGGTCGAGCCGACCAGCAACCGCTCCAATCCCCATTTCGAATGCGTCCCCGCGACGATCAGGTCCGTATCGTGCTCCCGCGCGAGTTTCAGCAGGGCGACATAGGGACGATGGCCCTCCGGCAACGAGGTCCGAGCCTCAATTCCGGCCGCGACGAATTCTCGCTCCAGCCGCCGCAGGCTTTCGTTGCTGATGTGCTGCCTCTCCTTCACCGGCAATCCGAGAACTGCCTCCATGTAGGTTGTAACCACCGATGGGTCAAACACATGCGCGATCTCGACGTTGGAACGGAAGTTCAGCGCTAACCCCTTGGCATACGAGGCCGCAGCATCCGACGCGGATGAGAAATCCGACGCCAGAAGGATGTTTTTAACGGAGACCGAGACGCGTTGGAGGACTGGCATAATGCACCTCGAACATTGAGTCTCAACGGCAGACTCAATGCAAGCCCTGTGGATCAGGCTTGCACCCATTAGAGCCCTCGTTCGCGGAGGTTGTCCGTGACGTACATCACATGGGTCGAGAGACCTTTGACTAGCCTCCAACGTGCGCTGCATCAATGGCTTGGTGTTCGATGTACAACACCCGCGCTGCCATCAAGACCTGGGCGATCCCGAAAACTGCGAGATAGGCATAGGCGAGAAAGGCAATCTGACGTGGGGTCAGGTTGGCAGGCGCAATTGCTGCTGCCACGGCGTAACTCGCGGCACAGAGCAGGGCGATCGCCGCCGCCGTATAGCTCCAGCGAGAGCCGTGCCTCTTCGAGGTGTGGCGAGCGACGATGAACTCGGAATAAGCCGTTGCAAAGGCCTGCAGCGCGATCAGGTACAAGAACCATTCGATGTGGATCTTGTCGAACAGAACGGAACAGAACAGGACGCCGATCACAACTCCGAACGCACATTGCATCCTCAGCACGGTCCTGGCCGGCTGCAACGAGGTGAAGAAGCTGGTCACGAACACCAGGATGGAATCCGCAATTCCGTACACGGCGAGCGAGAGAATGACATACGCGACCGCGAAGGGAAGCAGCAGAAGGTTGCGTGCCATGTCGGGGACTACAAGAACTCCGCTGCCGATAAGGATCGCCAAAACTCCGCGGAGAATCGTCACAAACCAGAAGTTCTCATACTTATGCATAAGAACCGCCCTTCATGAAGACAGGCTGCTCCTTTTTGATCGGGTATGGATGTGACATAGAGCACGAAGCCGCGAACGCCCGGTGGATTCCAGCTCGATGCCTAGGCCGTGGCGAGTTCGGCAGGAACCGGTTCTGCCGCCGCCATCGCGCGAATCGACTCGGTGTACGGCGACAGCAGAACGCCGCGCTCCGTGATGATGGCCGTGATATTCTTCGCCGGCGTGACATCGAACGCAGGGTTCTCGATGGCCACGCCATGCGGCGTCACCTGCACGCCGTTCACGTGCGTCACCTCGCGCGCCGCCCGCTGCTCAATCGGAATCAGGTCGCCTGAGGCGGTGTCGAGATCGATCGTGTTGAACGGCGCAGCCACGTAGAACGGGATGCCGTGCTCCTTCGCCAGGATCGAAACCGAATACGTGCCGATTTTGTTGGCCGTATCCCCATTGGCCGCGATGCGGTCCGCCCCAACGATGACCGCCTGGATCCGCCCCTTGGACATGAAGTAGCCGGCCATGTTGTCGCAGATCAGCGTCGTCGGAATGTTGTCCTTCACCAGCTCCCAGGCGGTGAGCCGCGTACCCTGGTTGAACGGCCGCGTCTCGTCGGCGAAGACGTCGATCTTCTGCCCGCGCTCGATCGCCGCCCGAATCACTCCCAGCGCGGAGCCATAGCCGCACGCCGCCAGCGACCCGGCGTTGCAGTGGGTCAGCACCGTGCCTTCCTGCGGCAGCAGCGCCGCGCCAAACGCGCCCAGTTTCTTCAGGTTGGCAATGTCCTCGTCGTACAGCCGCCGCGCCAGCGCCACCACCGCCTTCTTGATCTCCGCAATCGGCGTATTCTTCGCCGCCAGCGCCGTGTAGAGGTCGCGAATCTGCGCGATGCCCCAGAACAGATTCACCGCGGTCGGCCGCGTCTCAGCCAGCGTCTTCGAGATCACGTCGACCTCGGCCGTCAACTCGGGCAGCGTCGCCGCCTTCGAGCGGTCAATCCCCAGCGCCATACCCATCGCCGCCGACACGCCGATCGCCATCGCCCCGCGGACGATCATGTCCTTGATCACCGTCGCGACCTGTTTGTAATCGGTCGCAAGCACGTACGTCTCCTCAAATGGGAGCTTGGTCTGGTCAAGGAAACTAACGCCTTCAGGGAGCCATTCAAGGGTAGGAATCATGTGCTTCTATTCTATCGCGGCGAGGAGGGCTAATCGTATGCAGAGAGATGTCGAAGCCGCTCGAAGAAGCTGCGTCGGCGAACGTGGAATGAAACCTCCGCCGGAAGCGTTGTGAAAACCTTATTCAACGACTTGTGTTGATGAGCAGCATCCGTCGGAGTCATGAAGACGTATGGCAGTTCCTGCGACGCGTACGTGTCTAGATCAGGAAAAACGCAAAATTCAAGCGGCTGCAGTGAAACAGAATGAAAGGTGGTTGTACCGGCGGCGTTTGTCTTCTGCTTCAATTCGATGGGATGCATAGAGTGGTCGCAACCGTAGTGCAACCGCTCAACCGCGTTCACCACTGGTTTCAGTGTCTGCTGGTCGAGAATGTTTACGGTGAGATCCTGCGCAGGACAATGACCGATGCAGAACAGAAGGAGAATCAACGCGACTTTGCCAGGGTATCTCATGATCGCTTCAGCGCAATATGCGCCTTCCGCACATCCGTAGCCGTATACACGCTGCGGAACGGAATCTCCCTGTCCGCCGGAACCTCCGCCAGCGCCCGCTCAATATTCAGCCGCCCGCCCTGCTCTCGGTCAACCAAACAGAGCACGCCCGCAACCACCATCCCCGCCTCGCGTGTCGCCTCGATCGCCGTAATCGTCGACCCGCCCGTAGTGCACACGTCGTCGACAATCACCACCTGCGCGCCCGGATGCAGAAAGCCCTCCACGCGCCGCCCGGTTCCGTGCGCCTTCTCCGCCTTGCGCACCAGGAAGCCGTGGATCAACGCCGGCGGCGGCCCATGATCCTCATCGTCCAGCGAAAGCGCCGTCGAGAGTTCAGCAATCTCGTTGTAATCCGCAAGCGCCCACGCGCTGGCCGACGCGGTATTCGACACCAGCGGGTCCGCCCCCATCGTCAGCCCGCCCACGGCCACCGCGTGCGGCATATGCTCGCGAATCAGGTCATACAGCACCAGTCCCGCCAGCCGCCCGCCCTCCGCATGCAGCGTAGTGGTCCGGCAGTCGATGTAGTAATCGGACTTCTGTCCGCTCGCGAGTGTGAAGTCGCCCAGCTTGAAGGAAAGGGTAGCGATCAGGTCGAGCAGGGCAGTGCGGGGAACAAGGCTCATTATGGAAGCTCTTTCGAAGCGCCCTTGCGCGCCGTCTGTTTGCCGGTGAGTTCGATCAGCACTTCGATGCGCATGATGCGTCGGTCGAGTCCGCCGAGGTCGTCTGCGATGCGATCAACACGAGAATCCATCCGCTTGATGTTCTCCGACATCATCAGGAGATCTTTCGCCGTGTTGAGAAAGGATTCCGCGAGACTCATCGGATGTCTCTCTTGGCCAGCTCGGTGTGGAGCCGATCGAGCTTGTCGATGGTGCGCGTCAGCGACTGGTTGGTTTCGGAGACGGCGGTCGAGATGATCTTCAACGCAGTCTCAATGACCTCTTCCTCCTGCTGGCTTCGGAAAAATGCGTCGCCGTGGCGAATAAACCGGCGGATCACTTCGGCCGAGGATATCTTCTCTTTGGAGGCGAGGCGTTCCAGTTTCGCTTTGTCGCTCCGATGCAGGAGGATGACCGTCCTGTGGGTGGCGCGCTCGGGAGATGCAGTCGAATTGGCCATAACCAATAGTAGCACATGTGCATACCATGTGCATCAATGCGTCATGCGCTCCAGGTGCCGATAACCCCCGGTCGCGATCAGCACCGTCACGAAGACAAACGAGTTATACGCGCTATGCACCAGCGTCGAGGCCGCCACCGACTGCGTCTTCACCCGCACGAACGTCAGCACCAGCGAGATCGAAAACAGCCCCAGCAGCGCCGCCCACAGGTGCGCCACCTGCTGCGCATGCATCATCGCAAAGCACAGGCTCGACACCACCGCGGAGAACATCAATCCCAGCGGGGTGAGCGCGGTCGTGCTCTGCCAGCGTGTGCGCGCCTCCTCCGTTCGCGGCAGACTCAGCCAGTCGTACGCGATGGCGAACGCCGGCACCAGAAATCCGCGAAAGCAGATCTCCTCGAACACGGGAGCCACAACCGTGCCGAACACCGTGATCAGCCACGCATTCGCCGGCGTCAGAAAGAATTCGTCGATCGGCATCGTCTTCGGCGGCGTGATGAAGTACGTCACGATCTGCATCATCACCCCGAGCAGCAGCCCAAGTCCGATCAGCCGGCTCGCCTGCCCGCGCGCAGTCGCCCAGTTCCATTGCAACCCATCGAGAAATTTCCGCCGCCACAGCAGCGGATAAAACAGCCACGCCGCGCTCAGGGTCACCAGGTACGTCGCTGCCATCGCGGCGATCTGCAGCTTCGGGCGCGTGAGCACGATGGCGCCTCCCTGGACCGACGCAGGCGACAATCCCATCACCATCAGCGCAATCTCAAACACCATCAGCACCAGTCCCGCGAAGCTGACAAACACAACCGCGTGGCCGATGTTCGGAACGCGCCGCGGCGTGGGTCGGAGCTCCGGCTCTGCGCTATATAGTTCCGGCTGCGCGTCCTCCTCAGGGAGGGGAACAGGTGCTTCCGGACCCGCCGGCTCGTCCCCATTGAACAGCAGGTGCAAAACGCGCGCGGCAGCGTCCTTCGTGATGGTAAGGCTCATGCTGATCGTTTCCGCCGGGTAGTCGCGCTCTTTATCGCCGCCTTCGCGGGGGTTGATTTCCTGGCCGCCTTTGCGGGCTGCCCGGCCGGTTTTGCCGACGGTACGCCGGTCTTCTTCTCCGGCACGACGAATTTGCCGCGCGCGTTCTTCACGCGATCCGGCGCAGCCGCAATATCCAGCGGCTGCGGCCCCGCGTGACTGACGCCGCCGCTCCCGTTGCCCGAAACGGGATGTGGCCCATAATGCCGCGCCAGGAACTGCCCCGTATGCGAGCCGGCAACGGTCGCCACCTGCTCCGGTGTGCCATGCGCGATGATGCGTCCACCGCGTTCCCCGCCCTCCGGCCCCATGTCCAGCACGTAGTCCGCGTTACGCACGATGTCGAGATTGTGCTCGATGATGATCACCGTGTTTCCCAAATCCGTTAGCCGGTGGAGCACCTCCAGCAGTTTGCGCACATCGTCGAAGTGCAGCCCCGTCGTCGGCTCGTCCAGCAAATAAAGGGTCCGCCCGGTCTGCCGCTTGGAAAGCTCCCGCGCCAGCTTCATCCTCTGCGCCTCGCCGCCCGACAACGTCGTCGCCGACTGCCCCAGGTGAATATATCCAAGGCCTACATCCACCAGCGTCTGCAGCTTCGCCGCCGCGGTTGGAATGTCCTTCAGCACCGGCAGCGCATCCGCAATCGGCAGGTCCAGCAGGTCCGCAATCGAGTAGCCGTTGAACCGCACCGCCAGCGTCTCCGTGTTGTAACGCCGTCCGTTACATACGTCGCACAGCACGTAGACATCGGGCAGGAAGTTCATCTCGATCCGCCGCTGTCCCTCGCCCTGGCAGGCCTCGCACCGTCCGCCCTGTACGTTGAACGAGAATCGTCCCGGCTTATATCCGCGTTCCCGCGACTCCGGCAGCATCGCAAACAAATCGCGGATCGCGGTAAACACGCCGGTATACGTCGCAGGATTCGAGCGCGGCGTCCGCCCGATCGGCGACTGGTCAATCTCGATCGCCTTATCGATCTGATCGATCCCCACAACACGCCCATGTTCCCCCGGTTCCTCGCGCGAGCCATATAGATCCCGAGCCAGCGCGCGATACAGAATGTCGGCCACCAGCGTCGATTTCCCCGATCCCGACACGCCCGTCACCACCGTCATCACGCCCAGAGGGAAGTGCGCCGTCACATCCTGCAGGTTGTGCGCCCGCGCGCTCTCCACCGTAATCCACTTGCCCGTCAGCGGCCTCGGCTGCGCCCGCGCCACAATCTCAATCTTCCCCGCGAGATACTGCCCCGTCAGCGACTCCGGGTTGTCCATCACCTGCTGCGGAGTGCCGTCGGCGATGAGAAGGCCGCCATTCTTGCCCGCGCCCGGCCCCAGGTCGAGCACATAATCCGCCTTGCGAATCGTATCCTCATCATGCTCCACCACCAGCACGGTGTTCCCCAGGTCGCGCAGGTTCTCAAGCGCGCTGATCAGCCGCTGATTGTCCCGCTGATGCAGCCCGATCGAAGGCTCGTCGAGCACATACAGCACTCCGCGCAGTCGCGAGCCAATCTGCGTGGCCAGCCGAATCCGCTGCCCCTCGCCGCCCGACAGCGTAGCCGCCGAGCGATCCAGCGACAAGTAATCCAGCCCCACCGCGTTCAGAAACTCCAGCCGCTCAATAATCTCGCGCTGCAGCCGATCCGCCACAATGCGGTCGCGCCCGCTGAAATGCATTCCCCGCGCCCCGGTCAGCGCCCGCTCCAGCGACAGCGCCGTAAAATCCGCAATCGACTTGTCCTCGCCGCCAATCGGCACCGTCACCGCCAGAGATTCCGGCCGCAGCCGCCGCCCCTTGCACCGCGGGCACGTCGTCGCCGACATGTACTGCATCATGTACTCGCGATAGCCCTCCGACTTCGTCTCATCCAGATTCGACTTCAGATACGCGAAGATGCCGTGGAACCCCGTCCGCCCAACCTCGTTCTTCGGCGGCCCGTAAAGAAACAAATCCTGCTGCGCCTTGCTGAGGTTCTCGAACGGAACCTTCAAATCAATCTTGTACTTCTCCGCCGCCAGTTTGATTAGCCGCAGCAGGTACGACGACCCCGACCCCGGCCCCATCGCGCCATCCAGCAGTGGCTTCGACCAGTCCACGATCGTCTTCGCCGGGTCGAAGTCGTAGATGCTCCCCAGCCCGTGACACTGCGGGCACGCCCCGTACGTCGAGTTGAACGAGAAGCTGCGCGGCTCCAGCCGGGGCACGTCGATCCCGCAATCCGGGCACGCCATCGACGATGAATACAGCGTCTCTTCCTGCGACCGGTTCGCCCCTTGGATCCCGATCAGCACCAGCCCGTTCGCCATCTGCAGCGCCTTCGCCACCGAAGTCTCCAGCCGCCGCGTATCGTACTTGGCCGAGCCGTTCGTTGTAGTCCCGTTCGCACCCGCCTGCCCAGCCAGCGGCTTCAGAATAATGCGATCGACGATCGCCTCCAGCGTATGGTTCTTGCGCTTATCCAGCCGCATCCCCTCGGTCAGCTCCACCATCTCGCCGTCGATGCGCGCACGAAATCCCTGCTGGTCCAGCGCCTCCAGCTCTTCGCGGAACTCGCCCTTGCGCCCCCGCACCAGAGGCGCAAACACGGTAATCCGCTCGCCCGGAGCCATCGCCACGATTCGCTCCACAATCTGGTCCGCCGTCTGCCGCGTGATCGGCAGCCCGCAGTTCGGGCAATGCGGCTGGCCCACCGAGGCATACAGCAGCCGCAGATAGTCGTAAATCTCCGTAATCGTCCCAACGGTCGACCGCGGACTCCGCGAGGTCGTCTTCTGCTCAATCGAAATCGCCGGCGATAGCCCATCGATCGCATCCACATCCGGCCGCTCCATCTGGTCCAGGAACTGCCGCGCGTACGCCGACAGCGTCTCCACGTAGCGCCGCTGCCCCTCGGCGTAGATCGTGTCGAACGCCAGCGACGACTTGCCCGAGCCCGAAAGCCCCGTCACCACCGTCAGCGTATTCCGGGGGATGGAGACTGAGACGTTGCGCAGATTATGCTGCCGCGCGCCGCGCACCGTGATGTGTGTAATGCCCATGCGGAGGTTTTGCCCGACTACCCCCACACACAGCACGCAGGAGTGAAACGGCCAAGCCTCTAGGATACGGCATCCGGGTGCCCCAACGCTCGCCCCGGTTCGCCGGCACCAGCCGGCAGCCTCCAACCCAGGCACAAGATCGACTCCAGCCAACCCCAATAGCCAAGGGCGTATCTGACTAATCAACGCAAGTTCGCTGTATTTCTTGAAGTAATCCTTCTCCTTGGCCGAATTCTTGTAAGAATGGATTCGGGTTCGCTGGCCCGAAACCACAAGAAGCGAAAGTAGAGGGATTCCCGGTGAGTGATCTGGTGGTACTGGTGTGTGCGGTTCTGGCGTCGTTGGCGTCGGGAGTCATGGTGGCCTACGGAGCCTGCATCGCCATGTTCGGCCTCTTCCGCATGCACGCAAAACAGGTTGCCCCCGTAAAGTCCCCCGTCCGCGTCCCCAGCAACGCCGAAGCCGTCGAAGGCTAAGCTCGCCCCTCATCATCCTGCCGCGCACGCGTTGATTTGACTGATGTAGCGCTTGGCTGCTTAAAGCTTATAGCTCACAACTTATAGCTGTACACCGCACGCCTTAATCTCGTGAGACCTCCGCAATTTAGGCGATAATCACCTTCGTGGCTCGCCCAACTGAATCCGCCCCCCCAGACCTCCGACTCACCCTCGCCGTCACCGGCGCCAGCGGCTCCATCTTCGCCGCCGAAATGCTCCGCGCCCTCGCCGCCGACACCCGCGTCGCCAAAGTCGACTTCATCCCCTCCGAAGCCGCCCTCCGCGTCTTCGCCGAAGAAATGCAGCTCAGCGGCCGCAACGGCCTCGCTGAAAAGCTCCTCGGCGCCCCCAGCCCCAAAATCCATCAGCACACTGAGTCCGACATCGGCGCCAGCGTTGCCAGCGGAAGCTGTCCCTCCGACGGAATGATCGTCCTCCCGTGCACCATGGGCACGCTCGCCGGCATCGCCAACGGCCTTGCCTCCAACCTCATCGAGCGCGCCGCCGACGTCTGCCTCAAGGAGCAGCGCCGCCTCATCCTCTGCGTGCGCGAGACGCCCTTCAACCGCATCCACCTGCGCAACATGCAGCTCGCCTCCGACGCCGGCGCCACCATCTTCCCCGTCATGCCCACCCTCTACAACCTGCCCCAGAGCACCGCCGAAATGGCCCGCCAATTTGTCGACCGCGTGCTCGCCCACATCGACCTGCCCCAACCCGGCGCCTACGAGTGGAGGCCCGACTAGCAAAGTGCTGAGGATTGGTCGAAGGCGTGTCTCGCTTAAGGGCACGGCTTCAGCCGTGCCGTAAACAGCCCCCAAGCATACGGCTTTAGCCGCTGAGGTCAGCTCTTGTTTGCCAGAACTTTCAGCGGTCCGACTAGCGCTCCCCCGCCAGCATCCGCTCGCCGCCTCGCATCGCCGGCTCCGCCTGCAGAAACTCAATCGTCCCCGCCGCCACCGGCTTCGGACACTCCAGCGGCGCCAGGTGCCCGCACCCCACCACACCCTCAAACACCGAGCCCGCAATGTCCTGATGCATCGTTTCGCCCACTGCCATCGGGATCAAATGGTCCTCAGTCCCCCACACGATCAGCGTCGGCTGCGTGATGCCTCCCAGCCGCGTATCCATCAGGTCGCTGCCCGACTCCATCGAGTCCATGCTCTGCTGGACAATCTTCCCTCGGCTCGCAAGCCTGCGCAGCGTCGCCCGCACCACAAACGGCGGAAACGTCGCCGGGTGCGGACTCAGCACCTCCATCAGACGCCTCAACCCGGCAGCATCCGTCGGCACAAACGCGTCGCGCGCAAACGCTGGCTGAAACCTCAGTCCCGCGCTGTCATCCAGTACCAGCCGGTCCACCATCTCCGGATGGTCCAGCGCAATCTTCGCCGCGATCCACCCGCCCATCGACCAGCCGTCAAAGTCCGCGCGTGTCAGCCGAAGCGCGCGCATGAAATCCACAACCACGCCTTCTTCCACCGCAACGGACTCCACAATATCCGGCCTTGACGACCGGCCATACCCCAGCAGGTCGGGCGCAACTACGTGGAAGCCAGCCGCGGCGAGCGAGGGAATCATCGGCCCCCAGTCCTCACCTCGCGAACCAAGCCCATGCAGCAGCACCAGCAGCTCGCCCTGCGACCCGTCCGGCGGCAACGCCTCAAGGTAATGAATGCGGCTCCCATCCACATCCACGTACTCGCTGCGAACGCCCTCGCGCCACAGGCGATACCGAATCCTCTGATCATTCACCCACAGCGGATTCCAGTAGAAGACACCCCCGCCAACGACCGCGAGCAGTACTACCGCTCCCACGATCCGCAATGCCGCTTTCATCTTCGAATCTCTCCTCGTCCACGCTACTTCAGCGGCTTGCCGAACTCTTCGCCGAACACCGTGTGTCCCATCTCGAAGCGGCCGCCATTGAACTTGTCCGGCCCCTTCAGGTGTCCCACTCCCAGCAGCGCCACCACCCAGTAGCTCAACGGCAGCCGCAGCACCTCGTGCACCTTGTCCTGCTCGAAGCCCTCCATCGGCGCGGTGTCGTAGCCCATCACCTCGGCCATCAGCATCATGTGGGTGAAGGAGATCATCACCATCTTGTTCAGCCAGCCATGCATCTCGTCGGAGTTGAAGTGCGAGAGGAAGTTCGGAACACTGCTGCGTGCCTGCGCCGCATACCCCTCGGGCATTCCGCCCTCCAGGCCGCGATGCAGCATCAGGTCCAGGTCCTTGCGCCACCCATCCGCGTCGCCGCATGCCACAATCACCGCGGACGCCTCCTCCACCTTGCCCTGGTTGAACGCCGCCGCGCGCAGGCGCTTCTTCTGCTCCTCGCCCTGCACCACGATGAACCGCCACGGCTGCATGTTATATCCGCTGGGCGCGCTCAGCCCGGCTTCCAGAATCTTGCGCAGATCTTCGGCGGGAATCGGCGTGCCGTCAAAGCTTGGCGTCGCGCGCCGTTCCTTGATCGCCTGACTCAAAGTCTTCTCGTGTTTCGCCGTCTTGACCATCGCCGTTCTTTCAATTTCGTCCGCTTCTTTAATCACTTGCTGGCCACCAACCCCGCTGAATCCACTTCGTCCAATCTCTAATAGGATGCAGATTTCGTCCGCACCCCCAAATCCAAACGATTCCCAAGATAGCACCCTGCACTCCCGGCGCATAGACGGAGCAGCAGCGGGGGCTTCTGATGCTGCTTGAAAATCCGCGCCTCACATTTAGAAGTTTGTTGTAAAGTCAGTTTTGCTTAAGGGCACGGCTTCAGTCGTGCCGTTGACGCCGCATAATCAAGAGGGCTTTAGCCCCTGAGGTCACTTTTTACGGCTGCACTGACTTTTGCAACATTTGCTCCTCGTGGAGACACCTTTCTCCGTGCGGCCTCGATCAAATCGACGCATTCCGGAAAATGTAGCCGATAAAGTTACTATTTGATATCTGCCATCGCCTGTTCCGTCGCGAACGGATTCTGTCCGGGTACTTCGGAGTAAACCCAAACCCCGTGGAACGCCTTGCGCATCTCCGGGTAAGCCGCCAACAGAGCGCTCGCCGCATCGTTGTTGCGTTTGCGCGCGGCCACCTGGTCCGCCAGCGAGTCCACGTGCAAATGCGCCTCGATATCCAGGCTCGACTGCCCCAGCGAATCATCCACGCCCAGTCCCGTGAAGTGATACTCGGCGCCGTCCGCGCCCTTCACCACCAGCGGCGCATCCACACTCACGCCGTCGGAGAGTGCTGGCGGAGCCGCCCCCACGGCCTCCGTTTTCAGTTTGTCCAGATGCGTGCTCACCACAAACTCCGCCGGCTGCAGCAGCTTCTCGGCCGCCTGGTAGTAGAGCCACGCATTCCACGCCTGCTTGTCCTTCACCATCTGCCGCGCCGTGGTCCAGTACCACAGCCCGTCGTGCCCGGCCGCGGTCATCGCCTTCGGATAGAACCCCGCCATCAGCCACTTGCCCTGCTCCTGCCGCAGCAGAAACGAGAGCCGCCACGGGGCCGGTTTCGCCGCGCCCGCCGGGGCCTCCATCGTCACCATCGCAAACCCATACTTCCCCGGAGGCAGCGCCGGAATTGTGAACGCCACCTCCATCGTCGAACGGTTCAGCGAGCAGAAGAACTGCGCGTCGGGCGCCGACCCGTCCGCATTCCGCTTCAGATTGGTCGCGTCCAGCAGATACACCTGTTCCACCGCCGCCGTGCCTCCGGCCAGCTTGGGCGAGGTCGTGCCAACGAGGTATTGCAGCGCGTTGAAGTCCTTCGCCACCTCCGCCACCACCGCCCCGCGCAGCCCCGCCGCATTGTTCGTCTGGATCATCGCTGCCAGGTTCCGCGCCGCATCGGCCAGTCCATCGCGATCGGCCGGCGTCAGGCCCGACTGGGGCGTGCAGGTCTCCGCGCGTGCAACCGGATTCCCGCCGGCCAGCACTCCCGCCGCCAGCAATCCGCCCGCAATCAGGCCAATGGCCCGTGCGCCGAGCGCTGTGCGCCTACCGATCCACGAGTCTCCCAAACCCCACCAACCTGCAAGCATTCCGGCCATCTTCGCGCGTATCATCCGGCCTCCAGTCTAGTACACGCCCGCCGCGACACAGGGCAATCTCATTGGAAAGTTTCCGTTCCACACTCCCTCCGTGAGCAAGGTAATTTCAAGCAAATGCAGGGCAAGATCACCCCTCCTAATGCCCGAAGTCCGCCACTTTGAGCTGTCAGCTTACAGCTTTCAAGCTCACAGCTCAGGAATCGAGCCTCTTAGCCCTGAATGATTTTCAAATGCGATTGCCTGCGCCGCTACACGCTTCGACCGCGCTCGTCCCCCATCCGTCAGGTTCCCCGCCTGATACTTTCCGTCGCCGCCCACGTCCTATACCGTATAAACCAATGGAGCCGATCGCCACAGCGCGACGCATCGCCGCTCTTCTCCTCATCGGAGGAGGATTCGCGGTCGCCCAGTCGTCCCTGCCCGCGACCAATCCGACCGCCGCGCCCGCTGCAGCTTCTTCCGCGGCACCGGCCTCCATTCCTGCCAGCGCGCCCCACATCGCCGCCCATCTCGCCGAAGTTTCCTTTGCGGAGGGCCAACTCAAAGTCACCGCCGACAACTCCAGCCTCAACCAGATTCTTCGCGAGATCAGCCGCCTCACCGGCATGAAGATCACGGGCGGCGTCGTCGACGAGCGCGTCTTCGGCAAGTACGGTCCCGCCGCGCCTGCCGAGATCCTAAGCGATCTGCTCGCGGGAACCGGCAGCAACATGCTGCTCCGCGAGACCGCATCCAGCGCGCCCGAAGAACTCATCCTCACGCCGCAGACAGGCGGTCCGACTCCGCCCAACCCGAACGCCGCAGGCTTCGACGACGACGCCGGCGAGCCGCCCGCCCGCCAGACTCAATTCGTGCAAAGGTCTCCGCGCCCGCCCTTCATCCCGCCCAACCAGCCCGCGCCCAATCCACCCGCCTCGCTCGCGACCAGCCCGCCCAACGGCGATCCGGCACAAGCCTCCACCCCGGCGGTTGCACCCAATCCGCCGTCCACAGGCGACGCCAGTCCGTCCTCGCCGACCGGCGTCCAGACCCCGCAACAAGTCTACGAACAGTTGCAGCGATTGCAGCAGGCACAACCGAAGACACAGTAGTGGAGTGCGTCAGAAATAAGGGTGCGTATCAGGCGCAGGGAGAACATTTTCTTTCCGGATTAGCAGCGGGCTTCAGCCCGCGGTGCACGGCACATAAATCATCGGGCTTTAGCCCCGGGCCTTCCCGCCCGCTCCGATATGCAGAAGCGAATACATCCCCGTCTGCATGACGCACTACACTAGTAGTTGGATTGACTGTGGGCCGGGCCACATAACAGGAGCGGAAATCCACAACGCCAACTCCCGATCACCGCAACCTCACCGCGCGCGACGGGTTTTATTCCAATGTGCGATGGACCTCCATGTGCTTGAAACACTCCACGCCGGCAGCCGATCAGCCGGGAAGATGCATCCAACACGAATGACGAGACTTCTATGAACAAGGGAGACCGAACCGGCACTCCGGCCCTTCGCAGAACGTGTTCAGCCTTCGCGTTGCTGCTGCTTTTCCTCGCGGCATCCGCGAGTGCCCGTGCCTCCGTGGCGCTCTTAATGGAAGAGCCCTACGGCGACTTCGGCGCGTTCAATCCCACCGGTCACGCGGCGGTGTATCTCAACCACATCTGCGCGGCCTCGCCCACTGAGCTCCGCCTCTGCAGGCCGGGCGAATTCGGCGTAGTCATCAGCCGCTACCACAAGATCCACGGATACGACTGGATCGCCATCCCGCTCCTCCCCTATCTCTACTCCGTGGACAACGTGTCCCAGATCCCCACCTCGGTTGACAAGGATCAGATCGCCGCTCTCCGCGACGCCTATCGCCGGGAGCACATGCTCGACCTGGTCCCCGACAACAAGCACGGCAGAGCCCCCAACGGCGAGTGGACCCAGCTCGTCGGCTCCTCCTACGACCGCACCATCCACGGCTTCCAGGTCAACAGCACTCCCGAGCAGGACGAGCGCTTCATCGCCCTCTTCAACGACCGTCGCAACGTCGGCCACTTCAACTTTTTCTTCCACAACTGCGCCGACTTTTCCCGCGTCGTCCTCGACCTCTACCTGCCCCACGCCATCCACCGCAACTTCATCGCCGACATCGGCCTCACCACGCCCAAGCAGGTCGCCCGCTCGCTGGTGAAGTACGGCAAGAATCATCCCGAGGCCGAAATGTCCGCTTTCATCATCCCGCAAGTGCCCGGCAGCGTCCCCCGCAGTCATCCCGTCGACGGCGTCGCCGAGTCCCTCGTGAAAAGCAAGAAATATCTTCTCCCCTTAGCCGTCCTCAACCCCGAGCTGACCGGCGGAGTCGTCGTGGCCTACCTCGCCGAGGGCCGCATGAAGCTCCCCAAAGATGCCGTAGTCTTCAACGTGGACGATATGGAGACCGATCCGTCACCCGCTCCAGCCGCAAGCCCCGCACCCCCGGCTCCAGCAACCATCACCCCCCAGCCGGCACCCGCCGCGCCGGAGCCCTCACTGCGTTAGGCGAGCCTTACCGCCTCTGACTCCGCGCAATCGCGGCCTTCGCCTCACTGTCGGCCTCGCGCTTCCGCTCCGTCGCCCGCTTGTCCCATTCCTGCTTGCCCTTGGCCAGCGCCAGCTCGCATTTCACCCGCCCGTTGCGGAAATAAAGTCGCGTCGGGATGAGCGTAAATCCCTTCTGCTTCGTCATACCTTCGAGCTTCCGCACCTCATTCTTATGCAGCAGCAATTTTCGCGTGCGCAGCGAATCATGATTCATCGCGTTGCCATGCGAGAAAGGCCCGATGTGCGCATTCAGCAGGAAGCACTCCCCATCCTTCATCAGCCCGTACGCGTCCTTCAAATTCGCCTTGCCCTCGCGGATCGACTTCACCTCGGTCCCGCGCAGCGCCACCCCCGCCTCGAACTTGTCGAACAGCGCGTAGTTGTAACCGGCCGACCGGTTGTACGCAGCATCGCGCATCCCCGCCGCCACCGGGTCGCGGTCCTTCTGCTTCACCGCCGGCTTCGGCTGCGCGGCAACGGTCGGATTGGACAGCGATCGAGCCATAAGAATTCGCTAGGAAAAGACGGCCGCGGCACCGGCGCTCACGCACCCCTGGCGTCGCACCTGGGGCGCCCGTTCGGAAAGCCTAGTTTACATGATGGGTTCCCTCGTCTCACCTGGGTTCAGCCGCAGCGTCTAACCTTCAACCCACCAGCGCGGCCGTCTTCCGCACGCAGGGAGATTTCGTCCGCAGGGTGTTGCAATTCAAGCACAATTCAAAGGGCCCAAGTTGATCCGAATGCTATACTCGCCAGAGTCCAACCAGTCCAGTGAGCGCGGCGATCTGGCACACCGCAACCCACCGGATGGTGTTGGTTCCATGGATGGATTTCGCCCAACTCCATCGAGGGCAGCCGGCAGCCTCAGGCACGGTCCCTCTTGGAACGCGGGCATCCAGCGGTCGCACAGATTCGGCATGAAGGAAGCACAGAGCATTGGCATGACGCGCGGGTTCCGATTGGTGATATCAAAGCTCTTTCCGTCTGTAACTCGAGGCTGCATCCTGGCGATGCTCGTACTCCTCGCCGCATCCGCCGCCGGCAAATCCGCCCACGCCCAGAGCGCCGCAGGATGGAACAAGCGCGGTCAGGCCGCCGAACTCAAGGAAGATTACGACACCGCCTACGAGGACTACCTCAAGGCCCACGACAAGGCCCCCAATGACATGCGCTACACCGCGCGCGTCGACCGCATGCGCTTCCAGGCCGCCGCCCAGCACGTCGACCGCGGACGGCTGCTGCGCCAGAGCGGGGACCTCGGCGGCGCCCTCAACCAGTTCACCCGCGCCCTCCAGATCGATCCCTCCAACGAGGCCGCCGCCCAGGAAATCCAGATCACCGAGCGCCAGGACAAGTCCGGCTCCTCCGGCGCTTCGCCCTCCGGCACCGCCGCCTCCAACGCCGTCATCCGCGACGTCAGCGCCGTCTCTTCGCCCATCCAGCTCAAGCCCATGTCCGACGAGCTCGTCACCCTCCACACCATCGAGGACACCAAGAACATCTACACCGCCATCGCCAAGGGCGGAGGCATCAACGTCCTCTTCGACCCCGACTACCAATCGCGCCGCATCCCCGTTGACCTCGTCGGCGTCTCCCTGTCGGATGCGCTCCGCGTCGTCGGCACCATCGCCGGCACCTTCTACAAGGTCATCACGCCCGACACCATCTTCGTCGCCGCCAACACCCGGCAGAAGCACACCGACCTCGACTCCGTCGCCGTCCAGACCTTCTACCTCACCAACGCCGCCCAGCAGGCCGACGCCAACGAGATCGTCACCGCCCTCCGCAACGTGCTCGCGGCGGAAGACAAGGTCTACCTCGTCGCCTCGCAGAACGCCATCGTCATGCGCGCGCCGCCCGAGCACCTGGTCCTCGCCGAGAAGCTCCTCAACGACCTCGACCGCACCCGCGCCGAAGTCGTCGTCGACGTCGCCATCCTCGAAGTCAATCGCGACAAGATCCGCAACCTCGGCATCACGCTGCCGCAGTCCTTCGGCATCACCCCGCAGGCCAGCCCCAATGCCACCACCACCTCCACCTCCACTTCCACCAACACCACCACCGGCGCCACCGGCACCTCCTCCAACTTCACGCTCAACACCCTGGCCAACATCAACGCCACCAACTTCGCCGTCACCATCGGCGGTGGCACCCTCAACGCGCTGCTCTCCGACGCCGACACCCGCGTCCTGCAGAACCCCAGCATCCGCGCCACCGACGGGCAACAGGCCACCCTCAAGATCGGCTCCCGCATCCCCATCGCCACCGGCTCCTACTCCGCCGGCGCAGCCACCGGAATCACCGCCGGCATCGGCGTCCAGACCCAGTTCACCTACCTCGACGTCGGCGTCAACATCGACATGACGCCCACCATCCATCTCGACCGCGAGGTCTCCCTCAAGCTCAGCGTCGAGGTCTCCAATCAAGCCGGCTCCGTTACCATCTCCGGCGTCACCGAGCCCATCATCGGACAGCGCTCCGACAAGACCACCATCCAGTTGCGCGATGGCGAGCCCTGCCTGCTCGCCGGCATCCTCACCAAGACCGACAACACCACCAACAGCGGAACCCCCGGCCTCTCCGACATTCCCCTCATCAAGTACCTCTTCGGATCGGTCAATAAAGAGATCGCGCAGGACGAGGTCGTCTTCGTCCTCATCCCCCACATCGTTCGCGAATCCGTCCTCACTGGCCTCAACACCCGCGCCATCGACACCGGTACCTCCACTTCCATCGAGCTGCGCCGTTCGCCCACCTCCGCCGACGACCTCACCTCCCTGATCCCCGGACCCGCCCAGGCGCCACCCATCACCGCCGCCCAGGCCGCCTCCGGAATGGTCCAGCAGTTGAAGCAGCAGGCCATGCCACCCACGCCGGGTAGCCCCGCACCCACCGCTCCTGCCGCCACCTCGGTCCCCCCGCCCGCCGCGGCGCCGGTCTCGCTGAACGTCGCCCCGCAGGATTCCACCCATCCGGTCGGCAGCACCTTCACCACCTCGATCGTCCTCTCCAACGCGCATGACGTCTACTCCGTCCCGCTGCAGATCCAGTTCGATCCCAAAATCCTGCAACTGGTCAACGTCGATTCCGGCGGCCTGCTCGGCGGCGACGGCCAGCCAGTCGCGCTCGTCCATCGCGACGAAGGCAACGGCCTGGTCACCATCTCTGCTTCGCGCCCACCCGGCGTGGGCGGCGTCAACGGCCAGGGTGAGGTCTGTACGCTGACCTTCAGGGCCATCGCTGCCGGCGACAGCAAAATCGCATTGGTCAAGGTCGGCGCCAAAAACAGCCTCCAGGCCAATCTGCCCGCGGTCGGTTCGCAGGGCGTGGTCCATGTGAAGTGAGGTGCACCATGAGCCTTACATCGCTGACGACAAACCCATCTCGCTTGCTGATCAGAAGCATGTCTCGCTTAAGGGCACGGATTTATGAGCCTGTCCTGAGCGCAGTCGAAGGATGCCGTAAGCACTCCGGGTGCAGTGCGGCTTTAGCCGCTGAGGTCTCATCCCTCGAACCTCGAACCTCGAACCTCGAACCTGATTCGCGCCCTTCGCGCGAATCCGGCCTCACTCTCGTCGAACTCATCATCACGGTCGCCATCGTCGGCATCCTCGCCACCGCCGCTCTTCCCGTCGCGCGCTTTCAGGTCAAGCGCATCAGGGAGCGCGAACTCCGCCGCGATCTCTGGGAGATGCGCGACGCCATCGATCGCTACAAGGACGCAGCCGACCGCGGCGCCATTCAGATCAAGGCCGACAGCGTGGGCTATCCGCCCGACCTGCAAACCCTGGTCGACGGCGTCGCCGTCCAGGACAAGAAGGTCCGCTTCCTCCGCGCGATCCCCGTTGACCCCATGACCAAATCCACCGAGTGGGGCCTCCGCTCCAACCAGGACGACGCCGACGCCGACACCTGGGGCGGCCAGAACGTCTTCGACGTCTACACCAAGAGCTACGACACCGCCCTGGACGGCACAAAATACAACACATGGTGAGCCGCCTCCCATCCCGAACCTCGACCGCCTTCGCGCAAAGCGTCGTCTCGACCGGCGCGCCACTTACCTATGAAAGCGTCATCTCGACCGGAGCGCGCAGCGCGCAGTGGAGAGACCCCCGCATTTCGCCTTGTTCCACCTCGTCCCTCGAACCTCGAACCTCGAACCTGGGCTTCACCCTCTTCGAACTCCTCATCGTCATGATGATCATCGCCATCCTCGCGGCGATGGCGGTCCCCATGTACACCCGCAACGTCGTCGCCGCCAAGGAAGCCGTCCTCAAGGAAGACCTCCAGATCATGCGCACCGCCATCGGTTCCTACACCGTCGACAAGCAGAAGGCCCCCCAGGCCCTCGACGACCTGGTCACCGCCGGCTACCTCAAGGCCATCCCCAAGGATCCCTTCACCGGCCGCACCGACACGTGGATCACCGCCCAGTCCGACACCCTCTCCTCCGTCGACCAGACCGACCCCGGCATCGACGACGTCCACTCCGGCGCCCAGATGACCGGTAACGACGGCACCTCCTACAACACCTGGTGAGTCCCCAGGCCCGTCATGCCCCCCGAGGCTCGTCATTCTGAGCGCAGCTCAGAATCTCCGTATTTGGTCTTTAGGTGTGCATCCCTTAGCGACCCGCCGCACCTCCGGGTTTGCGTGCACGCGCTTTTTACCTCCCGCTCCTCGCATCGCGCACAATCCTAAGGGTTAACTCCGCCTTTCCCACAGCCGGCCCCCCTTGACGCATACGATAAAATAGAACTTAGGGGGCAGAGTATCGTGCGCGCGTCGCAGGACCTCTGGTCCACCGTGGACCCAGCATCCGCAGAATCGTCTTTGACATCTTCAGCCGTCCCAAATTCTCCAGACCTGGTCTAGACCGAATTCAAACCTAACCCCTCTAAACGACATACTTTAGGGCCTAAATACGGGGGGTAGGGGGTCCCGCCCCGGGAATCATGCAACCGCGGGCTGAAAGGCAAGAGACCATGGCAATGCTCACAAGAGCTCTATGGCAATGCTCACAAGAAAGGCGCATACTGCGTCTAACGATGTGCTGAGGTGCGCTCAGCCGCACAGAGCGCGGCCCCTCCGGAGAACCACCATGCGTACACGAACTCAGTTCGGCCTCGCCGCCTTGCTCGCCGTCGCAGTGCTTGCTTTTGGACCGCGCACCTTCGCTCAGCAGTCCTCCACGCCGCCCGCGTCAACGACCCCTCCGGCCGCCTCGCAGCCTGCATCCACGACTCCCCCGGCAGCCTCGCAGCCTGCACCTGACCCCGCGTCCACCCCCTCCGACCGCCCGCAGTTCGGCGTCCCGAACGACACCAGCCAGGCCCCGGCCGACAAGACCGGCGCCGATCAGACCGCTCCCGCGCCCGCTCCGGCCGGCGGCGACAAGGGCAACACCAAGGCGGACACTAAGGCCAAAGCGAAGCCCGATACGAAGACCGCCAAGACCGACGCGCTCCCGTCTCCCGGCGAGGCCCTCGATCCGCACATCAAGAAGGGAAGTGAGGACGACGTAGACGCCATCGGCACTCGCAACATCGGCGGCCGCGGCCTCGGCAACTGGTACTCCGTCAACGGCGAAATCGGCATGGGCAAGCAGTACTCCATGGAGATCGAGAAGTCCGCCCACATGGTCACCGACCCCGTCATCGTCGAGTACGTCAACCGCGTCGGCCAGAACATCGTCAAGAACTCCGACTGCAAGGTCCCGTTCACGATCAAGGTCATCGACTCCGACGAGATCAACGCAATGGCGTTGCCTGGCGGATTCTTCTACGTCAACTCCGGCCTGATCATGGCCGCCGACGAAGAGGCTGAACTCGCCGGCGTCATGGCCCACGAAACCGCCCACGTCTGCGCCCACCACGCCGCCCGCGAGATGACGCGCATGAACTACTTCCAGATCGCGTCCATCCCGCTCATCATCTTCACCCAGGGTTCGTGGACCGGCTACGGCATCTACGAGGCGTCGCAGCTCGCCATCCCCATCAGCTTCCTCGAGTTCTCCCGCGAGTATGAAGCCGAAGCCGACTGGCTCGGCCTGCAGTACATGTACAAGGCCGGCTACGACCCGCAGGCCTTCATCCAGTTCTTCGAGAAGATCGACGCCCTCGAGAAGCACAAGCCAGGCACCTTGGCGAAGGTCTTCGCCGACCATCCGCAGACGCCCGACCGCATCGCCCACTCCGAAGAAGAGATCGCCACCATCATGCCGGCCAAACCCGACTACGTCGTCACGACCAGCGAGTTCGACGACATCAAGACGCGCCTCGCCCGCCTCGAGAACAAGCGCAAGCTCAACGACAAGGGCAACGACAACAAGCCCACGCTGCGCCGCGTCGGTGGAACCAATAACGACCCCAACTCCACCACCGGCACCTCGACCACCGGCGATGACCGTCCAACCCTCGGCCGCCGCGACTAAGCGGTTTCGCAATTGGTGTATGTCCGGTGCTAACAATGCTCGCGCGGTTTTCCCCAAGGAAAACCGCATTGTGCCAAGTTTCCAAAGGGCACAGGAATTGCGAAACCGCTCTAGAATAGAAGCATGCCAACCCAGAACACCGGTTACACCGACAGCCACGCCGCAGCCGGCCTGGACACAAAATTCCCGTCCATCGACACCTGGGCCAACCAGTTCCGCGCCTACGAGATCCTCGTCGACGACCCCGAGTTCACCTCGGTCTGCCCCAAAACCGGCCTGCCCGACTTCGGCCGCCTCACCATCCGCTACATGCCCCGCGATCTCTGCATGGAGCTGAAGAGCCTCAAGGAATACCTCTTCACCTATCGCAACCTCGGCATCTTCCAGGAGAACATCGTCAACCAGGTCCTCGACGACGTCGTAAAGTCCTGCAATCCAGTCTGGGCCAAAGTCGTCGGCGACTTCCGTCCCCGCGGAGGCATCTCCACCATCGTCGAAGCCACCTACCCGCGTCCCGAAGTCGGTTGATGTCGCAGGCGGTCATCGCCTGCTATCCTCCCCACAGATGGCCGCCGCGACCAAGCTCAGCTTTCCCGTCCGCTCCGTCGCCGGAGCAACCACCGCGCTGGTCCTGCTGACCGCGCTTAACTTCGTCAACTACATCGATCGCTACATCCTTCCCGGCGTCCAGGAACTGGTCAAGAAGGAGTTCCGCGTCTCCGACTCCGAGATCGGCTCCATCACCTTCTGGTTCTTCCTCACCTACATGCTTTCCGCGCCGTTCACTGGCTGGCTCGGCGACCACCTCCCGCGCAAGCCGCTGCTCATTATCTGCGCCGTAGCCATCAGCGCCGTCAACATCCTCACCGGCACGGTCCACGTCTTCGACTCGCTGATCTTCCGCCACGCCATCCTCGGCATCGGCGAGGCATCGCTCGGCATCTATGCGCCCTCATTGCTCTCCGACTTCTACCCCGAGGAGCAGCGCAACCGCGTCCTCACCATCTTCTACATCGCGATTCCCATGGGCGCCGCGATCGGCGTCCTCATGGGCGAGACGGTCGGCGCGCGCTTCGGCTGGCGCATGCCGTTCTACGTCTCCGCCGTTCCTGGCCTGCTCATCGCATTGCTCATCCTCTTTCTGCTCAAGGAGCCGGCGCGCGGCGCCAGCGACCCGCACACCGCGAAGCAGCCCGCACCCGCAGTCCGCGCGAGCCTGGGCCAAATCGCCGCCGACAACGTTCGCATGGTCAGCCGTCTCGCCGTCAATGCGCGTTATATGTATGCCACGCTCGGCATGGCCATGGTCACCTTCTCGCTGGGCGGTATTTCCGCGTGGATGCCGAGCTTCCTCGAGCGGTCCGGCTTTTCTCCGGACTCCGTCGGCACCATCTTCGGAGCGATCATCGCCGGAGGCGGCCTCGGCGGAACTGCGGTCGGCGGATGGCTCGCCCAGCGCTGGCTCCGCACCAACCACCGTGCGCTCTACCTGGTCTCCGCCTGGTCCGCCGCGCTCACCGTTCCGCCCGCGCTGCTTTGTTTCTTCGGCCCGCGCGTGACCATGCTTCCAGCCCTCACGGTCGCAATGTTCCTCATCATGCTCGGCACCGGCCCGCTCAACGCAGCCATCATCAACGCCGTCCCCGCCGCGGTCCGGTCCACCGCCGTCGCCATCGAACTGCTGCTCATCCACGCTCTCGGCGACACTCCTTCCCCCAAGCTGATCGGAATCGTCAGCGACCACTCCACGCTCGCCACCGGTCTCGCTCTCACCCTCGTCACCATGCTCATCGCCGCGGCACTGCTCTTTGTGGGCGCGCGCTACGAACGTCCGCAACCCTCGCTGGTCGACGCCGCCTGACCCGAAGTGAGATTCTAGTGATTCATGCATTCAGCGCATGCCATCCTCATCGTGCTCGCGTGGCTCATTGCCGCAGCCTGGGTCTATAAGCTGCTCGAAGCAGCGCGGGGCCTCTCCGCCGTTCCCAATCTTCTGGCCCCGGAATACGACGTCGCTCCGGCCGTCAGCCCATCCTTGACAGTCATTGTGCCCGCCCGCAACGAGGCGGCGGACGTCGCAACCTGCCTCGAGTCCCTGCTCAGCCAGGACTACGCCAACCTCCGCATCCTCGCCGTCGACGATCGCTCCACCGACCAGACCGGCGGGATCATGGACGAGCTGGCCCTGGCGCATCCCGCCCGGCTCGAAGTCCTGCACATCGCGAGTCTCCCGGCTGGCTGGCTGGGCAAGACGCACGCCATGGCTCTCGCGGCCCGGCAAGCGATCGCGACCCACAACCCCGACCTGCTGCTGTTCACCGATGCCGACATCCTCTTCCGGCGAGACACCGTCCGGCGCGCGCTGGCCTGCGTTACGGCCACGCGGGCCGACCACTTTGTTGTGCTGCCCACCACCGTTGTGAAGACCCGCGGGGAAGGGATGCTGATGGCCTACATCCAGACGATGAGTCTCTGGGTGGTTCGCCCGTGGCGCGTGCCGGACCCCAGGGCCAGGTGGGACTCCATTGGGGTCGGCGCCTTCAACCTCATTCGCACGTCCGTCTATCAGCAACTCGGCGGCTTCGACGCGACGCCGATGGAAGTCCTCGAAGACCTGACTCTCGGACGGAGGGTCAAACGCGCCGGTTTTCGCCAGGATGTCGCCCATGCTCCAGACATGGTGTGTGTCCACTGGGCAGCGGGGACTTTCGGCGTGGTGAATGGTATGACCAAGAACCTGTTCGCGGTCTTCCACTTTCTGCCCGCACTCTTGCTCGCCGCGGCCGCATGGATTGCCCTGTTCTCTTTTGCGCCTATCGGATTTCTCTTCTTGCGCGAGACGCGCGCGCCTGCGCTCATCAGCCTGGCCTCAGTCGCTGGTCTATACGTTCTATCGAGCCGCACCAGTCGGATCTCGGCCCTCTACGCCGCACTCTTCCCCATAGGCGCAGCGCTCGTCGTCTACTCGATGCTGCGCTCCATGCTGGTTACGGTGTCTCGCAGGGGCGTGATCTGGCGCGGCACATTCTATCCGCTGGCGGAGCTGCGCAAGCATTCCGGCCGGCCTTCCTGGCGAGACTAGTTCCGTTTGGATGGAATCCATCACTGCGCCTGCCACCTTAGTTTTGTATGAAGTTAAATTAATGGGTAACCTGAGATAATTGGTGCGGGACTCCCATTTTTCTTCCAGATACGTATCGATACACAGTCCATTGGAAGTCTCTGCAACTAAATGGTGGGGTTGACTCGTCAATCTCCAGTAGCCACAAGCTGCGCCGGGACAGTTGCGCCCGTCGAGCTTTGACAGGAGAACTCATTGCAACCTGATCCAAATCAGCAATCTAGCTTCGACCCAGGCCACTCCCTTCCCACCTCGACTGACGCAGAGAAACCCCGGCGCAAGGGAGTTCGAGTCCTTGTGTGGATTCTGCTGCTCGCGTTTTTCGCGACGGGATTCTTTCTGGTCATGCGCAAGCAGACCGTAACTGCCGCAGCTCCGACGGGGCGGCGCGGCGGCGGCGGCGGGACGGTTGCAGTCACTTCGGCGACCGCGAAGAAGGGCAACATCGGTGTTTACGTGGATGCGATCGGTACGGTGACTCCGGTGTACACGTCGTCGATCACCAGCCAGGTGAACGGGCTGGTGACAAACGTGCACTTCACCGAGGGCCAGATGGTGCATAAGGGGGACTCTCTGATCGACATTGATCCGCGTCCCTATTCCGCGACTCTGTTGCAGGCGCAGGGAGTTCTGGAGCGGGACCAGGGTCTGTTGGCGCAGGCCAAGATGGATCTCGACCGCTACCAGGCAGCGTGGGCCCGCAATGCGATTCCCAAGCAGACTCTCGACGACCAGGGCAAGCTCGTCCAACAGGTGCAGGGAACGGTGCACAACGATGAAGGCACGGTGCAGTATGACCAGATCCAGGTGGAGTTCTGCCACATTGTTTCGCCGATTACGGGCCGCGTTGGGTTACGGTTGGTCGACCCCGGCAACGTGGTTCAGGCGAACGGGGGCACCGTGCTTGCCGTGGTGACACAGATCCAGCCGATCACGGTTGTCTTTACGGTTGCCGAAGACAGTCTGCCGCAGATTCAGGCTCAGTTGAAGAAAGGGTCCAGGCTGAAGGTGGACGCGTACGACCGGACCGGTCTGAAGCAGTTGGCGTCGGGCACACTGCTGACGCTGGACAACCAGATTGATACGACGACCGGCACGCTGAAGGCCCGCGCATCGTTCGCCAACGCGGACTCCTCCCTGTTTCCGAACCAGTTTGTGAACGCCCGGCTGCTGGTCAACACGCTGGAGGAGGCGACTCTGATCCCGTCGGCGGCGGTGCAGCATAACGGCCAGGCGGCGTTTGTGTATGTGCTAAAGGACAACAAGGCTCACTTGCAGCCGGTAACGGTAGGCGTCATCGATGGGCAGACCGCCCAGGTCACAGGAGTTAATCCTGGCGATGTCCTCGCCACCAGCAGCTTCGACAAATTGCAGGAGAATGCCCCGGTCTCAATCTCGGGCGGCTCCTCCTCGGGTGACACCGGTGCCGGCGCAAGTGGTTCTGCAGGCGGCGCTGGCGGTCATGGTCATGGCAAAGGCAAGAGCGGGAGCGCGGCTCCCGGCGGGAGTACTGCCCCTTGAGTCCGTCGCGTCCCTTTATTCTTCGTCCGGTTGCGACGTCGCTGCTGATGGCGGCGATCATGTTGGTAGGCATTGTTGCGTATACGCAGCTGCCGGTGTCTGCGTTGCCGGAGGTGGATTATCCGACGATTCAGATCGTGACCTTTTACCCTGGCGCGAGCCCGGACGTGATGGCGACCACGGTGACCGCGCCGCTGGAACGTCAGTGCGGCGAATTGCAGGGCTTGAGCCAGATGACCTCGACCAGTTCGGGGGGCAACTCGGTCATCGTGCTGCAGTTCAACCTGAGCCTCAACATCGACATTGCCGAAGAGGAAGTGCAATCGGCGATCAATGCGGCGCAGAGTTTTCTTCCGGCAAACCTGCCTGCGCCGCCGATTTACAGCAAGACGAATCCGGCGGATGCGCCGGTGCTGACGCTGGCGGTTACCTCGAACACAGTGCCTCTGTCACAGGTTGAGGACCTGGTGGACACGCGGCTGGCGCCCAAGATTTCGCAACTCAGCGGCGTGGGCCTGGTGAGCATCAGCGGCGGGCAAAAGCCGGCGGTGCGTATCCAGGCGAATCCGGTAGCGCTCTCGTCCTACGGGATCGATCTCGAAAACCTGCGCACTGCGGTCAGCAACGCGAGCGTCAACGCGGCCAAGGGAAACTTCGACGGCCCTCATCAGGACTATCAGATTGACTCGAACGACCAACTGGTGACGAGCCAGGATTATAAGCAGGTCGTCGTCGCCTACCGCGATGGCGCGCCGGTGATGTTGACCGATGTGGCCAACATCTTGGATGGAGTGGAGAACAATACGCAGGCAGCCTGGATGAACCAGACTCCGGCGATCATCCTGAATGTGCAGCGGCAACCTGGCGGCAACACCATTACGGTCGTGAAGAGCATCAAGCGGCTGCTCCCGCAATTGGAAGCGAACCTGCCGGCGGGCATCAACGTGACGGTGATGACCGACCTGACCACGGCGATCCAGACGTCGGTCAACGATGTGGAGTATGAACTTCTGCTGACGGTCGGCCTGGTCGTCCTGGTCATCTTCCTGTTCCTGCGGAATCTCTACGCCACCATCATTCCCAGCGTTGCTGTTCCGCTGTCGCTGGTCGGCACCTTTGGCGCCATGTACGCTCTGGGCTACAGCCTGGACAACCTGTCGCTGATGGCGTTGACCATCTCGACCGGCTTCGTGGTCGACGACGCGATCGTCATGGTGGAGAACATCTCCCGCTTCCTTGAGGCGGGCGACAGTCCCATGCAGGCCGCCCTGAAGGGCGCCGAGCAGATCGGCTTCACCATCATGTCGCTGACCGTCTCGCTGATCGCGGTGTTGATCCCGCTGCTCTTCATGGGCGACGTAGTGGGCCGCCTGTTCCGCGAGTTTGCGGTGACGCTGGCGGTAACCATTGTCATCTCCGCGGTGGTCTCGCTGACGCTGACGCCGATGATGGCGTCGCGCATCCTGAAGCATAATCCGGAGGCGCAGCAGGGGCGTTTCTACCGGGTTTCCGAGCACGCGTTCAAATCCATGATCGCGTTCTACGGCAGGACGCTGAAGTTTGTTCTTCGCTACCAGCCGGTCACCTTGCTGGTCGCGGTGGGAACCCTCGCCTTGACCGTGTTCCTCTACATCATCATCCCCAAGGGCTTCTTCCCGGTGCAGGATACCGGCGTGATCCAGGGCATTTCCCAGGCTCCGCAGATCATTGGCTCGAAGGGCATGCAGGCAAAGCAGCAGGAGTTGGCCAAGGCGATTCTCGCCGATCCCGCGGTCGAGAGCCTCTCCTCCTTCGTGGGGGCGGATGGCACCAACACCACCGTCAACAGCGGCAGAATGTCGATCAACCTTAAGCCACTCGACCAGCGCGACCTGAGCGCGGCGGATGTGATCCGCAAGCTGGAACCGAAGCTCGACCAGATCGAGGGCATCCAACTCTTCATGCAGCCGGTGCAGAACATTACGGTCGACGATCGGGTCAGCCGAACGCAGTATCAATACACGCTCGAAGACCCCGACATCAATGAACTGAACGACTGGACCGCTAAATTCGTCGCCAGGTTGAGGGAGTTGCCGGGGTTGGAGGACATCGCCACCGATCAGCAGACGGGCGGGCTGGCCGTGTCGCTGGTGGTCGACCGCGTGACTGCGTCGCGCCTGGGCATCGCGCCGACAACCCTGGACAACACCCTCTATGATGCGTTTGGCCAGCGGCAGATCAATACGATGTATACGCAACTGAATCAGTACCATGTGATTCTGGAGGCGCAGCCGCAGTTCCAGCTCGACCCTGACAAGCTCAACCACATCTTCATCCAGGCCAACGCGGCCTCGGGCACCAGCGGCGCTGGAGCGTCCAGCTCTTCGGGAAGAGGGTCGACCTCGGCCGGATCGAACGCGCTTACCGCGTCGGCGGTCTACACTCCTTCGGCGAACTCACTGGCGCCGGCGACCCGCATCCTGACCAGCGGGACGACGCCTGGCGTCAATGCGTCCGGTGCGACGTCGACAGCTCCCAGCCGCCCCATTCCTCTGAGCGCATTTTCCCACTTCGAGACCACAACTGAGCCGCTCTCGATCACCCACCAGGGTCAGTTTCCCTCCATCACGGTCTCCTTCAACCTCGCTCCGAACGCATCGCTCGGCAGCGCCATCACCACCATCGACAAGCTGCAGAAAGACATGGGCATGCCTGCGAGTCTGCAGGCGGACTTCCAGGGCACGGCCGCATCCTTCCGGAACTCACTCTCGAACGAACCGCTGCTGATCCTCGCGGCCCTGGTGACGGTCTACATCGTTCTGGGAGTGCTGTACGAGAGCTTCATCCACCCGATCACGATTCTGTCGACGCTTCCGTCCGCCGGCGTGGGCGCGTTTCTTGCGCTCATCCTCTTCCATCAGGACCTGAGCATCGTCGCCATCATCGGGCTCGTGCTGCTGATCGGTATTGTGGAGAAGAACGGCATCATGATGGTGGACTTTGCCCTGGAACTGCAGCGGCAACACGGCAAGGAAACCACCGAAGCGATCTACGAGGCCTGCCTGCTGCGCTTCCGGCCCATCATGATGACTACGATGGCGGCGCTGCTGGCTGGCATCCCGCTGGCTGTCGGAACCGGCATGGGATCGGAGTTGCGCAGGCCGCTGGGCATCGTCATGGTGGGCGGCCTGCTGCTCAGCCAGGTGCT